>Ga0213851_1905434_pt1 | contig 16737 bp, 18 predicted proteins | sample ABR_2014_MetaT_FD_164455 | JGI IMG/M metagenome (GOLD analysis project Ga0213851, IMG submission 164455) | Metatranscriptome of freshwater sediment microbial communities from post-fracked creek in Pennsylvania, United States - ABR_2014... | ecosystem: Environmental > Aquatic > Freshwater > Creek...
CCTCGATCGAGATGCTCAAGGCGCAGCAGCAGCGCACCCGCATGACTCCCGAGGAGGAACAGGAGGGAGCGGGCAAGGAGGACGTGGCGATCTTCCCGCTGGCGATTCCGCTCTTGGCGGGCCCGGGCTCCATCGCCACCGTCACCACGCTGATGGGAAAAGCGGGGCGCATCCTGTTCGCGGTTCCGGTGATCCTCTCGATCGCGATCACCTGCGCCGCGAGCTACTTCATGCTGATCGCGGCCGAGCGCATCCAGCGCCTGCTGGGCGTCACCGGCCTCTCCGTGATGAATCGCGTGATCGGCCTGATCATCGGCGCCATCGCGGTGCAGTTCATGTTCGACGGGCTCCGCGACACGTTTCCGGGAGTGTCGCATTGAGGACGCTCGCGGCCGCCGCCGTGCTTGCGTGCGCAAGCTGCGCGCTGCCGGTGGTGTCCGCGGGGACCTTCCTGCCGGCCGGCGACCTCGCGCGCGGCGATCTCCACGCCAGCATCTCCATGGAGGTGGGCCGGGTGCTGGCCGGCCCCAGCGACGTTCACGATCTCCCGGCTACGCCACCCGAGGCGCAGAAGTGGGAAGTGTCGACCTGGGTCGCCTCCGACGCGTCGCTTCGCTGGCAGGCGCTCTCGCGCCTCTCGTTCGAGCTGCAGGCGAAGCTGACGAATCCGATCGTTCCCTTCACGCCCTCGCTGGTGGGCGGCGCCGCCGGCGCGCGCTTGCTCGTGCTGCAGCGCGGGGAGGGGCGCGGGCTGGCCATCGAGCTCGGCGGGCGCGCCGTCTGGGTGAGCGCCAGCCAGCGGATCGATCGCTCGAAAGACGGCCGATCGCAGACCGATTTCTGGGAATACCGCGCCTTCGGATTCGAGCTGCCGCTGATCGCCAGCTACCGGGTGAACCCGCTCTTTGCGGTGACCGCGTCGCCGTTCCTTCGCGCCTACTGGATCCGCGCCTGGCACAACGTGGGGCCCGGCGTGTCGCAGTCGGTGCTGCAGTGGTCGCCGGTGCTCTCGGGCGGGCTGGGCGCGGCGGTCGCCTTCGATCTCGGGCCGGTGCAGCTCTCGCCCGGCGTCGCTCTGGAGCTGGCCACCCGCCCCGGCCCCGGCGCGGCCACGCACCTGCTCTTCGAGCCGGGCCTCTCGGTGGGGACCCGCTTTTGAGATACGACGACGTGCCGAAGGCCACCTTGCGGGACGGCCGGCGGGGGCCGGGGGTGACTCCGCTCGCCACCGCCGTCGAGTATTTGATCTTCTGGATCATGCTGCCGTTCCTGCTCCTGCATCCGCGGGTGCGGCAGGGCGTGGGGCGGCGGCTCGGGATCTACCCGGAGCTGCGGATCGGGCCGGGTCCGCGCGTGTGGCTGCACGGGGCGTCGGCGGGCGACGTGCTGGGCCTGGTCCCCATCGTGCGCGAGCTCAAGATCTTGCGGCCCGACGTTCGCGTGATCGTCTCGGCGATCACCGATTCGGGCGCGTCGATGGCGCAGCAGAGGCTGGTGCCGCAGGGCCTCGCCGACCTGGTCACCTTTCTTCCCTATGATCTGCCCGGCGCCTGCCGGCGCGCCCTCGCCGCGCTGCGCCCCGACGTGCTGGTGGTCGAGTACACCGAGCTGTGGCCGCAGCTGATCGACGCTGCCTCGCGCGCGGGAGTGAAGCTCGCCCTGACCAACGGCCGGCTGCGCCCGCGCAACGTTCCCCGCTATCGAATCCTGTTCATGCTGGTTGGAAACCTATTGGCCAGGTTCGACGTGCTGATGATGCGCGGCGAGGAGGAAGCGGAACGCGCGCTGGCCCTGGGAGCGCCGCGCGATCGCGTGCAGGTCACCGGCAACACCAAGTTCGATGCGCTGGCGGTCAGCGTGCCCGACACTCCCGACGAATCGTTGCGGGCCGCGCTGGGCCTGGGCGCGGAGCGCCTCTGGGTGTGCGGCTCGACGCACGAGGGAGAGGAGGCCGCGCTGCTGCGCGTGTTTTCCAGACTTCGGCAGGAGCATCCGGATCTCCGCTTGCTGCTCGCGCCGCGCTACCTCGAGCGGGTGGGCCGCGTGCTGGCGCTGGCGCGCTCGATGGGGCTGGTGACGCGCCTGCGTTCACAGCCCGGCGGCGCGGAGCCGGTGATCGTGCTCGACACCATCGGCGAGCTGGTGCGAGTCTACCAGCTTGCCACCATGGTCTTCGTCGGCGGCAGCTTCGGGCGCCGCGGAGGGCAGAACATCCTCGAGCCGGCCGCCTGCGGGAAGCCGGTGCTCTTCGGACCGCGGATGGAGAATTTCGCGGACAGCGTGCAGGTGCTGGTGGGGCGCGGCGGGCTGCAAGTCAAGGATCCCGCCGCGTTGCTGAAGTTGATGCGCGAGCTGCTGGCGCGGCCCGACGAGATCGTCAAGCTGGGTGAGCTTGCGCGCGAAGCGGTCTCTTCGGTGCGGGGCGCCAGCGCGCGCGACGCGCGGCTGATCGCGGATCTGCTGCCATGATCTTCTGGTGGGAGCGCGAGGCGCCGCTCTGGACGGTCGGGCTGCTGCCGTTCGAGTGGGCGTACCGCGCCGGCGCGGCGCTGCATCGCGCGTCGGTGAGCCCTGTGCAGGCCAGCGTGCCGGTGATCTCGGTGGGCAACCTCACCGCCGGCGGCGCGGGCAAGACGCCGGTGGCGCTGCTGGTCGCGCAGCGGCTGATCGCGCGCGGGCGCAGGCCGGGCGTGCTCAGCCGCGGCTACGGGCGGCGCGGGCGCGCACCGCAGCGGGTTTCGCCGGACTCGCACGCCATCGACGTGGGCGACGAGCCGCTCTTGCTCGCGCGGCGCGGGCTGACGGTGTTCGTCGGGCCCCGCCGGGCCACGCTCGGGCGGCTCGCGGTCGAGCAGGGCGCCGACGTGCTGGTGCTCGACGACGGATTGCAGCACCACCGGCTGGCGCGCGATCTCGACATCGTGGTCGCGGACGCGTCGAATCCGTTCGGCAACGGACACCTGATCCCGCGCGGGCCGCTGCGGGAGACGGCGGCTGCGCTGTCGCGCGTGCGGCGCGGTCTCCTCTGGCTGACCCGCTGCGATCTGCCGCGGGACCCGCGCGTTTCGCAGCTGCCGGCCTGGCCCAAGGTGGAGAGCGAGTACGCGGCGGCCGCGCCCGAGCTGCGCGGGAAGCGGGTCTTTCTCTTCGCAGGCATCGCCCGGCCGGCGTCGTTCGAGGCGACCGTGCGCGGGCTCGGCGCCGAGGTCGCGGGGGCCCGGTGGTTCCGGGATCATCATCTGTATACGCAGCACGATCTGCGCGGGCTGCGCCGCGAGGCGGACGGCGCGCTCTTGGTGACCACCGAGAAGGACCTGGTGCGCATCGAGCAGCGCGAGGGGATCGCGGCTGTTCCGGTCGAAGTGCGCATCCTGCGCGGAGAAGCGGAGCTCGACGCTGCGCTCGGCGGGGCGCTGTGAGGCGCATGGTGCTCGCGCTGGGCGCCGCGCTGGGCGTGCTCGGGTACCGGCTCGGTATCCGCCGCGCGGTCGCACTCGACGGACTCGCGCGCGCGTTTCCCGAGCGCAGCGCCTCTGAGCGCCGCCACCTCGCGCGCAAGGCCTACGCGCAGTTGGGACGCAGCCTCGCCGAGCTTCTGGTCGCGCCGCCCGAGGTGCGCTTCGAGAATTGGGAGGTTGTCGAGCGGGCGCTCGCCGAGGGACGCGGACTGGTCGCCGCCATCTCGCACTATGGGAACTTCGAGCTGCTGGCGCGCGTCGTCGGCAAGCGGGGCATCCGGCTGACGCTCATCGGCCGGCGCCTCCGCGGCAGCTTCAACCGCTGGCTGGTGCGAAGCCGCGGGATCAAGGTGCTGCCCGACCGCGGCTCGAGCGCGCAGGCGCTGGCTGCCCTGCGCAGAGGAGAAGTACTGGCCATCGCGGTCGATCAGAACATGCGCCCGAGCCGCGGAATCTTCGTCGACTACTTTGGCGCGCCCGCCTGCACCACGCCGGCCGCCGCCGTCTACGCTCTGCGCGCCGGCGCGCCGCTCATCGCCGGCTTCCCGGTGCGCCAGCAGGACGGCTCGCACGTCGTCTTCGTGCGCGGCCCCTTCACGACCGAAGAGCGCGGGCACAAGGCAGTCGAGGATCTCACGCAGCAGCTCACCCGCGCCGTCGAGCAGGCCGTGCGCGAACACCCGGATCACTGGTTCTGGGTTCACCGCCGCTGGAAGACGCGCCCGGGTGAGGAGGGATGGCCCCCCATCCCATGAGCGCGGCGCCGGGTTCACGTCGTCTTCACCCGCTTGCCGATCAGCCGCTCCGCGGCCTCCAACTGGCGCCGCAACTGCTCGATCTCCTCGTCCCGCATGTGCAGGGAGGCGCGCAGGTCGTCCATCTCCAGGAGAAGCCCCTTCACCTGGAGCATCAACTTCGCCTGCTCGAACGACTTCTCCCCGACCGCTGCCGCGGGCGGCGCCAGCTGCACGTTCTTGGCGACAGCCACCGGTTTCGCGCGCACGGGAGCGGCCGCAGGGCGGCCAGCCGGAGCCGGCCGGTCCACGAGCTCGTTCAGCCAGGAGATCAGGCGCCCTGAATCGTCGAATCCGATGGAGGTGAAGTCCACGTCGAGGCCGGGATGCGCGTGCTCTGGATCCGCCCGGCCACAAGCGCGCAGAACGCGGGCGAGCGCGTGGATCATCTTGCGTTCGCCCGGCTTCGCGAGGTCGATCTCCAGATCGGCTCCCGCCGAGAGGAGCTGGTCGGTGCGCAAGAAAGCGCCTTCAGTCGAGATTTCCTCGACCTGGCAGGAAAACGAAACCGATCCCGAGCGCACGTGCGCGGCGATTCCATGAACGATCTGGCGCCGGCTCCGCGAACCCGCTTGGTTCGACATCGGACCGTCCTTCGCTACGAGGGGCCGATGCCGCCGGTCGATGGAACGCGCTGGCTGCGCGAGGGTGTAGCGGCATCAAAACCCTTCTACCTACTTTCACACTGCGTATAGCGTAAGGACCGGGGTGTTGAGTATGCAAGCCATCCGGGTGGGTGAACCCATGGGTTTGTACGAGCGAGGTGGCGCGCACCTCTGCGTGCACCGCGGAATGGGCCCGGTGGGGCCGGTGCCGGTGCGCCTGGGCTCGCCGCTGGAGATCGCCTTGCTCACCCTGCGCAGAGTGTGAGAATGGACCCGGATGAATCCGGATCTGGAGCACCTGCTCGACCGCTTCGGCGGCGCCCGCATCGCAGTGGTGGGCGATCTGGTCGCCGACGAGTACGTCTACGGCGAGACTGATCGGATCAGCCGCGAAGCGCCGGTGCTGATCGTCCGCTACGAGTCCGCCGAGCTGCGGCCGGGCTGCGCGGCCAACGCCGTCGCGAACCTGTGCGCCCTGGGCGCCCGGGTGCAGGCGATCGGGCTGGTGGGTGGCGACGAGATCGGCCGCCGCCTGCGGGCGCTGTTGCGCGAACAGGGCGCCGACGACACCGACGTGTTCGAGATGCCCGATGCGCCCACCGCCACCAAGACGCGGGTGCTGGCGGGCGGCAAGAGCACGCGTCGCCAGCAGATGCTGCGGATCGATCGCGACGGGCCCCGCCAGCCCGGCCCGCAGCTCACCCAGCGATTGATCAAGGCGGTGGCGCAGGCGGCCGCGCGCTGTGACGCGATCCTGGTCTCGGACTACGGCCTGGGATTGCTCTCGCCGCCGCTGGTCGAGGCCCTCCGGGCGCTCGCGGGCCAGGGCAAAACCATCTGCGTCGACGCGCGCTGGGGCCTCGCCAAGTACCGCGGCGTGACGGTGGCGAAGCCCAACGAAGTGGAGCTCGAAGAGGCCGTGGGAAGGCCGCTGGGCGACGATCCCGCCGTGCTCGAAGAGGCGGGCCGCGAATTGCTGAAGATGCTGCGCACGCAGTCGCTCCTGATCACCCGCGGGCGCAACGGGATGGCGCTGGTGCGGCCCGGCGCGCAGACGGCGCTGTTGCCCGTGCACGGCTCGGCCGACGCGGTGGACGTGACCGGCGCGGGCGACACGGTGATGGCCGCCAACACCCTGGCCATCGCCTCGGGCGCCGACCCGGTGCAAGCCATGCGTCTCGCCAACGTGGCGGGCGGGCTGAAGATCAAGAAGCAGGGGCCGGCATCGGTGTCGTGCGACGAGCTGCGCGCTGAGTTGAAGCTCGCTCCGGTGGCGCAGCCCACCCTGCTGGTGCGGCGCGTGCAGCGGGCGGGGCGCAGGTGATCTGCTCGCTGCGGCAAGCGGTGGAGGCCCGCGCCGCCGCCCGCGCGCGCGGCGCGATCGTAGCGGTGGCGAACGGCGCCTTCGATCTGCTGCACGTCGGCCACGTCCGGTACCTGCAAGCTGCCAAGGAGCTGACCCGCGGCGGGTTGCTCTTCGTGGGCGTGAACAGCGACGCCTCGGTGCGGCTGTCGAAAGACTCTTCCCGGCCGGTCGTGCCGGAGCGCGAGCGGGCGGAGATCGTCGATGCGCTCCGCTGCGTCGACTACGTGGTGCTCTTCGACGAGGCGACCGCGGGCGCGCTCTTGTCCGCGCTGCAGCCCGACCTGCACGTGAAGGGAACCGACTACACCGCGGACAACGTGCCCGAGCGCGCGCTGGTCGAGAGCTTCGGGGGGCGCACGGTGATCGCGGGAGATCCGAAGGATCACTCGACCACCGATCTGCTGGCGCGGCTCAAGGCGCTGCCGTGATCTCCGCCACCATCATTGCGCAGGAGGAGGAGCGCGATCTTCCCGATTGCATCGCGTCGGTGCGCGGCTTCTGCGAGGAAGTGATCGTGGTGGACGGCGGCTCGCGACGCGATCGCACGCGCGAGATCGCGTCGTCGCTGGGCGCGCGCGTGCTCGAGCGGCCCTTCGACGATTTCGCCCGCCAGCACGAGTTCGCGCGCACCGAAGCAAAGGGCGAGTGGATCCTCTCGATCGACGCCGACGAGCGCGCGTCGCCTGAGCTTGCGCAGGTGAAGCCCGACGCGGCACATGCTGCGTATTCGCTGCCCTTCAAGAACTACTACCGGGACATCTGGTTGCGCCATGGCGGCTTCTGGCCAGACCGCCACGTGCGCTTGTTCCGTCGCGATGCGTGCCGCTACGACCTGGCGCGGCCGGTCCACGAAAAACTCATCGTCGAGGGAACCACGGTCCGCCTCGATGCTCCGATGCTTCATTACACTTATGAGTCGCTGCATGAGTGCTGGGCGAAAATGGATAGTTACGGCGACCATGCTGCATACGTGCTTTGGAAGGCGGGCAAGCGTGCAGGCGCCCTTGACGTCGCGCTGCGGCCGCTCTGGCGATTCGTGCGCGGCTATCTCTTGCGCGGAGGCTTCCTCGACGGAGCGCCCGGCGCCGCCATGGCCTGGGCGCGCGCGTACGAAGCGTACGTGAAGTACGCGCGGCTCTGGGAGCTGTCGCGATTTTCGTGATAGGAGCAGTCCGCATGGCCCTCGCTGCCGAGCTGAAAGAGATCCTCGCCTGCCCCAAGTGCAAAGGCGAGCTGGAGTTCCGCGAGGCGGAGAAGCAGATCGTCTGCAAGACCTGCAAGCTGGTCTACCGCATCGAGGACGACATCCCGGTCATGCTGGTCGACGAAGCAAAGCCGCTCCAGACGTGACCCCTCTGCGGCAGCGGCTCGAGGCGCGTCCGCCGCAGCGCGTGCTGGTGATCCAGACCGCATTCCTGGGCGACACCGTCTTCACCTCGGCGCTGGTGCGATCGCTCTTGCGGAAGTGGCCGCAGGCGGAAGTCGATCTCTGCGTCGCGCCGCGCGGAAGGGACGTCGCTCTGGCGATGCCCGGCGTCGGTCATGTGCACGTCTTCGACAAGCGCGGCGCCGATCGCGGCTGGCGGGGGCTGCGGCGGGTGGCGGACAGGCTTTCGACCCGGCAGTACCCGCTGGCGGTGATTCCGCACCGGTCGCTGCGCTCGGCGCTGCTGGCGCGGCTGGCCCGCATTCCCGAGCGGGTGGGATTTGCCGGCGCGACCGGATCGCTCCTCTATACGGCGCGGGTTTCCTCGGCGGAGCGCGCCTTCCTCAAGGCCGAGGCTGAGCTGGCGCGCGCGCTGGGCGCCGGGCCGGCCGAGATGGCGTTGCAGCCGCTGCCGGACTGGATCGGCAATGCGCGCGCCGCGCTGGGGCCGTCAGCGCACGAGCGGCTGGCGGCGATCTGCATCGGGTCGGAGTGGGCGACCAAGATCTGGCCTGCGTCCCGCTTCGCATCCCTCGCGCGGGTGCTGGTCTCGCGCGGGCTGCGGCCCGTGCTGCTGGGAGGCCCGCGCGAGCGCGAGATCGCGCGCGAGGTGAATGGCGGGAGCATCGACACCACCGGCAATCCGGTGGGCGAGGCGCTGGCGATCCTCTCCATGTCCGAGTTGGCCGTGGGCGGCGACACCGGGCTGGTGCATGCGGCGCGCGCGATGGGCGTGCCCACCGTGGCGGTGTTCGGGCCTACCACGCCGCTGGTGCACCAGTTCGGGCCGAGGGAGCGGGTGGTCTCGCTGGGGCTCTCCTGCTCGCCCTGCAGCGCGCACGGATCGCGGCGCTGCCCGCTGGGGCACCACCGCTGCCTGCGCGATCTCGACGCGGAGCGGGTGGACGCGGCGTGCCAGCAAGTGCTGCTGGCATGACCGGCGCGCGCCTCGATCCGCCGCCCGGACTTCTGCTGCGGCTGGTCGCGCGCGCCTCCGCCTTCCTGCTGCCGCTGCGGGGAGGGCAGCCCCGGCCAGAGGAGATCCATCGGATATTGGTGGTGCGCACCGACGATCGGGTCGGCAATGCGCTGCTCACCATTCCGCTGGTGCGGGCGCTGCAGCGGGCGCTGCCCGGCGCGCAGGTGGATCTGCTGCTCGCGGCGCGGCAGGTGCGAGTCGCCGCCGGATTACCGAACTTGTCGATCTCGCATTTCGACAAGCGAAGGCCCTGGCGCCTGCCGCCGCGCGCGTCCTACGACGTGGTGATCGACGCCGCCCACTGGCATGCGTTCTCGCTCACGTCCGCGCTGCTCTCGCGTTGGGCGGCTTCGCGCTGGATGGTGGGGTCCGCGCGTGGACCTTTGTGGCTGTATTCCGCCGCCGTTCCGGTGCCGCCACCGGGCTTGCCGGAGGTGGCGGCGAAGGTGTCGCTCGCGGCTGGGCTTGGCCTGCGCGATCTGCCCGCGCCGCCCCTGGAGACGGCGCTCGGCCGCCGCCCGCCCGATTTCGAACTGCCGCCCCGCTTCATCGCGCTCAACCCCGGCGCGCGAAAGCTCGATCACCGCTGGAAGGACTTCGGAGCGCTTGCCCGAAAGCTCCCTCTCCCTGGCGTGATTCTCTGGGGTCCCGGCGAAGTGGAACTGGCCGTTGCGATCGCCGCCGAAAGCGGTGCAATGGTCGCGCCCAAGACCGATCTCGATCAACTCGCGTCCGTCTTCCGCCGGGCCGCCGTGGTGGTGACGAACGATACCGGCCCCATGCACCTGGCGGTTGCCTGCGGCGCGCCGGTGGTCGGTCTCTTTCTCGAGAAAACCGGCCTGCGTTGGGCGAATCCCGGCCCGCGCTTCCGCGCGCTGTTGCAACCCACCGTCGAGTCCGCGCTGACTGCCGTGCGCGAGTTTCTTGACAGCGCCGGTGCGCCGGCCGAATCTCCGCGCTCTCCGGAGGGTGTCGCTTGATTCGTTCCATGACCGGCTTCGGCGCGGGGCGCGGCGAGGCGTCAGGCGAGTCGCTCACCGTCGAGCTGCGCGCCGTCAACGGCAAGTTCTGCGAGGTGAAGCCGCGCCTGCCGCGCGAGCTCGCGGCGCTGGAGCCGGAGCTGCTGAAGGCGGTGAAGGCGCGCGTCAGCCGGGGCGTGATCGACGTCTTCGTGCGCCGCGAATCCGGGTCGGCCCGCGGATTGTCGCCCAAGGTCGATCTCGCATTGGCCGCCGCCTATGCCAAGGCTTTGCGCGAATTGAAGAATGAATTGGGCCTGGCGGGCGAGCCGGCGGTGAATGACGTCGCGCAAATGGACGGCGTGATCTCGCTCGGCGAAATCGCCGCGGATCCGGTGGCGGCCGCCAGCGCGCTGCAGGCCGCGCTCGGCTCCGCGCTGGATGCGCTGGAGCAGATGCGCAGGCGCGAGGGCGAAGCGCTGGCACGCGATCTGCTGGCGCGGCTCGCAGCCATCGAGCAGGGAGCGCGCGAAGTGGGGCGCCTCGCACCGCTTCAAGTCGAGGCGGCGCGCGAGCGGCTTTCGCAGCGGATCGCCGAGCTGACCCGGGGCATGCCGCTCGATCCCGCGCGGCTGGTGCAGGAGGTGGCGCTCTTCGCCGACCGCACCGACGTGGCCGAAGAGCTGACCCGGCTGGCGAGCCACCTGGAGCAGGCGCGGGCCCTGATTGCGTCCGACCTGCCGGCGGGGCGCAAGCTGGAATTCCTGGTGCAGGAAGTCAATCGCGAGATCAACACCATCGGGTCCAAATCGCAGCACGCGGGCATCGCCTCGCAGGTGGTCGATTTGAAGGCCGAGCTGGAGCGGGTGCGGGAGCAGATCCAGAATGTTGAGTAAGCCGCTGCTGCTGATCCTGAGCGCACCGTCGGGCACGGGAAAAACCACGCTTGCGCGCAGGCTGGTGGCCGCCAACCCCGGCGCCATTTTCTCGGTCTCCTATACGACGCGGGCGCCGCGCGGGTCCGAGCAGGACGGCATCGACTACCACTTCGTCAGCGAGCAGCGCTTCCAGGAGATGATCGCCCTCGGCGCATTCGTCGAGTGGGCGCACGTTCACGGCCACCACTACGGCACGCCCAAGGCGGTGATCGCAGAAGCGGAGGCGCGCGGCGCGCTGGCCGTCTTCGACATCGACGTGCAGGGAGGCGAGAGCATCAAGAAGCAGCACCCGGAGGCGGTGCGCGCGCTGGTGCTGCCGCCCTCGCTCGCCGAACTGGAGCGGCGCCTGCGCGCCCGCTCCACCGATGACGATGCGACGGTGCGCCGGCGGCTGCACGCTGCGCGGATCGAGATCCGCCTCGCTCTCTCGGCCGGCTACGAATACTGGGTGATCAACGACCATCTGGAGCGGGCTTACGCGGACCTGGAAGCGATCGTCCGCGCCGAGGGCTGTCGGGCGGGAAGGCGTCCGCTGGCGCCCGACCTGGGGCGGCCCTGAAAGGCGCGGGAAAGCGGCTCGCCCGGCCCGAGCCTTTTCTCGTGATTCGCTGAACACCGCACGATTCAGGGCAGCTCCGAGCGGCGCACGAGCTCCCCCAACTCGTCCTTCCAGGCGGCGGCGTTGGTGTGGGTTCCGTGGCCGCGCGTTTGCGGGCCGATCGGCAGCACCACTGCCTTGCCGTGTTTCACTCTGCGGATCTCGCGCTCGAGGATACCCAGTTCCGGCGGGTTCACCTGGTCGTCGGCCGAATTGACCGCCGTCACCGCCGCCTCGATCTTTTCCAGGCCCGGCGACGGGTCGTAATCGCGCGAGGCCTCGAAGGCGTAGAGAAAGTCGTTCGCGTCGGCTCCGGCCATGCGCTTCTGAATCCACTCGTCCGCGAGCCGGTCCGCCGCATCGCGGGTGGGGGCCGATTCCTGGAGGCCGATCGGCGCGCTCACCATGAAAAAGAGGACCTCCATCGCTGCCCGCAGTCCCTGCGCCGGCTGCGCGACGTACTCGCCCGCATGCCACGCCGGATCCTTCCGGATCGCTTCGACCGCCATCCTGCGCAGCATCCGGTTGCGGCCGGCGATCTGCGCAGGCAGGCAGGCGAGCGGGAGCGCAGCATCGACGAACCGCGGCTGCGCCGTCAGCCAGACCCAGGCGTGCATGCAGCCCATCGAGGTCCCGATCACGATCCGCAGATGGCGCACGCCGAGCTTCTCGACCAGCAGCCGCCGTTGCGCCTCCACCATGTCTGCATAGCCATAGTGGGGGAAGCGCGCGCGCAGCCCATCGCTCGGCTTCGACGAGCCGCCGTGGCCGATGCCGTCCGGCAGGATGATGAAGTGCTTCGACGCATCCAGCAGCTGCCCGGGTCCGAAGAGAGCGCCGGCGAACTGCTCGCCGAGGAACTGCGCCCCGCTGCCGGTGGTGCCGTGCAGGACCAGGACCGCGTCGTTTCCGCGCAGCTCTCCCAGGGTGCGGTAGTGCAGCCGCAGCGAAGGCAGCGACTCCCCCGATGCGAACCGGAAATCGCGCACCAGGTAATCTCCCTCGGTCACCGCCAGCGCGGCCATCAGGATTGCGATCATGCCGCGCAGCCTGCCACAGCCTGCTACTCTGCGCAGCCGTGCCGCGCATTCACCTTCTGCCGGAGACCCTCAGCAACCAGATCGCCGCCGGCGAGGTGATCGAGCGCCCGGCGGCGGTGGTGAAAGAGCTGGTCGAGAATGCCCTGGACGCGGGAGCGACCCGCATCGAAGTGGAACTGCTCGAGGGCGGCCGGCGCCTGGTGTTGGTGCGAGACGACGGCAGCGGCATGGCCCGCGACGACGCCGAGCTCAGCCTGCAGCGGCACGCGACCAGCAAGCTGCGCAGCAAGGAGGATCTCTTCGCCATCCGGAGCTACGGCTTTCGCGGCGAGGCGCTGCCCAGCATCGCGGCCGTCAGCCGCTTCTCGCTCGTCACCTGCGAGCCGGGTGCGCTGAAGGGCACGCGCATCGAGGTGGAAGGCGGCGCGCTGCTCTCGGTCAGCGACGCGGGCGCGCCCCGGGGCACCACCGTCGAGGTGCGCGACCTCTTCTGGAACGTGCCCGCGCGCCGCAAGTTCCTGAAACGCGCGCAGGCCGAGCAAGCGCAGTGCGTGGAGGCGGTGCTGCGGCTCGCGCTGCCGCGGCACGACGTGCACTTCACGGTACGCGAAGGCGGGCGGGTGCTGGCGCAGGCGGCGGCCGGTCCCGAAAACGCCGTGCTGGCGGCCCGGGCAGAGGAAGCGCTCGGGCGCGAGGTGCGCGGAAATCTCATGCCGATCGCGGGCGAGTCGCGCGGCATCCGCGCGCGCGGGCTGGCGGTGTCGCCGGCGGTCGAGTACGGCAGCGCGCGCAACGTCTGGCTCTTCATCAACGGCCGCGCCGTCCGCGATCGCGCGCTCACCCACGCGGTGCTGCGCGCGTACGGCGAGCTGATGCCGCATGGGAGGTATCCCGGCGCGATCGTCTTTCTCGAGGTGCCGCCGGCCGAGGTGGACGTCAACGTGCATCCGGCCAAGGCCGAGGTGCGACTGGCCGATCCACGCGCGGCGTGGGAGACGATCCATGCTGCGCTCAGCCCGCTGCTCTCGCGTGGCGAGTGGCTCCCCACCGGCGTGGCGGCGGTCGATCCGGGGCGCGCGTACTCGATGCCCGAGCACACGCAGCGCGTGTCGGAGGCGCTGGCGGCCTACGGAGCGCGGCCTCAGGTCGAGCGAGCACCGTGGGGCAGAGGTTCCCAGCAGGGCGAAACCGGCCGCGAGACCCAGACCCAGAACGAGCTCGTCCCGCGCCCCGCCTACTTCCGCGGCCTGCGCTATCTCGGCCAGCTCCACCGCACGTACCTCGTCTGCGAAGGGCCGCGCGGCCTGGTGCTGATCGACCAGCACGCCGCGCACGAGCGGATGAACTACCAGCGCCTGCGCCGGCGGAGCGGGGGGCCGGCGCAGCCGCTCTTGGTGCCGCACCTCGTCCAGCTTTCCGCGGCCGCGGCGGCCAGGGTCGGCGAGGCCACCCAGGTGCTCGCGGGCCTGGGCATCGAGCTGGAGCCGTTCGGTGGAAACAGCGCGGTGGTGAAAGCGCTGCCGCGGCCGCTCGAGAAGTTGGACGAGACGGCGTTGGGGGCGCTGCTCACCGATCTTGCGGACGAGTTGGAGGCGCACGGGCGCGGCGAGTCGCTCGAGCGGCTTCAGGATTCGCTCTTCGCGCGCGCTGCCTGCCACGCCAGTGTGCGCGCCCACGATCTGCTCGCCGCCGGCGAAGCGCAGGCGCTGCTCGACGCCCTGGACGAGACCGACTACGGGGCCCGCTGCGCCCATGGCCGCCCGGTGGTGGCGGAGTGGGGGACGGCAGAGATCGAGCGCCGCTTCGGCCGCGACTACGAATCCCACTCGCACGCCGCTCCGCCCGAGACGCTCTGAAAAAAAAAGAAAAAAATTTATTTTTTCGAGTGTAGCGTTTTGGACCCCCGTCTCAAAATCGGGCTCCCAGAATCGGACCCCCGAGCCACCGGCTGCCCCCATTCCGCGTCGGGAGCGTTATATTCTTCGGCGCGAGCGACCAGGAGGCCCCGGATGCAAGTTGCCGTGGATCGAATCGTCCAGACCCTGCGCGGCGTGCCGCCCGCTGCCTTCGGGCCCGAGGAGATCGGTACCCGCCTGCGCGGCGTGCTGCTCGATCCCCGCACGCTCTCGCCGTTCCTCCACTTCGCCCCGCGCCGCTACACGCGCAACCTGATCTACCGCGACGAGCTCTTCGAGCTGATCGCCCTCTGCTGGGAACCGCACAGCGAAAGCCCCATCCACAACCACTCGGGTCAGCTCTGCTGGCTCTCCATCCAGCGCGGCGCGCTGCGCCTGGAGAACTTCGGCAGCCTCGACGGGCCCGGCCCGGGCAACGGCATCCGCCTGGTGCCCAACGGCGGCATCGAGCGCGCCGGCGAGGGCGTCCTCGATCTGCAGCAGGGCGAGAACGCCATCCACCGCGTCTCGAACCCGTTCGACGACCCCGCGGTGAGCCTGCACGTCTACTCCCGGCCGTACGACGTTTGCCTCGCATACGATCCGGCCGCCCGCACCGCGCGCGAGATGCGGCTGCAGTACCATTCCATCGGCGGGAAGCTGGTCGATCGCCGCGCCGAGCAGCTCCAGTGAAGATGCGGTTCGTGCTCGCCGTCGCTCTGACGGCCTGCTCCCACGCCGCTGGTCCGAACACCGCCGCGAAGCCCGCCGCGCCCGGCAACTCGAACGTCGCCGAGGGCGTCGAGGTGCAGGATGCCATCCACGGCGTCCGCTACACGCTGCCGCCCGGCGAGGATCTCTGGCAGGTCAGCCGCGAGGGCGACGCGCGATCGGCGTCCGGCGTGGAGACCGAGGTCTCCTCCCTCCAGCTGGCCAGGCCCGCGAGCGCCGCCGTCTGCCGCGAGACCGCGCGCGCGCGCCTCGGTCCGCGCAAGGAGCCGGGCGTGACCCAGGACAAAGGCGCAGCCGCCTCCGAGTCGCCGCGCGATCAGGCCACCGCCGACGTCCCCACCGCGACCTGGAGCTTCACCAGCGGCCCCGCCTCGGCCCCGGTGCGCAGCCGCTGGGCGTTCTTCACCCGCGGCGCCGAGTGCCTGGTGCTGCACGTCTCCGGCAACGCGGCCGACCCCTTCGCGGAGCAGACCTTCCAGTCGGGCGCGAAGACGTTCGTGGTGCTGCCGCTGCCGCCCGACCGCCAGCGCGAGGTGGACCTGCTCGCCGGCATGGGTTTCCTGGAGCGGCGCGACCCTGCCGCCGCGCTGGAGCGCTTCGAGGCACTCTCGTCGCGAGAGCCCGATTTGGCGAAGGCTCACTTCGGCGTGCTGATGGCCGGGTTCGAGCTGGGCTCGCAGGCATACGCGCGCGCGCTGCCGCACGGGATGATCGCGCTCAAGGCGGAACACGATCTCAGTCCGGAGCAGCGCCAGCTCGCGCTGCGCGCGGTGGGCGTGATGCAGCTCGCGCAGAACCAGGTGAAGGAGGCCGCCGAGACGCTGGCCGAGCTGGTGGTGCGAGCGCCGGATCTGGCCGAAGGCCAGTACAACTACGCCTGCGCGCTGGCCCGGCTGGGCGACGCCCAGGGCGCGCTCGCTCACCTGAAAGCCGCGGTCAAGCTGGAGAGCGACCTTGCCACCAACGCCCGCGAGGACGACGACCTCAAGTCGCTGCGCGGCCAGCCCGCCTTCGAGCAGCTGCTCAAGGCTCCTCCGCCTTCCGAGGCGAGGTAGGGCCGGCAGAAGCAGGGGCGTCGTGGGCGCGGGCGATCGACTCGCCCACCGACTCGCCGGCGCCGCGCTCGATCTCCTGCTCGACGTCGCGCCTGCCCGGCAAGGTGAGCCGCTCAGCGGCCTCCTTGAGCGCATCGGCCTGCTGTAGGAGCAACTCGACGTCGAAGTTGATCTCGCCACTGCCCGGCTCCTTGTCCCGCTCCTCGCGCTGCAGCCGCTCGATCTCCGCCTGGGCCCGCCCGAAGTCGGTGTCGAACTCGACCTCCAGCGTCTCGGGATCGACGCCGGGCCAGCGGATGGCCACCTCCAGCCGCGCCAGCTCGGGAGTCATCTCCACCGGATCGCCGACGTGCGCCCAGGGCTCGTCGGAAGGGTACGGCGAGCCCTCCACGATCAGCGCCAGCCGCTCTGCGATCGGCTCGAAGTAGAAGCCCGTCTCGGGTGCGCGCGCCATGAAAATCGATTTCCCGTCCCTTCACCGGTATTTTACCGCGAATGCGCCTCGCCATCGTCCTGCTTCTTCTCGCCGCCCCCGCCCTCGCCGCCGTCCCGGAGGCGGGCGAAGGAACCATCACGCTGCTCGGGGGAGTGCGAACCATCCTGCCCACCAACAACGACTACCTGGTCGAGCAGGGAGCTTCGCACCAGCAGCTCCAGCCCGGCGGGATCGCCTCGTTCGGGTACCAGTACGACGACCAGCTGCACTTCAAGATCGAGCTGGGCTACTGGACCGACCACTACCGCATGCCCGCTGGAAACCTGGACGTCCGCACCATCCCCGTGCTGATCGCCCTGGACACGGCGCTCTGGCGGGCCCCTCGCCTCACGCTCTACGGCGGGGGAGGGATCGGCTACTTGCTCAACACCGGATCGAGGAACGGCCTGAACAACG
>Ga0213851_1348075_pt1 | contig 16286 bp, 14 predicted proteins | sample ABR_2014_MetaT_FD_164455 | JGI IMG/M metagenome (GOLD analysis project Ga0213851, IMG submission 164455) | Metatranscriptome of freshwater sediment microbial communities from post-fracked creek in Pennsylvania, United States - ABR_2014... | ecosystem: Environmental > Aquatic > Freshwater > Creek...
CGGCTGACACCTCTTCAGCGCGCGAAAAGGTAAGCTGCGCGCGAGCTAACCCCTTTCGAGTAAGCCCCGAGACTACGCGGCCCTCGAATGCGCCATTGGGAGAGATCGGTTCGCGAGCGGCCGCGCGAGGAGGCAGAATGGTCACTGAAGGCCGCTGACGAACGGGGCGCGGCGCGGGAGCGAGCGATTTCCTTAATTCTGTCGCTTCTCTCTGCGGAGGATTTGGTGTCGAATCGCGCGCTCGGACGCGGTCGAACGAATGCCGCGCCAAGACAACCGCCAACAGAACCACCAAGAGCACAAGCGCTGCGATCAGCGACCGGCGTCTCATGACTTAGCTCTATAATCTCGCGGCAAGGCCGCGGAGTTCAGCGAGGAATCCCGCAAGCGAGGCGCCGGGAACGCTCGCGGGCCTGTGTTAAGAACTCCTCAGCGGTGGTGGGGCTTGCGCCAGGTGTCGTGGTGGGGCTTGCGCCAGGTGTCGTGGTGGGTCTTGCGCCAGGTGTCGCGGAGCGCGAACGCGATCAGTGTGGCCGCGACGAAGAACACCCAGACGACGGGGAGCCAGTGCACTTGGCCGGTCATGAAGACCTCCTCTTCATGGATCTCTCCGCAAGCACGGCACGTGCCCGCGCCTGGATCGCCTGTGCGCAGCTTGCGAGCCCCTGCTGCGCGCAAGTCTTGCGGGACAGCCGTGAGGTCAGCGCAAGAACCGCCGCCACCCCACCGCGGCCGTTGCCAGCCCGAGCACGCGCGCCCAGCCAGCCAGCCCGAGAGGAGCGAGTTGGAGCGCGGTTGCGAGCGGATGGACATGGATCGCAAGCGGAAGCGAGAGCGCCACCGCTCCGCAGACAGCGAAGAGCCGTGTGCTGCCCTTGGCGCCGCGCTCTGCGACGACGAGGAGCAGCCCGCCCGCGATGACGGCCGCAATCGCTTCGCTGCGCGCCGCGGGTTCGCCGATCGGCAGCGCGTGCGCATAGAGGCAGAGCGCCGCGGCGGCGAGCAGCGCGCCAGAGAGGAGCGAGAGCGCGAGCGCGCGCTGCGGCAGGATGGGCGCGCGCGGATCGCGCGGCGGCCGGCGCATCGCGCCGTGCGGCTGGTCACCTTCGAAGACCAGCGCTGAGACGGGGTGAACGATCAGCTCGAGCCAGACCAGGTGGATGGGCAAGAGGAGCGGCGGCAGACCGATCAGCGGCACCAGCACTGCCAGCGAGATGACCGGCACGTGAAAGGCGATGAGGTACAGGAACGCATTGACGAGGTTCTGGAAGATGCGCCGCCCCTCGCGCACGGCCGCCACCAGCGCTCCGAAGTCGTCGCGCAGGAGCACCAGGTCCGCCGCTGCGCGTGCGACCGGCGTTCCACGAAGGCCCATGCTCACTCCCACGTCCGCCTGCCGCAGCGCGGGCGCGTCGTTGATGCCGTCGCCGGTCATCGCCACCACTTCGCCCGCGCGCTGGTGCGCCATGACGATGAGGTGCTTCTGCCCGGGCTGGACGCGCGCGTAGATGCTCGCGCGCAGGATGCTTTCAGGTGATGCCGCGGAGAGCTCGTCGCCCGTCAGGATGCCGCCGTCGTGATCGTGGGCGATGCCCGCCGCCTCGGCGATCGCATGAGCGGTGACGGGCGAGTCGCCGGTGACGATCTTCACCCGCACGCCGGCGCCCTGGCACTCTGCGATCGCGGAGGGGACTTGCGGCCGCAGCGGGTCGCTGAAGCCGAGCAAGCCGATCAGCCGCAGATCCCGCAGGTCGCGCTCGCGGTCGCCGGAGAAGATGCCGCTCCGCTCCGCGACTGCCAGCACGCGCCGGCCGGCCGTCGCCATGCGCTCCTGCGCGCTCAACGCGGCGGCGCGTTCGCCGGCGCAGATGGCGCAGCGACGGAGCAGTCCTTCCAATGCGCCCTTGGCGGCGAGGCGCACGTGGCCGGATGGCTCTCGCCAGACGTGCGCCATGTACTTCTCGACCGGATCGAAGGCGTAGTCGATGGCGAGCACGCTGGAGTGCAGCCAGGAGACCGGGACGTTTCGCTCCCGCGCGACCTCCAGGATTGCGCGGTCCATCGTGTCCTGCGGCTCGCGCTCGCAGGCTCGCACCGCTACCGCCAGGAGCGCGCTCTCGGGAACGCCGAGGGGCACCAGCTCTTCCAGTCCGAAGCGACCGAGCGTGAGGGTGCCGGTCTTGTCGGTGCAGATCACCGTCGTCGATCCGAGCGTCTCGACGCTGGCCAGCCGGCGCACCAGCACCCCCGCTTTCGAAAGCCGGTACGCCCCGACGCTGAGGAAGAGCGCGAGGACGAGCGGAAACTCTTCCGGCAGCGCGGCCATCGCGAGGCTGATGCCGGAGAGCAGCGCGCGGCCCAGGCCTGCGCCGCGCCAGAGGGAAAAGGCCGCCATCGCCGCCGCGAGCAAGAGGGCCGCTGCACCGAGCCGGCGGACGAGCTGCGCGGTCTTGCGCTGAAGCGGCGTCGGCGAAGGCTCCGAGCGCGCGACCAGCTCGGCGATCTCGCCGAACCGCGTTCGCGGGCCCGTCTGCGTCACCTCCGCCGCGCCCTGCCCTCCCAGCACCAGCGAGCCGGCGAAGACGGGATCGCCTTCCTGCTTCTCCTGTGGCTCCGACTCGCCGGTGAGCTGCGACTCGTCGAGCGCGAGGTTCGCCTGCGTGCGCACCACGCCGTCGGCGTGGACGATCTCGCCTTCGCGCAGGAGGAGCAGATCTCCGCGCACCACGGCTTCGGAGGCGACTTCCTTTTCCACCGAGTCCCGCAGCACGCGCGCCCGCGGCGAGACCGCGGCGGCGAGCTTGCGGAGCGCGGCCCGCGAGCGCAGATCGAGTGCGACGTCGACCGCCAGCACCGGAACCAGCGAGAGGAGCAGGACCGTGCCGTCGCGCACCTCACCGAGAACGAAGTAGACCGCGCCGGCGGCCGCGAGCATCAGCGCCATGGGATCGGCGAGCGCCGAGAGCAAGGCGCCGAGGGTTCGCAGCCTCTCTCGGTGGACGAGACGGTTGGAGCCCTCCTCGATCAGCCGGCGCGCTGCCTCGGCCTCCGACAGACCTTGCGCCGCAGCGCCTGCGCTTGCTGGTGCAAAACCTGCGCTCGCCGTCGCGGTGGTCATGCCTTTCAACCATGGAAGACGCGTGCCAACGGGTCCGCGCCTTGCAGCGCAGAATGAACCATGGACGGTCGCAGCGTCTACTTCTTCGGCGGCGGCGGCGCGGACGGCGGGCGTGAGCTTCGGGAGCTGCTCGGCGGGAAGGGAGCCAACCTCGCCGAGATGGCGAAAGCCGGCCTGCCCGTCCCGCCCGGATTCACCATCAGCACCGAGGTGTGCGCCGCATTCTCATCCTCGGGCACGATCCCCGAGGCGGTGCGCGCCGGGATCTCCCAGGCGGTTTCGCGGCTCGAGAAAGTGACGGGCGCTGCCTTCGGCGGCGCCGGGTCGCCGCTCCTTCTCTCCGTCCGCTCCGGCGCGCGAGTGTCGATGCCGGGGATGATGGACACGGTGCTGGACCTGGGGCTCAACGACCAGACCGTCGCGCGCCTGACGCTCATGACCGGCGACCGCCGATTCGCGCTCGACTGCTACCGCCGCTTCTGCGCCATGTACGGGGGCGTGGTCCTCGGCCTCGGCGACGAGCCCTTCGACGCGCTGCTCGAGCGGTGCAAGCGCGAGCAACGCGCCGCCTCCGATTCGGAGCTGGACGAGACGGACCTCGCGAGCATCGTCGCCGATTCGAAAGCGCTGATCCTCGAGCGCACCGGCAAGCCGGTGCCTGCGGATCCGCGACAGCAGCTCTCAGGGGCCATCGAGGCGGTCTTCCGCTCCTGGGACAACCCGCGCGCCGCCACCTACCGGCAGGCGAACGGCATCCCCTCGAGCTGGGGCACCGCGGTCACAGTGCAGGCGATGGTCTTCGGCAACCGCGGCAACTCGTCCGCGACCGGCGTCGCCTTCACGCGCGATCCCTCGACGGGCGCGCCCGGTCTCACCGGCGAATTCCTGCAGGGCGCGCAGGGCGAGGACGTGGTCGCCGGCGTCCGGACGCCGCTCGCGATCGATGCACTGCGCCGCTGGAACCCGCAGATCTACCGCGAGCTGGAAAAGGGCTGCGCACGGCTCGAGCGCCATTTCGGCGATGCGCAGGACATCGAGTTCACCGTCGAGCGCGGAAAGCTCTGGTTCCTCCAATGCCGCTCCGCGAAACGCACCGCGGCGGCGGCAGTGCGCATCGCCGTCGAGCTGGCGCAGGAGGGCCTGATCGGCAAGGACGAGGCGGTCCGGCGAGTCGAGGCGGCGTCGATCGGGCAGCTCCAGCGCCCGCGCTTCGACCCCCGCGCCGCGCAAGAAGCGCGCGGACAGGGCCGCCTGCTCGGCGCCGGACTTCCCGCGGGACCCGGCGCGGCTTGCGGCAAACTGGCGCTGACTCCAGCGGCGGCGGAGCGGATGGCAGCCGGCGGAGAGGTGGTCGTGCTCGCGCGCGCACAGACCAGCCCCGAGGACATCCGGGGGATGATCGCGGCAGCCGCGCTGCTCACCTCGTCGGGAGGGATGAGCTCGCACGCGGCCCTGGTCGCGCGGCAGATGGGCAAGGTCGCGGTGGTCGGGTGCGCGGCGATGAAGGTCGCCGAGCGCGCCGTCTGGTTCGGACCACGAACGTTGCGCGAGGGCGAGGTCGTTTCCGTCGACGGCGAGAGCGGCGAGATCTACTCGGGCCCCATCGCGACGGTCTCCGCCGGCGCTCCAGGAGGACACCTCGAGACGCTGCTCTCCTGGGCCGATTCCTTCCGCAAGCTCGAAGTGCGCGCCAACGCCGACGACGCGGAGCAGGCGCGCACCGCGCGGGCGCTGGGCGCGCAAGGCATCGGCCTCTGCCGCACCGAGCACATGTTCTTCGGGCCGGGGAAGATCGAGCCGATGCGCGAAATGATCCTGGCCCGCACGCCGGAGGAGCGCATCGCCGCGCTGGAGAAGCTCCTGCCCATCCAGCGGCGCGACTTCGGTGGGCTCTTCCGCGAGATGGCCGGCCTGCCGGTCACCATCCGGCTCCTCGACCCGCCGCTGCACGAGTTCGTGCCGCGCGACGAGGAGGGGATGGGGCGGCTCGCCGCGGCCGCGGGCCTGCCGGTCGAGGAAGTGCGCCGGCGCGCCGCCGGGCTTTCGGAGACGAATCCGATGCTGGGTCTGCGCGGCTGCCGCCTCGGCATCATGCATCCCGAGATCAGCAGCATGCAGGCGCGCGCGCTCTTCGAAGCCGCCTGCGACGTCGCGCTGGAAGGAATCGAGGTGCATCCGCAGATCATGGTTCCGCTGGTGGGCGACGCCGGCGAGTTCGAGCAGCAGACGCGCTTGATCCACGCGGCGGCGGACGCGGTCTTCCTCGAGCGCGCCCTGCGCGTGCCGTATCGCGTGGGTACGATGATCGAGGTGCCGCGCGCGGCGATCACCGCCGGCGAGATCGCCGCGGCCGCCGAGTTCTTCTCCTTCGGCACCAACGACCTCACACAGATGACCTACGGGCTCTCGCGCGACGACGTGGGGCCGGTGCTGCGCCGGTATCTGGAGACCGGCGTCTATCGCCGCGACCCATTCGCAACGCTAGATCGCGACGGCGTCGGGGAGCTGATGCGGATGGCGGTTCAGCGCGGGCGCGCTGCGCGGAGCGGCCTGGAGATCGGCCTCTGCGGCGAGCACGGCGGCGACCCGGACTCGATCTCCTTCTGCCACGAGCTCGGTCTCGACTACGTCTCCTGCTCTCCCGGGCGCGTACCGGTCGCGCGCCTGGCGGCGGCCCAGGCTGCGCTGGAGGCAGCGTGACTCACTGGCTCCGCAGCGTCTGCAGGAAGTGGACGAGGTGCCAGGCGTCCTCCGGCGAGAGTTGGCCGTCGTAGGACGGCATGGGAGAGCCGGTCAGACCCGTCATGAAGACCCGGTAGATGTCCTCCGGCTTGTCGCCGCACTTGAGGGTCGTGCCGCCGGTGAAGTCGTACGGGACGATCTTGTGGCCCCAGTCGTCGAGCAGCGTGGGCATCGCGGGCCCGTCGCCCTTCCCCTTCTCGCCGTGGCAATTGAAGCAGCCCATCTGCGTGAACAGCTCGGCGCCGCGGCGGCGGGAAGCCTCGCCGTCGGGCGGCTCGGGCGGGATCTTGATCGGCTCGCCCGGCGATTCGGTCTGCCAGCGCGGCGAGAAGGTCTTGACATACTCGACCACGTCGCGCACGGCGCGCGGGCCGATGGGCGCCCAGGACGGCATGTTGGTATGGCTGAGGCCGCGACTCACGGTGCGAACCAGGTCCGCGTCGGTGGGGAGGGTGCCGCTCGGCGTGGAGCGCCATTTGAAGATGCCGCGGGTGAAGTCGCGCGGGGCCGGGTCGAGCCACTGTGCCGAGTAGCCGCGGCTGTCGCCGTTTTGCCCGTGGCAGGAGATGCAGAACCGCTCGAAGACGGCCTTCCCCCTGAGCGCACGCTCCGGATCGGGAGCCGTCGGCGGGCGTGCGGCGGCGGCGGGCGGCTGGTCCTGCGCAAAGGCGCCGAGCGAAACGAGCGCCAGGGCCGCGGCGAGCAAGAGTCTCATGGTCCCTCCTCAGAACGCGAAGTCGAGCCCGAGCAGACCCGTCGTCGTTTGCGGCAAGTTGCCCGCGCCCTGCACCTGGACGCGGCTTAGCTCGGCGTGCACCGCCACTTCGGTGCGGCTAGTCAGCTCGAAGGTGTGCCGCACTGCCGCCGTCACAGCGGTGAGGTTGCCCACATCGAGGGGAACGCCGTCGGCGCCCGGGTCGGTGGTTCGGATCCGCTCCCAGCGCCCGATGAACGACCAGCGCACGCTGGGCGTGTAGACCAGCTCAGCGAGGCCACCGGCGAAGGTCGCGTCCCTGGTCGCGCCCTGGAGCAGGTCCCGGTCCTCCGACCCGAGGTAGATCACCCCTGTGGCGGTGAGCGGCCGCACGGTGCTGAAGAGCACCAGGTGCGCCTCGGCCCCGTAACGTCGCGCGGTCCGGAGCCTCGCGGCGGTGCCCACTACCGGCGCAGGCGAGCCGCCGGAGGGCGTGAGCGAGAGCGTGCTCGTCGGGTTCCAGCTCACTCCCCCGAAGAGGCCGCCTTTGACCGCGGCGAGAAGGTCGCCCTCCAACCAGACTGTCCCCTGCAGGTGGGCCCACACCGCGGGTGCGGAGAGAAGGTTGTTCGAGAGGGGTGCGCCGTTGGTGTTCAGCATCGAGACCGAGTAGCGCACGCGGCTCAGCTCGGAATGGCCGTACCACTCGACCCCCACCTGGTTATTTCCTGGCTCGAAGGTCGAAGCGCTGTTTTGCAGATGGAAGTGGTAGACGTTGTAGCCCTGCGTGAGCGTGATGGTCCGGTGCTCGTCGATGGGCAGGTCGAGAGCGTGCTTGCCGACGCGCAGGTTGGCCCAACTCGATCCAAAGAGGTCGTGGAGGCCCACGAACGCGGATTCCAGATTGCCGTCCTGTGGTGCACGCAGGAAGCCGGCGGAGGCGAGCGGCGGGTTGAGGGTGACGAGGAAGCTCACCTTCTCCGCCAGGTTTCCGGCGACGAAGACGTCGAGGCCGGAGAAGCCGAGCGTGCCGGTCTGTGTGGTGGTGGGCCCCGCGTCCGTCTGGACCAGCGTCTGCCGCAGCCACTGGTAGCCGACCGTCGTGCGCATCGCCATCGGCCAGAAGAACTGGCTCTGCTGGATGGGGGCGTCTCGCTCCCTTCCCAGCCGGTAGCCGCGGTCGCGGTAGGCCTGGCCGAACTCGTTCAGCCGCGGCCACACCTCGTGGCAGGCGCTGCAGGCGATGCCCGTCTTGCGCGCGAACGCGGGCACTGCCCGCGCAGCGCCGGAAGCGAGCCAGATCAAGACAAGCAAACACGGAATCAATTCTCGGCCTATCCGCATGAGGATTCCCCCGTGCCGGCGAGAGGGAGGTTTGCAAGGCGCGCTCCATTGGCGAGAATGGCCCTTGGGCGACACGAGGTGGGCGCAAAGGGTCATTTTTGCAGAACTTGCGCGCCTGAGATTTCGACGTGCAAGGATTGCGCGAAAGTCGCGGTCCTTGCCGGCGAGGCTGCTTGGCTGCGCGTTCAGCTCGCGTGGTGCCCGCCCCTCGAAAAGACCCTCTACAACTATCGGCGCAGCGGCGCGACGCTGGTTGAGCTGCTGGTCGCGCAGCTTCCGACGTCCCGAGGACCCTATCTCCGCAACCGAGTGCCGATCGCTCAGGCGGCGCTGCGAACGTGGCCGCCGCCGCGCGCGAGAAAGGCGACGGCGGCGCGCGCGATGTCGAGCGCATGCTCGATCGGATCGGCCGGCTCGTGCAGCACGACCAGGTCGCGATCGCCCCCGAGTCGTCCCAACGCGCGCAGGTGCGCACCGATGTCGCTGAGCTGGCCCGCCTGCGCGATCAAGAGCGTGGGCGCGTCGATCATCGCCAGCGCGACGCCGGCTTCGTCGGGGGCCCGCCCGCAGGCGATGACGGCGCTGACACCGGCGGGGCGGGCCGCGGCGGAGAGCAGGGCCGAGGGCGCCGCCTCGCCGAGGCCCAGGAGCACCGACGGGAGCGAAGCCAGCTTCGTCTTGCGGAGCCAGGCGCGGGCCGAGTCGATCCGCGCGGCCAGCATCTCCGCGCTGGCGCCCTCCTCTGCCACCGGGACCGCATCGAAGAGCAGGGTAGCAAGCCCGGCGCCGCGAAACTCTGCCGCCAGCGCTCGAAGCGCGGGGATGTGGCGGGCGCAACCGTGATCGTTGGCGATCAGGACGACGGCGCGGGCATGCTCCGGCGCAGCGAACGAACCGGTGAGGAAAAGATCCTGGTGCGGGATCCCGACAGGCCGCTCCTCGATCGGCAAGCTGGGAGCGACTCGGGCGGCGAGGGCAGTCGAAGTCTCGAGGTCCATGGCGTTCTCCTGCAGCAGCGTGGTGCACCTGCCGTGCCGCATCCGCCCCACGAAAAGCGAAGGCCGGAGGCGCAGGTCTTGCGGGCGTGCAGAATTTGCGCAGGCGACCACGCGTCCGCATTCGTGCGGCGGCGCGGCGCGGCCGTTGCAGAAGACGTCGGCATGGATCGAATCCGGTTGCTCGAGGGAGCCGCAGAAGCCTTTCCACGGATGCTGCAAGCCATCCGCGAAGCGCGGTGCAGCGTGCACCTCGAGTCGTACATCTTCGAGCGCGACGAAGCGGGCACCCCCTTCATCGACGAGCTGTCCGCGGCCGCCCGGCGAGGAGTTCGAGTCTCGGTGACGCTCGACGGCTGGGGCAGCCGGGACGCCCGCTCGATCGCTTCGGATCTGGTCCGCGCCGGTGCGCACGTGCGCGTCCACGACGGTTTCTTCGCGCTTTTCCTCGGCCGCGTTCTGCGCAACCACCGCAAGCTGCTGCTGGTCGATGGCAAGGTCGCGTTCGCCGGCGGAATCAACATCGCCGCTGCGCACGCCAGCTGGGTCGACTTGGCCATCGAGGTGCGCGGCCCGGTCTGCGCGGCGCTGGAGAGCGCGCTGCACCAGGGCCGCAAGGCCGCAGCCGACGAGCAGGTGCGGTTCCTCCTCTCCCGGCCGCGCGGAGGGCGCAAGCTGCGGCGCCTCTATCTGAAGGCGATCGCGCGCTCCCAGAGGAGCGTACGCCTCGCGCAGGGGTACTTCCTGCCGGACCGGCGGCTGGTGCGTGCGCTCCGGTCCGCCGCCCGCCGCGGCATCGACGTTCGCGTGCTGCTCGCCGGGCCGCTCGACGTGCCGCTGATCGGAGCGGTCTCGGCGTACATCTGCCGCCAGCTTCTGCGCGCCGGCGTGCGCGTCTTCCGCTGGGACCAGTCGGTGCTCCACGCCAAGGCGGCATCCATCGACGATCAGGTGCTGCTGGTGGGTAGCTTCAACCTCGACCCCATGTCGCAGGTGAACGAGGAGGTGCTGGTGGAGGCGCGCGACTCCGCGGCGGCCGTCGGCGCGAAAGCCTGGTTCGATCGCCACGCCGCCATCGAGCTCACCCTCGACGACTGTCGGGCCGGCTTCTGGCGCGAGACGCTCGCCCGCCTGCTGTCGTGGGCCGGCTTTTTCGTCGCCCGCCACCTGCGCCGCGCCGGACCTCGCCCGGCCCTGAGTTGGCACGAGGTTTTCAAGAGATCCAGTCGACAGCTCGGCGGGCTCGAGCGCGGCGGGTGAAACCGCGCGAACCCTGCGCCGGCGCATCCGCGCCACGCAGGAATTGCGCCGAAGAGAGGCAGGTCATGAAGCGGATCCTGGTCGGAGTGGATGGAAGCCCGGAATCGAAGCAGGCGGCGGAGTTCGCCGCGCAGCTCGCCGGGCCATTGAAGACGGAGCTTCTCCTGGTCTTCGTCGCCCCGCGGCCGGTGCCCCTCGGCCCCGAGCCGTATGCGCAGGGCCTGGCGGCGTGGGAACTGGCCGAGCGGGAATATGGCCACGCAGTCCTGCGGGAGATGGCCGCGCGCTGCGCGGGAGCCGGCGTTGCGGTGAAGACGAGCTTCGAGGCCGGCGGCCCGGCCGAGGAGCTCGCGCGCGTCGCCGGCATGGAGGACGTGGACTTCATCGTCGTCGGCCACCGCGGGCGCGGCGCCGTGCAGCGGCTTCTGCTCGGCAGCGTCGCGGATCGCCTGGCGCAGATCTCTTCGCGGCCGGTGCTCATCGTCCGCGGCGAAAGGAGATCGTCATGAAGCGCATCCTGGTCGGCATCGATGGTTCCGACGAGTCCAAGGCGGCGGCCGAGTACGCGGCGCGGATTGCGCAGGCGACGCAGAGCGCGCTCGATCTGGCGTACGTGCTGCCGGTGATCGGTGAGCCGTCGTTCGGCGGCGCCACGCCGACGGCGGCCCGGCAGACGGAACGAACCGTTCACGCGCGCACGATGCTCCATGAGATGTCGCAGAGCGTGCCGCGCCCGAACACGCCGGTGGACACCTCCCTGCTCGAGGGAAGCGCCGCACACAGGCTGGCGGAAGAGGCCCGGCGCCCCGACATCTGGCTGGTGGTCGTCGGGCACCGCGGGCGCGGCGCGGTCGGGCGGATGCTGGTCGGCAGCGTGGCGGACCGGCTGGCGCAGATCTCTCCCAAACCGGTGCTCATCGTCCGCTGAGGTTCCCATGCCTGAGTTTCCCCGAGTGGACGATGCGCTGCTGCGGCGACTCGACGTGCCGATCCCGCGCTACACCAGCTATCCCACCGCTCCGGTGTGGAGCGAGAGCATCGGCCGCCGCGCCTACGCCGACGCGCTCTCCAGCGCCGGCAAGCGGACCGACGCGCCGCTGTCCATCTACGTCCACATTCCCTTCTGCCGCGAGCGTTGCTCGTTCTGCGGCTGCAACGTGGTGATCTCGCGCAGCACCTCGGCGGCCGATTCCTATCTGGGTGCGCTGGTGCGCGAGATGGACGCGGTGGCGCAGTTGCTCGGCGAGCGCCGAGCCGTCTCGCAGATCCACTGGGGCGGCGGAACGCCCACCTTCCTCGAGGAGCGCCAGATCGAGGCGCTCTGGTCCGCCATCGCGCGGCGCTTCCGCGTGCTGCCCGACGCGGAGGTGGCGGTCGAGATCGATCCCAAGGTGACGACCCGCTCGCAGCTCGCGCTGCTCCGTTCTCTCGGCTTCAACCGCATGTCGATGGGCGTGCAGGATCTCGACCCCGCGGTGCAGGAGGCGATCTCCCGCATCCAGACTCCGGCGGAGACGCGCGACATGCTCGACGGCGCGCGCGAGCTGGGCTTTGGCGGCATCAACTTCGACCTGATCTACGGCCTGCCACGACAGACGCGCGAGAGCTGGTCACGCACGCTCGGGCAGGTGCTCGAGATGGCACCCGACCGGGTGGCGGCGTACGCCTTCGCACACGTGCCCGATGTCCGCCCCAACCAGAAGCGCCTGCCTCTCGCCGAGCTGCCGCGCGGGGTGGCCAAGCTCGAGCTGTTCAGGCTCACTTGGGAGGCATTCACGGGCGCGGGCTACCGGCCGATCGGCATGGACCACTTCGCGCGGCCCGACGACGAGCTGGCCGAGGCGCAGTCGCGTCGGGCGCTGACCCGCAACTTCCAGGGCTACTCGGTCCGCGCGGCCGCCGACGTGGTCGCCTTCGGCGTCTCGGCGATCAGCGACGTGGACGGCCTCTACGCGCAGAACACGCATTCGATCGCGCGCTACAAGGATTCGATCGCCGAGGGCGAGTTGGCCACCGAGCGCGGATTCGCCTGCTCCGCCGACGACGTGCGACGGCGAGCGATCATCACGCAGATCATGTGCAACTTCCACGTCGACCTGGGCGAGCGCGCGGAGCAGGAGTTCGGCGGCGAGCTGGCCCGGCTGCGCCAGGTGGAAGCGGAAGGCCTGGTCTCGGTCAAGGGCTCCGAGATCGACGTCACGCCACTCGGCCGGATCTTCGTACGCAACGTCGCTTCCATCTTCGACGCGTATCTCGGCGCCGGCGAGCGGCCTTTCTCGCGCGCCGTCTAAGCGCAACTGCAACTGCCTTTCGGTCCTTTCTCCGGCGCAAGACAAAAAAACGCGCGAGACGGCCGCGGGGGGGGTCGCGGACCGTCTCGCGCAAGCCCCGTCTGGGGCCAACCCCTTGCGGGGTTACTTGAGCGAGCGAACGAGAGCGACGAGCTGGTCGATCTGCGCCGCGTCCAGCTTGTCCTTGTAGGGCTCCATCTCCTGCTTCTTGCCGTCCTTCTCGCGGGTCACGCCGTCGGTGATCGCCTTCTTGACGTCGGCCTCCGAGTGCGCCTTCTGCCAGGCCGCGTCGGTGTAGTCGGCGATCCCCATCTTCTTGCCCTGGTCGGTCTGGCCCTTGCCGTCGGCGCCATGGCAGGAGGCGCACTTGGCCTTCCAGGTCCGCTCGGTCTTCTTGTCCACCTCGGCGCGCGCCGTCAGCGGAACGAGCACGGCTGCCATGGCGGCGATCCACACGCGCTTCGTCATCTCGGACATCCTCCGCGCAGCTTCATCGCTGCGCATGGTCTGTAGCCATCCTCCGCAACTTCCATGCCTGCGGTAACCGGCCGAAACGCCACACGGGCGCCGCAGCGATTGCGGCCGCTTCGCCGCCCATCGCGTCGCTCCGCAAACTTTTCGCGCGGGCAAGGAACGCAGCCCAGCACGGAGGACGGCGCCGCCAGCTCCTGGTGCGCGGCGGCGAAGAGATCGAAGCGGCCGAGGGGCCTATCTACCAGGCCATCCAACGCTGCACACGAAGGGCATGGCTCTTGCTCCTCTGAGGAATGATGCTGGCGCCGCTCGCAGCCCTGCTCCTGCTGGCTGCTCCGCCCGGGGCCTGCGGCGCCTGTCACTGGACGCCCGTCGCCCTCCTGCAGCGGCCGGTTCCGCTGCGTAACGGCCGGGCGCGGAAAGTTGCGGTCAAGCCGGAGAAGCCTTCCGTGATGGAGGAGATCCGGCTCAAGGGCGGCAAGGCCGGGACACCCAAGCCTTCCGAGCCGACGAAGCCTTCCGAGCCGACGAAGCCAGCCGGGCCGGCGAAGGAGCCGCCCAAGGAAGCCGCCAAGGCCGTGTTGACGTCTCCACCGGCGGTCGTCTCGGCGCCTCGCGCTCTCGCTGAGCCGCCGGCCGAGGGCGCCGATCTGACCAGGTGCGCAAGCTGCCACGCCTCGCTCACGGCCGATCGCAAGCCGCACAATCCGCTCAAGGACGGCGACTGCTCCACTTGCCACGTCGCCAACCCCGGCGCGGTCGGCAAGTGCAAGAGCCCCGCGGGGTCCGCGTGGAAGCTGGTGGCGGAGCAGCCGGCGCTCTGCGCGAAGTGCCACGACACCAGCGGCGCGGCCCCGCCGCATCCGGTGATCAAGTCGCAGGGCTGCACCGCCTGTCACGACCCGCACGCCTCGAAGAATCCCTCGCTGGCCAAGATCTGGCCGGCCGACGCCCTCTGCTACAAGTGCCACGCGAAGTACGACGACGCCGAGTTCATCCACACCGCGGTGAAGCAGGGCAAGTGCCTGGGCTGCCACAGCCCGCACGCCGGCGACGACAAGCCGCTGCTCGTCGACAAGCGCGCGGCGCTCTGCGCCTCCTGCCACAAGACGGCTGAACTCGCCAAGGTGCACGGAAAGCACGCGCCGTTCGTGGAGGGGCAGTGCCTCTCCTGCCACGATCCGCACCGCGCCGACGTGAAGGCGCAGCTGGTCGAGAAGGGCAAGAAGCTCTGCCTCACCTGCCATGCCCTCGACGCCAAGCCGGGTCCGGCCACCGCGTCGATGAAGTTCCGCATCGACCTGACGAAGAAGTTCGTCCACAAGGCGCTGGTCAACGGCGACTGCCAGGACTGTCACTCCGCCGCGGGGCCGCTGACGCGGCCCGTCACCGACGTCTGCTTCAAGTGCCACACCAAATTTGACGAGCTCTACAAGTTCCAGCACGGCGCAGCCAGGCTGGGCGACTGCGCCGTCTGCCACGACCCGCACTCCTCGAACAACGAGTCGCTCTCGACCGCGGCGAAGATCAACGACCTTTGCTTCACCTGCCACCAGGACGATGCCACCTCTCGCAAGTGGGTGCACAAGCCAATCCAGGAGAAGGGCTGCACCTCCTGCCACGACGCGCACGGCGGCGACTTCCGCTTCAACCTCGCCGATGCCGAGGGCAACGACCTCTGCCTCAAGTGCCACGCGGCGATGGGCGCGAAGCTCAAGTCGAAGGTGCCGCACAAGGCGCTCGACCGCTATGGCTGCATCGCCTGCCACGACCCGCACGCATCGAACAACGCGAAGGGCCTCTTGAAGGCGACCAACGAGCTGTGCAACTCGTGCCACCAGGCCCAGGCCGACGGCGCGCACACCGGCGTCGGGCACAAGGTCGAGGGCGGGCCCGATCCTCGCCGGCCCGGGCAGCCGTTCTCGTGCACGAGCTGCCACGACCCGCACGGCTCCGACAACCCCAGGCTCTTCCGATCCGGCAGCACGGCGCAGGAGTCCTGCAAGGGCTGCCACAGCAACGTGGAGGCATTCCGATGAACAAGCTCCTCTTGAATCTCAGCTCCCTCAAGCTGGCGGTCGCGCTCCTCGCGCTCCTCCTGGTGGGCCTCGCCGCCGGCACGATCGTCGAATCGTCGCAGGGAACGGACGCGGCCGGCCGCCTCGTCTACTACGCGTGGTGGTTCGTCGCACTGGAGGTCGCGTTCGCGGTCAACGTGGCCTGCTCCATCGTGGTGCACTTCCCGTGGGGCAAGGCGCGCGCGGGCTTTCTCACCACGCACACCGCGCTGCTGGTGATCCTGGCGGGCGCGGGCGTCTCGTACCTCTTCAAGCAGGAAGCGCAGATCGAGCTGTGGGAGGGCGCGACGTCCCACGAGCGCCGCGCACCCCGCGTGCTCACTTCACCTGCGTGAACGCCTGCAGGCGGTTGTTCCCGCGGTCGGCCACGAAGGTGTCGCCCTTCGCGTCGATGCAGATCTGCTCCGGGTAGTAGACGAGCCCCTCGGTCCAGCCGATGCTCAGCCTGCGGCCGAGGTACGTGCCGTCGGGCGCGAGGACGACGAGCCCGTGGCCGTGGCCGTCGACCAGCACGATGAGCCCCTGCCCGGTCACCGTGATGTAGCTGGGGAAGCTGGCGTACTCCTTCGCGCGCGCCAGCGGCACGCCGTCCGCGTAGACCATTGCGTGGGGTCCGTCCACCGCGAGCACCGCGCCATTCGCATCGATGGCGATATCGCTGAAAGACGCGCCCGGCGGCTCCGCAATCTGCCGGATGAACGCGCCGTCGCGATCGAGCACCACCACCCGCGACGAGGCCACGTCGAGAAGGTAGACGTTGTCCACCTTGTCGAGCTTGAACGACACCGGAAAGAAGCCGGTTGCCGGCGGCACGCCCTTCGGCGCGAGGAAGCCGCCGAAGGTGCCCTCCTCACCGACGCGCGCGATCCGCCGCGTCTTGCCGTCGAACGAGAGCACGTTGCCGCGGGAATCGATCTGCAGGCGCACCGGGACGCCGAGCTCGGGGAACTTGATCGGCGCGCCGGCGACGAGCGCGCCGTCCTTGAATGCCCAGGTGAGCAAGCGTCCGTTGCCGGAGTCGGCGACGACCACCCGGCCCTCGGCGGTGCAAGCAACCCCCTCGGGACTTCGCAGCGGCTCGCCTTTCGCGTCCCCATACGCCGACCCCGCGGGCGAGAGCTGGAGCGTGTCGGCCCGCGCGGCCGACGCTGCCAGGACACAGAGGAGCAGAAGGCGTCTCATCGTTTGAACTGCTGGTGGCACTTCGTGCACAGCTCGGTGGTCGTCGGATAAGTGTTCATGTTCTTGTACTCAGTGCCGTGGGCGCGGTGGCAGCTCAGGCAATGGAGA
>Ga0213851_1324084_pt1 | contig 16264 bp, 9 predicted proteins | sample ABR_2014_MetaT_FD_164455 | JGI IMG/M metagenome (GOLD analysis project Ga0213851, IMG submission 164455) | Metatranscriptome of freshwater sediment microbial communities from post-fracked creek in Pennsylvania, United States - ABR_2014... | ecosystem: Environmental > Aquatic > Freshwater > Creek...
CACGTGTTCGCCGCGGTGCACGACGGCGCTCGCGTCGAGGAACAGGATCTGCTTACCGTGCTGCATGGCGATGGAGTCGAGCCGGATCACGGCGCAGCGCTTACCACGCTGCAGACGCCAGCGTCGCGCGCGTTTTTCAGCGACCTCGCCGGCAGAATTGTTTGTTCTGGCCGCCAAATGCCTCAGGATGGGGCCATGAGCGGGGGAACCTCCGGCCCTCCACCCGGCCCAGGAGTGCCAGGTCGCAAACGCGGCGGGGTGGCGCTGCAACTGAAGCTCGCCTGCGCCACTCTGGACGCGGTCAAGGCGCGCTATTCGGAGCTGCGCAACCGGCGCTTCAATCTGCACATGCGACAGCCGCTGGCGATCGACACGCTGGTGAGGCTGGAGGCGCGGCTGAGCACGGGCACGCCCTGCTTTCAGGCCATCGCGGTCGTAGAGCTGGTCACCGGCGGCGACAGCGCCGAGCCGGCCACGGTGACGCTGGGCATCATCGCCATGGACGAGGCCGGCCGCGAGCTGATCGCTTGGATGGGCGGCAAGCCGCCGAAGCCTCTGCCCGAGGCGGGCGGGCCGGCGCGAAGCGCGACCCTTTCCTCAGCTGCTCCTCCGCAGCCACTCACTCCTCCGCCGGCGCTCGCGCCTCCCTCGCAGCAAGGGCCTTTGCAGCCTGCGATTGCGCCCGCACCCAAGGCGGAGCCGCCGCCGGTTTCGCCGCCGCCGCCGCCGGTTTCGCCGCCGCCCGTCGAAGCTGCGCCTCCCAAAGAAGCTGGGTCGCAGCCCACGGCGCTTCCTCCTCCACTGCCGCGGCCCAAGCCGCCTCCCCCTCCGCCACCGCGGCCCAAGCCGCCTCCACCACCACCGCCACCGCGGCCCAAAGCGGCTCCACCTCCACCGCTGCCGCCCGACGTGCCGCCGACAAAGTCCGCGCCCGCCGCGGCCACAGCGATCTCCGAACCCGCGCCCGCAGCGACTGCAGCGCCCTCCGAACCCGCGCCCGCCGCGGCCACAGCGCCCTCCGAACTCGCGCCCGCAGCGACTACAACGCCCTTCGAACCCGCGCCCCTGGCGGTCACAGCTCCCGCCGAGCCCGCGCCCTCAGCGATGGATTGGGACTCGGTTTTCCCGAGCCCGCCCCAAACACCCGTCGCAGAAACGGTCGCGCCGGCAAGCTGGAACGAGCCGCCCCCCGCGCCCGAGCCGGAGGTCGTGGCGACTCCCGCCGACGTGCGCGCCCTCGAAGCCGAGCTTCCGACGCTGCCGCCGGGCGTGCCGCTGATCACGCCGCAGCATCCGATCCCTGCCGTTCCTCCGGCGGCGCCCGCCTCGCGCCGTCCCGCGCCTGCGCCATTGCCGCGTCAGACGCTGGCGCCTTCCGCAGCCGCCGCCGAAGCCAAGCTGGTGGAGGACGTCGTCCCCGCGCCCCGCGCCCCCTCCGGCAAGAAGGGACGCATCATCGGCATCGACCTCGGCACCACCAACTCCGCCGCCGCGGTGGTCAAGGAAGGCAAGCCGTTCATCATCCCGTCGCGCGAGGGTTACAACACCATCCCCTCCGTCGTCGCCCTGAACGACAAGGGCAACATCATCGTCGGCCACCAGGCGAAGAGCCAGTTGCTGATCAACCCCAAGACCACCGTCTACGGCTTCAAGCGGCTGGTCGGGCGCCAGTTCCGCTCGCCGGTGGTCACCGATCTGGTGGGCCGCTTCAGCTACGAGATCGCGCAGGGCCTGCGCGGCGAGGCCTCGGTCAAGCTGGGCGACAAGATCTACTCCCTGCAAAAGGTCTCCTCGCTGGTGCTGAGCGAGGTGAAGGAGTTGGCCGAGCGCTGGCTGAACGAGCCGGTCACGCGGGCGGTGATCACGGTGCCCGCCTACTACAACGACAACCAGCGCCAGGCGGTGCAGGCGGCGGGCGCGCTGGCCGGGCTGGAGGTGGAGCGGATCCTCAACGAGCCCACCGCGGCGGCGGTGGCGTTCGCGCACGGGCGCCGGCTCCAAGAGCGGGTGATGGTCTACGATCTCGGCGGCGGCACCTTCGACACCTCGGTGATGCTGCTGCACGGCAGCGTCTACGAGGTGATCTCCACCGGCGGCGACACCTTCCTCGGCGGCGTGGACTTCGACAAGGAGCTGGTCAGCGAGTTGCTCCGGCGCTTCAAGAACAAGCATGGCGTCGACTACGGCGGCGACCGCGTCGCCTACCAGCGGATCAGCGATGCCGCCGAGCGCGCCAAGATGGCCCTCTCCGAGCGGCTCAGCATCCCGATCAAGGTGCCCTTCGTCGCCATGATCGGCGACAAGCCTTACGACATCGACGAGACGGTGACCCGGGCAGAATTGGAGGCGCTGACGGCGGGCCTGGTGGAGCGCACGCTGCGCGTCTGCGACGACGTGCTCACCAACTGCGGGCTCAAGCCGGCGGACATCGGCGAGATCCTGCTGGTCGGCGGGCAGAGCCGGATGCCGCTGGTGCGGCAGAAGATCCGCGAGTTCTTCGGCAAGGAGCCGTCCAAGGCGGTCCATCCCGACGAGGCGGTGGCGCTGGGCGCGGCGCTGCTCGCCGACTCGATCCAGACCGGCGAGATCGGCGGCATCGTGCTGATGGACGTGCTGCCGATGAGCATCGGCGTCGGGCTGCCCGGCGGGCGCTTCAAGGCGATCGTCGAGCGCAACACGCCGCTGCCGCACAAGAAGACGCACTCGGTGTGGACCTCCGAGGACCAGCAGAAGATGCTGGAGATCGCCATCTTCCAGGGCGAGAGCGGCAAGGCGCAGGAGAACGAGTACCTGGGCACGCTGCTGGTCGCGGATCTGCCGCCGGGGACCAAGGGCAACGTGGTCTTCGACGTGATCTTCTCGATCAGCGCGGAGTCGATCCTCACCGTGACGGCGGAGGAGCGTGGAACGGCGCGGTCGGTGACGGCCACCTTCAGCACGCAGGACACGCCGGAAGCGGTGCGCCGCAGGCTCGCTCCGGCGCCGCAAGCGGGGACGCCCGCGTTCGAGCAGCCCGAGGCGACCAAGGGTTTCCTCGGCTGGCTGAAGCGCAAGAAGAAGTAGCCGGGCAGGTGCGCCGGCTCCACGCCGAACGGAAAATAGGAGTTCGCGAGAAGCGGCAGCTCGAGCGCGCGGCGTGGCCAGAAGCCGCCGAGGAGACGCGCTCTATGCGGGCAGGTCCGGAATGACGAGCACGGTTCCAGCGGACGCCGCGCGCGGTCAACGCGCTGGCGGGGCGTTGCAGTCGTACGCCTTCACGGCGGCCTTGGTGAAGTCGGGCGTCTGGATTTCGTCGGCCGCGACCAGGTGGGTCGCCCCCGCGCCGGCCGCATTGTAGCGCGCGGCTTCACGGGCCTGCTCCATGCCCGCCTCACCTGGCAGCGCAGAGGTGCCGACGAATCGGCCCAGCTTTCCGCAGCCGGCCACCGCGGGGTCTTCCACTTCCTTCAGCGCCTCGAAGCGCTCGCGCGGCACCACCGCTGGCGACGCGCAGGCGGCGATGAGCAATACCGCGACCATCTTCATGCCTCACTCCTACCACGCTCGCTCGTCCCCCGGCCCTCGGCCGTCATTCGGCTTGCGCCGCCCGTCATGCGCTCGTCCGCCGAGCCGAAACCGGCCCGCACAAGGGGGCACCGAGAAGTCCGCAACTGGGCGGTTGGCTGCGCGATGAGTGGTTCTGACGCGCCGGGACTGCGGTGGACCGTCCACACATCGTCATCTCTTCGATACGTAAGAATTCTACCCAGGCTTCCTTTTGGGCGGGCACCCCCCATCTTGAGGCTTCACAGTCTGGTTCAGCCGTGCCGGACGGAAGCGCAAAATGGCGCTCAAGATGGAGCCAGCCGGGACTCCCCCCGCGAGCATCCTGCTCGTCGACGACCGGCCGGCCAACCTTCGCGCGCTCGAGGCGGTGCTCTCACCACTCGGACTCCGTCTGGTGACCGCCGGCTCGGGCCGCGATGCGCTCCGCGAGCTGCTCCGCGATGACTTCGCGCTCGTCCTCCTCGACGTGCGGATGCCCGAGCTCGACGGATTCGAGACCGCGGCACTGATGCGCAAGCGCGAGCGCAACGCGACCACTCCGATCATCTTCCTCACCGCGCTGCATGATCCGGAGCAAGCGTCCCTGGGCTACGCCGCCGGCGCCGTCGACTACATCTGCAAGCCGTTCGATTCCGACTTCCTGAGGGCGAAGGTCCAGGTCTTCGCCGACCTCCATCTCGCCAATCAAAGGTTGAAGCACCAAGCCGAGCTGCTCGCTGCCAAGGACCGCGAGCTGCTCGAATCGCGCCGCATCGCCGAGGCGCACGAACAGGCCGCGGAGATGGCCCGCGCCAAGGGCGCCTTTCTCGCCTCGATCTCGCACGAGCTGCGGACGCCGCTGCACTCGCTGATCGGCTGGACCCAGATCCTGCGGTCGGGCCTCCTCTCCGAGGAGAAGCGCGAGACCGCCCTCGCCGTCGTCGAGCGCAACGCCCGGCTGCAAGTCAAGCTCGTCGACGACCTCATCGACGTCGCGCATCTGGTGACCGGGACGCTCGCGCTCGATCTGGAGAACCTCAACCTGGCCGCGCTGGTGTCCTCCGAGGTGGAGGCGGCCCGATCGGGCTCACCCGGCCGGCGTGTCCGGCTGCAGCAGGACAGCGCGCACCTGAGCGTCCGCGGCGACCCGGCGCGGCTGCGTCAGGCCGTCCGTCATCTGCTGGCGAACGCGCTCAAGTTCAGCGAGCCCGACGGCCGCGTCGAGGTCTCCATCTCCCGGGCCGCGGGATGGGCGAGCGTCATCGTGCGCGACGACGGAGAGGGCATCGCGCCGGAATTTCTTCCGCACATCTTCGAGCCCTTCCGCGCCGAGGAGGCCGTCGAGAAATCGCGCCGCGGGCTCGCCATCGGGCTCGCGCTGGCGAAGAACGTGGCGCTCCTGCATGGCGGCGACCTCACCGCCGAGAGCGACGGAAAGCGCGGCGGCGCGACCTTCACGCTCGAGCTGCCGCGGGCGGCCGCGGCTTTCAAGATCGCCGCCCTGGCCGCGCGCACTGCGGCGCTCGAACCGCGCGCGGGCGCCAAGAGCCCGCTCAGCGGCGCCCGCATCCTGGTCGTCGAGGACGAGCCGGACGCGCGCGAGCTGCTCTGCACGTTGCTCGAAGGCGAAGGCGCGCTGGTCGCCTCCGCCGCCTCCGCCGAAGAGGCGATGCAGCGGTTCGCCGAGATGCGACCCGACATCCTGCTCAGCGACATCGGCCTGCCCGGCGAGGACGGCTGCTCGCTGATGCGGCGGGTGCGCGCTCTGGGACCCGGGCGCGGCGGCAACCTTCCCGCGGTCGCCATCACCGCCTACAGCAGCAGCGAGGACGTGCGCCGGGTACTGAGGGCGGGGTTTGACAAACACCTGTCCAAGCCCGCCGACCCGGAGACCGTGCTCGACATGCTGATCGCGATGCGCGAGGGCCCGACCCGGCCTGCCGCGCAGGCTGCCGCGCCTTAGCCGCGCCCGCCAACGCAGGCTTCAGGCTACAGGCTGCAGCGATCAATGCCGGTCCTTCCGGTACCGCTGAAGCCTGAAGTCTGGAGCCTGAAGCCTTCTCATTAGAGCATCCGCAAGATCTCCGCCGGCATCTCGCCGGCCGACGCCTGGCCGGAAGAGAGCCCTGCCTCCCGCACGACGCGAGGCATGCCGTAGACGACGCAGGATTCCTCGGTCTCGGTGAGCACCTGCCCGCCGGCGGCGGCGATGGCCTTCGAGCCGCGGAAGCCGTCGTCGCCCATTCCGGTGAGCACGACCCCGAGGACTGCCGCGCCATGCACCTCGGCGGCGCTCTCGAAAAGCACGTCCACCGAGGGCCGATGCGGCGTGTTCGCCGGCAGGAGGTCGAGGTGCGCGGCCACCTGCGCGTTCGTTCGCTGAAGCTTCAGATGCATGCCGGCCCTGCCGACGACGACCAGGCCGGGACGCAGGAGCAACCCTTCCGACGCCTCCTGCACGTCGAGCGCGCACTCCCCGCTCATCCGGGCGGCGAAGCTCGCGGTGTAGCCAGGTGGAAGGTGGAGGATCACGGCGACGGGAACGGGCAGCTCCGCGGGCAGCGCCTTGAGAAGCCGCGTCAGCGCCTGCGGTCCACCGGTGGAAGCACCGATCACGACGATCCGCTTGGTCACGCTGTGCGGCCGGAACTGGGCGATCTCCCCCTTCCCGGACGCGCGCGACCGCTCGGGGCTTCTGGCCAGCGCCGCCGAGTGCACCGCTGCAATCAGATCGTCCGCGATGTCGTACAAGCGATCGATCGCCAGGGCGGTGGGCTTCTGCACCACCTCGATCGCGCCGGCCTGCAGCGCGGCGATGGCCAGCGGGCTCTCGTTGCTCGACAAGCAGACGATGACGACGCGCGGCCGGCCCTCCTTGGGCAGCGCCGCGAGGACGCCCATCCCGTCGAGGCCGGGCATCACCAGATCGAGGGTGACCACGTCGGGCTTGAGCTGGGCGATCTTCTCCAGCGCCTCGAGCCCGTCGCGCGCGATGCCGACCACCTCGATGCCCGGGGCCTGCGAGAGGGTGTCGCGCAGCACCTTGCGCGCGAAGGCCGAGTCGTCCACCACCAGGACGCGGATGCGCGGCTCCGCTTTCATGACGCCCGCCGGTAGAAGAACGCTCCGCCGCGCTCTTCGCAGGCGAGCGAGGTGCCGTGGCGCAGGAGCGATTCGGAAGCGCCGATCAGGAGGAGACCACCCGGCACCAGCGCTTCGGCCAGCGACTCGATCACCCTTCGCACCGTCTTGTCCCCGAAGTAGATGAGCACGTTGCGGCAGAGGATGTGATCGAACTTGCCCAGCGCCCTCACCGCGAGCGGGTCGGTGAGGTTGACGCAGCGCCAGTCGATCGTCTCGCGCAGCTGCGCGCTGACCTCGACCCGCCCCTCGCGCCGCTTCAACCAGTGGTCGGGAATGCCGTCGGGTACCGCGCGGGTGGCGTTGGCGGCGTACTCGCCGCGGCGGGCCCGGCTGAGCGCGCGCTGGCTGATGTCGCTGGCGACGATCTCCACGTCGTCGAGGAGGCCGGCCTGGGCGAGCAGGATCTGGAGCGTGATCGCCTCCTCGCCGGAGGAACAGGCCGCGCACCAGATCCGGAAGGTGCGCCGCTCCTTCAGCGCCATGTCCTGCACCAGCGCCTGGAGCTGATCCCTCTCGCGGAAGAAGTAGGTTTCATGGACCACCAGCGTCTCGATCAGGATGTCCAGTTCCGCTCTACCGAGCGGGTCGTAACGAAGAAAGTAGTAATAGTCGAGCAGGGAATCAAACCCCCTCTCCTGCGCGCGCGGCCAGACCTTGTCGCGCAGGATCGCCAGATCCTCGGTCCGGTATTGCAGCCCCGCGCGCTCCTCGATGATCGTCCCGAGGATGGTGAACACTTGATGGGAGAGAGGCCCGGGCGTCACCGCTGGAGGCCGAGCAGGCAGGAGCGCCTCACTTCGGGGTCAGGATCGGCAGCGAGGGCGCGCTCCAGAGCAGCCCGCGCATCGGGAGTCCCGATCGCCGCCAGCGCGGATGCAGACGCGCGCCGCGCCTCGACGCTGCGCTCGGAGAGGGCATCGACGAGAGCGGCCAGGGCGTCCGGACGGTTGATGCGGGCGAGGGCGGCGGCCAGGGAGATCGCCAGCTCGCGCTCCGCCGAGAGCAGCGCCGAGGCGATGCCCGAGATGCGCCCCTCGATCGGCGCACCGAGCTCGTCGAGCGCGCGATCGCGCGCGAGCGGATGGTCGAGCAGGGCGATCAGCGCGCCGGTCGCCTCGCGGCGCGAGCCGAGGAATCCGATGGCCGCGCTGCGCACGCTCTCCTCGGGATCGTTGGCGGCGGCGGCGAGCGCGGGGACCACTTCCGGCGAGTCATAGGAGGCGATGGCCGAGAGCGCGATCAGCCGGGTCCCGGCGTCCGCCGACGAGGCGGCGGCGAGCAGCACGGGAAGCGCCTCGGCGCGTTTCTTCGTGCCGAGCCCGAGGAGCGCGGCGCGCCGCACGTCCGGGTCGTCGGAGGCGGCGGCCTCCCGCAGGCCTTCCAGCGCGGCCTCGCTGGCGAGGTTCGCCAGGGCATCGACCGCTGCGACTCGAACCTGGCCCGCGGGGTCGGAGGTGAGGGAGAGGATGGCCTCGGTCGCGCTCGCGTCCCGGAGGCGCCCGAGCGACTGGCAGGCGTAGTAGCGGACCCAGGCCTCGGGATCGATCAGCCCTCGCCGCAGCCGTTGCAGAACTTCCGGCGCCGAGCGCGTCTGGCCCAGCGCACGCATCGCGCCCGAGCGGGCCCGCGCACTGCCTTCGGCGCTCAAGCTGAACAGCACCTCGAGGGCGCCGGCGTCGTCGATGAAAGCCAGCCCCGGAAGGGCCGCGTCTCGCAGCCGGTCGTCGCTGCCGTTGGCCGCCGCGATCAGCGTCTCGAGGCCGCTGGCGTAGCCGAAGTAAGCGATGATCCGCAGCGCCGAGCGCCGCACGTGCGGCAGGCTCGAGCTGGCTGCCTCGATCGCCAGCGACTCGGTGGCGTCGCTGTTGAGCGAGAGGATCGCGCCCAGCGCCGCCTGGGACATCATCGGGTCGGGATCGCCCAGAAGCTCGAAGAGGCGCGGCACGGCGGCCGCCTCGCCCAGGCGGGCGACCGCCTCACAGGCGAGGATCCGCACCGCCGGGTCGGGATCGGAGAGGCAGACGCGCACCTCCTTGTTCGAGCGCGGCCGGCTGCCGACCAGCGGGAGCAAGAGCGCGCGACGGGCGCTGTCGCCGGTGGTCAGACCCTTCACCAGCGGCCGATCGGCTTCGCTTCCCACCGTGTGGAGCGCGGCCGTGGCGGCATCCGGCGCCGCCTCGACCAGATCCACCAGCGCGGTCGCGGCAGCCTCGTCTTCGAGCCAGGCGAGAATGGCACAGAGGGCGGCCTGCTCTTTGGCGTCTGCGCGCGGCACGGCCTCCGCGAGCCGCTCCACCAGGAGCGCGTTGGCGTATTCGCCAACGGCTCCTGTGCCGCCGCCAGGGCTCGTGGACGCCGAGCGGCGGCCCAGCCCGGTCGCATCCCGGTTCCCGGACTCGGCGCGGGCGGCGGCGCGCAGGGCCTTCTCCACCATCTCGCCGGAGCCGAAGCGCCTGCGGGAGCGCGCGTGGATCTCGACCAGCGAGACGGCGATCACTTTGGTGAGCGGCAGGTTCGCGTCGGAAACGGGAGCCGCGAGCAATCTGGCGAGGGGCGCCGCCGCGGCGAGATCGCCGGTGAGCCCGAGCGCCCGGGCAGCTTCGACGAGGAGAAATGGCCGCTCGAGGAGCCGCAGCAGGGGGTCCACCGCGCGCGGGTCGCCGCTGCCTCCCAGCACTTCGATGGCGGGGAAGATGCGAAAGAAGTTCTCTCCTTCGAGGAGCGCGAGCAGCGGGCCCAAGGCAAGAGCGGCGCCGATGCGGCCGATGGCCTCGATCGCGGCCAAGGCGACGTTGTCGTTGGGGTGCTGGACCAGCCGGCCCATCGCGGGCATCGCTTGCAAGCTCCGGCGCCGGCCCAGGACCTGCGCCGCGTCGCAGACGACGGGCGGCTGATCGACCAGCGCCAACAGCTCGAGCAGTTGGCCCTCCGGCGAACCGAGCGAAGCGGAGAGAGCGTTCACGGCGGCGGCGAGCCGGTCGTCGTTCTCCCTCTCGTTGCGAAGCAGGCGGCAGAGCGGCGGCACCGCCGGATCGCCGATGTGCGCCAGCGCCGCGACCACCGAGCGCCGGACCGCCCAGCTCGGCTCGGTGAGCAGAGCCAGCAGCTTGTCCACCTTGCCGGCCTCGGCCAGCCGGTCCACATGCCCGATCCGCTCGCGGTCCTCGGGGGAGAGGGCGAGCGCTGCCGCCGGATTCCTCATGCGTGCTCCAGCCGCACTGGACTGACTTGCGGTCCGCGGGCTTCCAGGACCGCACCGGTGATGCTGGCGATCGCCTCGGCGTGCTGGACGTTCGCCTCGCGCAGCTTCCCGATCTGGGCGGCGACGCTGGCGACGTCGGCCGCGACCACCATGATCGCCCTCGACGATTGCGCCATGCTGGCGGTGGTCTCCATCGTCCGCGTGCGCATCGCTGCTACGGCGCGGCCGATCTCCTCGCTGGTGGCCGCCTGCTCCGCGGTGCCATGCGCGATGCTGGCGATGCCGCTCGCCTGCCGGGTCGCGCCCGCCGCGAGGGCGGTCAGCGAGACATCCTGTTCCGAGATCGCACGCGCCGTCTGCTTGGCGATACGCCGGACCTCCTCGGAGTCCTTGGCGAGCGAGAACGTCGCCTTGCTCTGCTCGGCGGCGGCCCGGGTCACCTCGCCCGCGAGCTGAGCCACCTGGCGCGCGGCGGCCTCGGTCTGCTTGGCCCCCCGCGCCTGCTCGCTCACCGCGCGGGCGGTGCTGACCGAGAGCTTGCGCGCCTCCTCCATGGCGCGGGAGACCTCGCCCGCGCCCTTGCTCTGCTCGGTGAGGCCGGCCAGCATGCGCTGCATCGCCACCGTGCTCTCCTGAGCCAGTCCGGCCACCGCCGACATGGCCTGGCTCTGCCCCGCCGTGGCGGTGGTGGTGCTGAGGGTGATGGCGCGCATCTGTGCGGCAGCCTTGGCGAGCTCGGCCGCCGCGATCGCCTGCTCCTGCATCGCCCGCGAGACCTGCTCGGCGCTGCTGGTGAGCTGCGAGTTGCCGCGCACCAGCTCGCGCAGCGCGAGCGCCTGGCCCCTCGAACCCTCGTTCGTCTGCTTCGCCATCTTGCGCATCTCGCTGCCGCTCTTCGAGAGCGACTGCGCCGCTTTCGCCTGCTCTGCGGCAGCCTGGGAGATGGTTCGCGCCTGTTCGCTCACCAGCACCGTCCCCTGCACCATCGCCTTGACCGCGAGCACCTGCTCGGAGTTCGCCAGCGAGACCTCCTTGACGGTCTTGCTCAAGTCGTCGATGCCGCCGAGGATCGAGGCCAGCGCGCGATCGGCATCGGTGGCGAGCGCGCTGCCCTCCTCCGCCACCTTGAGCCCGTCTGCCGACACGGCCGCCGCTTCGCGGGTGGTCGACTGCAGCCCGCGGATGATCTTGGCCACGTCCGCGCTGGCCGCGGCGGCCCGGTCCGCCAGCGCGCGGATCTCCTCGGCCACCACCGCGAAGCCGCGCCCGTGCTCTCCGGCCCGCGCCGCTTCGATGCTCGCGTTCAGCGAAAGGAGATTGGTGCGGTCGGCGATCAGGTTGATGGTCTGGACGAAGTCGCCGATCTCCTCGGCCCTCTTGCCCATCTCCTTCATCGATGCGGCCGAGCCCACCATCGACGCCCGGATCTTTCCCAAGCCGGCGATCGACTTCGCCACCGCCGCTCCGCCTTCGCGGGCAATGCCGGAAACCCGCTCCGCCGACGTGCGGGCGTCGTTGCTGACCTGGAGGATCTTCTGCGTCGAGCTCTCCAGCGACTGCGCGGCCGCCGCGCTGCCGGCGGCCTGGGTGGTGATCTTCTCGGCGCCGTGGGCGGTGGTCTGCGCCACCCGCGCCAGCTCCTCGATGGTGGCGGCGTTCTGCTCGATGAAGGCCGCGTTCTTCTCCGAGGTGGCCGCCATCTCCTCGACCGAGGCCGCCACCTGGGTGGTGGTCACGGCGTTCGTCGCCGCCGCCGCCTCCAGGGTCTTGGCGTGATCGGCGACGCCGCGGATCGAGCGCGCCAGCTGCACGCTGGCGATCGAGGTCTGCTCGACGGACGCGGACATCTCGGCCGAACCCTTCACCACCGCGCCCAGGGAGGCGTTGGCGCCGGCCACCGCCGTGGAGACGCTCTCCACGCGCACGGCCACCGCCTGCGCGTCGGCGGCGAGGCCCGCGAGGCCCTTGGACATCAGCTCGATGGTCGCGCCCACCGCTTCCGTCGTCGCTGCGGCGCTCTCGCCGTGCTTGGCCATGTCGACGACGCTGGCCGCGCTCTGGATCGCCGCCGCCAAAAGCTCCTCGCTTGCCGAGGCGAGATCCTCGGCGTTCGCGGAAACCCCCTTGATCGATCGGGCCATCTCCTCGACGGTCGCGGTCGATGCGTCGACGGACTCGGAGAGACGCTCGGTGTCCTTGCGCACGGAGGCGATCGAAGCGGAGACCTCCTGCAGCGAGGCTGCCGTGGCCTCCGCACCTTCGTGCAGCGACTTGGAGGTTTCGGCCACCTCGCGCTGCGAGCGGTTCAGCTCGTGAATCGACTGCGCGGCTTGCTCCACTCCGGCGGCGATGGACTCCATGCTGACGCGAATCTCCTCGGTCGCGCTCGCCTGCTCGTGGCCGGCCTCGCTCAACCGCTTCGCCGATTGCTCGATGGAGACCGCCTGCGCCGCGGTCTCGCGAAGCGAGCGCGCCGTATCCTCGGCCCGAAGCTGCGCCTGGTCGAGCCCGTTCGGAAGATTGTTCGTCGCGATTGCCATTTGAGTCACTCCTCGCCGATCACTTTGGAGAAATCGAGCAGCATCACCAGGCGCGAGCCCACTTGCGCCACGGCCTTGATCAGGCCGCGCGCCTCGCGCAGGACCATTTCGGGCGGCGCCTGGACCTGCTCCGCTTCCAGCTTCAGCACCTCGCGGGCGCTGTCGACGATCAGCCCGACGGGGCGGTCGCCGTGCTTTCCCACCACCACCCGCGAGTCGATCGTGCGCTCGATGGGGGGCAGGCCGAAGCGCATGCGCAGGTCCACCACCGGGACGACGGCGCCGCGGATCTGCACGATCCCCGCGACGTAGGGGAGGCTTCCCGGCACCCGGGTCGCTCCCGCATACGAGTCCATCTGCAGCACGTCGGATGCGGGCAGCGCGTACTCCGTGCCCGCAACCTTGAAGACGACATGAAGCGTGTTCATGCGGCGGCTCCCCTCTCGGGCGGATGCTGGTCGAGCAGAGCGTTTCCGAGCGCGACCAGATCGAGCACCAGGGTGGGCTTGCCGTCGCCGAGATCGGTCGCGCCCGAGACGCCCACCACGTCGACGAGCGCGTCCTTGAGCGGCCGGACCACCACCTCCTGCTGGCCGAGGAGGCGATGGACGGCGAATCCCATCGCCTCGCCGCCGCGCCGCACGACCAGGGCCTTGGTGGCCTTCTCCCTCGAGGGAAGGCCCAGGACCTCGCTGAGCGACAGCAGAGGCAGCGCCCGCCCGCGGCGCCGGATCATCCCCGTACGCGCCCGCTTCGGCTTCGCCGGCTCCGGAGCGTTCTCGTGACTGGTGCTGGTACTCGAGGGCCCGTTGACGATCTGCGCGGGATCGACTTCGACGATCTCCTCCACCATCGACACCGGCACCACGAAGCGCTCCCCCCCGCAATCGAAGCTGAAGGTGTCGACGATGGTGATGGTGAGCGGGACCCGGAGCACGAAGGTGGAACCCTTGCCCGGCTCGGTCCGGAACAGGAGCTCCCCGCCGAGGTCGAGGGCGGTCTTCTTGACGATGTCCATGCCCATGCCGCGCCCGCTGGTGGTGGTCGCCTTCTCGCGCGTGGAGAGCCCCCGCAGGCAGAGCAGATCGAGCAGCCCCGCGTCGTCGCGCGGCACCGCCCTGCCTGCCCGGCGCGCCACCTGCTCGCGATCGACTCCGCGCCCGTCGTCGGCGACGGAGAGCTCGAGGCGATCGTTCGAGCGCTGGACGCAGACGATGCTCAGCACGCCTTCTTCCGGCTTGCCCAGGGCGCCCCGCTCCGCGGGCGGCTCGAAGGCATGGTCCACCGCGTTGCGGACCAGGTGCACGATGGCCGGGAAGAGCCGCTCGGCCACGGCCTTGTCCACCTCGACCTTGCCGCTGTCCATCATGAGATTCACGAGCTTGCCGGTATTGGACCGCAGCCCGCGCACCAGCAGGGGGACGCGCTCGAGCACGTCCGCCATCGGCACCATGCGAACGTGCAGCACGGCGGCGCGCAGGTCGCGGACCTGGCGGGCGTTCTCCAACAGGATCCGGGTCAGGTTGCGCACGTCGACGCCGGTCGCTCCCAGGTCGGCCACTGCGCGGGCGAGGCGGAACCGGGACACGATCAAGCACGAGAGCCGCTCCAGCGCATCGTCGAGCCGCGAGATCTCGACGCGGACGAGCCCGGTGCGGAGCGAGCCCGACGCGCCGATCTCGGCCTCGGGGTCGGCCCGCTCGTCGAAGAGAGCGGGATCGTCCCCCGGAGGGGAGGCTTCGCGCGGAGCGAGCGGAGCCGCGAACTGGCGCAGCTTGCTGCCGCTCTCTTCCGCGACCTTCTCCAATTCTTGCAGGGAAGCGGAGGTGAGCAGGAGCAGCGTGAACGAGAGGCCCGCCGGTCTCTCCTCTCCGTTGGATGCTCCCGCCTCCGGCGTCCGCCCGTCGCGGGCAAAGCCCGCTCCTCCGTTGGATGCTCCCGCCTCCGGCGTCCGCCCGTCGCGGGCAAAGCCCGCTCCGGATTGGGGCAACACCACCGGCACGACTTTGACGATCTCGGCGAGCCTGCCGAGCTTTTCGCGCACCTGGGTGATGGTGATCCCGATCTTCGCGCGCGCTCCCGAGGGGATGAAGTCCGCTTGCACCGCGCGCTTGCCCGCCGCGAGGCCTTGGTGGAGCAGCGCGCGATCGCCCGGCGAGAGCCTGGCGAGAAGCGCGGGCTCGAGGTCGAACGAGAGCGAGGCAGCAGGGGTGGTTGCAGCAGGGGTGGTTGATGGAGCCAGCTTGATGGCATCGAGCGATTCGAGCAAGGCCGGGGGCGGCTCTGCCGGAGGCTTCCCCTGCCCGACGGCGCGCACCCGCTGCTCGATGGCGCTGACGGCTTCCAGGAGAACGTCCAGGTCGGGCAGCGCGAGCCGCCCGCCTCCCTGATCGGCCTCGCGAAGCGAGGTCTCCATCCGGTGCGCGATCGAGACGATGGGCTCGAGCGCGACCATCGCCGAGAGGCCCTTGATGGTGTGCAGCGCCCTGAACGCGTCGCGCGCCGCCCGCGGGTTCGGCTCGCCCTTGCGCAGCGACGCTTCGAGAGCGAGCAGGCTCTTGCTCGCGAGCACGAGGAGATCCTCCGCCTCGGCCACGTAGCCCGAGACGAAGTCCGCCAGCTCGAATTTCTCGCTCATGGAGACGCTGCGATTCCCTCGCCAAGCAAAGCGCGCACTTCGCGCAGGATCTCCTGCGGCTGGAACGGCTTGGTCATGAACCGCGAGGCGCCGGCGCGCAGCGACTGCGCGCGCGACGCTTCGTCGCCGCGGGTGGTGACGATGATAATGGGAAGCTGCCGGAGCCGATCCTGCGAGCGGATGAACTCGACGACCTCGATCCCGCCGATGTCGGGCATGTTCAGGTCGAGGACGATGAGATCGAAGCCGCGCAGCGAGAGCTGCTCGATGGCCTCGAGGCCGCTGGAGGCATGCGAGAACGAGAGAGAGGGATCGGGCCGAAGGCACGCCACGATCATGTCGCGCATGATCTTGCTGTCGTCGACGATGAGCAGTTCGGCCATGGGGTGCCTCGAGGAGGGAAGACCGGACGAGACGGACAAGCACAAGGTGGTTAGATGGTCGGGGTTGGCAAGTGCCGTGTGTCGAATCCCGAGTCCGGTGGTCCAATCGCCAACCAACCAGCAGATGGTCGTTTGCGGACTAAGCTCGCCGAGCCGGGCTTGCTGAGCGAGCTCGCTGCGCCCATGAAGGGGCATGCCCGCAAACAGCCACGATCACGAGCGCCGCGTCGCCTGGGTGGTAGACGACAGCGCCTTCGAGTCAGAGATGGCGCGGCGGACGCTGGCGGACAACTACGAAGTGGAAGTCTTCCGCGATGGCTCCACCGTGCTGGAGCATTTGTCGACCGGGCGCCAGCCCGACGTGCTGGTACTCGACTGGGAGATGCCGGGCATGTCGGGCATCGAGGTCTGTAGATTTCTGCGCAGCAGGCCGGAGACCTCCGAGCTGGCGGTGCTCCTCCTCACAGCCAACCAACAGACTGAGGAGGTCGTCCAGGGCCTCGCCGCCGGCGCCAACGGTTACCTCAGCAAGCCCTACGCGCCGGACGAGCTGAACGCGCGGGTGGCGTCGCTGGTCCGCTCGCGCGTCTTGCGCGAGCGCGCCGAGCGAGCCGAGATGCTCCTGCGCACCGTGCTCACCCAGCTCCCCGACGCCGTCGTCACCGTGAACGGAGCCGCGAAGATCCTCTTCGTCAACGCCGCCGCCGAGCGGATCCTGGGCGGAATGGGCGCGAGCCTGATCGGGGAGAACATCGCGGACATCGTGCCCGGTCTTTCCATCCGCAGATTGATCACGACGGAGCAGCGGCCGGCGCGCGCTGACGTCCAGATC
>Ga0213851_1449284_pt1 | contig 16069 bp, 12 predicted proteins | sample ABR_2014_MetaT_FD_164455 | JGI IMG/M metagenome (GOLD analysis project Ga0213851, IMG submission 164455) | Metatranscriptome of freshwater sediment microbial communities from post-fracked creek in Pennsylvania, United States - ABR_2014... | ecosystem: Environmental > Aquatic > Freshwater > Creek...
GATCAACGCCTTCGAGGAGCAGCTCGCCGAGCACGGCAACATGATCGTGAAGTTCTGGCTGGCCATCAGCCCGGACGAGCAGCTCCGGCGTTTCAAGGATCGCCAGACCACGCCCTACAAGCAGTACAAGATCACCGAGGAGGATTGGCGCAACCGTGCCAAGTGGGACGCGTACCAGCAGGCCGCCTGCGAGATGTTCGAGAAGACCGGCACCGCGGCCGCGCCGTGGGTGATCGTCGAGGCCAACGACAAGCTGCACGCGCGCATCAAGGTGCTGAAGGCAGTGAACGACGCGCTGGAGAAGGCCCTGGACTGATCACCGGCGAGCCCGAGGCGGTGACGGCATGATCCCCAAGCTCGAAGTCCTCTTCGACGCAGTGGCCGGCGAGAGCATCGCCGAGTACGGCGGCAACCCGCGCTGGGCCGGCGTCGCGGCAAACTTCGTCGAGTCGGTGGACGGCGTGGTCGCGCTGCCCGATGCGGGAGGCGAGTCGGGAGGCGTGGTGAGCGGCAAATCGCGCGCCGACCACTTCGTGATGGGTCTCTTGCGCGCCTGCGCCGACGCGGTGCTGATCGGAGCGGGCACGCTGCGCGCGTCCCCGCGCGAGCTCTGGCACGCCGACGCCATCTTTCCCGAGGCGGCGGAGATCTACGCGCGCGTCGGCGCTCTGCGGCCGCGCCTCTACGTGGTGAGCAGGGCCGGCGTCGATCCCTCGCATCCCGCTCTGCAACAGGGCGGCGTGGTGCTCACGGGACAACTCACGCCGCAACAGATCGTCGAACGAGTCCGCGCCGACGGGCACCAGCGCATCCTCTGCGAAGGAGGACCGCGGCTCTTCGCGGAGTTGGCAGACGCGGGACTCGTGGACGAACTGTTTCTTACGGTCTCGCCGCGCCTCTTCGGGCGCTTCGCGGGCGACGCGCGCAAGGCGCTCACCGACGGGCCCGATCTGCGCGGGATGCGGCTGCAGCTCGTCTCGGCACGCCGGCACGAGTCGCACCTCTTCCTGCGCTACCGGACGAGCAGCGCGAAGTAGCGCGGCAGATCACGTCTGAAAATCCGACGCAAAAGGGTGCCGTCAGTGGCGGTGCTTGTGGTGCGCGTCGGAAACGTGCGGATGCTCGTGCGTCAGCGGTTCGTGCTGGTGCATGTGCGAGTGCGGCTCGGCCACCGGCCCGTCGTGCGCGTGGCGGTGATGCTCGTCGTGGACGTGCAGGTGCTCGTGCTCCGTCGGGGCGTGCGTATGCGCATGCGCGTGGCGCGCGCGGAGCAGCAGCACGAGACCTGCCGCCATCACGGCGGCGCCCACGAGATCGGAGGCGGTCGGCCGGTCGCCGAGCAGCGGCATCGCCACCGCCGCGCCCGCGAACGGCGCCAGCGCGAACAGCGCTCCCTGCCGCGCCGCGCCCAGGATGCGCTGCGCCTTCAGATAGAAGAGATAGCTCACGCCATAGCTGAACGCGCCCAGCACCAGCGCGCCCGCGGCGAAGGGCGCCTGCGGCAGGCGCGACTCGAAGAGCGCCGCGGCCAGAAAGTTGAGCGCGCCCGCGGAGAGCATCTTGATGCGCACCACCACCACTGGATCTTTCAGCGAGAGCCGGGCGCTCAAGTTGTTGTCGATCGCCCAGCAGAGGCAGGCGAGCCCGATCGCCAGCGCCCCCAGCGTGCTCCCGCTCAGCCCGCGCTCGCCGTGCGCGCCCACCACCGCGCCCCCCAGCACCAGAAGCGCGGCGGCGATCGCTTCGCGCCGCGAGAGGTGCTCGCCGAACACCACGACCGCGAGCGCCATGGTGAGCGGGGCCTCGAGGTTGAGGAGCAGGGAGCCGGTGAGCCCGCTGACGCGCGCGAGGCCCCAGAGCATCAGCGGAGGCGCCAGCGCCGCGCCCAGCAGCACGGCGCCCGCGAGGATGGGCGCATCGCTGCGCGTCAGCCTGGCTTCGGTGCTCGACCTCCGCACCATCAAGAAAGCCGCGCCGCCGCCCAGGTAGAGCAAGCCCGCGAGCGCGAGCGGGCCCGCGCCCGGCAGGAGCAGCTTCGCGAAGGGCGCCGAGAGCCCGAAGAGAAGCGCCGAAGCGAGACCGAGAGCGGCCCCGCGCAGCCTGTCGTCCGACGTCATCGCTGGGCAGCTTATGCGAGAGAGAGCGCGCGCGCTCATGCGCACTCTGTCGAGCCTGTTTCATCTCACTCAAAGCAGCGGTTCGCGGCGTGCCATCCGCTCTGATCCGCCTCATGCCGCCGGCCGCGTTTCCAGATCAGCCGTCGTCCGGATCAGATCGAACAGGTCCGCCAGCACCGCCTCCGCCGTGGGCCAGCGTCCCGCGCCCGTCGCCGAGAGCAAGAGTGGCGGCCGATCGCGCAGTTCGATCAAGAGCCGGTTCTCCGGACCCGCCGTGCCCGCGAGCGGGTGGCCCTCGGGAAGCCGGATGGGGCGCACGTCTCCGCGGTGTCCGTCGCACCAGGCGACGAGGCGCACGCCTTCGGCCTGCGTGAGGTGTTCGATGCCGGTCTGGAACAGGTAAGGCGGCGGCCTGCCGAACGCGGCGCGCGCCAGGATGACCAGCTTCTGTGCGGCGTCGGTGCCGTCCAGATCCAGCCCGGGGTCCGCCTCGGCAAAACCTGCGCGCTGCGCCAGCGCCACCGCGTCGCGCAGGGCGAGCCCGCGCAGCGCCATCTCGTCGAGGATGAAGTTGCAGGTAGCGTTGAGGACGCCGCTGAAGGAGACGATCTTCCCCGCGTGGCGCCGCACCGTCTCCAGCGCCGGCATCGCGCCGCCCACGCTGGCGGAGTAGAGGAGCTGCACGCCCGCCTCCTGCGCCACCGTCTCGAGGTGCGGCCCGCGGGCCGCGATCACCGCCTTGTTCGCCGTGACCACGTGGCGACCCGCGCGCAGCGACTCCTCGATCAACTCCGATGCCGGGTGCGTGCCGCCGATCAGCTCGACCACCACGTCGCATTCGGGTGCGAGCGCGCGCCGGCAGTCGCCCAGCAGCCGCGCCGGGGCGCCTGCCTTCTCGGCCTTGGGAAGATCGCGCACGGCGATCCCCGTCACCGCAAAGTGATCCGGCAGCTCGACCAGCCGCCGGTAGAGGCCGGTCCCGACGGTTCCGTGTCCGAGCAGCGCCACCCGCAGCGGCCGCGCAGGCGTCAGCTCGAGGAGCGGCTGCGCATTGCGCGCGTGGCGCACCACCTCGACGCCGCGGGCGATGCCCGCTTCGCGCAGCGCCGAGGTGAGCTGCCCCGGCGCGCTCGAAGCCGCCACCACCCGATGCCCGCGCCGCACCAGCCCGTAGATGCCGTGCACCGCCCGCGGCACCTGGGCGGGCGCGCGCACCACCCGGATCGAGCCGGTCATGGCGCCTCCGGGGCGAAGGCTGCGTCGAGCGCCTGCGTCAGATCGGCCGCTATGTCCTCCGCGTCTTCCAGTCCGACCGAGAGGCGGATGAGGTCGTCGTAGATCCCGAGCGCCTCGCGCTCCGCCGTGGTCAGCTCGAAGTACGACATCAGCGCGGGTTGCTCGATCAGCGTCTCGACCGCGCCCAGCGAGGGCGCGATGGTGGCGAGCTTGCACGCGTCGACGAAGCGCGAGCCTCGCTGCACGTCGCCCTGCAGGCGGAAGCTGACCACGCCGCCGAAGCCGCTCATCTGCTCTTTGGCGAGCGCGTGGTCGGGGTGGCTCTCGAGGCCGGGGTAGAAGACGCGCCGCACGCGCGGGTCCGCCTCGAGAAGCCGCGCGACGTGGAGCGCGGTTTCGTTCTGCCGCCTGACGCGGAGGGGCAGCGTCTTGAGCCCGCGGGCGAGGAGAAATGCGCCGTGCGGATCGAGCACGCCGCCCAGCACGCCGCGCAGGTCCTTGATGGCCTGCACCAGCCCCGCGCGTCCGCACACCGCTCCCGCGAGCAGGTCGTTGTGGCCGCCCAGATACTTCGTCGCCGAGTGGACGACCAGGTCCACGCCCTGCTCGAGCGGGCGCTGGTTGATGGGCGTCGCGAAGGTGGCGTCGACGATCAGATTCGCGCCGGGGCACGCGTCGCGGGCGCGGGCGTAGAGGGCGAGGTCGGCGACGCGCAGGTACGGGTTGGTCGGCGACTCGGTGAGGATCACCTTGGTGCGACCCGGCCGCAGCGCTCCCTGCAGCGCCGCCTCGTCGCCGGGCTCGACCAGGGTCGACTCGATCCCGAGCCGGCTCAAGAAGCGCCCGACGAACTGCCGGGTGCGGCGGTAGCAGTCCGAGGTGAGGACCAGGTGATCGCCCGCTTTGAGCAACTCGAAGAGCGCGGTGGTGACGGCGGCCATCCCGCTGGCGAAGAGCGCGGCCTCGCCGGCGCCTTCGAGCGCGGCCAGCTTCTGCTCCGCGGCGCGAACGGTGGGGTTGCCGTAGCGGCCGTACTCTTCGCGCTCGAGCTCGCCCTCGAAGTATCGCTTGAGCTCGGCGGTGCTGCCGAACGCGTACGTCGCCGCGGCGACGATGGGCGTGGTGACGGAGTCGTAGGCCTTGCCGCGCGGTTCGCCCCCGCGGACCGCCAAGGTTCCCCAGTGCTGGTTGGAAGCGTGTTCGCTCGAGGAGTGTCCGCCGGAAGCCTTCATGGTGTGCCGCACCCTTTCGGCCCACCATCAGCAACGAGGACCCGTCTCCGGATCTGATCGCCGTGCGTGTCTCTGCACGGCGCCCGCGGCTTAGGGTGATATTTGTAAGGCGCGTCACCCAAGGTGGGCGAAATTCCGCGCCGCCCGATGAGCCGGGCGGGGAGATTGATGCCGCGGGGCGGGGGGAAAGTCAAGGCGGCCTGAACGGCGTTGTCGCGAACGTCGACCAGGCTGATCCTGCCCCTACGGCTTGGGCGACATGAAGACCAGCACGGCGGCGCGCGATTGCGAGCGGTTGACGAGGCCGTGCTCCTTGCCCGCCTCGGCCAGAGCCGCGTCGCCGGTGTGCAGCTCGCGCTCCTCGCCGGCGATCTGCGCTACCACCGTCCCCTCGAGCACCGCGTACAGCTTGTCGCTCCCCGCGTGCGCGTGCTGCTTTTGCGACTGGCCTGGCTCGAGGCAGTAGACGTCGCAGAAGAAGCGGTCCGTCTCGAACAGGTTCAGCTTCTGCAGCTTCGCCGCATCGAAGCGGCGCACGTTCAGCGAGGCGATCTTCATGGCGTCCTCCCTCAACGGGCCTTCTCGCGCAGGCGGGCCGCGGACTCTGCGCCTGCTTCGGCGGGGCCGGTAGCGAGCTCGCGCATGGCCGCCGGCGCGTCGCGCGAGACTTCCTCCAGAGCGTCCGCGATGGCGTCGATCCGCGCGCGCAGATCGAGCGCGCCCTGCGACAGCTCCGCCGGCGCGGTGGTGGCGCCCGCCGTGCGCAGCCGGACGAGCTGCGAGGCAAGTCCCTCCAGCGTGTAGAGCAACCGCGTGTGCTCGGCCTGCAGGCGCTCCGCGCCTACCCGCAACAGCTCGCGCTGGCGCTTCAGCTCGTCGATGGCGGAGATCGCGCCCTGCAGCGACTGCCCGAGCTGCGCGTCGTGCTCGCCGGCCATCCGCTTCACCAGCGCGGCCCGATCTTCGTCGAGGAGCGCGACCGATTCCGGATCTGCCTCCTCGCGCATGGCGCGCTCGCGGCGCGAAAGGTCCTCGCAGGTCCGGCGCAGCGAGGAGATGGTCAGGTCCGACCCGCCGAGGAAGCTGCGCACGCGCTCAGGCGAGTCGCGCAGCTCCGCCTCCAGCTTGTCGCAGACGGCGGCGAGCCGCTGGTCGCGCGGGTCCTTCTGAATCTGGATGGGACGCGGAGGCTCGACGGCGGGCTGGGCCGCGGCGTCGGGCGCGGGCAGCGCGGTCGCTCCGGCGGCGAGCACCGCTCCGGGAGAGAGCCGCATCCCAGGCGGCACGCGCGCTTCGCGGCGCACGACCGAACCCGCCCCCACCACGGCGTGTTCGCCGACCACGGCGCCGCGACTCACCACTACGCCCCACGACACGATCGCGCCCTTCTCGATCACCGCGTCGCGCTCGACGGTGGCTCCCATCCGCACCACCGCGCCCGAGCGCACGATCGCTCCGCGTTCGATGGTGGCCCCCATCTCGATGGAAGCGCCCGGCTCGATGATCGCGCTCTCGGCGATGGTCGCGCCCGGGCCGATGCTCGCGCGCGTCGAGGAGGGAGGCCCCCCTTGCAGGGTGGTGAACACGATCGAGCCCACCCTCCTCGCGAACACCGCGGCGACGGTCGCCGCCGAACCCAGCGCGAGGGCCCACAGGTATGCATCGTGCGTTCGCGACGCGGCCACCGCGAGCACGACGGCGAGCACGCCGAACGCGGTCCCTGCGCCGCTTTTTGCGTTCCATCGCGCGCTGGGAGCTTCCGGCGACGGCTCGCTCGCGGACCGCACCTTTGGCGGCACGGGCTCGGTCAGCCCCAGCGCGGCGATCACCCGCGACAGGCTTTCCTCGAGCGATTTCTTCTTCGCTGCCATGACCGAAACCTGCCCCGGCTACGGCGCGGGCAAGAGCGGCGCGATGCCCGCTTCGTGGAAGAGCGCCATGTCCTGCTCGTACGCCGGGTTCCCCGTGGTCAGCAACTTCTCCCCGAAGAAGACCGAATTCGCCCCCGCCATCATGCAGAGGAGTTGCGCCTCCTCGTTCATCTGCTCGCGTCCCGCCGAGAGGCGCACCATCGCGCGCGGCATGAGAATCCGGGCAGTGGCGATCATCCGCACCATCTCGATGGTGCCCACTCTTGGCGCGTTGAAGAGCGGCGTGCCGCGAACCCGCACCAGCATGTTGATCGGCACCGATTCGGGCTGCGGGTCCTGCGCGGCGAGAGTCCGCAGCATGGCGCAGCGGTCGTCCACCGACTCGCCCATCCCGATGATCCCGCCCGAACAGACCGTGATCCCCGCTGCGCGCACGTGCTGGAGAGTGCGCAGCCGGTCGTCGTACGCACGGGTGGTGATGATGTCGGCGTACTTCTCGCGGCTGGTGTCTAGGTTGTGGTTGTACGCGTCGCAGCCGGCTTCCTTGAGGCGCCGGGCCTGGTCGAAGGTGAGCATGCCCAGCGTGCAGCACGCCTCCAGCCCGAGCCGCTTCACGCCGCGGACCATCTCCAGCACGCGATCGAACTGCGGCCCGTCCTTCACCTCGCGCCAGGCGGCGCCCATGCAGAAGCGGGTCGCGCCGGCCTCGCGCGCCTTGCTGGCGGCGGCGAGCACCTCCTCGGTCTGCAGCAGCGGTTCGGCGACCACGCCGGTGTGGTAGCGCGCGGCCTGCGGGCAGTAGGCGCAGTCCTCGGGGCACCCGCCGGTCTTGACCGAGAGCAGCGAGCAGAGCTGCACCTTGTTGTCGCCGAAGTGCTGGCGATGAACGGTCTGCGCCCGATAGACCAGATCCATCAGCGGCAGATCGTGCAGCGCCCGCACCTCCGGCAGCCTCCAGTCCGCCTTCGGCTTGCTCCTGTCGTCGATCCTCATGGGCGCTGTCCGTAGCAGAGGCGCGGGCCGGCAACAACTGGTACAGATCCACCCGGGCCGTCGCGCGTTTGGGGGAACCATGCTGCTCGCTCTGCTCGCTGCCGCTGCGGTGAACGCCGCGGTCTCGCAGGTCACCATCTACAGCGACCGCGCGCGCGTGGTCCGCACGGGCGAAGTAGCCGTCTCAGGCCCCACCCGCGCCGAGCTGCCGCTTCTGCCGGAGACGGTGGACGTGGGCAGCATCCGCCTCGAAGCGGCGGGCGCCGAGGTGCAGAAGCTGGAGATCGCGCACGTCGAGCCCGACGAGTTTCCGCTCACCCAGGCGCGCGAGCTGCTCGGCAAGCTGGAGAAGCTCGACGACCAGCTCCTCAAAGGCGCCGATGAGCAGAACGAGTTGGAGCAGCACCTCAAAGCCATCCGCAGCATCGCGCCCGCTGTGAAGGACGAGCCGCTCAAGCCGCGGCCCAAGCTCAATCCAAAGTCCTGGGGCGATTCGCTCGCCTTCGCGCAGGACGAGGAGCAGGCGGTGAAGGCGCGGCTGCGCGACGGCGCGCTGAAGTCCGACGAGCTCCACCGCGAGCGGCAGGTGCTGGCGGACAAGGCGCGGCTGATCGGCGGCGCAGGGCGTCGATCGGGGTATCGCGTCACCGCCACGCTCGACGGGCAGGGCACGGCGCGCCTGACGCTCACGTACCTCGCCGCCCAGGCCCGCTGGACGCCCGGGTACGATCTGCAGCTCTTGCAGGATCAGAAGACGGTGCGCGTCTCGTTCAGCGGCGCGCTCTCGCAGGAGACCGGCGAGGATTGGGACGCCTCCGCGATGACGCTGAGCACGGCGATTCCGGCGACGGTGCGCGCGCTGCCCGAGATCGCCACCTGGAAGATCGGCGAGAAGGAGCGCTTCATCCCGACGCCCATCCGGGGCGACCGCCCGCCGCCGCGGCCGCCGCCGCCGATGCCGCCGGGCCCCCCTCAGCCGCTCGAGAGCGCGCCAGATCAGCTGCGAAAGCAGCTTCTCGAGCGCGCGGCGCAGGAGCAGCCCGCGGCGGCCAGCGAAGCGCCTCGCGACGAAGAGAAGAGCGCCGTCGAAGCCAGGGTCGGCAGAGCGGCGGCACCCGGGCTGCAGCAGGCGCCCAAGAGCGCGGCTCCTTCCGCTGAGCCGTCTCCCGCGCGGGCCTCCCGCCAGCGCAGGTCGGAGCCGGAGGCGGCCATCGGTGTGGCCGCCATGCCGCGCGGGCCGCAAGGCGAGCAGGTGGGCATCGCGCCGCCACCCGCGTGGCAGCCCCCCTGGATGCCCCCGCAGTCTCCGGCTGCTCTGGCCGGCGGATATGATCTCGAATTTCCCTCGCTTCACAGGGAGACCGTGCACAGCGGGAAGGGCGCGCGGCGGGTGCTGCTCTTCAGCGAGACCTGGCCGGTGGTCACCGAGCGCTTGATCGAGCCCGCCCTCTCGCCGGACGCGTACCTGGTCGCGCAGATCAAGAATCCCTCCCGGCGCACGCTGCCCCGCGGGCCGGCGGCGCTGGCCGTGGGCGCCGATCCCGCCGGCGCCGCCGAGGTGCCGCTGGTCGCTCCCGGTCAGGAGTTCACGCTGCCGCTGGGCATCGACCGCGCGCTGCGGCCGATACGCAACGTCGCGCAGGTGCAGAGCGAGAAAGGGATCTTCAGCAAGGACGAGGTGACCCGCTACGCGACTACCATCGAGCTCGCCAACCCGTACCCGGCCCCGCTGCCGCTGCGCATCGTCGATCAGCTTCCGCTGCCGGGGGACAAGAACGTCGAGGTGGAGCTGATCGAAGCGCAGGGGGCCGCGCGCGACGAGGGCAAAGGCTCGCTGACCTGGCGGCTCACCGCGCCCGCGTCGGGGAAGGTGAAAGTGGGCTTCCTCTATGAGCTCAAGCGCCCCAAGGGCTACAAGGTGCACCAATGATCGCGCTCCTTCTCGCGGCCTCCCAGGTGGCGCGGGTGGTGGTCTACCCCGACCGCGCCCAGGTGACGCGGTCCGCGCAGGTGCCGTGCGGCGCGCAGGCGGTGGTGGCGGAGTTCGCGTCGCTGCCGCCGTCAGCGGATCCGGGTTCCCTCCGCGCGCAGATCTCCGAGGGCGGCGTCGAGTCGGTGGACATCGTCGAGGAGCCGCGCGCCACGGCCTTCAGCGCCGAGGTGAACGATCTCGAGAAGCAGCTCCGCAGCCTGGGCGCGCAGCTCGCGGCGCTGCGCGATGCGCGCGAGAAAGCGCGGGAGCTCGACCGGCTGGCGGGCAATCTGGAGGGCGTCTCGGCCGAGCTGATCTCGGGCGAGGTCTCGCAGCCCGACCTGAAGGCGTGGCGCTCGGCGCTGGACCAGACGCTGAAGGCGCGGCTCGAGGCGGCGCGGCAGCGCGCGGAGATCGGCGCGCGCGAGCGCGAGTTGAGCCGGCAGGCGGCCGATGCCCGCCGCAAGCTCCACCGGCTGGGCCAGGCGCGCGACCGCCGCGAGCGCCGCGCCGAGGTGCTGGTCTCCTGTCCCGCGGGCCACAGCGCGCGGGTGGAGCTGACGTATCTGGCGGGCGGCGCGTCCTGGCAGCCCGCCTACGAGGCGCGCGCGGGCGAGGGCGCGGTGGATCTCTCGCTCTTCGCCACCGTGCGGCAGTCCACCGGCGAGGACTGGAAGGGCGCGCAGCTCGCCATCTCGACGGCGGTGCCGTCCGACGACGCAACGCCGCCGGAGGTCTCGCCTCTGCGCGTCTACGCCGAGGAGCGAGAGCCGCCGAAGAAAGTGCTGGTCCGACGCGACGAGCTGCAGCGCCACGCCGAAGCGGGCGCCGCGGGGAGGTCCAGGGCGACGGGGCTGTCGGCGGAGGAGCAAGGCCTCTCGGTGCAGCTTTCCGTCAAAGGTCCGGCCGACGTGAGCGGCGACGGCACGCCCGCGCGCCTGCTGGTCGCCTCGACGCAGCTGGCTGCAGCCTTCGCGTGGAAGACGGTGCCGCGGCAGGTGCCGTTCGTGTTCCGGGTCGCGGATCTGGTCAACACCGCGCCGTTTCCGCTGCTGGCGGGAGAAGTCGATCTCTTCCGCCGCGGCGCGTACCTGGGCCGCGTGCCGCTCGAGCGCACCGCCGAGGGTGCGCGCTTCCACCTCAGCTTCGGGCTGGAGGAGGGTGTGAAGGTGAAGCGGGTGGTGCTGGAGGAGATCGCGCGCGACCAGGGCCTCTTCAAGAGCGCGCAGCGCTTCCGCTACGCCTACCGCTTCGAGCTGGAGAACCATCTCGGGCGCCCCGAGCAGATCGAGCTCGCGGAACAGGTGCCGGTCTCCGAATTGTCCGACGTCGAGGTGGCGATCGAGGACGGCACCACCCAAGGCTTCGCCAGGAACCTCGAGGACGGCATCGTCACCTGGAAGCTGTCGCTGGCAGCGGGGGAGAAGCGCGCGCTGCAGCTCGCCTTCCACGTCGACGTGCCGAACGATTACGCCACCGGCTTCTGAGCCGCCTCGGTCTGGTCCTCGACGACCCGGTTGCGGCCCTGCTGCTTCGCTTCGTAGAGCGCGGCGTCGGCGCGCTTCAACAGCTCGCCCGGCTCCGGCGTGCCGTCGTCCATGCCCGCGACGCCCACGCTCACCGTCACGTGCACGGGGCCCGCGTCGGTCTCGATCGGCTCCTCGTCGATGCGCTGGCGGATGCGCTCGGCCAGCACCAGCGCGCCGGTGTGGCGTCTGGTTCCCGGCAGGATGATGGCGAACTCCTCGCCGCCGTAGCGCCCCAGCACGTCGATCGATCGCAGCGCCGAGGCGCAGCGGTCGGCCAGCACGCGCAGCACCTGGTCGCCCACCGCGTGGCCGTAGCGGTCGTTGATGCTCTTGAAGTGATCGACGTCGAGCATCACCGCCGAAAGCGCCTGGCCGAAGCGGCGCGCGGTGTCGAACGAGCGCGCCGCCAGATCCATGAAGTGCCGCCGGTTGTACGTGTTGGTCAGGCCGTCCAGGGTGGCGAGCCGCTGCACCTCGTCGAAGAGTCGCGCGTTCTCGACCGCCATGGCCGCGGGCTGCGCCAGCGAGTAGGCAAGTCGCACTTCCGACTCGGCGTAGGGCTGCGCGCTTTCGACGCACACCACGCCGATGACGATCCCGCGCTGGATCAGCGGCAGCGCCAGCATCTGCCGGCCCTCGTTCAGCGCGGGTTGCCGCGAGGCGATCGCCTTCTCCACGTGCGCGGAGCTGGGGATGATTCGCCGCGCCTCATCCGTTCCGCCCGGGCCGTGGCTGACGATCAGGTCCATGCCGTCGCGGGTCTTGATCAGGACCGCCGCTTGGTCGAAGCGCACCACGCGGCCCATGCTTTGGAGTAGCCGCTCGAGCACCTCCGGGAGCTGCAGCGTCTCGGAGAGCAAGAGAGTGAGCTCGAGGCCCTCGCGCTCGCGCAAGCCGCGGGTCATGGTGTTGAAGGCCTCCGCCAATTCGCCCAGCTCGTCGTGGCTCTTCACTTCGACGTGGGTCTCCAGCGCGCCGCCGGTGACCGCCAGCGCCGCCTGGCGCAGCTCCTCGATGGGCGCGGTCACGGTCCGCACCGCCCCGAAGCCGAGCAGCACCGCGACCACCAGCCCCAGCGCGAGCCACATCAAGGACTGCCTCTGGAGGTGTCGCAGCGGCCGCAGCGCTTCGTCCGCCGGCTCCTGCACCACCGCCTTCCAGCCGAGCAGCGGCACGGTGGCGTTGGCGCCCAGCCACTCGTCGCTCTGCACGCCCTTGACCAGCGGATGGTCCTTCATGTCGGCCTGCTTGAGCAGCAGATCCTTCTCGGTGTGGACCACCACCTTGCCTTCGCCGTCGAGCAGGAACGCCGCGCCGCGCTCGCCCGGGCGAAAGCGCGCGAAGCTCTCGGTCAGCCCGCGCAGCGAGATCTCAACCGCCAGCACCCAGCGTTTGCTGCCGGGCGCCGCCACCGCGACCGCCAGCACCAGGCGCGGAACGGGCACGCCCTGCGCGTCGGGCAGCACGTACACCGGCCCGATCGCCAGCCCGGCCTGCAGCGCGCCCTGCAGCGGCACGTGGCCCGCGTAGATGGCCAGCCCGGCTTGGTTGACCAGCTCGTGCTCGTTGGCCAGCGCGCCTTCGAGGTGATCGAAGTGGAGGATCTCGCCCAGCGGGTCCGAGTGGGAGTCGAAGAGCCCGACCACGTCCGCGCCGCGGGTCTCCTTGTAGATGAGCAGCAGCGCCTGCTGGCGGGCTTCGGGATCCAGCTCGCCCAGTCGCAGAGTGGAGGCGGCCAGCGTGAGCGCATCGAGCTTGCCCACCAGAGTGCGGTTCACCTCGGCGGCCAGCGCGCGGGCGTCCTGCGCGTAGATCTGATCGAGCTGGCTGCGCAGCGCCTCCCGGCCCTGCGGGAGCGTGAAGGCGGTGGCGAGTAGCAGCGGGAGCGCGGTGGTGGCCGCGAGCAACAGCGCGAGCTTGACGGGAAGTCGCATCGGGCTCCCGGCCCGCGAGGGCCACGCGGGCAAAGATTAGCACGAGGGGTTTGAGCTCGCGGCGAGCTTCTGCGCGGCCAGGGCCAGGGCCTCGTCGAGCTTCGCCGGATCGCCGCTCCCCTGCGCGAACTCCGCGCCGCCGCCGCCCTTGCCGCCCAGCACGGCGAGCGCGTCTTTCAAGAGCGCGCCCATGGCCGGGCCGGGACCTTTGGGGCGCGCGAAGCAGAGGTGGCCGCGGCCCTCTTCGATCGAGGCGATCAGCGCCGTGCCGCCCTCCCCGGCGATCGCTTGCGCGACCGCGCGCGCGAAGGCCGCGCCGCGCTCGACGCGCACGACCACGGGGCCTTGGGCCTTCGCGCGAAGCTGCGCCGCTTCGCGCTTCGCGAGCTCGCCTTGCAGCGCCTCGGCCGACTTGCGCCGCGCCTGCGACTCCGCCGCCACCCGCGCCGCGGCAGTCGCCAGATCGGCGGGCGCGCACTTGAGGGCTTCGGCGGCCGCGGCCACCGATTCGCCTGCCTCGCGCAGCAACTTCACAACCCGATTGCCGCAGACGAACTCGATGCGCGCCTTTTCGTTGGGTGCTCCGCCCTGCGGGCTATGCCCGTCGCGGGGGGACCCCGCTCCTCCGCCCCAGCGCTGCGCTCGCAGGATGGCGACGCAGCCCACCTCGCCAGTGCGCGCGGGATGCGTGCCGCCGCAGGGAGACGCGTCCACGCCCTCGACCAACACCACCCGGTCGCCCTTGACGGGCTCCTTGCGGAGCGGCAGGCGGGCGCGCTCCTCGCCGGTGAAGTCGCGCGCGACGACCGGCAGGTCGCGCCAGACGCTCTGGTTGCAGGCCGCCTCGACGGCGCGCAGATCGAGCCGGGCTGCGGACGCGTCGAGATCGATGGTGCAGGTCCGCTCGCCCAGGTGGAACGAGACCGTCGGCGCCCCCAGCTTGTCGAACGCCGCCGAGAGCAGGTGCTGGCCGTGGTGCTGCTGCATGTGATCGAAGCGGCGCTCCCAGTCGAGCTGCGCGTCGACTTCCCCCTCGACGGCGCGATCGACGATGTGCAGCACCTCGCCCGAGCGCTCCTGCGTGTCGAGCACGCGCGCGTCGCCCAGCGTGCCGCGATCGCCGGGCTGGCCGCCGCCCTCGGGATAGAAGGCGCTCCGGTCGAGCACCGCGGCGGGCTTGCCGTCCAGCTCGCGCATCCCGACGACGCGGGCGCGGAACGAGCGGAGGTACGAGTCAGCGAGATAGAGACGGTCCGTCATGGGCCGCGGACAGTAGCACTACCGGGCATGCACGCCGGTCAGCCCGGCCTCATCCGCCTGGTCAGCGCTGTCAAGCGGTCGGCTGTGCTATGCAGGCACGCCGTGCCGGAGAGGCTGCCAGAGGAGTTCGCGCCGACCGGACCCCAGCTTTCGAAGTTTCCCATTCGACCCGCGCCGCCGGTGAAGCCGCATCTCTTCGCCGACGAAGCTCGCTTCGCGCTGCGCCTTTCGCTGCTCGCCGGAGGGACGGAATTCGCGGCCTGGGTCTGGCTCGCCGCCGCCCGAGACCGCCGCGAGGTGTTGGTGCTGGCCGCGCTCCGCCTCTTGAGGCCGCTCTGGGCGCGGCTGGGCACGCACATCGAGCGGACCGCGGTCGCCTTCGTGCTCCTGGCGGTGGCGCTGTCCGTGATCAGCGCCAGCCTGCTCAGTCCGGTGGCGCTGATGGGCGCGGCCGTCGTGGGAGCAGGGCTTCCGGCGGTGGCCGATCTCTGCGCGAGCTGCATCGGCGACACCGTCACCGTCGAGCGGCGCGCGGCCGCCTACGCCTGGCTCGACATGGGGCAGGCGCTGGGCGGCGCGGTGGGGCTCGCGCTGGGCAGCGCGTACGGCGGATCGGCGATGCTCTTCGCCATCCCCGCGCTGGGCCTGGCTGCGGTCGGCATCTCCCCGCTGCGCGATCGCGGCACGCCGAGATCGAGTTGGCCGCTGCGCTCGTACGCGGAGGCGCTGCGCACGCCGCTCGCGATGCAGCTCTGCGTGGCCGCGCTCGCTTGCGGCCTGCTCGCCGGACCCGGGTCGGCGCTCTTCGGATTCGCGGCGCCGCTCGGGCGCCGGTGGATGGCGGTGCTGCTGCCGCTCTTGGGAATGGCCCTGGCCGCGCGCGTGGAGCCGCGCATGCCGAACGCGCTCTGGCTTCCGCGCGCCTCGGTGCTGATCGCGGCGGCGGGACTCCTCTTGCCCACGCTGCGGCCGCTCGGGCTGGGAATGATGTTCGCCGCCATCCCGGCTGCGGTCGCGCGCGGGGCCGGCGAGATGGAGCGGCCGCTGGTGTCGTCCTTGGCCTGGTCGGCGTTGATCACAGGCGCGGCGCTCGGCGCCGTGTTATGAATGAGCGCTCATTCAGCGAGGTCCCGATGGCCATCGAAGCGCCGTTCACCCCTGAGCACGACCTGTTTCGCCAGAACCTGCGCGCCTACGTCGAGAAGGAATTGGCGCCGCACGCGCTGGAGTGGGACGAGGCCGGCATCTTCCCGCGCGAAGTGTTCAAGGGCATGGCCGAGCTCGGCGCGCTGGGCATCAACTACCCCGAGGAGGTGGGCGGCTCGGCCGGCGACTACTGGTACGTGGTGGTGCTGGCGGAGGAGCTGTGCCGCTCGCGCAACGCCGGCGTCAACATGGCGCTCCTGGTGCAGTCGCAGATGGCCACGCCGATCATCAACGAGATCGGCACCGCCGAGCAGAAGAAGGTGTTCCTCGCGCCCGCGCTGGCCGGCGAGAAGATCGCCGCGATCGGCATCAGCGAGCCCGATGCGGGCAGCGACGTCGCCAACATCAAGACCACCGCCCGCCGGGTGGGCGACGATTACGTGATCAACGGCGCCAAGATGTGGTTCACCAACGGCACCCGCGCCGACTTCGTCACGCTGGCGGTGCGCACCGGCGGCCCCGGATATGGCGGGGTCTCGCTGGTCACGTTTCCGACCGACGTGAAGGGATTTTCGGTCAGCAAGAAGCTGTCGAAGATCGGTAACCTCGCGAGCGACACCGCACTCTTGTTCTTCGAAGATTGCAAGATCCCCGCGCGCTATCTGCTCGGCGAGGAGAACCAGGGCTTCTACCACATCATGACCAACTTCCAGGGCGAGCGCCTGGTGGCGGCCATCGGCGCGGTCGCGGGAATGCAGCAGTTGATCGACGAATCGATC
>Ga0213851_1433622_pt1 | contig 15825 bp, 14 predicted proteins | sample ABR_2014_MetaT_FD_164455 | JGI IMG/M metagenome (GOLD analysis project Ga0213851, IMG submission 164455) | Metatranscriptome of freshwater sediment microbial communities from post-fracked creek in Pennsylvania, United States - ABR_2014... | ecosystem: Environmental > Aquatic > Freshwater > Creek...
CACCGTGCTGCTGCACGCCTGCCTGTCGTTCGTGTACAACACCGCCATCCTCACCTTCGTGCTGAACCTCGTCTTCGGCTTCGCCGGCTGAGCCCGGCACTGCGGCGAGGAGCGAGCGCCTTGACTCAGCGCAGCGGAAACCGACGAAGGCGCGCCGACGACAAATGAATCAGGCCGAGAGCGGAAGCCTTCGGATCCGGGTGCCGTCGAGGGCGAACAGCGCGTTGGCGACTGCGGGCGCCGCCGGCGAGAGCGCGCCCTCGCCCATGCCGCCCGGGGGCGCGTCGCTGCCCACGATGTGCACGTCGATCTCCGGCATCTCGCCGATCCTGAGCGGCGGATACTCCCCGAAGTTGTCCTGCTCCGCCCTTCCTTCCCGGAAAGTGATCTGCTGGTGGAGCGCCGCGGACAGACCGTAGACGATGGCGCCGCGGACCTGCGCCTCGATGCCGAGCCGATTCACGGGAGTGCCGCAATCGACGGCGGCCACCATCCGCTGCACCCGGACGCCGCCGCTCGGCCAGCGAGACACCTCGGCGATCTCGGCGACATAGGCTCCGTGCGAGAAGCAGGCGGCGAATCCCGAGCCCGGCTTCCGGCCTTTCCATCCGGCGCGATCGGCGGCCAGTTCGATGACCGCGCGCAGGCGCGTCGCATCGTACTCGCGGCGGCGGTTCTTCGGGCCCACGTCGCTTCCCAGCATCTCCAGCATGAGCTCGATCGGATCCCGGCCCGCCAGCGCCGCCAGCTCGTCGGTGAAGCACTGGATGACGAAGACGTTGGCGGAATCCTCCACCGCGCGCCACTGCCCGCGCGGGATCGCCGACGGCATCTCCGAGTAGCCGAGGTGGAAGTTGGGGACGAAGTTCGCCGGGAAGTCGGTGGTGTCCACCTCGCCGGGATGCAGCTCGCCCGAGCCTTCCGGCTTCCAGCGCAGGTAGCTGCCGCGCGACGCATTGGCCAGGTGGTGCGACCACGCCGACACCCGCCCCGCGGTCAGCCCCGCCTGCAGCCGGTGGATTCCTGCCGGGCGGAAGAAGCAGTGGCGGATGTCGTCCTCGCGCGTCCAGACCACCTGCACCGGCGCGCCCACCGCCTTGGAGAGGTGCACCGCCTCCGCCACGTAGTCGGAGTAGAAGCGCCGGCCGAAGCCGCCGCCCATGCGCGTGGGGTGCAGCTTGATCGCACTCGGCTCGAGCCCGCTCACCAGCGCGATGATCTGGTGGGCGCCTTTGGGATCCTGCGTGGGCGCCCAGACTTCGCAGCGACCTTCGCGCACGTCGGCCGTGCAGTTCATCGGCTCCATGGTGGCGTGGGCGAGGAAGGGCACTTGGTAGATCGCCTGGTGGCGAACCGCCGCCGCCGCGAACGCCGCGTCGAAATTTCCGTCTGCGCGCTCGACGAAGTGCGGAGGCTGCTGCACGCGTGCGAGCCACTCGCGGCGCAGGGTCTCGGTATCGTCGGCGCTGCCTTGGCTCCACTCGATGCGGAGCGCCTTGCGCCCTTGCATCGCGTGCCAGGTGCCATCGGCCACCACCGCCACGCCGGGCGCCGGCTTGGGGCTGTTCTCGGGGAAGTCCGGGAAACGTTCGGGATCCACCGTGACCACGGCCTTGACGCCGCTGCTCTTCAGCGCGGCGCGGTCGTCCACGTTCGCCGGCCGCGCGCCGAAGCTGGGCGCACGCTCGATGCAGGCGACCAGCATGTTGGGGACCCGCGTATCGAGGCCGAACTTGATCGCGCCGCGCGCGATCTCCGGCGCATCGAGGCCGCGGTGGCTGCCGCCGAGGAGCCGATGCGTCCCCGCGCTCCTCGGCTTTGCCGAGGCCGGGACCGGGAGCTTCGCCGCGTCGCGCACGAGCGAGCCAAACCGGGCGCGCTTGCCGGTGGGCGCGTGCAGCACCTCCCCGTCCTGCGCGTCGCACTCCTGCGCCGGCACGCCCCATCGCTTCGCGGCCGCCTGCACCAGCATCTCGCGGGCCGCAGCCCCCGCGTTGCGAAGCGGCCCCCACGACCCGCGCATGCTGTTGCTGCCTCCGACGTATTGGGGACCGTAGGCCTTGTCGAAGTCCGCCTGGCGCAGCCGGACGCTCGCGAGCGCCGCGCCGAGCTCGTCCGCCACCATCACTGCGATCGCGGTGCGGACGCCCTGCCCCATCTCGGGGCGCGGAATGGTCACTTCGACCAGGCCTTTCGAGTCGATCTGGACGAAGACGTTGGGCCGCAACCGCGCATCTGCCTCTGCTCCCGCCGCCCACGGCTCGAGCTGAAGCGCGCCGGTCGCAAATGCGCCGATGCGCAGCAGGTGGCGGCGGGTGATCTTTCGCTCGCCGCTCATGGCTTGCCCGCGGCGCGCCGGATCGCGCGGCGGATCCGGTCGTAGGTCCCGCAGCGGCAGATGTTGCCGGTCATCGCGCCGTCGATCTCGAGGTCGCTGGGGCGCGGCGTCTTCGAGAGCAGATCCGCGGCCTGCATGATCTGCCCCGCCTGGCAGTAGCCGCATTGCGGCACGTCTTCCAGGGCCCACGCGCGCTGAAGCGGATGCGTTCCCGAAGGCGAAAGCCCCTCGATGGTGGTGACGCCGCGGCCTGCGGCGCTGGAGACCGGAGTGATGCAGGAGCGAACCGCCGCGCCGTCCAGGTGCACCGTGCAGGCGCCGCAGGCGCCGACTCCGCAGCCGAACTTGGTTCCGGTGAGCTGGAAAGTGTCGCGCAGGACCCAGAGCAGAGGGGTCTCCGGCTCGACGTCGGCGATCCGGGCGCGGCCATTCACTCGCAAGCGGAGCTTCATGGGGTTACCCCGCGCATTGAACCCGCTTCGGCCCGCGAGCATTTCTCGGCGTTGTTGCTCGGTCTCCGGGCTGGCTCCCCTGGGCGGCGCCCGCGCGGTACGCTCGGCGCATGCAGCTGCTCGAGAAAGGCGCGCCGCCCCCGCCGCCGGCCGCGCAGGACCACGCCGATCGCGGCCCGGAGTTGGGCGGCGAAAAATGGGTGCGCTGCTCCCGCTGCGGGCACGCGCTGGCCCGCGAGGCCGACCGGCTGAGGCTCGAGACCAGCACCTTCGTCAACCCGGCGGGCGTCGTGCACACCATCGCGGCGTTCCGCGAGGCGCCGGGATGCGCCGTCGAGGGAGAGCCGACGGCGTACTGGACGTGGTTTCCGGGCCACGCCTGGCAGCACGCCCTCTGCAGCAGATGCGGAACGCACCTGGGCTGGGCGTTCGTCGGCCCCTCGCGGTTCTTCGGGCTGCTGGTCGAGCGGCTTGACAATAGTTAACGAGGCAGTTAATTATTAACGAGAACGATACTTAACCCGAGGATCAACCAATGAAGCCCACTCCCTCAGGCTGGCCCCGCATCTCCAGCGCCGTCTACTACCAGGATGCCGTCAAAGCGATCGACTGGCTCTGCAACGCCTTCGGCTTCGAAGTTCGCCTCAAGGTCGAAGGCGAGGGCGGCAGCATCGAGCACTCCGAGCTGGTTTTCGGCGACGGCCTGGTGATGGTCGCGCAGGCCGGCCGCGTCAAGCGGCCTGAAGGACGATCGCCGCGCGAGCTGGGCGGCGCGAACACCCAGGCCATGATGATCTACGTCGACGACGTCGAGGCGCACTGCAGGCGGGTGCGCGCGGCAGGCGCCAAGGTCGTCGCCGAGCCGGAAACGCACGACTACGGCGAGGAGTACTGGACCGATCGCGGCTACGAATGCGAGGACCCCGAGGGTCACCGCTGGTGGTTCTACCAGCGGCTGCGCGGCCCGAAGGGGAGCGTTTGAGCGAGCTGGACCTGACCTTCGCGGCGCTCGCCGACCCGACCCGGCGGGGCGTGATCGCCCTCTTGCGCAAGAAGCCGCGCCGGGCGGGCGAGCTGGCGGAGTCGCTCTCGATGAGCGCGCCGGCGATGAGCCGCCACCTGCGCGTGCTGCGCGCGACCGGCCTGGTCGAGGAGGAACATCAGGGCGGCGACGCGCGGGTGCGGCTCTATCGCCTGCGGCCGCAGCCGTTCCGGGGGCTGCGCCGCTGGCTGGACGAGGTCGAGCTGTTCTGGGCCGGGGAATTGGGCGCGTTCAAGGAGTACGCGGAGCGCACGCGCGGGAACCGGAATGAGCGGTGATTCGGCGAGCGTCTCGGTCTACGTCGCGGTCGCGCCTCCCGACGCCTTCGAGGTGTTCACGCGCGAGATCGACCTCTGGTGGAGGCAAGGCCCTGCCTACCGCATCGCCGGCCGCCGCCGCGGCCAGATCCATTTCGAGGAAGGCGTCGGCGGCAGGCTCTTCGAATCGTTCGACCAGCGCACCTTCGAGGTCGGGCGCGTCACCGCCTGGGAACCGCCCGGGCGGCTCGCGTTCGAGTGGCGCGGCGTCAACTTCAAGCCGGATGAGAAGACGCTGGTCGAGGTGAGCTTCGCGCCGCAACGCGAGGGGACGGTGGTGACCGTGCGCCACAGCGGCTTTGCCTCGCTGCCGCCCGATCACCCGGTGCGCCACGGCCGCCAGGGCGCCGACTTCGCGCGTGAGCTCGGGATGTGGTGGGCCGGCCTGATGACGTCGCTGCGCGAGCACGTGGCCGCGCGGCCCGTGAGACCATTCACTCCGACGGAGTGACGGTCACCTCCAAGAGCGACGCGCTGCGGAGCAGCTTCGCCGCCATGGCCCGCCCCACCGACGAGAAGCCGAGCAGCTTGTGCACCTCGTCCACCGAGGTCACCCGCTGCCCGTCGAGGGCGATCAGGATGTCGCCCGGCTTCAGGCCGGCGCGGTCGGCCGGCTTCCCCGCGACCACCTCGTTGATCTCCACGCCGCTCTTCTGATCGAGGCCGTGGTGCCGCGCGAGGCGGCGGTCGAGCGGCCGCGTGTGCGCAGCCATGCCGAGGACGCCGCGGCGGACGCGCCCGTGCTGCATCAGCTCTCCGAGCACCCAGCGCGCCGTGTCGACAGGCACTGCGAAGCCGATGCCCTGCGCGCCCATGATGATCGCGGTGTTGATGCCCACCACCCGGCCCCGGCTGTCCACCAGCGGCCCGCCGCTGTTGCCCGGATTCATCGCCACGTCGGTCTGGATGATGGCGTCCATCAGCCGGCCGTCCTGCGCCCGCAAGCTGCGGCCCAGCGCGCTCACCACGCCGGCGCTCACCGTGAAGGAGAAGCCCAGCGGGTTGCCGATGGCTACCACCAGCTGGCCGACGCGCAAGGCGGAGCTGTGGCCCAGCTCGGCGGCGGCAACCCGCGGGCCGTCGAGATGGAGCACCGCCAGGTCGGTGGCGGGATCCTCGCCGACCACGTCCGCGGAATGCGAGCTTCCGTCGGGCAGCGAGACCTCCGCCCGGCGGGTGCCGTGGATCACGTGCGCGTTGGTGAGCAGGTAGCCGTCGGGAGTGAAGAGGACGCCCGAGCCGCCTCCCCTGCCGACCGAGACTCCAGTGACGGCGGGGCCGACCTGATCCACCACCGAGGTGACTGCGTGCGAGTACGCGTCGAGCGCCTCTTCGTCGTCGGATGCGAAGCGAACCATCGCGGAACCGTGCGCACGAAAGAGGGTCTGTCAAGAGCGGGCCGCAACAGTCGTTCTTGTGGGGCGGCCTGGCTCTGGACAATCGCCGGACGGTTGGCATTCTCAGTCCATGACGGGCGAGACCTCCCGCGTTCGATACGACGCAGTCATCGCCACGCTCATCGGCGCGCTCGCCGTCGGGGTCTCCGCGTACACCGCCTGGATCCAGCGCCAGCAGGTGCGCGCGCAGGTGTGGCCGATCCTCGAATACAGCAGCGGCAACGAGCCGGAGTTGCACCTCTCGCTCTCCAACAAGGGCGTGGGGCCGGCGTTGATCCGGCATGTGATCGTCACCGTCGACGGAGCTCCCGCCGCCGGCTGGAAGGACGTGCTCAATCGCCTTCTCGGCGAGGGCCACTATGCATATGCGGAAGAGGACATCGGCCACCGCGTCTTTTCCGCCAACGAGGCGCTGAACATCCTATCGCCCCGCTTCGATGGCGGCACGCAGGGCACGCTCGGGAAGCGATTCGACAAGGAGCGGTTCCGCGTCGGGATCGAGATCTGTTACTGCTCCACGCTCGGCGACTGCTGGACGCTCTCGGCGCCGGGCCGCCAGCGCGCGAGCACGAGCGAGACGGCGCGCTGCCCGGAGCCTTCGGCCACCACCTTCAAGGAGTAGCCCGGGCGAACCGCGCTACTCCGCGCGCAGCGACACCGCGGGGTCCACCCGGGTCGCGCGAAGGGCCGGCAGAAAGCTCGCGAGAACGGCCGAACCCACCAGCACGGCGGCGGTCGCGGCCAGCGTCAGCGGATCGGTGGTGCTCACCTGGTAAACCAGCGAGGCCAGCACCCGGGTGCCGACCAGCGCCCCGAGCACGCCCAGCGCGACTCCCAAGAGCGAGAGCTTGAGCCCGCTGCCCACCACCAAGCGCACCACCACCGACGAATTTGCGCCCAGCGCCATGCGGATGCCGATCTCCCGCGAGCGCTGCGTCACCGAGTAGGCCGTCACGCCGTAGATCCCCAGCGCCGCGAGCGCGAGCGCCACCAGCGCGAAGATGCTGAGCAGCGTCATCTGGAAGCGGCGCTCGCCCACCGACTCGCTCACCACCCGGTCCAGAGAACGCGCGGCCGAGAGTGGAACGTCCTTGTCGAGCGCGAGCACTTCGGATCGGATCGACGGCAGAAGCTGCATCGGGTCGCCGCTCACCGCGCGCGCCGCCACCCGCAGCGACGGCAGCGGGAACTGCAAGAGCGGAATCACCAGCACCGGCGTCGGGACGCGATCCAATCCCTTGGTACGCACGTCGCCGAACACGCCCGCGATCTGCCACGGATCGTTCCCCGGCCCGAGGACCTCCGAGATGCGCCGGCCGATCGGGTCGCCCTGCGGGATGAAGCGCCGGACGAACGCGTCGTTGACCAGCGCCAGGTGCGGCGCGCTTTTCACGTCCGTCCAGCGCAGGTCGCGTCCGCGCAGGAGCGGAACGCCCATCGTCTCCAGATAGCCGGGCGTCGCCCACATGATCTCGGTCTTGGGCGACTGGCCCGGAGGAAATGGGTCGCCCCCTTCGAGCGCGAAGCCGAACTCGTTGCGGACGCGCGGCTCGAGCGGGACGCTGGTCATCAGCGCGCTGCTGCGGACCCCGGGAGCCACCGTGAGCCGCTGCAACAGTTGCTGCGCGAAGGCGGAGATCCGTTCGTCCGGGTAGCCCGCACGCGGCAGGTCGACGTCGGCCACCAGCACGCGCTCGGGCGACGCGAGACCGCTGGATGTCCGGAGAAGGCCCGACAAGGTGCGGATCATCAGCCCCGCCCCGGTGGCCAGGACGAAGGCGAGCGCCACCTCGGCCACTACCAGCGCCGAGCGCGACCGTCCCCGCTCCGAGCTGCCGCCGCCGCCCTGCTTGAGGACGTCCATCAGGTGCGGCTGGGTGACCTGCAGCGCAGGCACGAGGCCGGCGACGAGCCCCGCTGCGATCGATGCAACGAGCGCAAACGCGAGCACCGCGCCGTCGAGGTGGACTTCGTCGAGGCGCGGCAGGTCGGGTGGCGCCAGCTTCAAGAGAGCGCCTAGCGCCCAGGGAGCGAGGAGAAGCGCAAGCCCTCCGCCGAGAACGGCGAGCAGCAGCGCCTCGGTGAGCAGCTGGCGCACCAGCTCCGCGCGGCCGCCGCCCAGCGCGGCGCGGATCGCCAGCTCGCGCTGCCGGGCCATTCCGCGCGCGAGCAAGAGGCTCGCCAGATCGGCGCAGGCGATGAGCAGCGCGAGCAGCACCGCGCCGAACAGCGCGGTCAGCGCCGGCTTCACCGGCCCGACCAGATCCTCCAGCAGCGGCTGCGCCTCCATCCTCCAGCCGTCGTGCTCGCCGATCCGCGCGTGGATGCGCGGGGACAGCACCTCGAGGTCGGCCTGCGCTCCGCGCACGCCGAGGCCGGGCTTCAACCGGGCGACGGCCGTAAGCCAGTTCGTTCCGCGGAAGTCTTTCTCGAAGCCCTCGAGCGCGAGCGGGATCAGCACCTCTGCCTGGCGAAGCAGCGGAAAATGGAAGTCCGCCGGCATCACGCCGCCGATGGTGTACGTGCGCCCGTCGAGGACCAGCGTGCGCCCCACGGCGGCCGGATCCGCTCCGAACTCGCGGCGCCAGAACCCGTCGGTCAAGACCGCCGTCCGCGGGCCGCCCGCCAGGTCCTCCTCCGCGGCAAGCCCGTTGCCGACGGCTGGCCAGACGCGCAGCGTGGCGAAGAAGCTGGCGGTGATGCGGGCGACGCGGATGGGCGAAGGCGTTCCGTGGCCGGTGAGCGTCTGCCGCGCGGCGCGGACGCCCGCCACCGACGCGTACGCGCCGCTCTCTTTGGCCAGGTCGAAGTAGTCGGGCCCGGAGAAAGGCCAGCGCGCGTCGAGGCCGGCCGGCCGCTCATAGAGCCGCACCAACTCCTCGGGGTTGGGCATTCCCAGCGGCCGCAGCACCACGCCGCGGAGGACGCTGAAGACCGCCGTGCTGCCGCCGACTCCGATGGCGAGCACCAGCACGGCGCTGGCCGTGAAGCCTGGGGAACGGAGGAGCGACCGCAGCGCGAAGCGAAGGTTGTTCACGCGATCCAGGGAAGCGAAACGGATGCCACTTCCCCTGCTCTTGAATCAGGCGCTCTTCCGCCCGCTTCTGTGCGGCTGCGGGACCGCCCGTCCCAAAAGCGACCACTCGCCGCCCCGCCCCTCCTCTGCGCGGATTGGCACGAACTTCGCTCTCTCGAGGCGCGATGGCCGAGCCCCAAAGAGCAGCGAGCATCGTCGACATCCCGCGAAAGCCGCGCAGCAAGCGGCTGCGCTGGCTGGCCGCGGGCGCCGGAGCTCTCGCGCTGGTGGTGGTCACCGTCGCGCTCTCGCGGCTGCGGGCCGCCGCGCCGGTCGTGGATCGCGCCTCGCTCTGGACCGACACCGTCAAGCGCGGCCCGATGCTGCGCGAGGTGAAAGGCCCCGGCACGCTGGTGCCCGAGCAGATCCGCCTCATCACCGCCGACACCGCCGGCCGCGTCGAGCGCATTCCGCTGCGACCCGGCGCGCAGGTCGAGGCGGGCACGGTGCTGCTCGAGCTCTCGAATCCCGACGTGATGCTGCAGGCGCTCGACGCCGAGCGCCAACTCGCGCAGGCCCAGGCGGACTTGATCAACCTGCGCGCCACCGCCAGCGGCAGCGAGCTGGTCACCAAATCGGGCCTGGCCACCCTGGAAGCGCAGGCCGCCGATGCGGAGCGCCGCGCGAAGGCCGACACGAAGCTTGCCCATGACGGCGTCATCAGCGGCGTCGAGGCGAACCAGCAGATCGAACGGGCGACGGAGCTGTCCCAGAGGCTTTTGCTGGAAAAGCGGCGGCTCTCGGTCGTCTCCGGCAGCGGCAAGGAAGTGGTGGCCGCTCAAGCGGAGCAGATCGAGCGGCTCAAGGCGGTGGTGGCGTTCCGCCGCAAGCAGGTCGATTCGATGAAGGTGCGCTCGGTGGAGAAGGGCGTGCTCTCGGAGCTGCCGCTCGAGCTCGGGCAGTGGGTCACGCCCGGCGCGCTGCTCGCCAAGGTGGTGCAGCCCGAGAAGCTGAAAGCGGTGCTGCGCATTCCCGAGACGCAAGCGCGCGATCTCGCGCTGGGCCTCTCGGCTTCGGTGGACACCCGCAACGGCGTCGTGCAGGGCAAGGTCTCGCGCATCTCGCCTTCCGCGAACCAGGGTTCGGTCGAGGTGGACGTCTCGCTGCCGGGAGAATTGCCCCGCGGCGCGCGCCCCGACCTGACCGTCGAGGGCACGGTCGAGATCGAGAAGCTCCTCAGCGTCCTCTACGTCGGGCGGCCGGCGGGCGCGCAGCCCGAAGGGCGGATCGAGCTCTTCCGGCTGAACAAGGACGGCGACGAGGCGCGCCGCACCAAGGTGAAGCTCGGCCGCAGCTCGGTGTCCACCGTCGAGGTGATCGACGGGCTCGCCGAGGGCGACGGCGTCATCCTTTCCGACATGTCCACGTGGGACCAAACCGATCGAGTGAGGCTGAAGTGAGCGACGCGCTGATCCGGATGCAGGAGATCGAGAAGGTGTTCCTGACCGACGAGGTGGAGACGCACGCGCTCTCCAACATCCACCTCGACGTGAAGAAGGGTGAATGGCTCTCCATCGTCGGGCCCAGCGGGTCGGGCAAGACCACGCTGCTCGCCATCCTCGGGCTCCTCGACACGGCGACGGGCGGCGAGTACCTGCTCGACCAGAAGCCGGTGCGCGAGCTGCCGGCCTCGGACCGCGCCCACGTGCGCAACCGGCACATCGGTTTCATCTTCCAGAGCTTCAACTTGATCGGGGATCTGACGGTGGCCGAGAACGTCGAGCTGCCGCTCACCTACCGCGGCATGCCGCCCGCCGAGCGCAAGAAGCGCGGCGACGAGGCGCTGGCCCGGGTGGGCATGACGCATCGCGCGCGGCACATGCCGGGACAGCTCTCGGGCGGCCAGCAGCAGCGGGTGGCGGTGGCCCGCGCGGTGGCCGGCGATCCGCTGATCCTGCTCGCCGACGAGCCCACCGGAAACCTCGATTCGAAGAACGGCCAGACGGTGATGAAGCTGCTCTCCGAGCTGCACCAGTCGGGGTCCACGCTGATCATGGTCACGCACGACCCCGCCTACGCCCGCCTCGCCACCCGCACCGTCTCTCTCTTCGACGGCCGCATCGTCGAGGAGAGCGGCAGCTCGGCGGCCTGAAGGGAGCCCGGCATGGACTCGATGCTGCGGGATCTGCGCTTCGCCCTGCGGGGCCTCGCGCGCTCGCCGGGCTTCACGGCGGCGGCGGCGCTGGCGCTGGCGCTGGGCATCGGCGCCACCACCGCCCTCTTCAGCGTGGTGCACGCGGTGCTTCTGCGATCCTTCGGCTGGGGCGACGAGAGCCGGCTGGTCTCGCTCAGCGTGGACTTCCCAGGAATGCGCATCGCCGGGTTTTCGCTCTCGGTGCCGGAGTACCAGGACCTCCAATCCTCGCCCTTCCTCGAGCGCGCGGGAGCTTTCCACCCCGACACCGCGGCGTTGCAAGGCGAGCGCGCCGAGCGCGTCGACGTGGCCTACGCCACCAGCACGTTTTTCCAGGTCCTCGGCGTGCAGCCGGTATACGGGCGCGGCTTCATGCCCGAAGAGGATCTGAAAGGGCGCGACGGCGTGGCGTTGGTCGGCGCGACGGCGTGGCACCGCCGCTACGGAGGCGATCCTGCGGTGGTGGGCCGCACCATCACGCTGGACGGGCATCCGTATCAGGTGATCGGTGTTCTCCCCGACGGGTTCGCCTATGGCGGGGCGCACGACTATTACGTGCCCTTCGGATTCAGCGAGGAGCAGCTGCTCCGGCAGCGCGGCGCGCACTGGATCGAAGGCGTCGGCAAGCTGCGGGCGGGCCTCTCGCCCGAGGCGGCGAAGACCGCGCTCGATCAGCTCAGCGACCGCGTGCGCGCCGCGAACCCCGGGGACTACTCGCCCGAGCAGGGCTTTCGTTTCAGCATGGCGCCTTTGCGCGATCGCTTGGTGGGTTCGTCGCGCCAGCCGCTCTGGCTCTTGTTTGGATCCGTGCTGCTGGTCCTCTTGATCGCCTGCGGCAACGTGGCGAATCTGATGCTGGCCCGCTCGGCGGCGCGGCAGCGGGAGTTCGCCGTCCGGTCGGCGCTGGGAGCGGGGCGCGCGCGCCTTTTGCGGCAGCTTCTCACCGAGAGCGCCGCGCTGGCGGTGGTGGGCGCGGCCTTGGGCGTCTTGCTCGGAGCGTGGGGGCTCGACGCGCTCCTCGCCTCTGCGCCGAACCAGATCCGCCAGCTCGCCGACGTCCGCGTCGATCGGGCGGTCCTCGCCTTTGCCGTCGCGATCACGGCGGCGACCACGCTTCTCTTCGGCCTCTTGCCAGCGCTGCGCTCGAGCAAGCCCGATCTGGGGACCTCGCTCAAAGAGGGCGGGCAGGCCGTCCTCTCCGCCGGCCGCCTGCGTTCGCTGCTGGTGGTCGCTCAGGTGGCGCTCTCGCTGGTCCTGCTCGTGTCCGCGGGTCTGGTGCTGCGCAGCTTTGCCGGCCTTCTGCGCGTCTCGCCGGGCTTCGATCCAGACGGCGTACTGGTCGCGCGCCTCTCGCCCGGCGGCCAGGCATATGACGAGAACGACTCAGCCCGCGCCCGCTACTTCGACGAAGCGCTTCGCCGGGCATCCGCGCTCCCCGGCGTGCTGGCCGCCGGCGGCATCGACCGCCTGCCGATGGAAGGCCGCTACCGCCTCAGCTACTTCATCGAGGGCTACGAAGCGAGGCCGGGCGAGCCGGGCCCGAGCGACGCGATCCGCCGCGCGCTGCCGGGATATTTCGGCGCCATGCGCCAGCGGCTGATCGCGGGCCGCGAGTTCTCGCCGGCCGACGACGCCCAAGCGCCGCTGGTCGCCCTGGTCAACGAGGCTTGGGTACGCCGCTACTCCCCTGGCCGCGAGGTGGTGGGCCACCGCATCCGGCTCGACAGCAAGAAACACGGACAGTGGCGCACCATCGTCGGCGTGGTGCCCGACGCGCGCGAAGAAGGTCTCGAGCGTCCGGCGCCTCCGGTCTACTACTTCGCCTCGGCGCAGTACCCGCCCGACCAGATGTGCCTGGTGCTGCGCGGAGCCGCGCAGCCGTCCTTGGTCCGCCAGGCGCTCGAGCAGATCGATCCGACTCAGCCCGCGGATCGCATCGCCCCTCTGGAGGAAGTGATCGCCTCGTCGCTCGCGCCGCGGCGGTTCCCGCTCCAGCTCCTGGGCGCGTTCGCGGCCCTGGCGCTGATCTTGTCGGGCCTGGGGATCTACGGCGTGACCTCCTACGGCGTGACGCAGCGGACGCGGGAGATCGGCGTCCGGATCGCGGTGGGCGCGCAGCGGCGCGACGTGCTGCGGCTGGTGATGGGCGGCGCGCTGCGGCTCGCGGGCCTGGGGGTCGCCATCGGGCTTCTCTCGGCGCTGCTGGCCGCGCAGCTCCTCTCTTCCTTGCTCTACGGCGTGAGCGCGCGCGATCCGCTCACCTACGCGGCCATCTCTCTCTTGCTCGCGCTGGTCGCGCTGTTCGCGAGCTTCCTGCCGGCGCGGCGGGCGACGCGAGTCGACCCGATGACGGCGCTGAGAACGGAGTGACGATGGACGCTCTTTGGCGGGACCTTCGTTTTGCGATCCGCGGCCTGCTCCGCACGCCGGGCTTCACCGCCGCGGCCATACTCGCGCTGGCGCTGGGCATCGGCGCCACCACCGCCATCTTCAGCGTGGTGCATGCGGTGCTGATGCGCTCCCTGGGCTGGGGCGAGGAGAGCCGGCTGGTCGCCGTGCGCTGCAACTTCGACACGCAGAACCTGCACGGCGTCGTCATCTCCGCGGCGGAGTACGAGGATCTGCGCACCGCCCCGTTCTTCGAGTCGGTGGGCGCGCTGGCGAACTACACCGCGGCGCTGCAGGGCGAGCAGGCCGAGCGGGTCAAGGCCGGCTATGCGACGGGCAGCTTCTTCGAAGCGCTCGGGGTGCATCCGATCTATGGCCGTGTCTTCACCGAGGCGGAAGATCACAAGGGCAGCAATGGCAGTGTGATCGTTTCGTGGAGCGCCTTCCGCAAGCGATTCGGAGGCGACCCTGCGCTGGTGGGCCGCACGCTGACGTTCAACGGCATGCCGCGCACCGTGGTGGGCGTCCTGCCCGAGTCGTTCCGCTGGGACGCGCCCAACGAATTCTGGCTGCCCTTCGGGTGGTCCGCGGACGAGTTGCAGAACCAGCGCGGCAACCGATCGTACGACGCGGTGGCGCGGCTGAAGAGCGGGGTGACGGCCGAGGCCGCCGGCCGCCAGCTCGATACCCTCTCGAGCTTCCTCGCCGCGCGGTACCCGGCCAGCTATCCCCCGGTTGCGCGCTGGCACTTCAGCCTCGAGATGCTGCGCGATCGCTTCGTCGGGCCGTCGCGCGAGCCCTTGCTCATCCTCTTCGGCGCGGTGCTCCTGGTCTTGCTCATCGCCTGCGCCAACGTCGCCAATCTTCTGCTGGCGCGCGGAGCGGCAAGATCCCGCGAGCTGGCGGTGCGCAGCGCGCTGGGCGCCGGCCGGTCGCGGCTGGTGCTGCAGCTGCTCACCGAGAGCGCGCTCCTGGCGGTGGTCGGCGCGGCGGCGGGCATCGGAGTCGCCAGCTGGTCGCTCGATGCGCTGCTCGCGGCGGCGCCGGACGCCGTGCGGCAGCTCGCCGACGTGCGCGTCAGCCGCGCGGTGCTGGGATTCGCGGCGCTGCTCACCGTCACGACGACGCTCGTCTTCGGACTCGCGCCGGCGTTGTCGGCCTCGCGCACCGATCTCGCCGAATCGCTCAAGGACGGCAGCCACGGGACGTCCGGACCGCGCGCGGGCCGGCTGCGCTCGGCGCTCATCGTCGGGCAGGTGGCGCTCTCGCTCGTGCTGCTGGTCGCCGCCGGCCTGCTCCTGCGCAGCTTCTCGAATCTGCTGCGCGTCGACGCCGGATTCGATCCGCGCAACGTCCTCGCCGCCCGGATCAGCCTGAGCGGCGCCGCCTACGAGGACAATGGTCCGCAGGCCCGCTTCTGGACCGAGGCGGTCCGGCGCGCCGCCGCGCTGCCCGGCGTCGAGTCGGCCGGCGCGGTCAATATCCCGCCGCTCGGGGGACGCACCGACTGGAGCTACGCGATCGACGACCGCATGCCCGCCGCCGGAGAGCCTTCTCCGGACGATGAGTTCCGCCGCGCCACCGACGGCTACTTCCACGCGCTGCGGATCCCCATCCTGCGTGGACGCGACTTCACCGCCGCCGACGACGCGAAGGCGCCGCTGGTCCTGGCAGTGAACGACGCATGGGTGCGAAGGTTCTTCCCCGGCCAGGATGTGATCGGCAAGGTCGTCCGGATGGGCAGCAACAAGGGCAAGGCGCGCAACATCGTCGGCGTGGTGGCCGACGTTCACGACATGGGGCTCGACAAGCCGCCGGTCCCTATTCTCTGGGCGCCCGAAGCGCAGCTGCCCGACGGCGAGATGGTGCTGATGGTGCGCACCGCGGCACCGCCGGCCGCCGTCGCGTCCGGGCTGCGCCAGCAGCTCTCGTCGATCGACCCGGCCCAACCCATCGACTGGATCCAGCCCTTCGAGGAGCGCGTCGACTCGGCGCTGGCGCCGCGGCGCTTTCCGCTCCAACTCCTGGGAGCGTTCGCGGCGCTGGCGCTGATCCTCTCGGCGGTGGGCATCTACGGCGTGACCTCTTACGGAGTCGCGCAGCGCACCCGCGAGATCGGCGTGCGCATCGCCATCGGTGCCCAGGCCGCCGACGTGCTGCGGATGGTGATGGGCAGCGCGCTGCGGCTCGCTGGCCTGGGCGTCGCCATCGGGCTCGTCTCGGCGCTCCTGATCGCGCAGGCGCTCTCGTCGCTCCTCTACGGCGTCAGCGCGCGCGACCCGCTCACCTACGCCGCCATCTCGCTCCTGCTCACGTCAGTCGCGCTCTTCGCGAGCTTCCTTCCCGCGCAGCGGGCGACCCGAGTCGATCCGATGACCGCGCTGCGGGCGGACTGATGATGCTCCCGGCCGTCGCGCTGAGGGCGGAATGATCCAGGCGCTGCTCACCCTCGCGCTCTTGCAAGCCTGCGCGGCCGGGCTGCTCGCCTTCGGCCTTCTGCTGGTGAGGTGGCTGCGATGATCCGGCTGCGCAACCTCGAGAAGGCCGTCAAGCAGAGCGCAGGGCAAATCTGGCTCCTGCGGCGGATCGATCTCGAGATCGCGGCGGGCGATTTCGTCACCGTGATGGGGCCCTCGGGCGCGGGGAAGTCGACGCTCCTCGCCATCCTCGGCCTGCTCGAC
>Ga0213851_1483758_pt1 | contig 15689 bp, 8 predicted proteins | sample ABR_2014_MetaT_FD_164455 | JGI IMG/M metagenome (GOLD analysis project Ga0213851, IMG submission 164455) | Metatranscriptome of freshwater sediment microbial communities from post-fracked creek in Pennsylvania, United States - ABR_2014... | ecosystem: Environmental > Aquatic > Freshwater > Creek...
CGCGGGTGCTGATGATCTTTTCGACGCTCAGGTTGTAGTAGTCGACGGTGACCGACAGGTTGCGCACCATCTGCGGCTGGATGACCACGCCGGCGGTGAACGTCGTCGCGGTTTCAGGCCCCAGGCTCGCGTTCGCGATGTGCTTCGAGAGCAACTGCGTCGACCGGTCCTTCGAGTCGCCAGTAGGCGTACCCGTCGCCCCAGGACCACTCAGACAGCGAGCCTTGACGGTGTCCGACGGGTTTCTCGCGAAGTTGCAAGGATCGCGCGCGCCCGGATAGTCGTCGGCGACGCCGCCGTACAACTCTCCCACGTTCGGGGCGCGGTACGCCGAGCCGTAGGTGGCGCGCGCCGTGATGTCGCGGATCGGGCTGTAGCGGGCGCCAAGCTTGTAGGTGGTCTGCGAGCCGAAGGTGGAGAAGTCGTTAAACCGGGCCGCGGCCTGCAGCTCGAAGTCCTCGACGCCGGCAATTCCGCCGATGAGCGGGACCACCAGTTCGCCGTAGGCCTCGTGCACGTAGTAGCCGCCGCTCGTCGAGGCCTGGTTGTTGCCCGAGCTGTCCGAGCCCCCGTTGACCGGGTTGAGGATGAAGCTCGCCGACTCGCGCCGGTAGTCGTAGCCGCCCGCGAGGCCGGCGGGACGGTCGGACATCAGCTTGAAGAGCTCACCGCTGACGTTGGCCGAGACGATGTCCTGCTGGTTGTGGCCGAAGTCGGTGCCGTTATACGAGACGTACGACTTCGCCTCCGGCGTGCCGAGGCCGTTCAGCACATTCATCGGGACGCAACCGGGGATGATGGTCGTGGGGTCGTTCGCCACCCGGACGCATATTGGCCTGCCGTTCGGATCAGGCTGGTTGGCGCTGTTGACCCTCATGCTCGGGCCGACCGCGGCGGCGACGTGCGACATCTGGAGCTGGCCCGCCTCGAACTGCGTGCCGGCAGTGCGGCCGTGGTTGTAGTCCACTCCCCACGTCCAGCCGGAGAGCGGCCCCGCCCACTCGCCCAGCGAGCCGTCGAGCCCCACCACCACGCGGAAGGTGTCGAGGTCCTGCTTCCACGAGCGCTCGCCGAACTCCACCGTGCGCTTGCGCCACGAGGTGAGGTTCACGCCGAACGGGTTGTAGATGCTGTCCTTGCTAAGGGTCACCGGCGCGGTCGGGATGGTGCTGTTGACCAGCGGCATCGGCGCCAGCGACTGCGCGGAGGTGCGGTTCACATACGAGACCTCGAGGAAAGCGCGCGCCTCGCTCCCCAGGTTTACGTCGCCGGTGCCGAAGAGCTGCACGCGGCGGCTGGGCGTGATCAGGTAGTTGGTGGGGTTGGTGTTGTAGAGGTCGCCTCCCCAGGGAACGAAGTTGTTGGTGCCCAGCTTGTTCCGATCCACCATGATCGCGCCCGTGCCCGTGTCGGGGTCGTTGGCCAAGACCCTGGCCGGGCAGGCGCTGGCCAGCGCGGGGTTCGCCGCCACCTTGGCGGGGTCGGCGCAGGCGGCGGCCGGGAGTGCGAAGCGGCCGTTGGGGAACGTGGTCGAGTTGCCGCTTACGGCCTTCGACCTGTCGTTGGTGAAGCCGCAAGTCCCGAACACCGCGCAGTTGGGGTCGACGGACAAGTCAACGTAGGTGTTGTTGTCGTAGTCCCACCCGTAGGTAGCCTTCGACCAGTCGCGGTCGCCGGCGAAGACCGGCTTCTGCTCCTGGTACCCGACGGAGAACATCGCGCTGCCGCGGTCGCCCGCGGTGCCGGTGATGGCGTGCACGTCATAGGTGGTGCCGTCGCCCTTGGCCGTCGAGGTGCCGGCGTAGCCGCCCACCTCGGTGCCGTTGAAGCGCTTGCGCAGGATGACGTTGACCACGCCGGCGATGGCGTCTGAGCCGTAGATCGCGGAGGCTCCGTCCTTCAGGATCTCGATGCGGTCGATGGCCGCGGCCGGGATGGTGGCGAGGTCCGCCGAGGAGTCGGCGCCGGTGCCGCCCGGGACCATGCGGCGGCCGTTCACCAGCACCAGCGTTCGGTTGGAGCCGAGGGAGCGGAGTGCGACGCGGATGGAGCCGTCGTTTCCGTTGTTCACCTGCGCGTTGACGGTGTTGCCCTGCTCGGGCAGCGCCTGGAGGAACTCGCCGAGGGAGACGCGGCCGGACGCGGTGATCTGGTCGCGGCTGATCACCGTGACCGGCGCCGGCGTGTTGAGGTCCTTGCGGCGGACGCGCGTTCCGGTGACTACAATCTCTTCGGTTGCGCTTTTCTTGGGAGTCGCCTCAGCAGGAGCCGCTTCGGGCGTCGCGGCAGGCGCGGGGGCCGTCGGATCTGGCGCGGGCGGCGTCTGCGCTGAGGCCATGCCAGCCGCCGCGATGGACGCGGTAAGTACAAACTTAAGCATTTTGAACCTCAATTGCATGGTCTGCTCCTCTGGTGTGAACCAGCTTCTCCGGGGTGAAGCAGCATGACCCGCCTCCCTGATTCCCCACGCCCTGCCACCATTGAAGGTGCGCGGTGTCACCTGCATTTTTCTGCCAAGCTTTCCTAGCGGGTGCCCAACGACGCGCGGAGACTGCACTATCGCGTGACCACCGTCAAGGACGCCCGGTAGCGGATGTGCCTCGAACCCGTGACGCTCCCCTCTGGCGCGTACCGCAGATTCAGGAATGTTTCAGAGGGGAAAACGCCGGGAGGGCTGCCGGAGAGCAGGAGCGCTTCGCGCCGCCGGTAGCGCTCCCGCAAAGCGTGGCCGCGCACTCGTTGACGATTTCGCGCCTCCGGCGCGACGCGCAAGCCGTTCGGAGGTAAAAGACCGCCCATGCTCACCGACAGCCCCGCCTGGCTCGCCCTGCAGAAGCACCAGCAAGAAATACGCGATGTGCGGATGCGTACACTGTTCGAGCAGGACCCGCAGCGCTTCGATGGCTTCTCGCTGCGGTTCTCCGACCTGCTTGTTGACTATTCGAAACACCGCGTCACCAAGGAGACGCTGCGGCTTCTCTTTGCGCTCGCCCGCCAACAGAGGGTGGAGGAGTGGCGCGACCGCATGTTCAAAGGCGACAAGATCAACGGCACCGAGAAGCGCGCGGTGCTGCACGTCGCGCTCCGCAACCGCGGCAACCGGCCCATCCTGGTCGACGGCAAGGACGTGATGCCCGAGGTGAACGCGGTGCTCGATCGCATCCGCGACTTCACCGGCCGGCTGCGCAGCGGCGCGTGGGTGGGCTACACCGGCCAGCGGATCACCGACGCGGTGAACATCGGCATCGGCGGATCCGATCTGGGGCCGGTGATGGCCACCGAGGCGCTGAAGCCCTACGGCTCCTTGATCAAGCCGCACTTCGTTTCGAACGTGGACGCAAGCCACCTCGCCGAGACCGTGAAGGATCTGGACCCCGCCCGCACGCTCTTCATCGTCGCCTCGAAGACGTTCACCACCCAGGAGACGCTGATGAACGCGCGCTCGGCGCGGCAGTGGCTGGTCTCCCGACTCGGGACGGAGGCCGCCGTGCCGCGCCACTTCGTCGCCGTCTCCACCAACGCCGCCGAGGTGGCGAAGTTCGGAATCGACACCGCCAACATGTTCGGCTTCTGGGATTGGGTGGGCGGGCGGTATTCCCTCTGGAGCGCCATCGGGCTGCCGATCGCGTGCGCGATCGGGATGGAGCGCTTCGAGGAGCTGCTCGACGGCGCCCACGAGATGGACGAGCACTTCCGCACCGCCCCCCTGGAGCAGAATATACCGGCTATACTTGCGCTCCTCGGGATCTGGTATTCGAATTTCTTCGGGGCGCAGACGCACGCCATCCTTCCCTACGATCAGTACCTCCACCGCTTCCCCGCCTACTTCCAGCAGGGCGACATGGAGTCCAACGGCAAGCGGGTCGACAAGCAGGGGCAACCCGTCGCTTACGATACCGGTCCCATCGTCTGGGGCGAGCCGGGCACCAACGGACAGCACGCCTTCTATCAATTGATCCACCAGGGCACGCGCCTGGTCCCCTGCGACTTCATCGCCACCGTCAAGACGCACAATCCGATGCCGGAGGTCCGGGGCTCTGCCTCGGACCGGGCGGAGGCCGCAGGCCGCAGCATTGGTGACCATCACGAGGTGCTGCTGGCGAACTTCTTCGCGCAGACCGAGGCGCTGATGCGCGGGAAGACCGCCGAGGAGGCGCGGGCAGAGGGAGCGCCCGAGGAGCTGGTGCCGCACAAGACCTTCCCCGGCAACCGGCCCTCGACGTCGATCCTCTTCGACCTGCTCACCCCGCGCGCCCTGGGCCGGCTGGTGGCGATGTACGAGCACAAGATCTTCGCGCAGGGCGTGATCTGGAACGTGAACAGCTTCGATCAGTGGGGCGTGGAGCTGGGCAAACAGCTGGCGAAGAAGATCGAGCCGGAATTGAAAAGCCTGGGCACGGTTTCATCGCACGACGCATCCACCAACGGGCTGATCAATCACTATAAAGGACGCAAGTGATCGCGCTTCTGATCGCGCTGACCTCGCTCTTCTCCGAATTGCACTGGCGGCCGGTAGGTCCCATCCGCGGCGGGCGCACCAAGGCGGCTTCCGGAGTCGCGCAGCGGCCCGGCACCTTCTACATCGGCGCAGTGAACGGCGGCGTCTTCGTCACCTTCGACTACGGGCGGACCTGGACGCCGATCTTCGACGCGCAGCCCACCGGCTCGATCGGCGCCTTGGCGGTGGCGCCCTCGAATCCCGACATCGTCTACGTCGGAAGCGGCGAGGGCCTGCAGCGGCCCGATCTCTCGACGGGCGATGGGATCTACAAGTCCGCCGACGCGGGGAAGACCTGGCGGCACCTCGGCCTGCGCGATGGGCAGCAGATCCCGCAGATCGCGGTGGACCCGAAGGATCCGCAGCGGCTCTTCGTGGCGGTGCTCGGGCATCCGTACGGGGCCAGCCAGGAGCGCGGGATCTTCCGCAGCACCGACGGCGGCGAGACGTTCGAGAAAGTGCTCTACCGCGACCCGGACACGGGCGGCGCCGACGTGGTGATCGATCCGGCGGACCCGCGCGTCGTCTACGCCTCGCTCTGGGAGTCGCGCCACGCGCCCTGGGAGAACGGCGAGTTCTCGGGGCCTGGCAGCGGGCTCTACAAATCGACCGACGGGGGCACCAGCTGGAAGCAGCTTGACCAGGGGCTGCCGGACTTCGAGCACGATGGGCTCGGGCGGATCGGCATCGGCATCGCGCCGTCGCGTCCCTCGCGGCTCTTCGCAACGGCCGCAACCAAGAAGGGCGGCTTTCTCTACCGCAGCGACGACGCCGGCGAGAGCTGGGTCCGGATCACCGACCACCCGCGCATCACCGAGCGCGCCGACGACTTCGCCGAGGTGAAGGTGGACCCGCGCGATCCAGACACCGTCTACACGGCGAGCGTGGTGGTCTGGAAGTCGACCGATGGCGGCAAGACCTTCGCCGCCTTCCGCGGCGCGCCGGGCGGCGACGATTACCACCGCATCTGGATCGATCCGGAGCGGCCGGGCACACTGCTCATCGCCTCCGACCAGGGCGCGATCGTCACCGTCGACGGCGGAGCAAGTTTTTCTAGCTGGTATAATCAGCCCACCGCGCAGATGTTCCACGTCACCGCGGACAACGCGTTCCCCTACCGGCTCTGCGGCGGACAACAAGACAGCGGCTCCGCCTGCGTGCCCTCGCGCGGGGCCGACGGCGCGATCGGCTTCCGCGACTGGCATCCCGCGGGCATCGAGGAGTACGGCTACGCGGCGCCCGACCCGCTCGACCCCGACGTCGTCTACGGCGGCAAGCTCGAGCGCTGGGACCGGCGCACCGGCCAGCAGCAGGACGTCGCGCCGGTGGCGCTGAAGAAGCAGGACTACCGGGTCATCCGCACGCAGCCGGTGGTCTTCTCCCCGATCGATCCGCACACGCTCTACTTCGCTTCGAACACCCTGTGGAAGACGAGCACGGGCGGCAGGAGCTGGACGCGGATCAGCCCCGACCTCACCCGCAAGACCTGGGAGGCGCCGGCGAACGTAGGCAAGTACCGCGGCAGCGACGAGGCGAAGTTCGTCGAGCGCGCGGTCATCTACGCGGTTGCCCCCTCGAGCGTGGACAAGAACACCCTCTGGGCCGGCACCGACGACGGCCTCATCCACCTCACGCGCGACGGCGGGAAGACCTGGCGCGACGTGACGCCGAAGCAGCTGGTCCCCTGGGCCAAGGTGTCGATCCTGGACGCGGGGCATGCGGACGCGCTCACCGCCTACGCCGCCATCAACACGCTGCGCCTCGACGATCTGCGCCCGCACATCCTGCGCACGCACGACGGCGGCAAGACCTGGACGGAGATCGTCGAGGGGCTTCCCGACGGCGGCATCGTCAACGTGGTGCGCGAGGATCCCCGGCGGCACGGGCTCCTCTTCTGCGGCACCGAGCAGGCGGTCTACCTCTCGTTCGACGACGGCGATTCGTGGCAGCCGCTGCGGCTCAACATGCCGGCGACGTCGATCCGCGACCTGATCGTCAAGGACGCGGACCTGGCGGTGGCGACGCACGGGCGCGGCTTCTGGATCCTCGACGACATCGAGCCGCTGCGGGAGATCGACGACCAGGTGGCGGCCCAGGACGCGCACCTCTTCCGGCCCGCGCCAGCCGTTCGCGTGCGCTTCGACACCAACACCGACACGCCCCAGCCGCCCGACGAGCCGATGAGCCCCAATCCGCCGGACGGAGCGGTGATCGACTATCTGCTGAAGGCACCCTCGGAGACCGTCATCCAGATCATCGATTCGGCCGGCAAGACCGTGCGCAAGTTCAGCAGCCAGGACCCGGTAGAGCGCCTCGAGGACGACGGCAACGTCCCGCGCTGGTGGATCCGCCCGCAGCCCGCGCCCTCGGGCGAGGCGGGGCTGCACCGATTCGTCTGGGATCTCCACTATCCGGCGCCCAAGGTGCTGGAGCACGCCTACCCGATCGCGGCAGTGCCCGGGAACACGCCGCGCGAGCCGCGCGGGCCGTGGGCCCTGCCGGGGAAGTACACCGTGCGCCTGATCGCGGGCGGGCAGACGCTGGCGCAGCCGCTCATGGTGAAGATGGACCCGCGCCTCAAGACCCCGAAGGCGGCGCTGCAGCAGCAGCTCGCGCTCTCGCTCGAGCTCGCCGCGGCGCTGGACGAGGAGAAGACGGCGCTGGATGAAGTGCGGGCTGCGCGCAAGGAGAAGCCGCAGGACAAGCAGCTCGAAGAGATCGAGGGCGAAGCGGAACCCGGCCGCCCCTGGTTGAAGCGGGACGCGAAGCCCGCGCTGCTTCCCTGGAACGCGCGGCTCGCGGCGGTCTACGGCTTGTTGCAGTCCACCGATCAGGCGCCGACGCCGCAGGCCGTGCAGGCGGCGAAGCAGGTCCTTCGCGAGACGAGGCAACTGATCGGTCGGTGGCGCAAGCTGAGACCCTGAGCGGCCAGCGGCCAGCATCCAGCGGCCAGCATCCAGCGGCCAGCATCCAGCGGCCAGCAGGGTTCCGCCTGCGCGGCGGGCCCGCCAGCTTCACGCTGGTTGGGTGGTAGGCTGGATGCTGGCCGCTGGCCGCTGGAAGCTCGGTCTGGCTAGGCCGCTGGAAGCTCGGTCACGCTGGCCGCTGGAGGCTCGATTGGGAGTGAGCCGCAGAGAGTTGCTTCTCGTCGGAGGGGGAGTGCTGGCGGCGGCCTGCGGGCCCGACACGTTCCGGAAGCTCCCCGCCACCATCGCGGCCGGCAACGTCCGCGACCTGGCGGAAGGCTCGCTCCGCGCCATCGGCGGGCAGGGCGTCGCCATCGGACGGGACGCTCTGGGCATCTACGCGCTCTCGCTCGTCTGCACCCACGCGGGCTGCGACATCTCGGTCGACGGCGCCGTCTCGGCGGGCAGGATCGACTGCTTCTGCCACGGCAGCGTCTACGACGCCCAGGGCAACCCGCTGCGCGGCCCGTCCCGCGCTGCGCTCACGCACCTCGCCGTCACCGCGGACGCGCAGGACAACCTGACCATCCACGGCGACGAGCCCACTCCAGCCTCGACGCGGCTGCCGGCGACGTGAGGCTCGCGCTCCTCCTCGCGTTGACCGCCTGCGCGAGCTATCGCGTGCTGCCGCCTGGGCCACTCACGGGCGGCACGCAGCCGATTCCGGTGCGGTACGAGAAGTCGCTGCTCCTCTTCTTCAAGTCGGACGGAGAGGGTGGCGCCGTCGCGCGCGTGTTCGCGGAGGGCGCCGCGGCGCTTTTGACGGTGGCGGCGCCGGAGCCGGGCGTCTTCGCCTCCGGAGATGGGGGACGGACCTGGACGTTCGCGCGCGGGCCGTTCAATTTCCGCGAGGTGATCTTCGCCGCCGGGCACATCTACGCGCGCACCGCCGCGCGCATCTGGCACAGCGAGGACGGCGGCAAGAGCTGGGCGAGCTCGGCGGTGGTTCCATCCGACGACCGCCTCGACGCGATGGCGCTCGGCAAAGGCGGCCTGCTCTACGCGGCGGGCCGCAGCCGGCTCTACCTCTCCGCCGACGGCGCGCAGACCTGGAAACCGATCGATCTTCCGCTTCCGCCGCAGCCGGCGTGGCGGGCGCGCAGCATCGTGCCCGACCCGCTGCATCCGCAGACGCTCTACCTCTCGCTGCGCACCGAACCGCAGGGCGATCTGCTGGCGCGCTTCAACGCGCTGCTCGAGTACAGCTCCGAGGAGGCGCTGTCAGCGTTGAAGTTCGCCGATGAGCGGCAGTCGGGCGCGGTGGCGTGGGGAGCCGCGGCGGACGGCGTCTACGTCACGCACGACGGCGGCGGGCTCTGGAAGAAAACGGCGCTCTCGCTCGACGCCTGGCTGGCCGAGCGCGACGGCGCGCTCCATGCCGTGGCGGCCGAGCCCATCTTGCAGGCGGCGGCGCTGGTGAGGCGCCATCCCGGCCTCGCCAGCGCGGCCGAGCTGCAGATGAAGGGCGGCGGCGTCAGCGGGCCGCAGCTGCGGGCGGCGCTGCCCTATCCGGGGCGCGAGGGGCTCCTGACGGGACCGGTCGCGGACCCGCCGGTCTTCCGCTCGACCGACGGCGGCGCGAGTTGGACGCGGATGGAGCAGCCGGCGCTGCCGCTCGCCCTCGCGCTGCGCGCGGCGGCGGAGAAGGGCGGGCAGGATTCGGCGCACGCCGCGCCATCGCCGGCGCCGCCGCCGCAGCGCCCCCGGCAGGAAAATATCTCGCGTCCGATGCGCGATCTCGCGCCTCGAGCGAGCGGCCAGCTCGACGGCGCGCCGCCGCTTCCGCAGTGGACGGGTGGCCGCGGCCTGCCGCGCCACCCGACAACCCAAGGCGCGCCGCCAGCACCGCCGCGTGCGCTCTCGCCGGACACGCTGCTCGCCTTCGTCGATCCGCTGCGCCTGCTCTCGCGCTTCAACGGCGCCGCGCCGCTCTCCGGCGTCTCGGGCGGCGTGGCGTTTGCGCCGCCCCGACCATCATGGGACGCCTTGGTGGCGACGCTGGTCGCGGAGAGCGAATCGGAGCACGAGATCTCGCTCGGCCCCGCCCGGACCGAGGGCGCGGCGTTCGAGCTGTTGCGCTCGTCCGACGGCGGCGCGAGCTGGACAGCCGGGCCCCTTCCGCCGGGCTCGCCGCAGTCGATCGCCGCCGGCGCGGAGGCCGTCTTCGTGGTGCGCAGCGACGGCCGCGCCTGGCGCATCGCTCCCTGATAGTCCGGGGTTATGAGATAGGCTCTGGGGCCCATGCCCGAGCTCGCGCGCCGCATCGGATTCTTCGACGCGACCATGGTGGTGATGGGCGGCATCGTCGGCTCCGGCATCTTCGTCACGCCGGCCATCGTGGCGCGCGCGGCCGGCTCGCGGATGATCGCCGCCTGGCTCCTGGGCGGGCTCGCGGCGATTCTGGGCGCGTTCGTCTATTCCGATCTCTCCGCCAGCCGGCCGCAGGCGGGCGGGCAGTACGTCTACCTGCGCGACGCGTTTCATCCCGCGGTCGCGTTCCTCTACGGCTGGGCGCTCTTGCTCGTGATCCAGACCGGCGGAATGGCCGCCTGCGCGATCACCTTCGCGCGCTACAGCGGGCTGCCGGGGCCCGAGAGCGCGCTGGCCGCGGGTGCGCTCGCCGTGCTCACGCTGATCAACTGCCTGGGCGTCGCCGCGGGAAGCCGCGTGCAGAGCCTCTTGATGGTGCTGAAGATCGCAGCGCTCGCCGCGCTGATCGCCGGCGGGCTTCTCCTCGGCACGCCGCACGCAGAGGCGTTCGCGCCGGCGGGCGACATCGGCACCGCGCTCATCCCGGTGCTCTTCTCGTACGGCGGCTGGCAGACCGCGTGTTTCGTCGCGGCCGAGTTGAAGGATCCGCAGCGCGATCTGCCGCGCGCGCTGGTCGCCGGAGTGATCGGCGTGATCGCGCTCTACACCGGGGTCGCGCTCGCCTGCGCGCGCATCCTCGGGATTCCAGGTCTGGCCGAGAGCGACGCGCCCGCCATGGACGTGGCCCGGGCGACGCTGGGCCCGCGCGGGGCGGCGCTGATCGCGGCCGGCGTCGCGATCTCCTCGCTCGGCTTCCTGAGCCAGTCGATCCTCACCGCGCCCCGCGTCTACTTCGCGATGGCCGAGGACAAGCTCTTCTTCTCCGCGGTCGGAAGGGTCCACCCGCGCACCCGCGCGCCGGTCACCGCCATCGTGCTGCAGGGGGCGCTGGCCTCTCTGATCGCGCTGCTGGGAACGTTCGAGGTCATCCTCCGCTACGTGGTCTCCATCGACTTCATCTTCTTCGCGCTGACCGCGGGCTGCCTCTTCGTCTTCGCCCGGCGGGGCGAGCGCATCTCGATGCCCGGCCATCCGATCAGCACGCTCTCGTTCATCGGGCTCTGCCTCTTCGTCGTGCGCGCGACTTTCGTGCATGATCCGGTGCACAGCCTAATCGGCCTCGGGTTGACGCTCGCGGGGCTTCCCGTTTTCTTCTGGTGGCGAAGGAGCACGAGATGAAGATCGCATTCTGGCTGTGTCTCTTCGCGCTGCCCGCGTTCGGGCAGCAGCGCCGCGACCCGCGGGTGGAAAAGATCGTCGCCCGGATCGAGGCCGGGCAGCTCCACGAGACGGTGGCGAAGCTGGTCTCCTTCGGCACCCGGCTCACCATTTCGGATCCGGCCGATCCCGCGCGCGGCATCGGCGCGGCTCGCAAGTGGCTGGCCGGGGAGTTCGCGGCGATCTCCGCCCGGCCCGGCTCGCGGCTGAAGACGTTCGAGGATCGCTTCACCGCGCCGGTGGGCAAGCGCATCCCCGCGCCGGTCGAGATCGTCAACCTGGGCGCGCTCTTGCCGGGCACCGACCCTGCGCGCGCGAAGCAGGCCCTGGTGATGACCGGCCACTACGACTCGATGCCCAGCGACATTCTCGACAAGCAGGCCGACGCGCCCGGCGCCGACGACGACGGCAGCGGCACCTCGATGGCGCTGGCGCTGGCGAGCGCGTTCGCCGCCGAGTCGCCGGCGATCACGCTCTACTTCGTGGCGGTGGCCGGAGAAGAGCAGGGGCTGGTCGGATCGCAGCACCTCGCCGAGCGGCTGAAGGCGGAGGGCGTCGAGGTGCTGGCGATGGTGAGCGTGGACATCGCCGGCAACAGCGAAGGGCAGGACGGCGTGCGCGACAGCACGACCGGCCGCCTCTTCTCGGAAGGCGCGCCCGAGTTGGAGAGCGAAGCGCAGAAGAGATGGCGGCTCGCCACCGGAATCGAGAACGACAGCCCGGCGCGCGAGTGGGCGCGCTACGTGCAGCGGGTGGGCGAGCTGTATTCGAGCGGCCTCAAGCTGCGGGTGATGCTGCGGCGCGATCGGATCGCGCGCGGCTCCGATCACATGTCGTTCGCGCACGAAGGGTTTCCCGCCATCCGGATGAGCGAGGCGAAGGAGAACTACCGGCGGCAGCACCAGACGCCGCGGCTGGAGAACGGCGTGCAGTACGGCGACGACCTGGCGCATTTCGATGCGGCGTACGCGGCCCGCCTCTGCAAGGCGCTGGCGGGCGCGATCGGAGCGCTCGGCCTGGCTCCGTCGCCGCCGCGCGAAGTGCTGCTGGCGAGCTCCAACACGCCGGACGGCAAGCTGCGCTGGACACTTCCCAAAGACCCGCGCATCCACGACGTCAGGCTCTACCGCCGCCCCGCCGACCAGGTCGTCTGGGAGAAGATCGTCTCGCTGGGCACGGTGAGCGAGGTGGTGATGCCCTCGGTCAACGTCGACGACTGGTTCTTCGCCGTCTCGACGGCCGACGAAGCGGGGAACGAATCTTTGCCGCAATCTCCGTCGGGCATGGGCAAGCCGTGAAGCTGGTCGCGGAGTTCGCCACGCCCGCAGACTACCTGGCGGTCCACGAGCAGGAGATCGCCGCCGGCGGGCTGCTGGTGCGCGGGGCGGAGATCCCGGCGGGCACCCCGCTCACCGACTGCACTCTGCAGATCCGCATCGCCGGCGCCGACGTAGCGCAGACGGCGGCCCGCCTCGCCGCGGCCACTCCCGGCGTGGGCGTGATGGTGCTCTTTCCGGACGAGCCCGCCGCGCTGAACGCGCTCGCCGCCCGGCTGCGCGGGCCGCCGCGGAAGGAGACGCTGAGCCTCCAGGAGAAGATGCACCTGGCGACGTCGGGCGATCGCGAGCTGCGCTTCCAGCTCCTCCGCGATCCGAACAAGCAGCTGCACCCGCTGGTCTTGAAGAACCCGCGCATCGGCCTCGAGGAAGTGCAGTGGGCCGCCAAGCTCACCACCCTGAACCCGGAGGCGCTCAAGCTGATCGCCGATCATCCGGAGTGGGGGCAGAACGCGGGGGTCGCGGCTGCGCTGGTGCGAAATCCAAAGACGCCCACTCCGGTGGCGGTGAAGCTGGTGCCGCGGCTCGCGGCCGCCGACCTGCGCGCGCTGGCCCGCAGCCAGGGCCGTCCGCAGATCGTCCAGGCAGCAAAACGACACCTGATCAAGTGATCCGCGCTCTGACGATTCGGGCGGAGATCGCGGCGCCAGCCGCCCCGGTGTTAAAGAGACCCCATGCGCATCGAACGACACGGAAGCGTGGCGCTGCTCCGGATCGAGAGCGGCAAGGTGAACGCCATCGGGCCCTCCTTCGTGGAGGCGCTCTCCAAACTTCTCGACGGCCTCGGTGACGCGGACGCGGCGGTGATCACCGGCCAGGGCGGCGCCTTCTCGGCCGGGCTCGACCTGCCCACGCTGGTCGATCTCGACCGCCCGTCGATGTACCGCTTCATCGAGCAGTTCAACGCGCTGATGCTGCGCCTCTTCGAGCTGCCCATCCCGCTCGTCGCCGCGTTGAACGGCCATGCCATCGCGGGCGGCTGCGGGCTGGCGCTCCAAGCCGATCTGCGGCTCGCAGCCGATCGCGACGCGCGCATCGGGCTGAACGAAGCGCAGCTCGGCGTCGGCCTGCCCGCGATCCTGCTGGAGACGCTGCGCGCGCAGGTGCCGGCCAGCTCGCTTGGACCCATCGCCCTCGAGGGGCGCCTCTTTTCGCCGCGAGAAGCGCTGCAACTCGGCTTGGTGCACGAGGTCGTCCCCGAGGCGGACCTGCTCGCACGGGCCCTGGAGCGGGCGCAGGCGCTGGCCGCGCTTCCTCCCGCGGGCGTTCGCCAGATCAAGGCGTCGCTGCGCCGGCCGATCTCCGCCCTGATCCGCGCCGGCGCCGCGGCCGAGAGCGAACGCTGGGTCGCAAGCTGGCTCGACGAGAAGTCGCAGGCGAAGCTGCGCGCCACCGTCGCGCGACTCAAGCAGCGCTAGAAGCAAGTGCTGTGCTTTTGCTTTTAGCTCTAGGAGATCGCCTCCGCGGGCAGCGCGCGGCGGCGTTGCCGTGAGAGCTTGTCGAGCGCGACGTAGACCACCGGCGTCGTCAAGAGCGTCAGCAGCTGCGAGAAGAGCAGCCCGCCCACGATGGTGATCCCGAGCGGCTGCCGCAGCTCCGCCCCCGCGCCGCGCCCGATGGCGAGCGGCACGCCGCCCAGCATCGCTGCCATCGTCGTCATCATGATCGGCCGGAAGCGCAGCAGGCACGCCTTGTAGATCGCCTCTTTCGGGGAAAGCCCTTCCTCGCGCTCCGCCTCGATGGCGAAGTCGATCATCATGATCGCGTTCTTCTTGACGATGCCGATCAAGAGGATGATCCCGATCAGCGCGATGATGCTGAACTCGGTGTTCATCAAGAGCAGCGCCAAAAGCGCGCCGACGCCCGCGGACGGCAACGTGGAGAGAATCGTGATCGGGTGCACCAGGCTCTCGTAGAGCACGCCGAGCACGATGTAGACCACCACCAGCGCAAACGCGATCAAGAGCGGCTCGGAGGCCAGCGACTGCTGGAACGCCTGCGCCGTCCCCTGGAACGATCCGCGCGCGCTCGCCGGCAGCCGGATGTCGAGCGCCGCCTTCTCGATCGCGGAGACCGCCTGCCCCAGGGAGACGTCAGTTGCCAGGTTGAACGACAGCGTCACCGCCGGGAACTGGCCCTGGTGGTTGACCGACAGCGCCGTTTGCGACCGGCTGATCTTGACCAGCGCCGAGAGCGGCACCTGGTCGCCCGCCGCCGTCCGCACGTAGAGCGACTCCAGCGAGGCAGGGTTCTTCTGGAACTCGGGCTTCACCTCCAGCACGACGCGGTACTGGTTGACCTGCGTATACATGGTGGCGACCTGCCGCTGCCCGTACGCGTCGTAGAGCGTGTCGTCGATCGCCTGCGAGGTGATGCCCAGGCGCGCGGCGGAGTCGCGATCGATCTGGACGTCGAGCTGCAGCCCCTGCGTCTGCAGGTCGCTGTTGACGTCGCGCAGGGCCGGAAGGGTGCGCAGGCTCGCCAGCACCTTGGGCGCCCACTCGTTCAGCTCGTTGAGATTCGCGTCGACCAGCGTGTACTGGTACTGCGCGCGCGAGAGCCGCCCGCCGAGGCGCACGTCCTGCACGTTCTGCAGGAAGAGGCTGATGCCGGGGACCTGCGCCAGCCTGGGCCGCAGCTGGTTGATCACCTGATCGGCGGTGAGCTTGCGCACTCCCCACGGCTTGAGCTGCACGAAGAAAAATCCTGAGTTGCCCTGGCCGATGAAGGAGTTGAAGTGATCGATGTTCGGGTCCTGCGCGAGCACCTGGTTGAGCGCTTCGGTCCGCGCCTTCATCGCCGGGAAGGAGATGTCCTGCGGCGCGTCCGAGCCGCCCGCGAGCGCGCCTGAGTCCTGCTGCGGGAACAGCCCCTTCGGCACCACGATGTACAGCCAGACGGTGAAGGCGACGGTCGCCAGCGTCACCAGCAACATCAGCTTGTCGTGCTCGAGCACCCAGCCCAGCGCCGTCTGGTAGCGGCGGAGCATCCAGGTGAAGGCGCCTTCGGCGATGCGATCGAAACGCCCGTGCCTGGTCTCGTGGCGGGAGCGCAGGATCCGCCCGGCCATCATCGGCGTCAGCGTCAAGGAGACGACGGCGCTCATCGCCACTGCGATCGAGAGCGTGACCGCGAATTCACGGAAGAGCCGGCCGACGTAGCCGCCCATCAGCAAGAGCGGGATGAAGACCGCGAGCAGCGAGGCGGTGATGGAGACGATGGTGAAGCCGATCTGCTTCGCCCCCTTGAACGCCGCCTGCATCGGCGGGTCGCCTTGCTCGATGAAGCGCGAGACGTTCTCGGTGACGACGATGGCGTCGTCGACCACGAATCCCGTCGAGATGGTCAGCGCCATCAACG
>Ga0213851_1101748_pt1 | contig 15002 bp, 14 predicted proteins | sample ABR_2014_MetaT_FD_164455 | JGI IMG/M metagenome (GOLD analysis project Ga0213851, IMG submission 164455) | Metatranscriptome of freshwater sediment microbial communities from post-fracked creek in Pennsylvania, United States - ABR_2014... | ecosystem: Environmental > Aquatic > Freshwater > Creek...
CGCAAGGTGGTGATCGATTCCGACAACAACACGCCGCCCTGGATGGAGATGTGGAATGGCTCGTCTTTCTTCTGGAGCGGCGAGAACCCGATCATGCTCATCGCGCTCGACGGCGCCGCAAAGGTCAGCGACCTGACCGGCAACCCTTTCTTCTCCTATTCCGCGGGCGCGTGGCAGGCTTCTGGCGGCATCCGCGCAGTGGACGCGTACTTGCCCAACGAGTGGTACGCCGCCAGCATCGAGCGCGCGGAGGGCAGGATGACACTGCAGATCTCCGGCCGCTTCCGCTACGGCGGGGTGCGCACGTACACGGCCGGCATCGACCTGGCCGCGAACTGCGTCTGGCATTTCAACCAGACGACCGAGGAAGGTCGGTCGGCCTGCGACGGGCCGGAATGGCCGCACGGCGCGGCGTATCCCGACTGGTTCATGTTCGGGGATCCGCATAACAACTACTATCAGGGCTTCGTTTATTACGACGACGTGAAGCTGGAGACGTGGAACGAATGATTTCGACTGCGACCGCAACCGCGACCGCGACCGCGACTGCGACCGCGACCACGAGCGCGACTGCGACTGCGACCGCGACCGCGAGTTTGACCGCGACCAGACCGTCTCAGACGGAGGCCTCGTAGAGGACGTGGAAGGAGAGGCGCTCGAGGCGCACCGTGGAGAAGCCGGCGTCGGCGCAGAGCTTGCGCATGCGAGACTCCGTCAGCCCGAACGTGCCCAGGCCCTCGCCGCCCTGCGCGAGCGAGACGCTCATGCAGTACATCAGGCTGAAGCCCCAGCGCAGCAGCGTGAGCGGGTCGTGGTTCGCGGCGGGATCTTCCTCGGCGCGAACGTCGAAGGCCAGCCAGCGGCCGCCGCTGCGGAGCGCGCGCCGGATGGCGGTCGCCAACTCCAGCGGACGGGCGGCATCGTGGACCACGTCGAACGTGAGCGCGAGATCCATCGGCGGCAGGCCATCGGATGCATCGAGCGTCTCGAAGCGGACGCGGTCCGCCAGGCCTTTGCGCGCGGCGGACTCCGACGCACTGGCGACGTTCGGAGCGTGGGCGTCGTAACCGACGAAGCGCGAGCGGGGAAATGCGCGGGCGAGCGCGAACAGCGCCCGGCCGCGCCCGCAGCCGACGTCCGCCGCCAGCACCCCCGCTTCCAGGAGCGCCTGCACCGCGGGCACGCGCGGCAGCCACTCGGCGACCAACTTGTGCTCGTAGAGGCCGGCCATGTCGCGTTCCATGCCTTCCCATGCGTCCGCGGGATACGCGTCCTGCGGCACGCCGCGGCCGGTGCGGAAGGCTTCGCGCAGCGGGTCGAGCACCGCGATCATCCCGAGCAGCATCTGCAGCGTGCCGCCCATGAAGACCGGGCCGCCTTCCGCGGCCAGCACCGCGGCGCGATCCGCCGCAAGCGCATAGCGGCCGTCCTCGCGCGAAACGTATCCGGCGGCGGCCATCGCCTGCAGCCACTCGCGCGCATAGCGCGGATGCACTCCGGCCCGCGCCGCCAGCCCATCGGCATCGACCGGCGCCTGCGCCAGCGCGGAGAAGAGGCCGAGCCTGTCGCCGACGCCGGCGAGCAGCACGGCCACGGCCCGCCCCGCATCCGACGCGAACTGGAGAGCGAATTTTTCCGCAGCAGTCGGCATGGCCCGACTGTACAACACGCCGGTGCCCTTCCGAGCCGCCATGCCCCGTCCTCGGGCCGGTGATACGTTGCCTCCCATGGACGCCTCCGCCGCCACGGTCAAGGCTCCCCTCGGCGCCGCGGAGTCGGCGCTGCTGGAGATCGGCGCGGCGGAAGAAACCGCCATCCGCCTGCGCATCCACGACGCTTCCCGCATCGAGTGGATCGTGGCGGTGCCGCTGCCGCGCGACCGCGCGCTGGCCTACGAGATCGACGTCGAGCTGGAAGTGCCGGCGAGCGCCGCCGGGCGCGACGCGCCGTGGGATCAGTTGCAGACCTTCACCCGACTCGACGGGCCCGCCGAGATCGCCAGCTCCGCCGACGTGACCATCGACGCGCTCCGCCGCGGGGCGGTGACGCTCACCCGGATGCTGTCGCGCGCCCGCGAAGGCTTCGCTCGCCATTGTCAGTCGGCGGCTGCCGGCGCGGTGCAGCCCGAGCTCGCGGGAGAGCCCTTCCTCACCATCTGGCTGGACGCGGCTCTGCGAGCGGTCCGCGACGCGCGCGAGAAGCTCACCCGTCCGGCGTCGCAGGGCTCGCCGCTCCTCGCCAAGGAACGCGGGCTGGTGGACGAATACGTGAGCGTGCGCCTGGTCGACATGCTGGCCGACGCCGACCGCGGCTCGCGCGAATGCGCCGCCCGGGCAGCGGCGCCGAGCGGGTTCGAAGGCCCCGCCGCGCGCATCGAGCAGGCGCTGCGCGAGGAGATGGCCTATCGCCGCTCGCGCGGTTTTCTCGAAGCAGAGGCGGCTTCCCCCGAAACTCTCGAGCGCTACATCGCGCGCGCCGCCAGCCTCAAGAAGCACTTCGAGGAGGTGCTCTTCCTCGATCGGGAGAGCGAGCTGCTCGACGAGCGCGTGCAGCTCTGGACGCGGGTGGTGGGCGCGCTGGTGGGCGGCATCGTCGTGACCCTGCCGCTGCAGTTCATCCTCTCCATGGGCGCGAAAAATCTTGGTCTGGGGCTGCTGGCGTTCGCGCTGCTCACCGGCATCGCCTACGCCGCGCGCGAGCACATCAAGGAGCGGGGCCGCTCCTGGCTGACGGGAAAGATGGTGCGCTTCCAGTCGCAGCGCGTGCTGCGCTGCCGGGTGCCGGCCCGGCGCCTCCCTAGACGGGATCTGCTGGTGGAGGCGCGGGAATGGTGTCGCCAGACGACGCGCACGAGGCCCGACCCGCTCAATCCCGAAGCCGGGGCGTCGCTGCGCGCCACGCAGGTCCAATACCTGCACCGCGGCACCGTCCGCCCACAGGCGGATCTCTGGAATGCCGGCGTGCGGCGCGTGCTGCACATCTTCCGCTACGATCTGTCGCCGCTCTTGCCCCGCCTCGATGACCAGGTGAAGCCCGTCCCGGTCGCCGAGGCGGACGGCAAGGTGGCTTTCGTGTTCGCCGCGCGGCGCTACCACGCGCCCATCCTGGTAGGGCTGGCGGTGGACGGCGAGCGCCAGAAGCAGGTCGGCACCCTGGTGCTCGATCGCGCCGGCCTCCGCCGGCTCGACCGCGGCAGCAGCGAGACCGAGGCCACGGCAACCGAGACGCCTCGGCAGCCGGCCCAGGAGGACGCGGTTGCGGATCGCGACCTTCAACTTTCTCGCCGGCGGTAGCCCGCGGCGCTCGGCGCGGCGATGCTTCGCGTCCTCGGCGCGAGCGCCGCCTCGCCGAGCTGCAGGAGCATGTTCGCCTCCGCTCGACTTCACACCGCGCCACGAGCCGGATGGATTCAAGCGGTCGCCGCCGCCCGGCGCAGCGCGAGGGCGGCGTCGGACTCGATCGTCTCGCCGTGGCAGAAGACCAGCCGGCCCAGACCGGGAGTCTCCGCCAGCCGCTCGAGATGCGCCCGGAGCGCGCGCCGGTCCTTGGCGACGAAGAGCTTGAACACCGGCGTGACCTTGGGGCCCTTGTGATACCGGAGCAGGCGCATCCAGAGCGGCAGCGGACCCTGCAGGTTCATCAACGCGTCGGAGAAGATGAGCGTGACGGCACCGGCGCGGCCGCGCACGTGGAACACCGCTTCGCCGCTTCGCACGCCGTCGAGCGGGTCCGCCCGCAGCGCAGGGTCGGCAGGCAGCGCCTCCAACGTGCCGTCGACCCGGACCGCGCGCCGCACGCGGCCGGCCGACTTCGCCGGCGCCAGCAGGGTGAGCGCCAGCTTCTCGCGGAAGGCGTGGACGTCGAGCCGATGAAATCCGTTGGTGACGACGAGCAGCGCCGGCGTGCCCCAGGCTCGCACCTCCGCGAGCGTCGCCTCGTCCATCGGCACCGCATCGAGGAAGACGATGCGCCGGTCGGCGAGTCGCACCATCGACATCCGGCGGGTGAACGTCACGCCGGGCAGGGAGCTCGAGAGCGCCCACAGGTTCTCGTCGAGTTTCTCGATCGGGCGGTGAGGAGTGACAATCCAGGGGCGGTGCGACCGTGGCATCGCGAAGAGATATCATCGTTGAATGCACGCTGGCCCGCGATTTGCTCCAGGTCTGGCGAATGACCCGTGCCCGCAGCGTCGCGCATCCGATCACCGCGGCGATCCTGCTGGCGGCGAATGCGTTCTGCGGCGGCTCGAGCAGCCCCGCGGCCATCCCCGGCCTTTCCGTCGGGGGCACCTACGATACGCAGGTCACGCTTCTGCCGGACGGCAATACCTGCGGCGCGGTGCAAGTGCAGAACAACCCGACCATCGTGGACCATGTGTCCGGCTCGGCGTCCCTCGCGCTGACGCACGCCCGAAACAGGTATCCGGGGACGGTCGATCGCACCGGCCGCTTCTCGACTCCTCCCCTCCTCGTCTCGGGGAGCTTCAGCATTTCCATCGCGGGGCAGTTCAGCCCCACCGGGTTCGACGCGACGGTGCAGGTCGATCAGGTGTCACCCGCCTGCGGTTACCGGGTGCACTGGGTCGGCACCAAGAGCGGCCCGCCCAACACGTTCCCTTGACGCGTCCGATCGTGGGACCTGCGGTCCCATGAACGGACGATTCGGCGGCCGTCGGGTCGTCAACTCCCTGTCGTGCCGGGCAGTCGTCGTACGCCGGCTTCAGGTAGAGTCGCCGCATGCGGATCTCGTTGGCGCTGGCGCTCCTGCTCGCATCATGCGCGAGTGTGCAGCCGCGAGGCGGCGACGTACTGCGCGTCTCCGCGACTCATTACCAATCGATGGCGGGCGTGACGCTCGCCGGCGATGCGGGGCCGATGACGTGCAACCGCGAATCGATCACCGGCAGCCATATCCTGAGATGGTACTGCCGTCTGGGTGACGACCCGGCGCAGTACGAGCTCGGCCGGCGAATCATGCTCGATCTGCGCTCCCTGCAATGACGTCGCGCGAGGCTACGATGCCTGAATGGAAGGCCGTCCTGCTCATCGCAGCGCTGGGCTCTCTGGCGGCCGGCTGTAACTCCAACGCGGCCGGCCCTTCCGACGCCGGGGATGTGACCGGCCATACCGACGGCGGCACGATCGCCGCCGCTACCTCGGTCCTCGAGCACCACGGCGGCCCCTCGCGCGCGGGCGTCTACCCGCAGGCCGGCGTGGCCGGCGGGGCCCTGCGCCTCGACCCGGCTTTCCATGCCAGCGTGAACGGGTTCATCTACGCGCAGCCGCTCTTCCTCGACCAGGGCGGGTTCAACCTGGTCATCGCCGTCACCGAGCAAGACAAGGTCTATGCGCTCGACGCGACCAGCGGGGCCACCGTCTGGTCGCGCACTCTCGGGACGCCGGTCGCGCTGGGAAATCTTCCTTGCGGAAACATCGACCCGCTCGGCATCACCGGCACGCCCATCGTCGATGCGGCTTCGCGCACGCTCTACCTCGACGCCATGACCACGCCCGACGGCGGGACCACCAAGAGACACCTGATCTTCGCCCTCTCCGTAGACGACGGCTCGACCCGACCGGGATGGCCGGTGGACGTCTCCGCCACCGCTCGCGCCGGCGGCGGCGCCTTCGAGTCAGCGGTGCAGAACCAGCGCGGCGCGCTCGCGCTGCTGGGCGGCGTCCTCTACGTTCCCTACGGCGGCCACTTCGGCGACTGCGGCAACGAGCGGGGCTGGGTGGTGGGCGTTTCGACCTCGAACCCAAGCCAGGTCACGGCCTGGGCGACCATCGGGCCCGGCGGCGGCGTCTGGGCGCCGAGCGGCATCTCTTCCGACGGGACCTCGCTCTACGTCGCCACGGGCAACACCCTCGGCGTCTCGACCTGGGCAGGTGGCGAGGCCATCATCCGCCTCGCGCCGGGGCCCGTTTTCAGCGGGCTGGGCGCCGACTACTTCGCTCCGACGACCTGGCACGCGCTCGACGACACCGACGAGGATCTGGGCGGCTCGGGCGTTGCGCTGATCGACATGCCGGGAGCGCCGACTCCGAAGCTCGCCGCCGCCCTCGGCAAGGACGGAAAGGTCTACCTGGTGGGCCGCGACAATCTGGGAGGAATCGGCGCCCCGCTCTACAGCGCGCGCGTGGCCGGCGAAGAGATCATCAATGCGTCTGCCGTGTATGCGACCAGCAATGGAACCTATCTGGTCTTCCGCGCGACGGGCGTCGGCTGCCCGGCGGGACAGAGCGGCGATCTGGTCTCGCTGCAGATCATGCCGCTCACGCCGCCCACCGCGCGAGTGGCCTGGTGCACGCCGTCGTACGGCCGCGGCTCGCCCATGGTCACGCAGTCCGCAGGCGCAACGACGGTGTGGAGTCTCGGCGCGCAGGGCGACAGCCGCCTGCACGCTTACGCCGCCGACACCGGCGCGCCGCTCGGCCAGAGCGACGCGATGGGAAGCATCCGCGCCTTCAACACGCCGATCGCCGCCAAGGGTCGCCTCTACGTCGGCGGCGACGGCGCGGTCTACGCGCTGGTGCCGTGATGGGCTTCCCCAGCGTCGGTCCGCGAGCGGTCCACGGCCGGCGGCTCAATCGAGCGCCTGCGCGAAGTCTGCGACCAGATCCTCGGCTGCCTCCAATCCCACGCTCACGCGCAGAAGCCCGTCGCTGATTCCCACCCGCTGCCGGTCGCTCGCCGTGAGGCCCGCGTGCGAGGTCTCGGCGGGCTGCGTAATCAGCGTTTCGCATCCTCCCAGGCTGGGCGCCTTGATGGGCAGGGTCATGCGCTCGAACAGCCGCGGCACGCGGGCGGCGTCGCGCAGCTCGAAGCTCATCATCGCGCCGGGCAGCGCCAGCAGCTCGCGCGCGCGGGCGTAATCGCGGTGGCTCTCCAGCGACGGGTGGTGCACGCGCGAGACCGCCGGGTGCCGCTCGAGAAAGCGGGCCAGCTCCGACGCGGTCTGCGACTGCTGGCGAAAGCGCACCGCCAGCGTCTTCAGGCCGCGCTGGAGCAGAAAGCAGGCGTGCGCGTCGAGCGAGCCGCCCAGGTGATCGAGCTTGTGCTTCACCTTCTCGACCAGCGCGCGCGAGCCCATCGCCGCGCCGGCGATCAAGTCGCTGTGGCCATTCAGATACTTGGTGGCGCTGTGCACGGCCAGATCGAAGCCGCGCTCGATGGGCCGGAATCCCAGTGGCGTCGCGAAGGTGTTGTCGATGACGCTGACCAGCGCATGCTTGCGCGCGAACGCCACGATGCCCTCGAGGTCGCCCACCCGCACCAATGGATTGGTGATCGACTCGCAATAGAAGACCTTCGTTTGTGGCCGGAGCGCTCTCTCCCAGGAGCCCGCGTCGTCGCCGCTGACGCGCGTGACTTCGATGCCCAGCGCCGGGAGATCGTGCGCGACCAGATCGTGCGTCCCGCCGTAGAGGCTGTCCTGCGCGATCAGGTGATCGCCCGCCCGGAGCAGGGAGAGCAGCGCAGTCGAAATGGCGGACATTCCGCTGGAGGTGGCCAGCGCCGCCTCCGCGCCTTCGGCCGCCGCGAGCTTCTGATGGAGGGCGTCGTGGCTGGGCGTATTGGAGAGCCGCCCGTAGCGGATGTCGTGATAGGCCGCTCGCTCCTTGGTCTCGAACGTGCTCGACTGAAAGATGGGCATCGTCACCGATCCGCCGATGCGCGGCTCGCCGGCATGGATCAGCATCGTCTCCAGCTTGGACTTGGTCATGGAGGCCTCCAGGAGGTTGGCGCGGGATTGTGCTCAAATCGCGGCTTCAGTTCCAGCCGGGCCACCAGACCCGGTGCTGGCCCCAGGTGCTGCCCTGGCCAGGCCCGGGAAATGTCCGAGCGGTTGGGCCGTAGATGCCACATGAGAGCCAGGGTCTGCGCGCTCGCGCTGTCGCTCGTCGTCGCCTGCGCAGCGAACCGGACCATTTCGCGCGACGATCTGATCGCCCGGCACACCGAGGCGATCGGCGGCGCGCGGGCCATCGAGAGCGTCGATCGCATGGAAGTGGATCTCCGCATCTCCGAGGGGGGCCGAGAAGTACAGGGCGTATGGCGCGCCGACCGCCAGGGCCGGATGCGCATCGACGTCTACGCCGGCGGCCGCCGGGTCTATACCGAAGCGTACGATGGCCGCCGCGCCTGGCAGATGAATGAGAGCGGCGCCGTCACGCCGTCCAGTCCCGAAGGCGCCGCCGCCCTCTGGCACGGCACGCAATATCCGGGCAAGCTCTTCGGCCTGCACGAGATGCCGCGGCACGGCCATTCCGTCGAGTTCGAGGGGCGCGAGATCCTCGGCGAGATCGACTACTACGTCCTCAAGCTGACGCTGAGCGACGGCTTCGCGACCTTCCGCTACTTGAATCCGCAGACCTGGCTCTTCGACCGCGAGCGCGACGTGCGCGCGCCGCATCCCGATCTCGATGCGAAGCAGAAATTGCTGGAGAACCGCTGCAGCGATTACCGGCCAGTGGCGGGCGCGCTGCACTCGTTCCACGAAGAGCAGATCGACGTCTCCACCGGCCAGGTGCTGCAGCGGACCGACGTCACGCGCATCGAGGTGAACCCAGACTTCCCCGCCGGCCTTTTCGATCCGCCGGGCTGAGGGGCGCAGCGCCCTCACTTCCCGGCGGGGCGGGTGAGGCGCTCTGCCTGACGCTCGTCGAGCGGCAGGAAGGCGCGCTGGCCCGGGTCGTAAGCCAGCACTTCGGCGCTGGCGATGTCGAACCAGAAGGCGTGCAGGCGCAGCCCGCTCTCCTTCTCGGCCCGCCTGACCACTGGATAGGTCACGAGGTGCTCGAGCTGGAGCAGCGCGTTCGCCTGCGAGAGCTGGTCCAGCGCCCCGGCGGCGGCGCGATCCGGAATGCTCTCGAGCGCGGGCTCGGCGTGCCGGAGCCAGGAGCGCAGGTGGGGGGCGGCGACGCTCTCGCGGCCTCGGAGAAGGCCGCTCATCGCGCCGCAGCTCGAGTGGCCGCAGACGATGATGTCGCGGACTGCGAGCTCGCCCACCGCGAACTCGATGGCGGCGGCCTCGGATTCGTCGGCGACCGAGAGCCCGCTCGGCGCCGCGGGCGAAACGATGTTGCCCGGGTTGCGCACCACGAAGAGATCGCCCGGCTCGGTCGAGGCGAAGACGTTGATCGCCACCCGGCTGTCCGAGCAGGCGATGAAGAGCACGTCGGGGCGCTGGCCCAGCGCGAGCCGCGCGAAGGTCGCGCGCACGACTGGGCGGACGCGGTTGCGGAAATCGACGATGCCCTGGACCAGCTTGCGCACTGCGGCGGCTCGACGAGCGTTACTTCTTCGCCGCCCACTTGGCCAGGGCCTCGTTCTGGGCCTTCTTCGGCAATTTCAGGTGCTGTTCACAGAGGAACCTGAACCGCGGACCTTTCGACTTGTTCTTGCAGCCGGGGTAGCGGCAGCGCATGTCGAGCTTGCGCCCCCGCAACTTGCTCGCGCCGCGGCCTCGAGTGGCAGCAGATGTCTGCGCTGCACGAGGAATCGAACCCGCGACGCGATCGGCGACGATTTCAGCGAAACGGCGAGCCAGCAGATCGAAGGGATGGGATGAGGGTCGGGCCATAGGAGAACTATGCAGATTCGCCCATTATGCGCAAGTTTCTTGAGTCTTCAGAAGCAACGAAGAATCAATGAAGCGGATATAATCTGGAAAAATCCAGACACGGAGCGTGCCCTTGCACCATCTCCTCCTCTGCGCCGCCCTCGCCGCCGGCCCTCCGGCGCTGGTTTCGCTCTTCGCCGAGTGGCGCGCGTTCCAGCGGCCGAAAGTGGTGAATGGCGTACCCGACTACACGCCCGCTGCCATGGGCGAGCAAGCGCGCGGTCTCGAGATCTATCGGCAGCGGCTGAGTGCGATCGATCCGCGTCCGTGGCCGGTCGCGCAGCAAGTCGATTTCCAGATCGTGCGCGCCGAGATGAACGGGCTCGATTTCGATCACCGCGTGCTCCGGCCGTGGGCGCGCAGTCCAGACTTCTACGTCACGGTCTTCGCCGACGAGACCGATCAGCCAGCGCGCGAGGGGCCGCACGCGCTCGGGGCGGTCGAGCTGTTGCGATGGCATTTTCCCCTCGACGATCGGACGGCCGGCGAGCTCGCCGCGCAGCTCGCGCCCATCCCCGCGCTGCTGGCGCAGGCGCGCGGCAACCTCACGGGCAATGCGCGCGACTTGTGGATCCAGGGCATCGGCAGCGTCAAGGAGCAGCGCGCGGCACTGACCGATCTCGGCCGCCGCCGGGCGTCCCCGAGCCCTGGCGGCGGCACAGGAGCCGTTGGCGAATACGCCAACCCGCTCCCAGCCGGCGAGGCCGGCTCGCAGGCGGACCTAACATCGGCGATCCAGCGCGCCCTCGACGCGACCGAGTCGTTCATCGGCTGGCTCGAGCGGGAGGCCCCCTCGAAAACCGGGGCGTCCGGCATCGGGATCGAGAATTACGATTGGTACCTGGCCAACGTACAGCTGGTTCCGTACACCTGGGCCGATGAAGTGACGCTGGTGCAGCGCGAGCTGGCCCGCGCCCGCGCCACGCTCTTGCTCGAGGAGCAAAGGAACCGCGCGCTGCCGCAGCAAGTCCCGATCGCGAGCGCGCAGGAGCACGAGCGCCGCTTCGCCGCGGCCATCACCGAATACATGGTGTTTCTCGCCCAGCACGACGTCCTCACCATCCGCAAGGACATGGACCCCGCGCTGCGCGCGCACGTTGGACGGTACGCCGCGGCGCGGCCGCTCGAGTTCTTCAACGAGATCGACTATCGCGACCCGGTGCTGCTGCGCACCCACGGCTACCACTGGTTCGACCTGGCGCGGATGGAGCACGATCCGCATCCCGACCCGGTCCGGCGCGGCGCGCTGCTCTACAACATCTTCAACACGCGCACCGAGGGGTTCGCCACGGCGATGGAGGAGATGATGATGCACGCCGGCCTTTGCGACGGGCGGCGGCGCTCGCGCGAGCTGGTGTACATCCTGCTCGCGCAGCGGGCGGCGCGGGCGCTGGCCGAATTGCGCATGCACGCCAACCAGCTCACGCTCGAGCAGGCGGCCAAGCTCGCCTCGCAGAACACGCCGCGCGGATGGCTGCGTCTCGAAGGATCGACGGTCTGGGGCGAACAACATCTCTATCTGCAGCAGCCGGGTTACGGCACGAGTTACGTGATCGGCAAGATCGAGATCGACAAGATCCTCGCGCAGAAGCTCGGTGCCGGAAGCACGCTGCTACAGTTCATGGACGAGAAGGACGCGGCGGGCCTCATCCCCGTCTCTCTCTTGCGCTGGGAGCTGACCGGCGACGAGAGCGGCGTGCCCGGCCTGCGACGACGCACGCCCTGAGACACTCGCGGGTTTCGTCGAATTGAAGCCAGCGCTCGCTGTGGTCGCCTGCTCGACCGGGAACGCGATGGCCGCGAGCGCTCGCTTGCTTTGTTAAAAACCCATCGAACGGCTCGTCGCTTGCACTGTAGGCGCACAGCGTGCCCTACCCTTTAACGAAAGCAGGATGTATGTCGCGATCGACCGTTTGGCTGGTTTCACTCTCCGTTCCTGCAATTCTCACCCTCGCCTGCGGAAACGGCCGTGTCTCCCAAGCCGCCGCCGCGAAATCTCGAGCCCCCGCCAGGCTGACCGCACCGCCTTCGCTGGGCACGGCCGGATCCTTCTCGGTCCTGGGAGGCCAGACGGTGACCAACACCGGTCCGACCACCATGAGCGGCGACCTGGGCGTGAACCCGGGAAGCGCGATCACCGGGTTCCCTCCGGGGCTGCAGACGCCTCCCGGCGCGACCCACGCCGGAGACGATGTCGCCCTGCAGGCCCAGAGCGACGTCACCACCGCTTACGACCAACTCGCGGGCGATCCATGCGCTGCCGACATGACCGGCCAGGACCTCGGCGGGAAGACGCTGGTGGCCGGAACCTACTGCTTCTCCTCCGAGGCCCAATTGACGGGCACCCTGGTGCTCGATGCGCAGTTTGACGCCAACGCGGTCTTTATTTTCCAGATCGTGAGCAAATTGACGACCGCCAGCAACGCTTCGGTTCGCCTCATCAACGGAGCAAGCCCTTGCAACATCTTCTGGCAGGTGGGCAGCTCCGCCACCATCGGCACCGGCACCTCCTTCAACGGAAACATCCTCGCTCTAACCAGCATCGCGCTGCAGACTGGTGCGAGCCTGGACGGCAGGGCGCTGGCGCGCAACGGCGAGGTGACCCTCGACGACAACGTGATCCGGAGCGACCTCTGCACGGCGGGCGGGTCGGACGGCGGGACTGGGCTGTCGTGTTGCCTTGGCGCCGTGGAGTGCGACGGCGCCTGCGCGAATCTGCAAACGGACGCGAACAATTGCGGCTCGTGCGGCCAGCACTGCATGGCGAGCGAAGTGTGCAGCGGGGGCCTCTGCTCTCCCTGCCCGGCGGGCGGCACGCAGTGCACGGATCAATGCGCGGACTTGAATTCGGATCCGTTCAACTGCGGCGCCTGCGGCAAGGTCTGCGCCGCCAGCGAGTCGTGCACCGCGGGAGCCTGCAGCACCTGCGAAGCGACGGTCTGCGGCAACGTCTGCACAGAGCTGCGCACCAGCCACGCCAACTGCGGCGCTTGCGGCAACGCCTGCGCGGCGGATCAGTGCTGCGTCGCCGGCTCGTGCTCGAGCACCGTGCTGAAGAACGGGCTGAGCAGCGCCTGCCAGATTCACTGACCCAACCTGGATCTTCATCGGCGGGCGGCTTCCCTATTCTGGGGGGGCCGCCCGCAGTCGTTTGCACGGCGGTGCTCAAGACGATGCGCCTGCCGGCGGAGTGAGCCCTCCGGCCGCAGTCTCGGCCCGCAGCGACTTGCGCGAGCTGCGAAATTCGGCGATCGAGATCCCGAAGACCTGCTGCCAGAGCCGGCGAAGCGCCCGCGCGTTCTGGAAACCGCAGCTGGCGGCGATGCTCTCGATGGTGCGCTGCGGATCGTCGAGAAGATCCTTCGCCACCTGCAGCCTGACCTTGGAGGCGAACTGCTTCGGCGAAAGCCCCGTCGCCCGCCGGAAGACGCGCGTGAAGTTGCGCGGGCTCATGGCGGCGATGTGCGCCAGGTGGTCGGTGGTGAGGTGGTGATCCGGATGCTCGACGACGTAGTCCTGCGCGCGGTGCACGCCGGGATCGAGATGGGCCCGGTAATCGAGATAGACGCTGTGCTGATTCCGATCGCCGCTGCGGCGCAAGTAGACCACCACTTCGCGCGCGACCCGCGCCGCCATCAGCGGGCCGTGGTCCTGCTCCACCAGCGCCAGCGCCAGGTCGATGCCCGAAGCGATCCCCGCGCTGGTCATCAAATTCCCGTCCTCGACGAACAGCCGGTCGTCGAGGACCTCGGCGCGCGGGTATTCGGCGCGAAGCCGATCGACCAGCTCCCAGTGGGTGGTGCACTTGCGCCCGTCGAGGAGCCTCGCCTTCGCCAGCGCGAACGCGCCGGTGCAGATGGCGGCGATGCGCGCCCCGATCCGATCGGCCTCGCGCAGCCATTCGACGGGGATGATGCGGTCCAGCCGGTCGAGCGCCGCCGTGGAGACGCCCGGCACGAGGATCAGATCTTCCGGCTTCGGATCCGGCAGCGGGGTGAGGCCCGAGAGCGCGAGACCCTGCGCTGAGACGACCTCGGAAGTCTGGCTGCAGTAGGTGATCCGGTAAGCGCCGCCGAGGATCGAGTCGAACAACACCTGGACAGGACCCGCGAAGTCGAGAAGATGCACTTCGGGCAGGAGAAGCACCGCCACACGCCGCGGCTTCTGCGCGGGAGACCGCGCGCCTCCGGTGGAGGAGGGCTTCAGCATCCGGAACAGTCTATCCGGTCGGTTCAGCAAGGCGTGAGCCCACTCCGGCCGGATGGCGGACCGATCGGGCCATCGCGCGGGCGTCGGCGAGATGGCTGGATGCGGCCGATGATCGTCCCTCGCCGGCTTTTCGGGCGGTCTACGCTCAGCGCAGACGTCTTGCCGATGGAGGTCGATCGTGACGATCGCGTTTCCGATGATGGTTGCACTCTCCCTTCCCGCTGCAGCGCCGCGCACGCGCAGTGTCGCGATCGTGCTCTACGAGGGGGTGGAGTTGCTCGACTTCGCCGGCCCGGGCGAGGTTTTCGCCGCCGCCGCTCACGCGGGCGCCTCGCGCGGCACGCCGGCCTTTCGCGTGTACACGGTGTCCAGATCGAAGGCCCCGATCACCAGCCAGCATTTCGTCAAGGTGTTGCCTGAGTTCTCCATCGAGGATGCCCCCAAGCCGGACCTGATCGTGATCCCGGGCGGCGGCGCCGAGTCGCTGATGGACGATGCCAAATTCATGGCCTGGACGAAGAAAGCCGCCGCCGAAGCCGAGATCGCCATGACGGTCTGCACGGGCGCGGTCGTCCTCGGGCGCGCAGGGCTGCTCGACGGCCACAACGCGACCACCTGGTATCGCGGCATCGATCACCTGCGAAAAGTGGCGCCGAAAGCGAAGGTGTCGGAAGGGCGGCGGTTCATCGACGAGGGGCAGATCGTCACGACCGCGGGAGTCTCGGCCGGCATCGATGGCGCGCTGCACCTGGTGGCGCGGCTCTTGGGGCGCGCCGTGGCCGACCGGACCGCGCGCTACATGGAGTATCACTGGTCGCCGGAAGCCTATCTCGCGCAGAACTACTCGTTCCTGAACCCCAGCCTCGACGACGCGGGCCGCGCAGTGCAGCTGGCGTGCATCCACGCGAGCGGCGGCCGGCTCGACGATGCGCTGGCGGTGCTGAAGACCGCAGGCCGAGCCGGCCTCGACGTGGCCGCGGCACTCCGCGACGAGGAGTGCCTCGCCCCGCTGCGCTCCGGGGCGGCGCGGCTGAACGACTAGCTGCGCATTTTCATAATCGGTCGCAGTCGCGGTCGCAGCCGCCGCAAGGCTCAGCGCCTACGCTTCTGGTCTAGACAAATGGGTTATGAGGGTCTCGCCCCGTTAGAAGGTGTGCGTCACTCTCAG
>Ga0213851_1243955_pt1 | contig 14918 bp, 13 predicted proteins | sample ABR_2014_MetaT_FD_164455 | JGI IMG/M metagenome (GOLD analysis project Ga0213851, IMG submission 164455) | Metatranscriptome of freshwater sediment microbial communities from post-fracked creek in Pennsylvania, United States - ABR_2014... | ecosystem: Environmental > Aquatic > Freshwater > Creek...
CGCCGCTCTTCGTGGCGCACGCGCGATGAAGTCCATCAGGCCTGCGTCGGTTGACTGCGGTCGGTCGACGGTGTATGTCATATGTATGGCACGTAAATTCACCCCCACCATTCGGCTGGACGGGGAAGATGCGTACGCGCTGAAGCGCGCCCGCAAGGACGGACTCTCGGCGTCCGCTCTGATACGGGAGGGCTTGCGGGTGGTCGCGGCGCGCTACTATCGCGGCCGCCGTCCGCCCAAGCTCGGGCTCTTCGTGTCGGGCAACCCGAAGCTGGGCGACGAATCCGAGTTGTTCGCCGATCTGGAAAAGTGACTCCAGCGCTCGTCGCGGACAGCGGAGGCCTGCTTCGAGCACTGGAGAGCGATGGGCGCGGCGGGCCGGCTTGGCCCGCTCATGCTCGCGAGCTTGCGTCGGCAAGGGCGATCATCGTCCCAGCGCTGGTCCTTGCCGAGGTCGACTATTTTCTGGGCCGGCGGCGCAGCGCGATGCAAGCGCTGCTGGGGGACATATTCGATCCACGCTCCCGCTACGAGTTCGAGCCCGCGACTCCCTCGGATCTCGCCCGGGCGATGGAGTTCGATTCGAAATTCGCCGACCTCCACCTGGGATTGGTCGACGGGCTCGTGGCCGCGGTAGCAGAGCGGCGCCGGGTGCATCGCGTGCTCACGACAGACCGGGCCGATTTCGCGGCGGTCCGGGTGGGAGATCGCTACAACAGGCCGCTTACCTTGCTTCCGCGATGAGCATCGAGTGCACCAAATGTGGAGCGTGTTGCGTGGCGCCCGATATCGCGGCGCTGGGGAAGCCGCTCGGCGAGCGGTGTCCGCATTTGACGGCGGACAACCTGTGCGCGGTCTATGAGAACCGGCCGCAGATCTGTCGCGACTACGCCGCCGACTGGCTCTGCGAGCGCATCGCCGCGCCGACGCTGGAGGAGCGGGTCAGGAAGTACCTCGCCGCGTTCGATCTCGAGCCCGTGCGGGGCGTGCAAATTGTACAAATTGTACAGATCCCGCAACGGATCTCCCCCTCCGCCTCGGACGGCCTCCCGAATCGGGCGCGATGAAGTTCGACGAGCTCAAGGCGCTGCTCTTTGTGCGCAGCAACTTCGGGATGAAGCTGGGCCTGGAGCGGATGCGCGAGGCGTGCGCGCTGCTCGGGGAGCCGCAGCTGAGCGCGCCGGCGCTACACGTCGCGGGCACCAACGGGAAGGGATCGACCTGCGCGTTCGCCGAGGTGTCGCTGCGGGCGGCGGGTCTTCGCACCGGGCTCTACACCTCGCCCCACCTGAATCATTTCTGCGAGCGCATCCGCATCGGCGGCGAGCCCATCTCGGAGGAGCGCGCTTGCGAGCTGCTCGACGAGCTGCGGGCGCGCGTGCCGTGGGCGCTCGGGGACCCGGGGCTGACCTTCTTCGAGATCGTCACGCTGATGGCGTTTCTCGCTTTCCGCGACGTCGATGCGATGGTCGTCGAGGTCGGGCTGGGCGGGCGGCTCGATGCCACCAACGTCGTCGAGCCGCTCGCCTGCGCGGTGAGCACGCTCGCGCTGGAGCATACGCAGTATCTCGGGACGACGATCGAGCAGATCGCGGCGGAGAAGGCGGGCATCTTCAAGGTCGGCGCAAAGGCGGTGAGCGCGGGTCAGGCGCGGGCGGCGGCGCAGGTGCTGCAGCGGCGCGCCGGCGAGCTCGGCATTTCCCTCTGGCGGCCGGGCCGCGACTACCGGTTCGAGAGCCGCGATGTCAGACCCTTCTGCTACCAAGGTCAAAGCTGGGCGGTGCGCGCAGGAGACCTCGCGCTGTCGGGGCATCACCAGCGGACAAATGCTGCGCTCGCGTGCGCGCTGCTGGAGGCGGCCGCGCAGGCCGGACTTGGCGTGGAGCCACGCCACGCCGAGGAGGGCCTTCGCACCGCCCGGTGGCCGGCGCGGCTCGAGCGGTTCGGCCAGGTGCTGGTGGATGGCGCGCACAACCCGCACGCCGTCGCCGCGCTGGTTCGCGCCCTGCCGGCGTTGCTCGCTGCTCCGCCTGCGGTGAGCCCAGGCGGAAGCGGCTCTCCGTCCGCGACCGGGCCGATGGCCGCTGCCTTGCCGCCCGCAGCGGGACGCGCGCAGGTGCATCTCGTGTTCGGGGCGTTGCAGGACAAGGACGCGGCCGCGATGCTGCGGGAGCTCGCGCCCCTCTGCGCGTCGATGCACTTCTGTGCGCCCGACTCGCCGCGCGCGCTGCGGCCGGAGGCGCTGGCCACGCTGATGCGCGAAGGAGCGCAGCACCCTCTTGCGGGCGCTGTAGCGGCGCCCGATGGGGAGGTGCGTCCTTCGCACCGGCAGCCTGTGTACACCGTGTACCCGAGCCCGGCCGCGGCGCTCGACGGCGCGCGCCGCGCGGCTGGAAGCGCGGGCACCGTCCTGTGCTGCGGGTCGCTCTTTCTCGCCGCTGAAATCCGCGCGCTCCTGCTCGGCGAGGCGCGCACCGCGATGCCCAGCGAGCGTTTGTAAAAACACGTCGAATAGCTTGGGCCACCACGCACCGCATGCTACCGTCCGCCCGCGTGAGTGAGATCAGGTTCACTCTGCGGTCCTCGATCGTGAGGCGTGGTGCGCTGGCTTTCGCGGCGGCGTGCGCGCTTCCGTGCCCGCCGGCCCGGGCGCAGGAGCGCGTCCGGCTGATCGGGGTCACGGCAGGCGGCGATGCAGTCGCCTCCTCGGTGGAGCTGATCGGCGACCGGCCGCTCTCCTTCACCACCCTCAAGCTGCGCGAGCCGCCGCGGGTGGTGGTCGATTTCGCCGAGACCGAGTTGTCCGGCGTGCCGAGCGAATTGGCCGTCGACGACGGCACCATCCGCCGGGTGGCCGTGGCGGCTGCGGGACAGAAGACGGCGCGGGTGGTGATCGAGCTGGCCGGCGACGCGGACTTCGACGTGCGAGCTCACGGGAACCGCGTCGAAGTGCGGGTGCCGCGGATCGCGCCGCTGTTGGCAAAGGCCGAGCCGCCGGAACCTCCCGAGGCGCGCAAGCCGGTCGCTGCGCTGCCCACGGTGGCGCTGGTCGGATCGCGCCGCGCCAGCCCCGTCCCCGCGCCGGCTGCTCCAGTGGAGAGCGCGACTGCGCGCAAGCGCCGCGAGCGAGAGGAGCGCATCGCCGCCTACGCCTCCGACAAGCGCGCCGCGGCCGAGAAGGTTGCGGCCGCGCGAAAAGCTGCCCGGGAGAAGCATCTCGCGCTGGCCGAGCAAGCCAAAGACGACAAGCGCGCCGCAGCCGAGAAGGTCGCGGTCTCGCGAGAGGCTGCTCGGGCGAGGCGCCAGGCGCTGGCCGAGAAAGCAGGAGCCGACCAGCGCGCCGCCGCGGACAAGGCCGCCGCCGACCGGAAGGCTCGGGGGCTCGCCGCCACCGAGAAGGCCGACGCCGCCAGCCGCGCCGTCGCCGAGAAGAAGCGCCTGGCTGCGGAGAGGACCGAAGCCCGCCGCACCGCCGCCACCGCAGCGGCCGACCGCCGTGCCCGCACAGCCCCCCCGCAGCGCAAGCTCGCAGCCGCCGGCGCGCGCGACGCAATCACCGGCATCGGCTTTCGGCCCGTGGGCGACGGCCAGGTGATCGTCCACAGCAACCAACCCCTCGCGTACGGCGTCAGCGGCGAGGGCAACGCGGTTCTGGTGCACCTGCCCAGCGCAGCCATCACGCTGCCCAACAACCGCCGCCCGCTCGACACGCGCTTCTTCAACGGACCCGTGCAGCGGGTGGTGCCGGTCGCCGTCGGGGGCGGCACAGATCTGCGCATCGAGTTGCGCGGGCATCCCGCATACCAGCTCGTGCAATCCGGAACCGTCCTGACGGTGACCTTCTCCGGCCTTCGGTAGTCCCGACACCAGACCGACATGCTCCGACGCAGCGCCGCCACCCTGCTGGTCTCGCTCGCGCTGGCCGGGCCCTTGCTCGCGCAGAGCGCGGGGCCCGTCACGCTGCTCGCGGGTCCGCCCGATCAGGAGGTGCTGATCGAGGCGGACCGGCTCGTGTACGGCTGGGAGACCCAGTTGATGCGCCTCGACGGCCACGTCGTCGCGCGGCGGGGAGACGGCATCGTGCGCGCCGCCTCTGGAACGCTCGACCGCGCCCACGGCCTGCTCACGCTGGACGGAGGCGTGCTGGGCGTGCAGGGAAAGGACGTCTTCCTGGCGGATTCGGCGGCGATCGATCTGAATACGCGCGTCGCCGATCTCAAAGCCGCCGTGCTCTACCTGAAGGATCGCCCGGCCAATCCCGATGCGCCGAAGTCCGGCAAGAACACGCTCATCCTCCACGCGCCGCGGGTGCGCAAGCTCCCGGGCGGTTACGAGGCGGACGACGTGACGCTCACGCCCTGCGACTGCGCCGACCCCGACTACGAGCTGTTCGGTCGGACGGCGAAGCTGGAAGGCGACCGCGCCAACCTCACCGGCGTGAAGTTGCATTTCCTCGGCGCCCGCATCCCGCTCTTTCCGCTCTCGCTGCCGCTCACGCAGCGCCAGTGGGGCCTGCTCTCCCCGGAGTTCGGATTCGGCGGCCCCTACTGGTTCACGCTCGCGCAGCCGATCTTCATCCCGCTGGGGCGCAGCAACGACTTGACGGTGACGCCCGGCTTCTACACCGGCGGCACCGACCACGGGCAGGCTTGGGGCGGCCGCTCGGTGAAAGGCCCGCGGCTCGGGCTCGAGTGGCGGTATGCGCCAGCCGACGGCACCTTGGGCGCGCTCAACTTCGACCTCTACAAGGACCTCGACCAGGGCGATTCGAAAGGGTCGGACCCGGAAAAAACATACGAGGGCGAGCGCCCGACGAAGCCAGGGCGCGGGTTCGGCGGCCTGCGCGGGATCGCGCGCATCAACCATCGCACGGAGAGCGGATCGTTCGTCTTCGCCGCGCAGGGAACCGCGGCCACCGACGTGATGGCCGGGCGCGATCCGCAGCCGTACTCGCTCGAGAGCCTGCAGGATCTCCTGCGCACCGACGTGGGCGCGTGGAGCGCGCGCGGGCCGCTCACGTTGGGTGCGGGAGCCACCCTGATCCAGGACATCCGCATCGGCGGGGGATCCACCGATCGGCGGCTCTTCGGACCGGAGAGTCGCGCCACGTTCCAACGGCTGCCCGGAGCGTTCGCGCAGCTCGCGCCGGTGCCGCTCGGGCCAGGGACGCTCTCGGGCGAGACGAGCCTGGTCCAGTTCGAAAGGCTGACCCGGGTGGGCCCCGAGGAGATGGCCAGGGGCTTCGGGCCCACCGACCTCGGCGCTGCGTCGGCGCAGGTTCCCACGACCCCGGCCAACTTGTCGCGTGCGCCGGCGCTGCGCTTCGATCTCTCGCCGCGGCTGGGCTTCTCCGGGCCCGCGACGCTGCCGCTCGATCTGCGGGCCGAGGTGGGGACCCGCATCGACGCCTGGGTGATGGAAGGGTATTCCGATCGCAATCGCGCCCGCGCCTATGCTCTGCTGGGAGGCAGCGCGGGGTTGCCGTTCGAGCGGCGCTTCGGCGATCTGCTCCACCGCGTCGAGCCCAAGCTGGCGGTGCGGGTGCTGTCGCGGCCCTGGCAGTCGGGCGGGCCGCCGATCGGCGACCTCACCGACGCGGGCGGCACGACGTTCTCGTCGGCGCCGAACGCCGCGCAGCAGGGGCTCGCGCCAGGGTTGACCTGCGCCTCCTGCCCCGGCGGAGTGACTTCGGGCGTTCCGGCCGAGCGCCGCGCGTACGACGAGATCGACTACGCCGCACCCGTCTCGGGCGCCGTCGAAGCCAGCGCTTCGCTCTCGGAGTCGCTCTGGAAGAAAGCCGGCACCAAGGCGAACCGCATGTTCCAGCTCGATCTGGTCCAGGACGCGCTCCTCTGGGCACGAGGCACCAGGGGCCGGCTCGGCGAAGCCAGCGCCGACGCGGGGGCGCAACTCGGGCCGCTCAGCCTCTCGGCTGGGGGGCATTACGACTGGAGGCTGCGCAACTTCGTATCTTTTGGCGCGTCCGCCAGCGTGCGGGACGCGCGCACCGACGAGGCGCACGCCTCCTTCGGCTTCTTGCGCGGGAGCTCGAGCGCGAGGCTGCGCGCGGGCATCGACGAGCTCTTCTCGGCCGCGCGCTATGACGTCCAGCCCAGCGATCTCACGGGCGGCGCGGCTGCGGGCGCCTCGATGCCGCTGGGCAACTTCCGCCTCGCCGAGCAGAGCACCTGGATCCCCGGCCGCACACCGGATACGTTCGCCAACTTCACCCACTCGCTGACGCTGACCTACGAGACGGCGTGCCACTGCGCGGGCTTCCTGGTGGCGCTGGGGTTTCCGTTCCACGACGTGCACCTGCTCAAGAGCATGCCCGACTTCGTGATCAGGATCGATCTCAAGTATCTCGGCTCGTTCGGGACGTTCTGAAAAGGAGGCGGCCATGGTGCAGAGCGTGGTCAAGGAAGTGGGCCGCAGGATCCGCCAGCTCCGCAACGCCCGCGTGGGCCCGCGGCTCACCCAGGCCGAGCTGAGCGGGCGGGCCCGCATCAGCGTGGCGTTTCTCTCGATGATCGAGCGGGGCGAGCGGTCGCCTCATCTGGAAACCCTGGCCAAGATCGCGGAGGCGCTGGAGGTGCGGCTCGCGGACCTCTTTCCCCCGGGCGAGGAGGCGCTGGAGCCCGTCTACCGGCCGCTGATCGACGCCTGCCGCAAGCACCGCCTCGGCAAGCGCGACGTCGAGCGGCTCGCGGGCGTGGTCCGCAGCTTGTTCGCTTGACGGTGCGCCTCCCGGGCGGCACCGTGCACCGGCATGAGGGAGCTGCGGGAAGATCAGCGGGGGCAGGCGCGCTGGCTCATCCTGGATCGCGAGATCCAGCGGAATGCGCTCACGCTCGGGCTGCTGGCGGAGCTGCGCGAGGGGCTGGCGCGGGCCGACAGCGACGGCGGCGTGCGCGCGATCTGCCTCACCGGCGCCGGCGACAAGGCCTTCTGCTCCGGGATGGATCTGTCGTCGATGCTGCAGGCGAACCCGCTCGCGGCGCACGAGGGGCGGCGCGCGTACGCGGCGCTGCTCCTGGATCTGGCTCGCCTCGGGAAGCCCGTCGTGGCGTCGGTGAACGGCGCGGTGCTGGGCGGCGGCATGGGGCTGCTCGCCGCCTGCGATCTCGCGGTGGCCGCGGACGATGCGCTCTTCGGCACGCCCGAGATCGACCTCGGGCTCTTCCCGTACATGGCCCTCGCGCCGCTCTCGCGCTGCGTCGGGCGGCGGGTCGCGCTGGAGCTGCTGCTGACGGGGCGGAGGATCGACGCCGTGGAGGCTCGCGCGATCGGCCTGGTCAACTCGGCGGTGCCACGCGCGGAGCTTGCCCAGCGCACCAGCGAATTGCTGGAGACGCTCTCGCAGAAGAGCCCGGCCGCGCTGCGCCTGGGCCGGCGCGCGTTCTACTCGACCCAGGACCTGCCCTACGAGCCGCAGCTCGAGGCCCTTTGCGCGCAACTCTCCCTGAATGCGCTGGCGGAGGACGCGGCCGAGGGCGTAGCGGCATTTCTGGAAAAGCGCAAACCGGAGTTCAAAGGCCGATGAACGACAAAGTGATCGTGACCTGCGCGCTGACCGGCGTGCTCGCCAACCGCGACCAGTGCCCCTGGGTGCCCTATACGCCCGCCGAGATCGCCGAGGAAGCGCGCCGCGCGTACGAGGCCGGCGCGGCCGTCGTGCACATCCACGCCCGCACCGACGAAGGCGGGCCGACCTTCGAGCCCGCGACCTACGCCGCCATCGCCGAGGAGACGAAGAGGCGCTGCCCGGTGATCCTCAATTTCTCGACCGGCGGCGCGGGCCCGATGGAGGGCCGGGTCGCGCACATCGCGCAGGTCAAGCCGGCCATCGGCGCGCTCAACATGGGCTCGATGAACTACGCGAAGTACTCGCCCAAGCGGAAGGAGTTCGTCTTCGATTTCGTCTTCGAAAACCCCTTCCGCGACATTTCGTATCTCTTGAAGGTGATGAAGGAAGCTGGCGTCAAGCCCGAGCTGGAGTGCTTCGACGTCGGCCACACCAACTCGATCGGGCCGCTGATCGACAAGGGGCTCCTCAAGCGCCCGCTGCAGTTCAGCTTCATCATGGGCGTCTTGGGCGGAATCCGGGCCAGCGCGGAAAACCTGGCGCTGCAGTCGCGCGAGGCGCCCCCCGACTCCACCTGGGAAGTGATCGGCATCTCCCACGAGCAGTGGCTGATGGTGGGCGCCGCCCTGTCGCTGGGCGGCAACGTCCGGGTCGGCCTCGAGGACAACTTCTACCTCGACAGCAAGGGCTCGGTGATGGCGAAGTCGAACGGCGACCTGGTCGCCAAGGCCGTCCGCATGTCCCGCGACATGGGCCGCGAACCCGCCACCGTCGACGAAGCCCGCAAGCTGCTCTCGCTCGACCAACCTTGGTGAGTCGCGCTCCTTGACACAACGCGCCAGCCCTCCTATCCAACCCCGGCACGAGCGAGGAGGAGCACCGTGAAGAAGATCCGCCTGCTCACCCCCGGACCCACGCCGGTCCCCGAGCGGCTCGCGCTGCGGATGGCGCAGCCGATCGTCCACCATCGCTCGCCCGAGTTCGAAGCCGTTTTCTCGCGCGTCCGCGAAGGCCTGCGGTGGCTCTTCCAGACCAAGGAGGACGTGCTCGTCTTCGCGAGCTCCGGCACCGGCGCGATGGAGGCGTCGTTCGTCAATTTCTTGAAGCGCGGCGACGCCGTGATCGTCGTCGACGGCGGCAAGTTCGGCGAGCGCTGGACCAAGTTCGCCAAGGCCTACGGCGTGAATGCCGTGGTCCTCAAGTGCGAGTGGGGCAACCCCGTCGAGCCGGCCGCCGTCGAAAGAGCTCTCCGCGAGAACCCGTCCGCCAAGGCCGTCTACGTGCAGGCCAACGAGAGCTCGACTGGCGTCTATCATCCCATCGAGCAGCTCGCGAAGTTGACCGCCAGGACGCCCGCGATCCTGGTGGTGGACGCGATCTCAGCGCTGGGGGCGATGACGCTGCCGATGGACGCCTGGGGGATCGACGTGCTGGTCAGCGCCTGCCACAAGGCGTTGGGCCTGCCGCCCGGCCTCGGTTTCCTGGCCGCCGGCGGCAAAGCGTGGAAGCTGAACGAGAGCGCCGACCTGCCGCGCTTCTACTTCGACGCGCGGCGCGAGCGCGACAACCAGAGGAAGAACCAGACCGCGTGGACGCCCGCCATCTCGTTGGTCGAGGGCCTCGACGAATCGCTCAAGATGTTTCGCGAGGAGGGCCTCACCGCCGTCTTCGCCCGGCACGAGCGCATGGCCCGCGCCGCCCGCGCCGGCATGCAGGCGTTGGGGCTGACGCTCTACTCGAAGAGCCCGTCGGCGGCGATGACCACCGTGCTCGCGCCCGAGGGCGTCGATTCGGAGAAGCTGGTCAAGCACCTGTTCAAGGAATACGGGATCAAGCTGGTCGGCGGGCAAGACGCGGCCAAGGGCAAGATCTTCCGCATCGCCCACCTCGGGTACTTCGACGACTTCGATGTGCTGGTGGTGATCGGCGCCGTCGAGCGCGGGCTTCACGACCTGGGCGCGAAGGTCGAGTTGGGCGCGGGCCTCGCCGCCGCCCAGCGCTCTTTCGCGGAGCAGCGCTAGATGTCGCGGTTCGATACAAGGGAATGGTCGTCGTGACCCGCGTGCTCATCTCCGACGACCTCTCGCCGGAGGCGAAGAGCATCCTCGAGCGCATCCCCGGCGCGCAGGTGGACTTCAAGCCGGGCCTGAAGCCTGCTGAGCTTCTGCAGATCATCGGCCAGTACGAAGCGCTCGCGGTCCGCAGCGCGACCAAGGTGACACCCGACCTGCTCTCGGCCGCGACCAGCCTGCGCGTGATCGGGCGCGCGGGCACCGGCGTGGACAACATCGACCTCGCCGCCGCCACCCGCCGCGGCGTGGTGGTGATGAACGCGCCGGGCGGCAACAGCGTCTCGGTGGCCGAGCACACGCTGGCCCTGCTCCTCTCGCTGGCCCGCTCGATCGCCGACGCCTCGCAGAGCACGCGGGCGGGCAAATGGGAGAAGAAGAAGTACTCCGCGGGCCGTGAGCTCGCCGGCAAGACGCTGGGCGTGGTGGGCACCGGAAACATCGGCCAGTTGGTGGTGCAGCGGGCCAAGGCGTTCGGCATGAAGGTGATCGCCTACGACCCGTTCCTCTCGGAGGACGCGGCCCTGAAGCTCGGCGTCGAGCCGGTCGAGCTGCCGGAGCTGTTCCGGCGCAGCGACGCCATCACGCTGCACGTGCCGCTCACCGAGCAGACCAAGAACATGGTGAACGCCGCGACGCTCTCGCAGATGAAGCCCGGCGCGCTGCTGGTCAACTGCGCGCGCGGCGGTCTGGTCGACGAGCGGGCGGTGGCCGATGCTTTGAACTCGAAGCAGCTGGGCGGGGCGGCGCTGGACGTGTTCGAGAGCGAGCCGCCGCCCGCGGATCACCCGCTCTTCTCCTGCGAGAACTTCATCGGCACCCCTCACCTGGGCGGGTCCACCGAGGACGCGCAGCAGAACGTGGCCGTGATCGTCTGCGAGGCGATGGTCGAGTACCTCGTCACCGGCACCATCCGGAACGCGGTCAATGCGCCGTCGGTCACGGGCGAAGTGCTGGAGCGGCTGGGGCCTTTCTTGAGGCTGGCCGAGAAGCTGGGCGCCTTCGCCGCCCAGTACGTGCTGCAGGGCGAACACGCCGGGGCGCCGGAGGAGGTCGAGATCGCCTACGAAGGCGAAGTGGCGGTGCACCCGACCGCGCCGCTCACCGCGGCCGTCTTGAAGGGCGTGCTCCGCACCTTCCTGGCCGAGACGGTGAACGAGGTCTCCGCGCCGGCTCTCGCCCACGAGCGCGGCATCTCGGTGAGGGAAGTGAAGACCAGCGAGACCCCCGACTTCGCCAGCCTGGTCACGGTCAAGCTGCGCTGCGGGAAATCCCTCAGCACCGAAGTCTCCGGTACCATCGTGGGCAAGCGCGAGCCGCGCCTGGTTCGCGTCGACGGCCTCGACATCGAAGCGGTGCCGGAGGGGTTCATGATCGTCGTCCACAACAACGATGCGCCGGGCGTGATCGGCAACGTCGGCTTCACGCTGGGCGAGGCGCGCGTCAACATCGCGCAGTTCGCGCTGGCCCGCGACCGCGCGCGCGGCGAGGCGCTGGCCTTGGTCAACGTCGATTCGCCCGCCAGCCCGGAAGTGCTCGATCGCCTGCGCAAGCTGCCCAACATCCGCCGCGTCCACCAGGTGGCTCTATGAAAAGTGGAATCGTGCTTCTGGCCGTCCTCGCTGTCGGAGCGTGCAAGAAGGCGCAGCCGCCGGAGCCGCGAAAGCCCCTGGTCGTCGCCAGGGCGTCGGAGACTCCAGCCGCCGACAAGCTGATCGCCGAGGGCCAGCAGGACCTCGCCTGGATCGCCGGCACCTGGAAGAAGGACGGCGAGTGGCGCTGGCTGCTCTTCAACCTGCCTTCCGAGGTGGCCGAGCTGGCCGGCAACCCGGCGCGCGTCGCCCGCCGCGGCAAGATCTCGGCGCACGGCAAGTACGTCTCGGTCCTCTTCCCCGAGGCCAGCATCGAGTTGGAGGCGGCCGAAGACCGCTCGCTGCTCGCGGTCAAGGGAGGGGGCGTGTACCGCCGCGGCTCTCCACCGTGATAGGGAATTCTACATGTCCAACGTAGTGATCGTCGGCGCGCAGTGGGGCGACGAGGGGAAGGGGAAGGTCGTCGACCTCTTCACCTCCTGGGCGGACGTCGTCGTCCGCTACCAGGGCGGCGCCAACGCCGGACACACGCTGGTCGTCGGTGGCGTGAAGACGGTGCTGCACCTGGTGCCGTCGGGCGTGCTGCATCCGGGCAAGAAATGCATCATCGGCAACGGCGTGGTGGTCGATCCGGAAGCGCTGATGGAGGAGATCGACCTGCTCAAGAGCAAGGGGCTCTTGACCGACCCCACCCAGCTCACCGTCAGCGAGAACGCCCACGTCATCCTGCCGTACCACAAGCGCATCGACGCGGGCCGCGAGAAGAAGAACGCCATCGGCACCACCGGCCGCGGCATCGGTCCCTGCTACGAGGACAAGGTGGCGCGGCGGGGCGTGCGCGTGCGAGACCTGCTCAAGCCGGACGCGCTGCGCCAGCGGCTCTCGATCCGCATCGAGGAAGCCAACGCCCAGATCGCGGCCCTCGGCGGCGAGAAGGTCGAGTTCGAGCCGCTCCTCGCCTGGGCGCTGCAGCTCGGCGAGCGGATGGCGCCCTACGTGGGCGATGCCTCGACCAGCGTGGCGCACGAGATGGAGCGCGGGCGCGCGGTGCTCTTCGAGGGCGCCCAGGGAACGCTGCTCGACATCGACCACGGCACCTACCCGTACGTGACCTCCTCGAACACCGTCGCAGGCAACGCCGCGGTTGGCGCTGGTCTGGGGCCCACCTGCATCGACTCGGTGATCGGCATCACCAAAGCGTACACCACCCGCGTGGGCAACGGCCCCTTGCCCACCGAGCTGCACGACGCGACCGGCGAGCGGCTGCGCAGCGTGGGCGCGGAGTTCGGCGCCACCACCGGGCGGCCGCGGCGCTGCGGCTGGCTCGACGCGCTGGTGCTGCGCTACGCCGCGCGCGTCAACGGGCTCTCCGGCCTCGCCATCACCAAGCTCGACGTGCTGACGGGCTTCGAGAAGCTGCTGGTCGCCAACGCGTACAAGCTGCCCAACGGGAAGACGGTCAGCGACTTTCCGTCGGACCCGGAGCTGCTCGCCGAAGCGCAGCCCGTCTACGAGGAGCTGCCGGGCTGGAAAGAACCCTTGGGCGACCTGCGCGAATACGCCGAGCTGCCCGCCAACGCCCGCCGCTACGTCGAGCGGGTGGAGCAGCTGGTCGGGGTCGAGACCATCGCGGTCTCGGTGGGCGCCGAGCGCTCGCAGACCATCGTGCGCAAAAATCCGTTCCGGCACGTGTAGCCGACGCTTAGCTGCCCCGCCACGCCGCAGTTGCCCTATAAAGGAACCCATGAGCCCCAAGCCGACCTGGAAGGGCGGGGGAGGACTGGCCGAAGGGATCGGCATTTCCTTCGCCGGTGTTTCGCGGGGGCCTTTGCCGAGGCAGCAGATTCACAATCAGGCATCCGAGAGTTCCGACAGGGAGGCACCCGTGGCAGAGGCGGTCATCGTGGAGGCGGTCCGGACGGCGCGCGGCAAGAGGAAGGGATCCTTGTCCACCGTGCACCCGGTCGATCTACTGGCCCGCACGCTCACCTCGGCCCTCGAGCGCGCCGGCGCCGAGCCCAAGGACGTGGACGACGTGATCATGGGCTGCGTTACGCAAGTGGGCGAGCAGGGGTTCAACATCGCCCGCGGCGCGGTGCTGGCGGCGGGGCTGCCCATCGAGATCCCCGGCACCACCGTCAACCGGTTTTGTGGATCTGGCCTGCAGGCGGTCAACTTCGGCGCGCAGGCGGTGGCCTCGGGCGCAGCGCAGCTGGTGGTGGCGGGCGGCGTCGAGCACATGACGCGCGTGCCGATGGGTTCCGATGCGATGGGCGGCGAGGGTCCCGCCTCGCCCGGTCTCTTGGAAAAGTGGCCGGGCCTGGTGCCGCAGGGGCTCTCCGCCGAGATGATCGCGGTGAAGTGGGGCTACACCCGCCGCCAGCTCGACGAGTTCGCGGCGAGCTCGCAGGCCAAGGCGGCCAACGCCATCGAGAAGGGATACTTCGCGAAGGAGATCCTGCCGCTCTACCCGGGCGGGAAGACCTTCGACCGCGACGAGCACCCGCGCCCCGGGACCACGGCCGACACGCTCGCCGAGCTCAAGCCTTCGTTCAAGGAGGGTGGCCTGCTGCACGCGGGAAACTCGTCGGGAATCGTGGACGGCGCTGCCGCGGTGGTGCTCTCCACCAAGGGGCGCGCGCGCAGCCTGGGGCTCAAGCCGCGGGCGCGGATCGTCTCGATGGCGGTGGTGGGCAGCGATCCGATCCTGATGCTGACCGGCCCCATCCCCGCGGCGCGCAAGGCGCTGGCGCAGGCGGAACTGACGGTGAACGACATCGACATCTTCGAGATCAACGAGGCGTTCGCGCCGGTGCCGATCGTGGTCGCGGCGGAGCTCGGCATCCCGATGGAGAAGGTGAACCCCAACGGCGGCGCCATCGCGCTGGGGCATCCGCTCGGCGCGACGGGCGCCATGCTGCTCGCGACCGCGCTGCACGAGCTGGAGCGCACCGGCCAGCGGCGCGCGCTGATCACGCTCTGCATCGGCTACGGCATGGGTATCGCGACCATCATCGACCGGAAGGTAGACTGACCGCTTATGATGAGAGCTTTCCTCCTCGCAGCCCTGATCGCGGTGGGCCCCGAGTCCGGCAAGGCCGGGATGCAGCGCGAGCTCGGGAAGGCGCTCTTCAAGCAGGGGCGCCTCGGCGAGGCCATCGCGCGCTTCGAAGAGGCGGTGAAGATCAATCCCGCCGACGCGGTGGCCTGGTACAACCTCGCGTACGCGAACCGCAAGGCGCAGAAGTTCGAGAAGGCGGCGGAGGCGTATCAGAAGTATTCGGCGCTCGCGCCGGAGGATCCGGACGGCTACTTCGGTCTCGCGGAGTCGCTGCGGAACCTGGGGAACAAGCCGGACGCCGTAGATGCGTATACGAAGTATATTTCTAAAGAGAAGCGCCCGAGCGAGCAGAGGTGGGTCGAGCAGGCGAAGACGCGGATCGGGGAGCTGTCGGCAGCAACCGCAGCAGCGGCTGCCGCGTCGGCAGCAGTGCCGTCGCCGGCCACGTCAACGTCGCCGTCGGGCCCGGCGTTGCCGTTGCCGACTCCCACCACGAGTCCGAGCACGAGCACGAGCACGACTCCGGGCACGACTCCGAGCACGACCACCACCACGACCCCGACCACGACCACGACATCGACCACGATCACGCTCCCGAGCCCGATCCCGAG
>Ga0213851_1599040_pt1 | contig 14584 bp, 17 predicted proteins | sample ABR_2014_MetaT_FD_164455 | JGI IMG/M metagenome (GOLD analysis project Ga0213851, IMG submission 164455) | Metatranscriptome of freshwater sediment microbial communities from post-fracked creek in Pennsylvania, United States - ABR_2014... | ecosystem: Environmental > Aquatic > Freshwater > Creek...
CACTGCTCGACAAAAGGAGCGGTAACCTTTCCGACGAGTTTGCTGCCAAGTTCAACACCCATTGTCCCGCTGTGTCGGATTGAATTGCTCGGCAGACGCCACAAGAGCGGGGGAACACCTCCTAAGAGGGGCAATCTCGCACCAGCGGGGCTGCAAAATGCGTCGGAGGCAAGTTACGTCCCTCTAACGAATCCGGTGGCTGGGTACACCCTGCACAATCTCGAAGTCAAGAGGACCAAGCGCGGCGAGCTGCACGGTACCCGCCCATCCGAGGCCCCGCACCACCGGCGCACCGCGCCCGGCGCACCGCGCCCGGCGCGGTGCTCGAGATGCGGGCGGTGGCGGTGATCGGTTCAGGTGCGCGGTTGAGCGTCGAGCGGCACCCTGCGGTGCCGGAGAAGGCGCCCTGAGCAACTGCCGGTCGCAGTCTGTACTCGTCACCGCTGAGTCACGACCCCATCACGCACGCCAGGAACGTCGTCCGCTGACGACGGACGACCGCGGCGCAGCAGCGCAGCCAGCTCCACAGTCCGAACCCGCTCACGATTGCGGGAGCGTGGAGGATGACGTGCTTCCCGGTGATGACGCCACAGACCATGCAAGTAGGACCGGGCATGCGGCGTCCTGTTACGGATCGGAGTCGCGCTTTCCTGCACTTCCGCGCCTGTAACGTTCGGGCGACTCAACGTACTCAGGGAGGTAGTCCACTTTCCCTTTTTCCGGAGGAACCCATGTCGATGAAGAACGCAGTCCTCGCTACCGCCGTCGCCTCGATGTTCGTTTCGGGTGCGGCGTTCGCGAAGGGCAAGACGGACAAGAAGGCGAGCAGCACCGTGAAGTGTGAGGGCATCAACGAGTGCAAGGGCCACGGCTCGTGCAAGAGCGCCAACAACGCCTGCAAGGGACAGAACGGGTGCAAGGGCCAGGGCGTCACCGAGACCACCGCGAAGGATTGCAGCGCCAAGGGCGGCAAGGTCGCGGTCGCCGAGAAGTAGTCCGGAGCCGGGGCGAGGATGGCGTTCGCACGCAAAGACCTCGGACACGGGATCGGGCTCCGCTCGAAGCACTACGGTCGCTTCCTTGCGGAAGCGCCGCCCGTCGGCTGGGTCGAAGCGGTCAGCGAAAACTTCCTCGCCCCGGGCGGCCGCCCCGTGGCGGTGCTGGAAAAGATCCGCCGCGACGTGCCCGTGGTGCTGCACGGAGTATCGCTCGCGATCGGCTCGGTGGATCCGCTGGATCGCCGGCTTCTGCGCGGTCTCCGCGAGCTGGCGGACTGCGTCGAGCCCGCCTACGTGTCGGACCACCTCTGCTGGGGTCGTCACGCCGGGCGCTACGCGCACGACCTCCTGCCGCTACCGTACACCGAAGAGGCGCTCGCGCACGTGGTCTCGCGCGTGCGGCAAGTGCAGGACGTGCTCGGCCGGCAGATCCTGCTCGAGAACGTCTCCAGCTACGTCGCGTATGCCGACTCCACCATGACCGAGTGGGAGTTCCTCGCCCGCATGGCCGAGGACGCGGACTGCGGCATCCTGCTCGACGTCAACAACATCTTCGTGAGCGCGCGCAACCAGGGATTCGATCCCGACGCATACCTCGCGGGCATCCCGGGCGACCGCGTTGGCCAGTTCCACCTCGCCGGCCATAGCGACCACGGTGCATACCTGCTCGACACCCACGACGCGCCGGTCCCTGATCCCGTCTGGGAGCTCTACCGTTCAGCGCTGCGCCGCTTTGGCCAGGTGCCCGCGCTCGTCGAGTGGGACGATCACGTCCCCGATCTGGAGCGCCTCGTCGACGAGAGCCGCCGCGCCCGCGCGATCGAGGCCGAGGTGCTGGGATGAACCTCGCGCAAACGCAGCAGCTCTTCTGGGACCTGCTGCAGGGCCACGAGCGTCCGCTCGATGCTTTCATCGGGTCGCCGGACCTGCCCGCGGGGGAGCGCGTGGGCATTTACACGGGCATGGTCCTCCACCGCCAGGTGGATGCACTTCGCGAGACCTTCCCCAAGGTGGTCGCCGCGCTCGGGGACGAGTGGTTCTTCGAAACGGCCGCCGCTTACGTGCGCGCGCATCCGTCGGAGCATCCCGATTTGGGGCAGCTCGGGCGCCATTTCGCGGCGTTCGTGGAGCGGCCAGACGTGCGCGACCTGGCGCGGCTCGAGTGGGCGCGGGGCGAGGCGTTCGAGTCGGCGTTCGCGGACTCCCTCCCGGCAGAGCGGTTCGTGAGCCTCACGCAGGATCCCGTCGCGTTCATGAAGCACCGCGCCACGCTCATTCCTGGGCTACGGATGCTCGAGCTGGACCACGACGTCGAACCGCTCTGGAACGAGACCGCCGCAACCGCAGCACCGCAGCCGAGCCGCCTGGTGATCTGGCGCAACGGGTTCGAGGTTTTCCACGTAGCCGTGGAGCCCGACGAATCCCGCGCCGTTCGACTGGCGCTCGCGAGCGCGCCGCTGGGCGACATCTGCGGCGCGTTCGCAGACCCGCTGCGCGCCTTCGAGACGCTGCAGAGCTGGGTGACGGAAGGCTGGATCGCTACTTCGTGACGGCGACGTGCACACCGTTCCACTGGGGCGGCGGCGGACGCGCGACGAGCTCCCGGCATCGCTTCAACAGCACACGGCTCGGACCATCCTCGGAGTGCAGCTCCAGCCGCGCGATCGCCGCGGCAAAGTCGCGGCGCAGATACGCCTCCAGCGCCGCCTCGTAGACGCGTACGGCGCCGAGCTTTCCGATCTCGGCTCCCAGGGCGCCGAGCAGCTCGTACACCATCATCCCCTCGCTGCGACCCTTCACGGCCACGCGATCGAGGCGCCGGAAGACGAACGCGCCCCGCGCCTGCTCCATCACGGCCTGGCTGACGATCACGTCCACCTCGTACTGCTTGCACAGCCCTTCCAGCCGCGAGGCGAGGTTCACGCCGTCGCCCAGCGCGGTGTAGCTGAAGCGCTCCGGCGCGCCGAAGTGACCCACCATGACGACGTCCCGGTGCAGGCCGAAGCGGGTGCGCAGCGGCCGGAGCCCCGCCCATGCCGGCGACCGGTAGAGCCGCGCGGTCGCCTCCCTGCAGGCGATGATCGCGGCGCAGGCGAGCTGCGCGTGATCCGCACGCGGCGTGGGTGCGTTCCACAGCGCCATGACCGCATCGCCGATGAACTTGTCGACCGTGCCGCCGCAGCTCCGGACAGCCGCAGTCATAGCGGCGAAGTAGAGTCCGAGCGCGCGTGCCAACTCGTCGGGAGAAGTGCGCTCCGACAGGGAGGTGAACCCTTCCAGGTCGGTGAAGAGGATCGACAGCTCTCGCAGCTCGCCACCCAGCGCCGGCTCGCGGTTCGCTGCGTACAGCTCGCGAACGAGGTCGAGTGGCGCGTACTTGCCCATTCCGCGCAGCGCAGTTTTCGCCTGCTCGAGGCTGGTGAGCACCTCGTGGACATCGCGGAACAGCGTTTCTGTCGGCGCGGGCGCGAACTCCAGCTTCCGCATCCGGGCCGCTCCGCTGCAGATACGCCCGAGGCCCCTGCGCAGCGCGAACAGCGCTGCACTGCCGCCGAGCAGCACGAAGCCGATGATCGCCGCGCATCCGGTCACGAGCTGCCATCGCATGGCGTGCAATTCGCGCGTGTAGGCGGCTTCCGGCACGACGATGCCGACGAACCAGTCCTGAGAGCCGGCCAGCGCGCGAAACGTCGCGAGCCACCGCTCGCCGTCGACGCTCAGCTCGCCGGTCCGCTCCAGGCCCTGCTGCTCGTCGAGCAAAGGCCCGCGCAGAGCGAGCGCAATCGGCTTCGGCACCCGCGCGGGCGCGACGCGCAGCTCGTCGCCGACCAGCTCCAGCCGATCTCCAGGCGACAAGCGCGTGATCAGCCTGCCGTCGGCGTCGGTGAGGAAGATGCGGTGCGGGTCGGCCTGCTTGACCCGCAAGTCGGCGACGGCGTCAATGGCGGACGCGAGGAGCGCGGCACGGAGAACTCCGATAAACTTCCCGTTGCCGTCGTCGACGGCCTGCTGCACGGAGACGACCACCCGCCGGCGCTCGGGCGGCAGCGTCTCATCGAGCTGCGACCAGGCGAGGTCGGTCCAGATGGGCGCACCCGCCACCTCATGCGAAGCCGCTGAGAGGAACGTAAGATGGGTGGTCGGATCCGGCCTTGGACCCTCGCGCACGAAAGCGCCGGCAGCGAATCCACCGCCGGCCGGACGCGCGCGCAACTCGGAAATGCCGTTCGCGATGCGCCGGGTGGCGACTGCGTTGCTGTCGCCGGTGCGGGACACTGACACCTGCCAGCGACCGCCGAGTGCGAGGCGCGGCTTTCCATCCTCCTCGTACCCTGTGCGCTCGGCGTGCACCAGCGACACTTCTGCCAGGCCGGGATTGCGCACGACCTGCCGGAACAGCGCCGCCTCGACGCTCTGCGCGTCGGCGGGTCGCACCAGGCCAAGCGCGATCTCCCGCTGCAGTTCGGAGACCGCCGCCGAGGCACCATCCAGCTGCGCGCGCACCTGTGCTTCGACGCGCCGGGCCGTCGCATCGCGCAGCTTTTCGGCGCTGGAGAGAATGGACCGCCGCGATCCCTCCAGCACCAGGGTCGCGAACGCAACCAGGAGCAGCGCGACCAGCGCGAGCGCCGCCACGAACGACTGCACGAGCGTCACGCGAGGCACGCGCACCTTCAGCCGCCGGCGGCGAACTCGGGGTACAGCGTCATTCCGCCGTCCACGTACAAGCTGGTCCCGGTCACGTAATCCGACTCGTCGGAAGCGAGCCACACCGCGGCCCTACCGATGTCCTCTGGCTCGCCGATGCGCTTGTAGGGGACGAGGCGCATCAGCGCTGCGTACGCCTCGGGCGTGCTCCACGCCGCCGTGTTGATCGGCGTCCGGATGGCGCCCGGCGAGATGCTGTTCACCCGGATGTGGAAGGGCGCGACCTCCTGCGCGACGCTCTTCATCATCAGCATCACGCCGCCCTTCGAAGCGGCGTAGTTGACGTGGCCCGCCCAGGGGATCAACTCGTGCACGGAGCTGATGCAGATGATCTTGCCGGCGGCGCGCGAGACGCTCTCCACCACGCCGCGGCGCTTGAACTCGCGAACCGCCTCGCGCGCGCAGAGGAACTGGCCGGTGAGGTTCACTCCGATGACGGTGTTCCACTGCTCGAGCGTGAGGTCCTCGAACGCGGCGTCGCGCTGGAGGCCGGCGTTGTTGACCAGGATGTCCACCGTGCCGAAGTGCTCGGTGGCGCGCTGGAACAGGTCCTTCACTTCCGGCTCGCGCGAGACGTCGGCGCGGTGCGCGAGGGCGCGGCTGCCGGACTGCGCGATCTGCCGGACGACCTCCATCGCGGCGTCCTCGCCGTCGCGATAGTTGACGACGACGGCGGAGCCGGCAGCGCCGAGCGCAAGCGCGATGCCGCGTCCAATGCCGGAGTTCGCGCCTGTGACGAGGGCAATCTGGCCTTGCAGGGGTCGGGTCGAGGTCATGCGGAGGCTCCTTTGCCACTTGAGTACGCTTCTGCTGCCGCGGCGTTACGCCGGCATCCGGCAAGCTCACGGGCCGTCTGTAACAAACACCGCCAGCCGAGGACGTCTTCTCAACCTTCGCAAGGAGCAAACAATGAGCCTTCTTTCGCGCGCCGAGACCGCATTTCTTTCCACCGCCGAGCGCCTGTCGTGGCTCGGCCCAACCCTGGCGCGCCTCACCTTGGGCGTCGTGTTCGTCGGCACCGGCTGGGGCAAGCTGCACGGCCTGGAGAAGGTGACCGACTTCTTCACGGAGCTCGGCATCCCGGCGCCCGGCTTCAATGCGCTGGTCGCGTCCAGCGCCGAGTTCGTGTGTGGATCGCTGCTGCTGATCGGGCTCCTCAGCCGGCTCGCGTCGATCCCGCTGATCGTCACCATGATCGTGGCGATTCTCACCGCCAAGCGCGCCGACCTGCATGGCCTTCCCGACCTGCTCGGGTTGGAGGAGTGGACGTACATCGTGCTGTCGTCCTGGATCGCCGTCGCGGGGCCGGGGCCGCTCTCTCTCGACCGCATCGTGCAGGTGTTCCTGCGCCGCTCGGGCGGATCCGGATCGACCGCGCGCATCGCCACGGTTTGACAGTCACAGCAGTGGAGTTGCCGCGCGGCGGGCGTCCGGTCATCGGCGCCCGCCGCGTCCGTTTCCGGCGCTCTCGAGGTTCGCAGCGCGGCGTGTAACGGATCGGCAGCGGCGCGGCACCCCGTTGAAGCAAGACACACCAATCCACGAAGGAGAATGAAATGAAGAACACCGGAAGGCGCCGCACGCTGTTGGGGGCCGCAGTGGCCGGAATCCTCGGCGGCATCGCGCTGCAGGCGAAGGCCGCCGAGCCCATCCCCGCCGCCAAGCTGAAGAACATGAAGGTGGTTCCCTGCTACGGCATCAACTCCTGCGCGCAGCACGGCCAGTGCAGCGGCGAGGGCAACGGCTGCGCCGGGCAGAACTCCTGCAGCGGCCAGGGCTGGCTCCCTGTCCCCAAGGACTCCTGCCTGGCGATCAAGGGAGGCTCGCTCACGCCGATCAAGAAGTCGTAGTCCCCGACCGCGGCGCCGCGGCTCTCCCCCCGGCCGCGGCGCCGCGCACGGTCTCCTCTTGCTGCGCGCCATTGGCGCGCGAAAGGTCTATCCATGATTCGGGCAATGTTGGTCGCGGCCGCGATGGCCGCGGTGGTGGTCGGACCTGCGCGCGCGCAGGTGGTGGAGAAGAAGGTCCTGACGCTGGAAGGCGCCCGCCGCGCCATCGCCGCCGCCGAGGCGGAAGCGCGCCGCAACAACGCCGGCGGCATCGTCGCCGTGGTCGACGACGGCGGCAACCTCATCGCCCTCGAGCGTCTCGAAGCAACCTTCGCCGCCGGCGCGCGGGTCTCGATCGGGAAGGCGCGCACGGCGGCACTGTTCAAGAAACCGACGCGCTTCTTCGAGGAGTTGATCAACAAGAGCCGGACCGCGATGGCGGCCCTCGACGACTTCACGCCGCTGATCGGCGGCGTGCCCATCCTCATCGACGGCCAGATCGTCGGCGCGATCGGCGTGAGCGGCGCGAACAGCGCGCAGCAGGACGAGGAGCTGGCCCTGGCGGGCGCTGCTGCCGTGACGGGTGCCGGCGCCACTGCGTCCATCACCCACCTGCGGGGCGCGGAGGTCGCGGCAGCCTTCGTCAAGGGCAAGCCGCTGGTCGAGGTCGCGAACTACAAGGTGCACGCCAGCCACCGCGACGGCGCCGGCAAGGCCGAGGTGCACCTTCGGGACACCGACATCATCCACGTCCTGCGCGGCAAGGCGACGCTGGTGACCGGCGGTACTGTCGTCGAACCTCAGAGCATCGAACCGGACGAGATCCGCGGTTCAGCGGTGCAGGGCGGCGACGTGCGCCATCTCGCGGAAGGCGACGTGATGGTGGTGCCGAGCGGCGTGCCCCACTGGTTCCAGCAGGCGTCGGCGCCGTTCGACTACTACGTCGTGAAGGTGCGCTGATGGTCCCGCTCACCCTGCTCGCGATGCTGATCGCGGCGCCCATCGCGCCGGCGCCGTACGACGACGCGTATCGCCTGCCCGCCGCGATCGTCGACCTCTCCGATCCCGCCGCGCTCTCATCCGTAGCCGGCAGCTGGCGATATCGCGACGCGTCCCTGACGACGGTGGACGCACGCGCGCCCGGACCGGACCTGCGCGCCTCCGGCAAGCCGATCCACTCGCAGCAGTTCATGCCGCGCGCCGACGCCGACGACGCGACGTGGGAGATGGTCCCCGCGACCGCCCTGGAGCAGCGGCGCGGCAACGGCAAGGTCTGCTTCGGATGGTACCGCCTCGCCTTCACCGTCCCTGAGCGCATCGGAGCCACCGAGGTAAAGGGCGGCACGCTGGTGTTCGAGGTGGTGGTCGACGACTACGCCGAGGTCTGGGTCGACGGGAAGCTCTCGCCGGCGCTCGGCCAGAGCGGCGGCGCGGTGGTCCGCGGATTCAACGCGCCCAACCGGGTCGTGCTCACGCGCGACGCGAAGCCGGGACAGCAGTTCCGCATCGCGGTATTCGCGGTCAACGGCCCGCTCTCCGTCGGCCCGGACAACTTTCTCTGGATCCGCTCGGCCACGCTGGAGTTGCACCGGCCACTGCTGGATGCGCGTAGCTTCGGTTCGGTCGCCCGTCTCGATCCGGCGGTCGACGCGCTGGTACCAGCCGATGCCCGAATCGAGAAGGTGGCCGAAGGCTTCGAATTCCTCGAGGGCCCGGTGTGGCATCCCGACGGGTACCTGCTCTTCAGCGATCCCAACGCGAACCGCATCTACCGCTGGACGCCGGACGGGCAGGTCTCCGTCTACCGCACGAAGAGCGGTTACAAAGGCGCGAACATCGGCGAGTACCACCAGCCCGGCTCCAACGGCCTGACGCTCGACCGCGAGGGGCGGCTGACAATCGACGAGCACGGCAACCGCCGCGTCACGCGCCTCGAGCGGACCGGGGCGCTCACGGTGCTCGCCGATCGCTACCAGGGCAAGCGCCTCAACAGCCCGAACGACCTCGTCTATCGCTCGGACGGCGCGCTCTACTTCACCGACCCGCCGTTCGGGCTGCCGCGCGTCTTCGACGATCCGCGCAAGGAGCTGCCGTACAGCGGTGTCTTCTGCGTCAAGGACGGCGCGGTGAAGCTGGTCTCCACGGATCTGATCGGCCCCAACGGGATCGCCTTCTCGCCCGACGAGAAGTTCCTCTACGTGACCAACTGGGATCCGCAGCGCAAAGTGGTCATGCGCTACGAGGTGGCCCAGGACTGCACGCTCTCGGCGGGCCGTGTCTTCTTCGACATGACTTCCGCGCCTGGTGGCGAGGCGCTGGATGGCATGAAGGTCGACCAGCGCGGCAACCTGTACGTCTCGGGACCCGGCGGCGTGTGGATCCTCTCGGCAGAGGGCAAGCACCTCGGGACCATCGTTCCCGAGCAGCTCGCGGCGAACATGGCGTGGGGCGACGCCGACGGGCGCACGCTCTACCTGGCCGCGCACACCGCGCTCTACCGCATCCGGCTCTCGGTGCCCGGGATCCGCCCCGGAGGGCCGGTCAGGGTTGCCGGAGCGGTCCCATGACGCCGCTCGCACCCGGGGTCGGGCTCGGCCTGCGCCCGCAGCACTACGCGCACGTGCTGTCCACCCTGCCCCCGGTGCCGTTCTTCGAGGTCATCTCCGAGAACTACCTGGGGCTGCGCGAGGGCGGCGGCGGCCGTCCGCTGGAGATCCTCGAGGAGGTCCGCGCGCACTACCCCATCCTGCTGCACGGCGTCTCGATGAACCTCGGGTCCGCCGACCCGCTGGACCGAGGCTACCTCCACCGGCTGCGCGCGCTCGCTGATCGCGTGCAGCCGCTCTGGATGTCCGACCACCTCTGCTGGACCGGCGTCGCGGGCGAGAACCTGCACGATCTGCTGCCGCTGCCCTTCACTCCCGAATCGCTCCGCCACCTGGCGGCGCGCATCGCGCATGTGCAGGAAACGCTCGGCCGCCGGCTGCTGGTCGAAAACGTGTCGAGCTACCTGACGTACGGGCATTCGACGATGCGCGAGTGGGAGTTCCTCGGCGAGCTGGTGCGGCGCACGGGCTGCGGGCTGCTCCTCGACGTCAACAACCTGTACGTGAGCGCGGTAAACCAGGGATTGGATCCGACGGAGTTCCTGCGCCGCTTGCCGCGCGAGGCCGTGCAGCAGATCCACCTCGCCGGCTATTCGACGCATGGGTCGATCCTGATCGATACGCACGACCATCCGGTCGCCGCTCCCGTGCTGCAGCTCTATGCAGAGGCGGTGCGCAGGTTCGGCGCGGTCCCGACGATGATCGAGTGGGACGAGCAGATCCCGCCGTTCCCGGACCTGCTCCGCGAGGCCCGGGTCGCAGCAGACGTGCAGCGATCGGCGCTGCAGCGCCCGCCTCTTCCCCAGGCAAAGCCGCGCCGCCCCGCGGCTGCGATCGAGCTGATCGGGCCGCGGCTCGTGCGGGTGCAGCGCTGGATGCGGTGGATGCTGACGGATCCGCGCGGCGTCCGGGCCGCGTTGGACGACGGGCCGGGCCCGCGCCGCGCGCAGGAGCCGCAGCCGCGCCTGTTCGACGAGGTGGTCGGCGGCGAGGACCGGCTCGGGATCTACGCGGACGCATACTTCCTCCGCATCCGCGACTCCCTTGCCAACGACTTCCGCGCCGTACGCAGGGCAATCGGCGAGCACGCGTTTCACCGGCTGGTGGCGGAGTATCTCGTCGAGCAATCGTCGCGCGAACCCACGCTCGCGGCGCTGGGAGAGCAGCTCCCGCGCGTGCTCACGCAGCATGGTCTCTCGCGCACGCTTCCGTTCCTTCCCGAGCTGGCGCAGCTGGAGTGGAGCGCGCTGCAGGCGTTGCTGGGTCCGCCTCGCCAGGCCGTCGCCCTGAGCGCGGCGGGAGAATGGTCGGAGGCGCGAGTCGAGCTGGACGCTTCTCTCGTGCTCCTCCGGACCGACTGGCCCGTCGATCGGCTTTGGGCGGAGCGCGACCTTCCCGACCACCGCGGCCTCCGCACTTTGCGCGCACGCCGGCGCTCCCTCCTGCTCGTCCGCCGTGCACCCGAGGGAGTGCGAGTCGACCGGCTCACGCCGGCAGCCTTCGCTGTGCTCTCAGCGCTGAGCGAGGGCGTTACGCTGGGCGAAGCCTGCCTGCGAATCGGAGACCCGGCGCGCATTTCCGGCTGCTTCGCGCAGTGGGTACGCGACGGCGTGATCCAGGCGATTCGTTTCCCCCGCGTAACGCCGCGCGGGTCGAGGAGCACTCAGGAGAAGCGACCGGCCTTTTCCGGTCACGGGAGATCACGATGAAGAAAATGACCTGGATCGCGTTCGTGCTCGCCGCTGCGGCGGGATGCGCGGGCGTTTCGCAGTCCGGCAAGCAAGCGCAGGAGAAGGTGTCCGGCCATTGGATGGGCGCCATCGACCGCGACGGCTGGCAGCGGCCGCTCGCGCTGGACATCGCCAACCAGAACGGCGCCTACGGCGGAAGCTGGATGTCGCTCGAGTCGCAGCCCGGCATCATGCTCGACCGCCTCGACGTGGACGGCGACACGGTGCGGTTCCAGCTCAAGACGCTCAGCTTCGAGGGACACGTCGACGGCCGCACGCTCGCCGGATCGGTGAAGGACACCGCGTCCGGCGCGTCCTCGGGCCAGTTCACGCTCACGCGCGTGGATCCGTACGTCGCGGTGGCCCCGTAGCGCTTTCAGGTTTCGCGGAGATCGAGCGCGCTGGCAAGCCAGTTGGCTTGCCACGTGCGCTCCTCCGCGAAGGCGGTCTCCGTTCCCCGGGCAGCGACGGCTGCGACTGCCGCGATATACGCCGCGGTGGCAGCCTCGCTCTTGCCCGCCAGTGCAGCGTACTCGACGAGCTCGGGAGTTGCGGACCCGGCCGCGAATGCCGCGGCCCGGCCGGTGCATGCCTGCGCGAATGCGTCGGCATTCCAGGCCGTCACCTGGTCCAGCAACCGCGTGCGGCGGGCTTCGAGCTGCGTTTCTCGTTCGATGACGGCTCCTTCCAGCTCGACGCGCCACAGCTCTGCATCGATCCACCACGGCAGGTGCGCAATGCGGCAGGCGTGCACCCCGGAACCTTCCGCTCCTCCGGCGGGCGCTGAAACGAAGCCGCCGCGCAGCCATTGAACGCCAGTGAACGGCGCCACCGCGCCACGCGCCAGCCACTTGAACGCGATCATTTCTTCGCCTTCCAGTCGCGGAACAGCCGCACCAGCTCGTCGCGCTGCCGCGGAGCAAGCGACTCTTCGCGCACCGCGCCGGCGGCGCGGATGGTCTGGCGCATCTGCTCGAGGTACGTCCGGCAGCCTCCGCAGATGACGAGGTGCTGCTCGAACCGCGTCCGCTCGCGCAGCTGCAGGCGACCCTCGATATAGTCCGTGACGATCTCGACGATGTCGCGGCAGGTGGGTTCGTCGGGCAGGCGCGTCGTCATCGGGGTCTCCCCATGTGCGCCTCGAGCTTTTCGCGCACGCTGGAGCGCGCGCGATGGAGCAGTACGCGCTGGTTGCCGTCCGAAAGACCGAGTGCTTCGCAGACTTCCTCGGGGTTCCACCCTTCGAGGTCGCGGAGCATGATGACCTTGCGCTGCGCCGCGGGAAGCGCGTCGATCGCCTTCTGCATCAGCTCCAGTGTCTCCTGCCGCAACAGGCGTTGCTCCGGTTAGTGCTCCGGGGGCGCGGACCAGTGGCCAGGCCAACGCGGATGGTCGGAGGGCAGGAAGCGCTCAGGGTCCACCGCGGGTGCCTCGCCCTGCTCCGGTTCCAGCGACGAGAACGGCGCCGAGCGCTCCTCGCGCTGCGCACGCGTGCGGGCGCGGTTCGCCACGATGGTGAACAGCCATGAGCGTACCGAGGAACGGCCTTCGAACTTGCCGATGCCTTCGAGCGCGGCCAGCCAAGCCTCCTGCGCGACCTCTTCGGCCACCGCCGGGCTGTTCACGAAGGCCTCGGCACGCGGATCATGGACGAATGGTAACCCTGCACCAGCGCAAGGAAAGCCCCCTCGTCGCCCGCGCGCAGCGCCGCGATCAGTTGCAGCTCTTCGGAGTGCGCCTCCGCCGCGATCATCCTCTCCAGAATAGACGAATCCCGGAATCGGGTGTCGAGCGTAACAAGTCCCTCGCTCGTCCGACCCATGCGCATGGGCATCACCTTTCCACGAACGGGCTGGGCGTTCCTCCTCGTGCTCTCGTCGCTGATCGCGGGCGGAACGCGCAGCTGCATCTCCACCGCTCACGCGGAGCCGCTGCCTCTGATCCGCGCGGTCGGGTGCGTCGGCCTCACCGTCTCGGATGCGGACCGCTCGGTGGACTTCTATACCAGGGTGCTCTCCTTCGAAAAGACTGCAGAGGTCGAACAGGCTGGCGAGCCGCTCGAGCAGCTCGAAGGCGTCTTCGGCGCGCGCACCCGGACAGTGCGCGTGCAGCTTGGTCGCGAGTGCCTCGACCTCACCGAGTACCTGGCGCCGCGCGGCCGCCCCGCCCCGGCCGACGCGCGCAGCAACGACCGCTGGTTCCAGCACGTTGCCATCGTGGTGTCCGACATGGACCGGGCCTATGCCGCACTCCGCGCGGCGCGCGTCGAGCATGCCTCGACGGGTCCGCAGCGCCTGCCCGACTGGAACCCGAACGCGGGCGGGATCCGCGCCTTCTACTTCCGCGACCCCGACGGGCACGTGCTCGAAGTGCTGCAGTTTCCGCGCGGCAAGGGCGATGCGCGCTGGCAGGCGGCGGACAGGGTCTTCCTCGGCATCGATCACACCGCCATCGTGGTGGGGGACACCGATGTCAGCCTGGCTTTCTATCGTGACCGGCTGGGCCTCCATGTCGCCGGAACCAGCGAGAACTGGGGCACCGAGCAGGAGCACCTGAACAACGTCTTCGGTGCGCGGCTGCGCATCACCACGCTGCGCGGGGCTGCGGGGCCTGGCGTGGAACTGCTCGAGTACCTCGCTCCGCGCGACGGGCGGCCGATGCCGGCCGACGAGCGCGCCAACGACCTGATCCACTGGCAGACGACGCTCCTCACGTCCGACCTGGGCTCGGCCGCTCACGTGCTGCGAGCCGCGCCGGTTTCGCTTCCCTATGCGCGGCTGGGCTATTCGCGCGCCTTTCTCGCGCGCGATCCCGACGGACACGTCCTGCAGCTCTCCGCAGAGTAACGATTCACCGGCTTCAACGTACCTGGAAGGAACCATGACCACCCGCGAAGAGCAGAGGCTGGCAGACGCCCGCGACCACAAGGCGCACTGGAAGCGCTGGGGCCCGTACCTGAGCGAGCGCGCCTGGGGAACGGTCCGGGAAGACTACAGCGCCGGCGGGACCGCCTGGGATCATCTCCCGCACGACCATGCGCGCTCGCGCGCCTATCGCTGGAACGAGGACGGGCTGGCCGGGATTTCCGACCGCCGGCAGGAGCTTTGCTTCGCGGTCGCGCTCTGGAACCGCCGCGATCCGATCCTCAAGGAGCGCCTCTTCGGGCTGACCGGACAGGAGGGCAACCATGGTGAGGACGTCAAGGAGCTTTATTACTACCTCGACTCCACGCCGACGCATTCGTACATGAAGTACCTCTACAAATACCCGCAAGCGGAGTTTCCCTACGCGCGGCTGGTGGAGGAGAACCGCAGCCGCGGCCGCGCCGGGCGGGAGCTCGAGCTGATCGACACCGGCGTCTTCGAGCACGACCGCTACTTCGACGTCTTCGTCGAGTACGCCAAGGCGGACGTCGAAGATCTTTGCATCCGCATCGAGGTCGCGAACCGCGGGCCCGAGGCGGCCGAAGTGGATCTGCTGCCCACGCTCTGGTTCCGCAACACCTGGAGCTGGGACAACGGCGGAAAGCCTCCGGCGCTGCGCGCGAGCGGTCCCGCCTCGGTGAGCACGGGCGACTACCAGCTGACCTGCGAAGGCTCGCCGGAGCTGCTCTTCTGCGATAACGAGAGCAACGCGGAGCGGCTGTGGGGAACCAAGGGCCCGCGCTATCCGAAGGACGGGATCAACGATCACGTCGTTCACGGAACGGCGTC
>Ga0213851_1436091_pt1 | contig 14286 bp, 12 predicted proteins | sample ABR_2014_MetaT_FD_164455 | JGI IMG/M metagenome (GOLD analysis project Ga0213851, IMG submission 164455) | Metatranscriptome of freshwater sediment microbial communities from post-fracked creek in Pennsylvania, United States - ABR_2014... | ecosystem: Environmental > Aquatic > Freshwater > Creek...
CGTGCCCGCCCTGCGCCGGATAGGTCGCGTTTGCGCCCGACAGGGTGGCTTTCGGCGACCAGGTGCCGTCTGCATTCAGCGTCACCTTGCCGATATCGTAGCCGAGGCCGGCGCTGAGGTGGTGCTCGGAGACGGCCGGGCAGGCGAGGTTCTCGAAGGCGCAGTGCGCATCGAGTGGCATCTTCCAGTAGTTGTATCCGGCGCGCAGTGTCAAGACAGGCAGCACCTTCACCTGCGCGCCGGCCTTGAAGACCCACTGGTCGCTCCAGCCCATGTCCCATGTCATTGCGCCACTGGTGTTCGCGCTGAACACGGGCTTGTTGTCGCCGTTGGTGTCGGACCAGTTGATCCACTGCACGTCGCAGCAAGGGCTCGAGCGGCATGACCGCGAGGCCGAACGTCGCGCTCGTCGGCTGGTTGAACTTGAGCTTGTCCGTCGCAGCCGGGATCGTCACTGTCTGGAAGGTCGCCAAGTCAACGGCATCGTGCTTCGGGATTGAGAACGAGACGTCCCGGAACCACGACTTCGTCTCGTACGCGGCGCCGATACTCAGCCACTCCACCGGCGTGGCCTTCACGCCGAACGTCGCGCCGATTCCGGGCGAGGTCGCGGTGTCGTGGAGCTGCTGGCAGAAGCCCTGCGCCACGCTCCACTTCATCTGCGCGGCCATGGCATTGACCGTCACGCCGACGGACAGCGCGTCGCTGACCTTGTACGCCAGAGCGGGAGTCACGCGCGCCTGCAGATAGGAGGTATAGGTCCCGCCGCCATAGAGATTGATTGGATAATCGACGCCCATTCCCGCGACGCCGATTGCGCCAATCCCGAACGTGAACCGCTCGGCGAGCGGAAAGACGGCGGTCAGGGTCGGGATGGGCGAGCCGCCGCGCCGCGAATCGATGGCAGCGCCCGGCTGCGCGACGACCGCTCCGGTGAAGCCTGGCGGCAGCCGCGATTCGGTGGCGCTGTAGCTCACCGTCGGCTTGAACCACGAGCCTCCGATCTGCAGCTCGCGGGAGAGCCCGGCGAGGCCGGCAGGGTTGTAGAACATGGTGGTTCCGTCGAGCGTCGCGGCGGCGCCTGCGCCGCCCATCGAGTTCTGCACCGGGCCGAAGCCCGTCATGCGCATCCGTTGGTCGCGGACGCGGAACCCGCCGCAAGACACACTGCTGCTGCGAGAAGAATTCTCCTCATGGTCTCATCCTCCTTTAGACGAACAGGAGCTGCGCGCCCTGGGCCTTGTCGAAGAAGTCCATGGCGGAGAGGACGCCCTCGACTTGTGGGACGAGCTCTTCCTTCTTCAGCTTGAACATCTCCATCGCCAGGCCGCAGGCGTAGAGGTGCGCGCCGCTGTCGGAAAGGATCTGCAGCATCTCGCGGACGCTGGGGATGTCGATCCCGGCCATCTGCTTCTTCATCATCGCGCTGGTCGCGGCCTCGATGCCGGGCAGCCCGCCGAGCATCGTCGGAATCGGCAACGACGGATTACCGACGGTGGGCACGTGCAGGTGATCGACCTTCTTTTCGGTGATCACGTCGAGGCCCCAGAAGGTGAAGAAGAGCGTCGCCTCGATGCCGCTCATCCGCGCCGCGTTGGCGAGGATGAGGCCCGGGTACGCCATGTCGAGCGTGCCCTTGGAGACGATGATGGCGATCTTGCGGGTGGGCTCGGGCGCCATGCCTTCGCCGGGCAGCTGAGTCGTTGCAATTGCCTCTGCCATGACCTTCTCCTTGTTAGAGACAGCTCTTCGGTTTGGGCAGGCCGGCGATGCGCGCCGCGAGCTTGCCGGGGCCCTTGGGGAACAGCACGTACAGCTCCTTCATCGAGACGCCGGAGAGCTGCGAGATGCGGCGCAGCCCCGGCGAGAGGCCGTTGTTCTTCGCGGCGTCCTCGCGGCAGAAGGTGATCACCTGCCAGTGGCGCGGCGTCAGTGCGACTCCGCCCTCCTTGGCGATCGCGTCGGCCAGCTCAGGCGTCCACTCCGCCTGCGCGGCGAGGAATCCTTCTGCGTCGAGGTGTACCTTTTTCCCTGGGACGATCTCACGCACCTGCATGGCTCTCCTCCTTCTTGGTCGTGGTCGGGTACTGCTTGCCGTGCATCGACATCTGCGGCGCGATGGGGATGGGCCGCCCCGGCAAGAGCGCGTTCCAGTAGATCCAGCGGAAACCGAGCTTGCCGAGGTGGTTGATGCGGCTTTCGCCGAGCAGCGTGAAGGGACCCACGCCGGGCAGCGGGAAGCGGCCGGGTAGCGGCTCGACGTCGTAGTTGAAGTCGACCAGCATCGCCTTGCCGGCGCCGCTCTCGATGAAGCAGTTGGAGTGCCCGTCGAACTTCGCGGTGGGCTCCTTGCCGCGGAAAGCCGCGAGCAGGTTCTCCTCGAGGATGTCGCTCTGGAAGTGCGCCACTGAGCCCGCCTTCGACGAGGGCAGATCGGTGGCGTCGCCGATGACGAAGATCCGCTCCTGCCCCTTCATCTGCAGCGACGCCTTGTCGGTGGGGACGAAGTCCAACTCGTTGCCGAGGCCCGAGGCGTTGATGAACTGCGCGCCGGAGTGGGTGGGAATCGAGACCAGCAGATCGAACGGCACTTCGCGCTCGTCGAACGAACGCAGGAGGCCCTTTTCGCCATCGACCGAGCCTGTGACGAACTCCGTCTCCATCTTGATGTCGCGCTCTCCGAGCATGTCGCCGAGAGCGGCAGCGGCGATGGGCCGCGTGAACGCCTTGTCGAGCGGCGTGGCGAACACGAGCTCGATGTCCTCGCGCACGCCCTTCTTGCGGAAGAAGTCGTCGGCGAGGAAGAGGAACTCCATCGGCGCGACGGGACACTTGATCGGCATCTCGAAGATGTTCACGACCAGGCGGCCCTTGTTGAAAGCCTCGAGCTTCGCCCGCAGCGCCTGCGCGCCCTCGAGAGTGTAGAAGTCGTGCGTCGTGTCGCGCCAGCCGGCGCCGGTTAGGCCCTCGGTCAGGTCCGGGCGGATGCGCGTGCCGCTCGCGATGACCAGCCAGTCGTAAGCGAGCGAGCTTCCGTCTGCGAGGCGCACGCGTTGCGCGCCGGGCTCGACGGTTTGCACGGCAGCGCGCACCCACTTGATGCCCTTGTTCAGCGTGCGCTTGCGATCGCGCAGCATCGCCCCTTCGTCGCGCGCGCCGAAGGGGATGAACAACAGGCCCGGCTGGTAGAGGTGCTGCGACTCGGGATCGACGACGGTGATGGTCCAGCCGGCGCCGAGCTTGTTCGACATCCGGTTTGCGAGTGTGGTGCCACCGGTGCCCGCTCCCAGGATGACCAGGTTCTTCATGGCAAACCCTCCGCTCCCTTGCAGAGCACCGGTCGTGCCAGGGGTATTGCGGGGATTCAGGCCGAACGCGGCGAAGCAGCGGCGGCGTGAAACACGCCGTTGCAACATCTCGCTGCAGCAATTCGTTTCACGCCATCAGGCCAAGCTCGCGCATGCGGCGCCAGAGCGTGGTCCGGCTCACGCCGAGTGCTCGCGCGGCGGCGGCGCGGTTCCAGCGGTTCTCTTCGAGCACGCAGCGGACCGCGTCCAAGCCGAGAACGCATGGCTCTGCGCGCGGCGAAGGCGGGTGCGGATGATCGAGCAAGGTCGCCGGCAGGTCCTCGGGAAAGATCGTGTGCCGCTTGCAGACGGCAGTGGCGTATTCGAGCGCATTCTCCAGCTCGCGCACGTTGCCGGGCCAGGAGTGCCCGAGCAGCACCCGCATCGCCTCCGGCGACAGCCGCAGCACGCGTCCGTTGCGGGCGGAAGTCCGCGACAGAAGATGACGGGCGAGCGGCTCGATGTCCTCGGGGCGCTCGTGCAGCGGGGGCAGCTCGATGGGCACGACGCGCAGCCGGTAATAGAGGTCCTCGCGGAAGCGCCCCTGCTCGACGGCGAGGGCGAGGTCGGCGTTGGTTGCCGCCAGCATGCGTGCGTCGGTGCGCCGCTCCTGCGTCTCGCCCACGCGGTTGTAGCTGTGCTCTTGCAGGACGCGAAGCAGCTTCACTTGAAGTTGCTGAGGAAGCTCTCCGATCTCGTCGAGGAAGAGCGTGCCGTGCTCGGCCGCCTCGAAGCGGCCGACGCGGTCCTTCACCGCGCCGGTGAAGGCGCCGCGCACGTGTCCGAACAGCTCGCTCTCCAACAGTTCGGCGGGGATGGCTCCGCAGTTCACGGCCACGAACGGCCCGTCGCGCCTCGGCGAGTGGCGGTGGATGGCGCGCGCTACCACTTCCTTGCCGGTGCCGCTCTCGCCGGTGATCAGCACGGTGGCATCGCTGTGCTCGAGGTTGGCGATCAGGCGCAGCACTTCGCCCATCGAGTGCGAGCGCGCGATCACGCCGCCGAACGCCGTCGGGCCGGCGGAATCGAAATCTTCCTCGGCGGGGCGCAGCACGACGATGTAGCGCACTTCGGGATCGCAGACTCCGGATGGATCGTGCTGGAGCGGTGCCGCGCTGACGGACACCAGCCGCGATCCGGTCGGCTCGACGCGCAGCGAGGCGCGCCACCCCTCGCCCCGCTCGCCGGCCACGACCGCGCGCCGGAGCGCTCCCCCGGGACCGAACAGCTCCGCGCCGAGCACGTTTTCGACCGGCATCCCCGTCATTCGCTGCACGGCGCCCGGACCGGCCATCTCGTCCGCAGTCTGTGAGACGTGGCGGATGCGGAAGTCTTGGCCCAGCGTGATGAAGACGCGGCCCAGCGAGCCGAAGGCCGCGCTCACAGCGGCCCAGCCGGCTTCGCGAGCAGTGACGCCTCCGCAGGCAGGATCGGACATGGAGCCCTCCGCAACCGTTTGTTCCAAACGGCGTGCCAATGGTTCGCCGGCACCGCGCTTGCTTTGTTCAACTCTACGTCGGACCAACGCGCAGAATTTGCGCTCGGGAGGCCACATGCGAGCCTTCGTGCAGAAGCGTGCGCCTTCGTGGCGCGGCCGGTAGCCATGTTGCCGTTCGAACAAGCGCTGGCGGAGATCCGGCGGGGGATCGCCGGCCGCGGCGAGCGCATTCGCACACCGTTCGGCAGCCGCCTGCTCTGCTACGCCGACCTGACCGCGACGGGCCGCCTCTTCGCGCCGATCGAGGCCTTCGTCGCGGCGCTCGGGCCTTGGTACGCCAACAGCCACACGCTCATCTCCTCGACTGGTGCAGCGATGACGGGGCTGCGCGAGCAGGCGCGCGCGGCGCTGGCGCGCTCGGTGAACGCGTCGCCGGACGATGTCGTGCTCTTCGTGGGGAGCGGCGCCACCGCGGCGGTGAACGAGCTGGTGGGCGCGATCGGCCTGCGCGGACCCGAGCCGCGCGAACGCCCGGTCGTCTTCGTGGGACCGTATGAGCATCACTCGAACGAGTTGCCGTGGCTGGAGTCGAATGCCGACGCGGTCGAGGTGGCGCTCGGCGCGGACGGGCTCATCGACCTCGCCGATCTCGAGGCGCGGCTCGCCGAGCACGAGAGGCGCGCGCTCAAGATCGGCGCGTTCTCGGCGTGCTCGAACGTGACGGGGCTCATCACCGACGTGGCGGCAGTCGCCCGAACGCTGCACACGCACGGCGCGCTCGCTTTCTTCGATTACGCGGCGAGCGGACCCTACGCGCCCATCGACATGCATCCGCCGCAGGAGCAGGAGCGGCTCGACGCCATCTTTCTCTCGCCGCACAAGTTCGTCGGCGGCCCTCAGGCCTCGGGCGTTCTCGTCGCCAGCCGCGGGTTGTTTCGCAGCCGCGCGCCGGTGCGGCCTGGCGGTGGAACCGTCGATTACGTCGCGCGCCTCGACCGGCGCTCGGTGGACTATTCGCCACACCTCGAAGATCGGGAAGAAGGCGGTACGCCGGCGATCCTCGGCGACGTGCGCGCCGGCGCGGCGGTGCTTCTCAAGGAATGGATCGGGCCGCAGCGCCTGTTCGATCGCGAGACGGCGCTGGCGCGCGCGGCGGTGGCGCGGCTCTGCCGTCACCCGCACCTTCGCGTGCTCGGCTCGCTGGAGGCGCCGCGCCTGCCGATCCTCTCCTTCAACGTCGAGGGCCTGCACCACCACTTCGTCTCCGTGCTGCTCGACCACCTCTTCGGGATCCAGAACCGCGCCGGCTGCGCCTGTGCCGGGCCTTATGGCCACAGGCTGCTCGACATCGACCTCGCGAGGTCGGAGCGCTATCGCGCGTGGATCCGCCGTGGCGTACACGGCATCAAGCCGGGCTGGGTGCGCATCTCGCTGCCCTTCTACGCGACCGAAGCCGAGATCGAGTTCATCCTCCGCGCGGTGGAATTCGTTGCCGACCATGGGAGCGCATTCCTGCCGTTCTACACGCTCGACTGGCGCAACGGCGTCTGGCGCCACGACGTGCACGTGGCACAGCCTTGCCCTGTGCCGCCGCTCACTGTCGAGGCGGTGCTTGCAGCGCGCGAGCCTGCGGGCGAGACGCCGAGCGACTCGGAGATGGCGGCGGAGCGCGAGCGCTATCTCGATGAGGGGCGCTCTTTCGCCGCGAAGCTCGAGGCGCGCTGGACGAGGGAGCCGCCCGCATCCAACGCGACGACGGGCGATCGCGACCTCGATTCGCTGGTGTGGTTTCGCTACCTCCGCGCCCGGGAGTTCACGCCTCCAGCCGAGACTGAAGCGTCACGCGTCGCAGCCGCGGCGCGTTGGCAATCACCGAGACCGAGCTGAAGCTCATCGCCGCGCTGGCGAACATCGGGCTCAGCAAGAGCCCGAACGCGGGGTAGAGCACCCCAGCGGCGAGCGGAAGGCCGAGCACGTTGTAGGCGAAGGCCCAGAACAGGTTCTGGCGGATGTTCCGCATCGTCGCGCGGCTCAGCCGGCGCGCGCGGACGATCCCGCGCAGGTCACCCTTCACCAACGTGACCCCCGCGCTCTCCATCGCCACGTCGGTGCCGGAGCCCATCGCGATCCCGACGTCGGCTGCGGCCAGCGCCGGCGCGTCGTTGACGCCGTCACCGGCCATCGCGACGACGTGGCCCTGCGCGCGCAGCCGCTTCACGGCCTCGGCCTTGCGGGCCGGGGTCACTTCCGCCTCGACGTCGTCGATGCCTAGCTTGCGTGCAACCGCGAGGGCGGTCGCGCGGTTGTCGCCGCTGAGCATGATCACGCGCACCCCCTCGTCGCGCAGCGCGCGGAGCGCCTCGGGCGTGGAAGGCTTGATCCGATCGGCGACGCCGATCAGGCCCGCGAGCTCTCCGTCGACGTCGAGCGCCACTACGGTCTGTCCCTCGGCGCGAAGCGCGTCCGCGGCGTCACTCGCGTCTGCTCTGCCGAGAGAAACTTTGCGGCCTTCCACCCTCCCGCTGACGCCGCCGCCCGTCACCGAAGCGAAGTCCGACACGGCCGCCGCGCTGGAACAGCGGCCACCCGGCCCAGAGCACGGCCGGCGTCGCAGGAGGAACTCGAGCCACGGCAGCCAGCGTCCGAGCGCGTGCTGCACCGGCATTCCGGGCAGGAAAGTCGGACATGCCGAGCAGGAATACCGGCACCGTGAAGACGAGGCTCGCGCGGAAACGGCGGCTCATGTCGTCCAACTCGGGATTCCTCTCGTCGAGCGAGACGCTGCGCGGTTCCAGCGCCATGCCGCAGATGGGGGCACGAGCCCGGCTTGCTGCGGACGATCTCTGGGTGCATCGGGCAGGTCCACTCGGTCACAGCCGACGCGGGCGGCGGCTCGGTCTTTGTCGGCTCCAAATACTTTTGCTGATCAGCCTCGAACTTCGTCTTGCAGTTCGGACTGCAGAATCCGATCTCGCGCCCTTGGTAGACGACCTTGCCGCCTTTGGGATGGTCGAGGTCCACCGTCATCCCGCACACCGGATCGATGCCCGGGCGGACAGGAACTGGTTTGCCGTGCAGAGGAGCTTCGATGCGACCCTCCTGCTCTCGTAAGAGCCATGCGCGTGTCTGGCGGACCACTCTGCGGCGTTCGGTCGCGGGAGTGAATCCTGCTCCCTTCCTGCCGGCTCCCACGAGGCAGACTAAAAGGAGCACACCATGGAATTGAAGATCACGTTTCCTGGAGGCAAGAGGGTCAACGCCGAGCTGCGCGGGCGAACGATTGCGACCGACCAGCCGCCGGAGGCGGGAGGCGAAGGTTCCGCGCCGGAGCCGTACGCGCTGTTCGCTGCTTCGATCGGCACTTGCGCGGGTTTGTACGCCTTGGCTTTCTGCCAGTCGCGCGGTTTGTCCACGGAGGGGCTCGCCATCCGCCAGCACATGCGATTCGACGGGAAGCGGCTCCTGGCCGTCGAGCTGGACATCGACCTGCCTCCGGGCTTCCCCGAGAAGTATCGCGAGCCGCTGATCCGCGCGGCAGACGGCTGCGCAGTGAAGAAGGCGATCATCGCGCAGCCCGAAATCATCGTGCGCACGGTTCCGGGGGCTGCCGAGGCGCGGGTCTGACCTTCTAGATGTGCTCCAAGGCGCGCTTGAGCTTCTGATCCGCCTCGGCGACTAGCCCCTCCAGGCCGGGCTTGCGCACCAACTCGAACATCGACTGCGGCTTGATGATCTGGACCACCGTCTGTCCCTCGTCTCCCTCGAACACCGTCACGTTGCAGGGCAAGAGAAGGCCGATGCCCAGCTCGATGCCAAGAGCGCGATGGGCAAGCCGGGGGTTGCATGCTCCGAGGATGACGTAGCGCCGGAAGTCGACGCCGATCTTCTTCTTCAGCGTGTCCTTGACGTCGATGCTGGTGAGGACGCCGAAGCCCTCGTTCTTGAGGGCGGCGGTGGTCCGCTCGATCGCTTGATCGAATGATACGCCGCGCAGCTCGCGCGTGTAGCCGTAGGGAACGTCGTAGTTCGCCATGTCGATGACCTCCTGTGCGTCAGAGCCAGCTTGCGGCCTCGAGGGTTCGTCCGGCAGTTTACGGATTGAATCCTCTTCGCGCTGCGACGGCTCTCACGCTCGTCCGTCGAGGAGGTTGCAGGTGAAGAGTCAGAGGATTGCAGCGGTGTGGCTGTTCTCGGCAGCGTGCGCGGCGCAGGCCAAGCCCGTCGAGGGATCGATCGCGGCGGCAAAGGTGGGCGTCACGCGGGTCCAGCTGCGGCCCGAGGAACGCTGGATCGCCGGCAACGTCTCCGCGGTTCGCCGCGCGCACATCTCCACCCGGACCGCTGCCAGCGTCCGGGAAGTGCGGGTTCGCGAAGGCGACCGGGTCAAGGCCGGCGCAATCCTGATCCTGCTGGCGGACGGCGACCTGCGCGCGCAGGAAGCCGCGGGGCAGGCGGCACTCGATGCGGCTCGAGCCAGCGAACGCCGTATCCGCGGGCTCGTCCAGCAGGGGCATCTGCCTCCGGCGCAACTGGAGGCGGCGGAAGCGCAGCGGGCGCAGGCGCAGTCGCAACTCGGCGTGGCCCGAGAGGCGCTGACCTACGCCGAGATCCGCGCGCCCTTCGCAGGCGCGGTTCTGATGAAGCTCGTCTCCCCCGGAGACATGGTGGGTCCAGGCCAGCCGATGATCGAGCTGGCGGGGAGCGCGCTGGAGATCGTCGCCAACGCGACGGAAGAGGAGACGCGCGCGCTCAGACCGGGCCTGCGCCTCCCCTTCGCCAGCGGCGCGGCGCGTGGCGAGGCCGAGGTGACCGCCGTCAGCCCGGGCGCCGATCCGGTCTCGCACCGCGGAATGGTTCGGGCGCTGGTGGTCTCGCCGACGGCGCTGCGGCCGGGCGACTTCGCACGTCTCCGACTTCCGGCCGGTCCGGGTTCCGGGCGGATATGGGTGCCGCGCTCGGCGCTGGTCGAGCGCGGCGACCTCACCGGAGTCTTCGTGGTTCGCGAGGGACACGCTCAGCTCCGCTGGCTCGCGATCGGCGAGCAGGAGGGCGATGCGGCCTGGATTCGCGCAGGCTTGACGGCAGAGGAGAGCGTAGTGGACAGGCCCGGCGGCCTGCGCGACGGCGACCCGGTCGAGGTAGCCGATGGACGCTGAATGGCTCGGGCTCGCCGGCCGGCTCGCGCGGACGTTCCTGCGCAGCAAACTGACCCCGCTCATCGTCGTCGCCTCGATCCTGCTCGGCATCTTCGCGGTCTGGCTCACGCCGCGCGAGGAGGAGCCGCAGATCATCGTCCCGATGGTGGACGTGATCGCGCCTTTCCCCGGCGCTGGCGGGCGCGAGGTGGAGACGCAGCTCGCCACGCCGCTGGAACGCATGCTCTGGGGAATCCCCGGCGTCGAGTACGTCTACAGCACGAGCAGGAGGGACGCCGCCTTCATCACCGTGCGCTTCCACGTCAACCAGCCGCTGACGCCCAGCCTGGTGAAGGTGCGGCAGGAGATCGATGCGCACACCGAGCTGTTTCCGGCCGGCGCGCAGCGGCCGCTGGTTCGGCTGCTCACCATCGACGACGTGCCCTTTCTCAACCTGACGCTGCACGGCGGCGAGTTGCCGGCTGGCGTCCTGCGGCAACTCGGCGAGGAGGTGGCGCGCGAGGTGGCTCAGGTGCCGGACACCGCGCAAGTGAGGTTGCTGGGCGGCGCGCACCGAGTGCTGTGCATCGAGCCCGACGCAGCAAGGTTGCGCAGCCTGGGCGTCTCGTTCGCCGAGGTGCAAGCGGCGTTGCAGGGCGCGGAGGCGCAACTTCCGGCGGGTGATCTGGTCTCTCCCGGCCGGCGGGTCGAGGTGGAAGCGACCGGCTTCGTCCGCACCGCCTCCGAGCTTCGCAAGCTGGCGGTGACGACGCGCAACGGCGCGCCAGTGCTGCTCGAGGACGTGGCGCAGGTCACCGATGGGCCCGAGCCGGACCCGGCCGTCATTCTCACCGCGGACAAGGACTCACGCGGGTTCGAGCAAGCCGTCTCGATCTCCGTCGCGAAGCGCACCGGCGCCAACGCCACCGCCCTCGCGCGCGCCGTGGAGCGCAAGGTCGACGGCCTGCGCGGCTCGCTGATCCCAGCGGCCGTGAAAGCCGAGGTGACCCGCAACTACGGAGAGACGGCGGGCGAGAAGTCGAACGAGCTGATCGAGCACCTCCTCATCGCCACGCTCTCGGTGATCGTGCTGATCGGCCTCGCCATGGGCTGGCGCTCCGCGGTGGTGGTCGGCGTGGCTGTGCCGGTGACGCTCGCTCTCACGCTGCTGCTCAGCTTCCTGCTCGGGTACACGCTCAACCGCGTCACGCTCTTCGCGCTCATCTTCTCCATCGGAATCCTGGTCGACGACGCCATCGTGGTGGTGGAGAACATCCATCGGCACCTGCACCTGCCCGGGCCGCGCAAGAGCTTCGCCCGCATCGTCGTGGACGCGGTGGACGAGGTGGGCAACCCCACCATCCTCGCGACCTTCGCGGTGATCTCCGCCATCCTGCCGATGGCGTTCGTCCGTGGTCTGATGGGGCCCTACATGCGGCCGATCCCGGTGGGCGCCAGCGTGGCCATGCTCTTCTCGCTCGCCATCGCGTTCATCCTCAGCCCCTGGGCGGCGCTGAAGGTATTTCGCAAGCCGGCCCGCCTCGGCGAGATGGACCCGACCGGGATGCACCCGAGCGACGAAGATCGGGACGCTCCGGAGACCGACCGCGACGAGCCCGAGGCGCACCCGGAGTCACTGCCCGAGACGCGGCTCATGCGCCTCTACCGGCGAGGCATGGGGACGCTCCTGCGATCGGCGAAGGCGCGCTGGGCATTCCTCGCGCTCGTCGTGGTGCTGCTGGGCGGCGCGATGTCGCTGGTGGCGACCGGCGCGGTCAAGGTCAAGATGCTGCCCTTCGACAACAAGAACGAGTTCCAGGTACAGCTCGACCTACCTGCGGGCACGCCGCGCGAGGACGCGCTTGCGCTGGGACAGGACCTCGCGCGGCGGCTCCTGAGGGAGCCCGAGGTTGCTTCGGTGCAGGTCCACTCCGGAGTGGCGGCGCCCTTCACCTTCGTGGGGATGGTGCGCCACAGCTTCCTGCGCGAAGCGTCCGAGCAGGTGGACCTCCAGGTCAACCTGGTTCCCAAGGGAGCGCGCAGGGTGAAGAGCCACCCGATCGCGACGCGGGTGCGGCCGGCGCTCGAAGCGATCCTGAAACCGCGCGGGGCGCGGATGAAGATCGTCGAGATTCCGCCTGGCCCGCCGGTGCTGGACACGCTCGTCGCCGAAGTGTACGGGCCCACCGCCGCGCAGCGCGACGCCTACGCGGCGCACGTGCTCCAGGCATTCCGCTCCACGCCCGGCGTGGTCGACGTGGACTCGACGCTCGAAGCCGCGGCGCCTCGCCTGTCGCTGCTCCTGGATCGCGAGAAGGCGTCTCTGCATGGAGTCGCTCCGGCGGCGGTGGTGCAGACGCTCGCTCTGGCCGGCGGTGGTACGACGCTGGGCACTTTCCACGTCCAGCATGCGACGTCGCTCGTGCCCGTCGTGCTCCGCTTTCCCGCCCGCAGCCGCAGCGACCTGAACGAGCTCTTGCAGCTCACCGTGCCGGGCGCGCGCGGCCCGGTGCCGGTGGGAGAGCTCGTGCGGGCCGCCGAAGGCCCCGGCGAACGGGACATCTTCCACAAGAACTTGATGCCGGTGAGCTACGTCTTCGGCGACGTGGCGGGGAAGATCGAGAGCCCTGTCTATGCCCTCTCGGCCCTCAACGCGAAGCTCGACGCACTTCGCGACCAGGGCGTTCCGGTCGTGCCGCGCTACGGCCTGTTCCAGCCGGAGAGTGGCGAGCATCTCGCGCTCAAGTGGGACGGCGAGTGGCACATCACGCTGGAGGTCTTCCGCGATCTAGGCATCGCCTTCGCCACCGTGCTGGTGCTGATCTACGTGCTGGTGGTGGGCTGGTTCGAGAGTTTCGCCATTCCCCTGGTGATCCTGGTTCCGATTCCTCTCAGCCTGATCGGCATTCTGCCGGCGCACGGCCTGTTCGGCGCATTCTTCACCGCCACCAGCATGATCGGCTTCATCGCGGGCGCCGGCATCATCGTGCGCAACAGCATCATCCTGGTGGACTTCATCGAGCTGAAGTTGCGCGAGGGCATGCCGCTCGCGCTCGCCGTCCAGGAAGCGGGCGTGGTGCGCTTCCGGCCCATGCTGCTCACCGCGGCGGCGGTGATGGCGGGCAGCGCGGTGATGCTCGCAGACCCCATCTTCCAGGGTCTCGCCATCAGCCTGATGTCCGGCGAGGTGGCGGCGACGCTGCTCTCGCGGGCGGCGGTGCCGGTCCTCTACTACCTCGTCGCACGCAGGGGCCGCGCCGCCGAGCTGCAGCGACAGGCCACGATCCCCATCATCCGGCCGGCGCCCCCGCCCGCCGCGGAGGCAATCGTATGACGGTGCAACGGTTCGTCCTCGCATTCGCCGGCAGCGTGGTGCTGGCCAGCGCGCTGCTTGCGCGTTTCGTTCATCCCGGGTTCGTGTGGGTCGCGGCTTTCGTCGGCGCAAATCTGCTGCAGAGCGCGTTCACCGGGTTCTGCCCGCTGGCGATGATCGTGCGCCGGGCCGGCCTGCCCGGCCGGTCCGGCGCGATGTGGACGCCGTAGACCGGCCTCTCCCTCTCCTCAGTGGGCCTGCTCCGCAGGCAGAGTGCCGCCCTTGGGCGGCTCGGTCGGGCGAACCGCGGGCCGGAACACCGGAGCCGGCATGCGCTTGCGCCACCAAACATACGCCCGGCAGACCTGCCGCCATGCGTAGTGCGGGAGGTGCCGCCAATGGAACTTGAGGAGCTCTCCAGCGCCTGCCCGGGCCGCGCGCTTCTTGCGGTAGGGGAGGATGGTTTCCATCCGGGCCCACCAGCGGGCCATGTCGAGGTCTGTCGTGGTCAGCGCATAGGTGCGGACGGTCGAGGTGTAGCTGTTCCAGTGGTCAAACTGCATCAGCTTGGGAAGCAGTCCTTCCTCGATCGCGCGCCAGTAGAGGGGGGTGCCGGGGAACGGGGTCATCACGGTGAAGCCGCTCTCGATGTCGAGTTCGTTGGCGAACCGCCAGGTCTTCTCCACCGTCTCCCAGGTTTCCTCTGGTGCTCCCAGGCAGTAGGTCCCGTAGACGTGGAAGCCGAGCGAGTGGCAGAGGAGGATCCGCTCGCGGAGCTTGTCGTTGACCTTGATCTTCTGCCCGATGCTCTCCATGCAGGCCGCGTCGTTGGTCTCCACGCCGGTGGTGATGGTCTTGATGCCCGCCTGCGCCATCTTGCGCAGCGTCTCTTCGTCGAGGATCTCGACGCTGGGCTCGACGGTCGCGGACAGCTTCGCTCCGCGTGCCACCAGCGCCTCGGCCAAGTGGCGCGCGTAGACCCGGTTGAAGCCGAAGTTCGGATCGCGGAAGCGCATCCGGTAGATGCCGAAGGCGCGGTTCAGGTACTCGACC
>Ga0213851_1680661_pt1 | contig 14144 bp, 9 predicted proteins | sample ABR_2014_MetaT_FD_164455 | JGI IMG/M metagenome (GOLD analysis project Ga0213851, IMG submission 164455) | Metatranscriptome of freshwater sediment microbial communities from post-fracked creek in Pennsylvania, United States - ABR_2014... | ecosystem: Environmental > Aquatic > Freshwater > Creek...
AGCTGGTCGAGTGGGACGACAAGGTGGAGTACGACCGGCTCGGCGTCGAGGATCAGAAGTACTCGGTGCTCGACACCGACGTGCCGCTCCTGGTGGTGCCGGTGCGGCCCGGGCGCAACCTCACCACCATCGTCGAGGTGGCGGCGCGCAACCACCTGCTCAAGCTGCAGGGCCACCACTCCGCCAAGGAGTTCCAGGAGAAGCTCTCGAAGGAGATCGCGCAGGCCACCATGACGCGCGGGATCGGCGACGAGGTGGAGTAGTGGCAGATCCAACGGGCGAGCAGGAGAACAACCCGCCGCCGCGCGGATCGGACACCCATCGCATCGTGCTGGTGACCGGGCTCTCGGGGGCGGGGAAGTCCACCGCCACCAAGGCGCTGGAGGACCTCGGCTACTTCTGCATCGACAACCTTCCCGTCATGCTCCTGCCGAAGCTGCTCGAGTTGGTGAGCCACGGCACCAGCGACGAGGTGCAGCGGCTGGCCATCGTGGTCGACGCGCGCGAGGGCCGCTTTCTCGATTCGACGCCGGCCGCGCTGGACGAGGTGCGGCGCGAGGGCCACCAGCTCGAGGTGGTCTTCTTCGACTGCGCGGACGACGTGCTCTTGCGCCGCTTCTCGGAGACGCGGCGGCGCCATCCGCTCAGCCCCGACGGCAGCGTGGAGGGCGGCATCGCGGAGGAGCGGCGGCTGCTTTCGCAGCTGCGGGCGCTGGCCGATCAGATCGTCGACACCACCCGCATGAACGTGCACGAGCTGCGCGACGCGGTGACGGCGCGCTTCAGCGGGCCCGGGCAGGACGACAAGCTCAACGTGACGTTGCTCTCGTTCGGCTTTCGCAGCGGCATTCCGCCGGCGAGCGATCTGGTGTTCGACGTGCGCTTCTTGCCGAACCCCTATTTCGTCGAGGGGCTCAAGGCCCACCCGGGCACCGACCCGCGCGTCTCGCAGTGGGTGCTCGAGCGCACGCAGACGCAGGAGTTCCTCTCCAAACTGGAGGGGATGCTGACGTTCCTGATTCCCCAGTACCGCGCCGAAGGAAAGAGCTACCTGACGGTGAGCATCGGCTGCACGGGCGGGCGCCACCGCAGCGTCGCACTCGCGGAAGAGCTGGGCAGGCGCATGACCGAGCACGGGCGCGCCAACGTCAAGGTCACCCACCGCGACGTCTCGAAGGTCTAAGAAAAAAGCCAAAGCAAGGCGAGTCAGCTCTTCTGGTTGCGGCGCTTCATTTCCTCGCGGGTGAAGATGCCCTTCTCGAGGCACAGCTCGGCGAGCGAGCGCAGGACCAGCGCGCCCTTCTCCATCGATCCGCGCAGCGCTTCCAGGGTGGAGACGTCCTCCTCGGTGAGATCGTCGCCGTCGATGCGGCCGCCGGGTCCGGCGGCGAACACCTCGTCGAACGTCAGCGGCGCCGGCGGCGGCTGCCTCATCCGCGGATCCGTCTTGGGCGGGATCGAAGGGCCCTTGGTCGGGACCGCCGGTACCGGCATGCCCGAGCGCGCCACCTCGGCCGCAGGGCGCGGCGCTACGATGGGCGTGTCGCGGTGCGATGCCATGTGCGCCGGCACGGCCACCCCGAGCTGCTTGGCGAGGCGCGAGATCGGAGAGTTCTCGATGTCGTCGGCGACGTTCACCACCTCGAACGCCTCCCCCTCCGACTCGGACTCGGCGTTCGCGATCTCGATGGCCGCGAGCTTCTCGTCCGTCACCCCCTCCGGCTTGGTGTTGCCCGCGTTGGGCGCGGCGTAGAGCGTGCGCACCGACCGGAGGATCTCGGTGGGCCCGGCGACCGCGGGCCGCACTCGCTTCTGCGTCTTGCGGCGGACGACGCCCAGCGCCTCCTGGTCGGTGGGATCGGCCATCGCCAGCCAGAGCAATTCTCCGTTTTCTCGCAGCGCCACCGGGAGCACGAAGCGGTCGGCGCAGGTGCGCGCGTCGAGCAGCGCCAGCGCACCGGGCTCGGGCGGCGTCATGGAGAGGTCGACGCGCGGCAAGCCCAGCTCCACCGAGATGGCCCGGGCCACGGTGCCCTCGGTGGCGTAGCCCATCTCCGCCACCTGCTGGAGCAGGTGGCCGCCTGCGGTGGACCTGGAGCGGCTCATCACAGAATCGTGCTGCCGATCGTCGATCACCTGGAGCTTGACGAGCAGTTCGATGATCTGGGCCACCGCGGGCCTCCGCTGCCCACGGTATACCAGCAGCCCCGCTGCGGGGAACTTACGCCCGGAGCAGCGTGAGGTTTTCCGCCGCGCCGGTGGCCTTGCCCTCGAGCGGGCGGTGCTCGCCGGAGGCGCCGCTCTCGGGAGGACACAGCTGCACCAGGTACTCGCCGGTGAAGCAGGCGTCGCAGAAAGTCCGCTCTTCCGCCTGCGCCGCGGCGTGCATGCCCTCGCGCGAGAGGTATCCGAGCGAGTCGGCGGTGACGTACTTGGCGATCTCCGCCTCGGTGTGCGAGGCCGCGATCAGCTCGCTGCGCACCGGCGTGTCGATGCCGTAGTAGCAGGGCCAGCGGGTCGGCGGCGCGCTGATGCGCAGGTGGACTTCGCGCGCGCCGGCGTCGCGGATCATCTTCACGATCTTGCGCGAGGTGGTGCCGCGCACGATCGAGTCGTCCACCACCACCACCCGCTTGCCGCGGACCACGCTCGGCACCGGGTTCAGCTTCAGCTTGACGCCGAAGTGGCGGATGGACTGCGACGGCTCGATGAAGGTGCGCCCGACGTAGTGGGATCGGATCAGGCCCATCTCGTACGGGATCCCGCTCTCTTCGGAATAGCCCAGGGCGGCCGGCACGCCGGAGTCGGGCACCGGCACCACGATGTCCGCCTCGGCCGGCGCTTCGATGGCAAGCCGCTTTCCCAGGAGCTTGCGGGTGGCGTAGACCGAGCGCCCGAACACCGTCGAGTCGGGGCGCGCGAAGTAGACCAGCTCGAAGATGCACTTGCCCGAGCGCTGCTTGGGCTGGGTCTGGATGGTGCGCAGGCCCGCGCCATCCACCACCACCATCTCGCCCGGCTCGATCTCGCGCAGGTACTCCGCTTCGATCAGGTCGAGCGCGCAGGTCTCGCTGGCGAAGACCACGCCGCCGTTCTTGAGCTTGCCGAGAACCAGCGGGCGGAAGCCCAGCGGATCGCGCACGGCGACGATGCCCTTCTCGGTGAGGAAGAGCAGCGTGTACGCCCCGCGCACGCTGGCGAGCGCGCCGCGGATGCGGTCCTCGATTTCGCCTTCTCTCTCGTGCGCGAGCAGGTGGACGATCACCTCGGTGTCGGAGCTGCCCGAGAAGAGCGCGCCGCGGCCGGCCAGCTCGGCCCGCAGCTCGTCGGCGTTGACCAGGTTGCCGTTGTGCGCGACCGCGATGTAGCCCGCGGTGGTGCGCGCCACCATCGGCTGCGCGTTGGCGATCACCGACTGGCCCGCGGTGGAGTAGCGGGTGTGGCCGATGGCCGAGGTGCCGGGCAGGCCGGCGATGGCCTCCTGGTCGAAGATGTCGGCGACCAGGCCCATCGCCTTGTGCAGGTGGATCTTGCTGCCGTCCCACGAGGCGATGCCCGCAGACTCCTGCCCGCGGTGCTGGAGCGCATGGATGCCCAGGTACGAGAGGTTGGCTGCTTCCGGGTGGCCGAAGACGCCGAAGACGCCGCACTCGTCGTGGAACTCGTCGTCGTTCAGCACGGACAGGCGCATGTGCCTCGGAGGGTACAGAGTGCGGACCGGAACCGCAATGCGAAGCGGCCGTATACTCCAGCAGATGGTTGACGACAAAGAGTCCCGCATCGTCGAAGCGCGCATGCGCCTGCGCCAGCGCTTCAAGGGCCGCATGAACGAGACCCCCGGCGCCGCCGACTCCGCGCCATTGGGACACGGCCCGCCCAACCGCCACGGCATGCCCCGCGTTCCCGAAGGCCAGACCATCACGCAGGGGTGGCCGGTGCTCGACCTCGGGCGTCAACCGAACGTGAAGCTCTCGGAGTGGGAGCTCGTCGTCGACGGCGCAGTCGAGGAGCCGCAGAAGCTCTCCTGGAAGCAGTTCCTGGACCTGCCGCAGCAGAAGGACGTGAGCGACTTCCACTGCGTGACCACCTGGTCGAAGATGGACGTCCCCTGGGAGGGGGTGCAGCTCTCGACGGTGATCGCGCTCGCGCGACCGAAGCCCGAGGCCACTCACTTGATGACGTATGCCCATGACGGCTACACGACCAACTTGCCGCTCGAGGAGGCGCTCAAGGACGACGTGCTCCTGGTGCACACCGCGGAGGGCAAGCCGCTGCCGGCCGAGCACGGGGGGCCGGTCCGGATCATCACGCCGCAGCTCTATGCCTGGAAGGGGGCGAAGTGGATCCGTCGCATCGAGCTTCTGACGCGCGACCGGCTCGGCTACTGGGAGCTGCGCGGGTACTCCAATACGGCACACCCGTGGCGGAACGATCGTTATTCGTAGAGGCCGTGCTTGGAGATGCACGCCGGAGGACCGATGGGCAGCCGTGATCCGGCCCCTGCGGGGCCTCGACGCCAGTCGAGACTCGCTCGACTGGCGGCTGGACCCCCCAACAACACCATTGCGATCGCTCTGCTGTTGTGGACCTTCAGTGCGTACGCGGCGACGCGGCAGAATGTGCTGGAGTACGTGCATGCGCAGCTCGCCAAGGATCGTTCGCTCGAGCCGGCGAGGCGCGAGGCGCTCGAGGCGGCCGTCCGGGAGCGCTTCGCGAACTACGGGTTCAACATCGTCAAACCCGACAAGCCCGAGGACGTGCGCACGCTCCTGCACGTGATCTACGAGGGACTGCTCGACGACGTCGAACCCGCGCGCATCGCCGACGTGGGCTTCGCGGCGTACCAGGCCATCTGGCGCGGCGCTCCCGCGGATGCGGTCGACGGCATCGCGCTCTACGGCTACCAGAAGAAGATTCCGGCCGACTCGATCGCCGCCTGGGCCAATGGCTATCGAGAGGGCGTGGAATCGGGCGTGCCCGGCGAGGTGATGGCCGACGCGATCCACGAGGCGATGGCGCACGGGTGGAGCGATTCGACGTTCAACACCGTGAAGTGGGCGCTGGTCTCGGCGGTCCAAGCGGGCTGGGATGCGCGGCTCTACGCGTCGTATCTGCTCTTGGGGATGCGGAAGGATGCGGAGCATCCGGGATCGCTGCAGGCTTCGCTGCGGGTGAAGTTCGCGGACGCGGCGAGCACGAAGACGAAGCTGCCGGAGCCCGAATACAGCGGGGCGTTCTCGGTGGACATAGCGCCGCCGCCGAAGTTTCGTGCGCCCGCGGCCACCTCGCCGCCGCCGCCGCCGCCAACGACAACGCAAACGCAAACGCAAACGCAAACGCAAACGCAAACGTCTTCGGAGTCGCGGTCGTCGACGGGAAAGGGACGCCGCCAGCATCCGCCTCCGCCTCCGCCGCCAGCGGACGCGCCGCTTGCCGCCCCCATCCCCGAGCAGACGCAGGTCTGGGCTGGACTCGAGCGCGCGGTGCGCAGCTATCTCGGCACTCCCTACGTCTGGGGCGGGCTCACCCATCGCGGCATCGACTGCTCGGGCCTCACCATGAACTCGTACCGCGAGGTGTCGATCGGCATTCCGCGGGTCTCGAAGCAGCAGTGGCGGACCGGCACCACGGTCGCGCCTTCGCTCTTGCGCGATGGCGACCTGGTCTTCTTCGACACGCTCGGCAACGGCGTCTCGCACGTGGGCATGGTGGTGGACGCCGCGCGGCACCGCATCATCCACGCCAGCTCGTCGCACGGCGTGACCGAGGCGAATCTGACGGACAAGTGGTTCCAGGCGAGATATCTCGGGGCGCGGCGGGTGGTGCGCTGAAGAAGATCCTGCTCAGGTTGCTCGGAGTGGCAGGTGTGCTGCTGGTGGCGTTCTGCGTGCTGCCCGTGCCTTCCCCCTCCTTGCCCAGGGAGTGGCTCGCCCCCGTTGACTGGCCGCCGCGCGAGGAGGGTCTGCTGCGGGCCGGCGCGGCGCGCGTGCGGATCGAACTTCCGCCGCACCCCGTGCTCGCGGGATACGCCGGTCACCGCCGCGCGGGCGAGGCGAACGAGCCGCTCTACGCGCGCGCGCTCGCGATCCGGGCAGGCTCCTTTCCGGTGAACCTGGTGATCGCGTCGATCGACACGCTGCTCGTCCCCGAGGAGCCCGAGTTCTCGCACGGTGGCTGCATGCTGATCGCCGCGACGCACACGCACACCGGGCCGGGAGGACTCTGGAACAACCGGCTCGCTGGCTGGCTCGGCGCTGGAGAGCCCGACGCCGAGCAGCGCGTAGCAGTCGCCCGTGCGCTGAAGGAAGCGATCGACCAAGCAGAGCGCGCGCTGGGCCCCGCCGAGCTGCTGGTGGGCCGCGAAGCCTGGACCGCGGGGCCCGCTCGTGCACGCAGTGAGGGGCCGATCGATCCCGACCTTGTCGCGTTGCGCCTGCGGCGGCCGTCGGGTGCGACCGTGGCTACGCTCGTCGTCTACGGAATGCACCCGACTAGCACTCCTCGCGACGTCCTCTCCGCCGACTGGCCCGGCAAGGTCGAGCACGACGCGCCGGTCCTCCTGCTTCAGGGCGCGGTCGGCAACAGCACATGGCAGCGCGACGCGCCGCTTGCCCAGGCTGTCGCTGCCGAAGTGGAGGCTGTCTTGCGCGATGCCCGGCCTCTCTCGGAGGCGCCGCTCGAATGCACGAGCCGCGCGCTGCAGCCTCCGCGCGCGCAAGCGAGCCGGCGTGTTCCATGGCTCTTGCGGCGCGCTGTTTCGAACATCCTCACCTGGTGGGGACCGCTACCGCTCGCCTTCCAGACTCGGATGCGCATCGGACCCGTCACGCTGCTCGGCGTGCCCGGCGAGCCGGTAGGTGAGCTGGGTATCGCCGCACGGCCCACGGTGCTGGTCGGACTGGCCGGTGGTTACCTTGGCTACGTCGAGACGCCCGAGCGCTGGGAAGCGGGTCTGGGCGAGTCATCCAAAACGTACTTCGGTCCGTCGCTCGCGCACGCGCTCGGCCTGTGGCCGCGGTAGATTGCGCCGCCTGCGGGCCGCAGCCGCAAGGGCCGCAAAAAAAATTATTTTTTTTGCGCGGAGGCTCTGATGGACGCGCTCTTCCGCATCTCCGACGAAGTGGCGACCGCGCTGCACGAGCATAGGCCCGTGGTCGCGCTGGAGACGAGCGTGGTCGCGCAGGGCCTGCCGGCGCCCGCGAATCTCGAATCGGCGCGGCGCTGCGCCAAGGCGGTGCGCGACGGCGGCGCCATCCCCGCGGCCATCGGCGTGCTCGCGGGACGCGTCGTCATCGGCATGAGCGGCGACGAGCTTGCGCGCCTGGGCGACCCCGCGCGCAAGCCGGCGAAAGCGGGTGCGCGCGATCTGGCGGCGCTCTGCGCGCAGCAGCGCGACGCGGGCACCACGGTATCGGCCACCTGCGCCATCGCCGAGCGCGCGGGCATCCGCGTCTTCGCCACCGGCGGCATCGGCGGCGTCCACCGCCGGCTCGACGCCCTTGCGCCGGCCGACATCTCGGCGGACCTGCACGAGATCGCGCGCCGCCGCGTCTGCGTGGTCTGCGCGGGTCCCAAGTTCATCCTCGACGTTCCGGCGACGTTCGAGCTCCTCGAGACGTTGGGCGTGCCGGTCTGGTCCTACCGCAGCGACGAGCTTCCGGCCTTCTATTGCGGCAGCGGCCTGCGCGCGGAGCAGTCGTTCTCCGACGCCGCGGGCGTGGCGCGCGCGCTGCGGGTGCACTGGGATGCGCTGGCGTCGCCTTCGGGCGTGCTGCTGGCCGTGCCGCCGCCCATCCCGCTGCCGCGGGAGGAGACCGAGGCCGCGCTCGCGCCGGCGCTGCGAGAGGCGGCGGCGCGCAAGCTGCCCGGAAAAGAGATCACGCCGTTTCTGCTTTCGGCCCTCTCGCAAGCGACGGCTGGCCGCACGCAGGACGCCAACCTCGCGCTGCTCGAGCGGAACGCCGCAACCGCCGCGGAGATCGCCGGCGCGCTCGCTTCTACAGCGCGGGCGTCGTGACGCCAGCCTCGCTCAGCGATCACTTGGCGGGGATGATCTGCGCTTGCCTTGCGCCGGCGCGATTGTCCGGCGCGACGATCATCAGGCCCGCCGCGGGCGTCTTGGCCCACTCGCCGGGATTGACCTTGACGGTGACCTTGGTGAACTCGTCCACAGGCACCGTCGGGCCCGTCGTGGGATCGACGGTCAGCGAGGGGCTGAAGGCATTGAACGTCCCGGTGCCCGGCACGCCCACGCCCTCCTGCTGGTTGAACACCGCCGCGGTATACGACAACTTCGAGTTCGCCGAGGTGAGCCCCAGGTCCGAGGCCCTGATCGTGAGCAGCGCCGTCGAGCCGTCGGTGGGCGCGTCGGCGAAGAACCGGATGATGATGTTGCGGGTGGAGGTATCGAAGAGCGCCGCGACCATCCTGTCCACGGGCAGCGCGCTGGTGATGAAGCCGCCGCCGATGCCGATGAGGACGAAGTCGGGCTTGGTCCCCGGCACGTCGCACGGCCCCGCCGGCGACTTGGTGAAGATGCAGATGTCGAACTCATCGGGCGCGGGGTTGGAGAACCTCGTCCAGGTATTGACTGCGAAGACCAGGAAGTTGTCGCTCGCGGTCCGCGGAATGGCGTGCACCCCGATGGCCCGCGGATCGACGAACTGCAGCCCCTGCCGCGGGCTGAAGAGGCCCTGGCTGAAGAAGTCAGGAGTGCCCGCGATGGCCCCGGAGAAGTTGGTCACGAACAGGGACTGGGTCGGATTCGAGGGGCCGACCGACATCCCTTCGGTGATCGAGACCAGGTTCGAGCGCACGCGCGGCACTGCGTAGAGCGGCAGCCGCAGGGTCACGCCGTTGTTCTGCCTGTCGTTCGCCGGAGTCAGCGTCAAGATGCCCGAGATCTCCTGGAAGAGGAGGGCGCCGCTCGCCGAATGAGTGGGGCCCACCGAGGAAGTGGGCACCTGCAGGGTGACCGAGAATTCCTCGTCCGAGCGGCCGCGCACGGTGATGGTCTCGTCGCTGGGGACCACCTCCACCGGGCCGCCGGAGAGCTGCGTCCAGGAGACGTTGAAGGTGGCTCGCCTTCTCCCGTGATTGCGGAGTTTGATCTCGCGCGTGGCGCTGAAGTCGTCCCTCATCTCGATCTCGCCGAACGAGAGGTTGTTCAGATGGTCGTCGGAGGTCGCCGCCACCACCTGCGTCCGGGTGGCGCCGAAAGGTTGGACTACGCCGCCGCCCGCCAGCCGGAGGGGGTTGCCCGGCACCAGGTTCGGATCCGCGGTCTGGAGGACCGCTGCGCGTTGGTCCTCGTGCGACCAGCGCGGGTGCGCCTGCCTGGTCAGCGCCAGGACGCCCGCGATGTGCGGCGTTGCCATCGAGGTGCCCGAGAAGCGCGCTCCGCCGGTGCCCGTCCCCATCAGCGAGGAGAGGATCGCCACGCCCGGCGCGGCGACGCTGGGCTTGAACTCGCTGTCGCCTTCACGCGGACCGCCCGAGCTGAAGCTGGCCACGTTCTCGAAGCCCGGGTTGGGGATGGCGAAGTTGCTGGCGCTGGCGCTGGTGGAGCCGGTGAGCGATGCGGCGTCAGAAGTCTTGATGCCAAAGAAGGGGATGGTGACCGGGTCGAAGGGGTTGGTGTCCGGGTCGCCTCCGCCGATGGCACCCTCGAGCGGAGGAAAGCCGGGACCGTTGTTGATCATGGCCACCGCCGCGGCGCCGTGCTTCTGGCCGGCGCCCGCACGGAAGACGCGCGCACAGTTTCCGCGCATCGTGACCACCAGCTTGCCTGCGATGGTCGCATCGACGTACTCGCTCTCGTTGCACCCGAGCGAGACGCTCCCGTCCGGGTTCCGCAGGACGACGACGGGGTACGAGGTGTCGTCGGAGAAGTCCGCGTTGTTGGAGTTGAGCACCGTGATGCTGGAGCCCCCAGGCGTGAGCTGCAGCGTGGCGCCCGGGAAGCTCGCGGTCGAATCCATCGCCGCCGCCGTGACGACGCCATTGCCCGCGGCGGGCGAGCTGGTGAGGTAGAGGCCGGGCCCCGAGTTGCCGGAAGCGGCGACCACCAGGATGCCGGCCTTCACCGCGTTGGCCGCGGCCTCGGAGTCGGCGTCATGGGCCTGCCCGAAATCGGCTCCCAGCGACATGCTGATGATGTCCATCTCGTGCTCGACGGCCCATTCGATGGCCTCGACGACCACGTTGGTGGACCCCGCGCAGCCGAAGACGCGGATCATGTAGAGGTCGGCCAGGGGAGCGACGCCCGGCCCGATCGCGAAGGTGTTGTCCGTGTACGCGTCGGAGTTGTACGGGCCCTGGTAGGTGCTGCCGTCGTCGAGCACGCCGAAGCCCGCGGCAGTGCCGGAGACGTGGGTGCCGTGGCTGTTGCAGTCGAGCGGGTTGGGGTCGGGCTTCGGCGCGTGCGCCGCGTCGTTGAAGTTGGCGTTGTAGTCGTCGCCGACCAGGTCGATGCCGCCCTTCACCTTGGGCGCGTCGGGGCCGAACATCGTGGGGTCGGCGTCGGCCGTGCTGTTGGCGAAGGCCGTGTTCCAGGCCTCGATCGTGCCCGGACCGCCGAAGTTGGCGTGCGTGTAATCGACGCCGGTATCGATGATGGCAATCTTGACGTCCTCGCCGCGGAAGCCGGGCACGCCGCTCCAGACCGCCGGCGCGCCGATGAAGGGCACGCTGACCGCGTTGTTCAGCGTGTGGTTGCGCACCGGCATCACGTCGACGACGCCGGGGATGGAGTAGAGACTGCCGAGCTGGCTGCGGGGGATCTCCACCTTCACGCCGTTGATCGCGTGATGAAAGTGGCCCAGCACCGTACCGCCGAGCGCGGCGATGTCGGGTCCAGCCGCGATGTGCTGCGCGTGGGTCTCGGCCTCGACGGCGGCGGTCGCCGCGCGCGAGAGCGTCTTGTTGGTGGCCAGCGAGCGAGCGACAGCCACCGGCTCCGCCGACATCTTGAGCACGACCTTGACGCGATCCTCGGTTTTCAGGATGCGGGGCGTGAAATCGCTCTGCAGCGACAGGGGGGTCTCCAGCTCGAGCGGGCCGGCGCTCGGCGCTTGCGCCCCGAGGGTCAGCGGCACTGCGGCGATCGCCGTCAGCAGGGACAGAAAGGTGCCTCGTCGCATGGATGGTCTCCCGATGGAAACGCGGTGTTTTGAGGAGTCGGAGCGGTGGGTCTTCGAAGAATCGCCCCTCGGCTGCCTGGTGGTCAAGTGGGCGACACTCGCCTACCTGTTCGTTTGCAGGCCAAGCGGAGGCAGCGCATCACCTTTCTTGCTACCGCGCCGACGAACGAGTCTGACGTCCCGCCCTGTTTTTTTCAGGGGACGGCGGCGGCGCGGGAGAGGCGGTCGCGGATGGCGTCCCACTCTTGCGAGGCGGGGACCTGCTCGATCAGGATGGCCGCGCAGTCCGCGTCCTCCAGATCGCGCAGCGCTGCATAGAGGCCGTGGGCATAGCCCACCGGGTCCTCGGGAAGCCGCGCCACCTCAGCCGCGGGCGGGGCCGGGGTCTTGCCGCGCAGGAGGACGCCCAGCCGGCCCGGCGGCCGCGTCGCCGCCAGCTCCTCCGCCGGGACGACGCGCACCACCGCCGCGGGCGCGTAGTGACGGCGGTGCTGGCCGGGGGACTGGGCGACTGCGCCCTGCGCACGCCCCTCTTCGACGGGCCCGATCAGCTCCTCTAGCGCGGCGCGCGAAATCGCTCCCGCCCGCAGCAGGCGCGGACCCCCCTCGTCGAGCGCGAGCACGGTGGACTCGATCCCCACCGCGCAGCGCCCGCCGTCGAGCACGGCGTCGATCCGCCCGTTCAAGTCGCGCAGCACGTGGGCGGCGGAAGTCGGCGAGACGTGCTCCGAGCGGTTCGCACTCGGCGCGGCCAGCGGCGCCCCCACCCGCTGCAAGAGGGCGCGCGCGGCCGCATGCGCCGGCGCCCGCACGCCGACGGTGTCTCCGCCCGCGGTGCATTCGTCGGGAACGATCGCCGTCCGCGGCAGCACCAGCGTGAGAGGCCCGGGCCAGTAGCGCGCCGCCAGCTGCCGCGCCTCGAGCGGCCAGCGCGACACCAGCGGGCGCGCGTCGTCCTCGCCCAGCACGTGCACGATCAGGGGATTGGTCATCGGCCGCCCTTTGGCCGCGTAGATCGCGCGCACCGCCAGCGGCTCCAGCGCGAGCGCGCCCAGCCCGTACACCGTCTCGGTCGGAAACGCGACCAGCCCGCCGCGGCGCAGGAGCGCTGCCGCCTCGTCGAGATCCGCCGACGAGCTTGCGCTGAGGAGCCGTGTCTCTACGGCGTACTCTCCAGCGCCGATCGGTGAATGCCCTCTCCGACCAGCCGCGGAATGGCGGTGCTCCAGGCTTCACGCAGCTCGGCGACGCGCGCCTCGAGGAGGCCGGAGGAGCGGGCTTCGCCGGCGTCGCCAGTCGCGGAGCCGCGAAGGGCGGAGTACTCGATGACGAGCGACGTCCCGCCCACCTGCCCGATCTCCTCGAGCGGCGCGCCCGCCGCCTTGCAGATCGCCTCGACGCGCCCTCGATCGCTCCCGGCATACGAGACCAGGATGCGCGACGCGTCCTCGCCGAAGAGCAGGGCGTCGGCGCGCAAGGAAGATTTGAGCAGCACCCGGCCGCCCAGCTGGTTGGCAAAGCACATCTCGGCCAGCGCCACCGCGAGGCCGCCGTCCGAGCAGTCGTGGGCCGCCTTCACCGCGCCCGCCCGCACGCAGTCGCGCACCGCCTTTTGCACCGCTTTCTCGCGCGCGAAGTCGAGCGGCGGCGGCAGGCCCGCGGTCTTGCCGTGCACCACGCGCAGGTACTCGCTGCCGCCGATGTGCCCCGCCCCCACGCCGCCGACGAGCGCCACCTTGTCGCCGGCCCGCGCGAATCCCGAGCGCGCGTTCTTTGCGCAGTCGTCCATCAGGCCGACCATCCCGATCATCGGCGTGGGGAAGATGCCCTTGCCCTCCGTCTCGTTGTAGAGCGAGACGTTGCCCGAGACGACCGGCGTCCCCAGCGCGTCGCAGGCGTCGGTGATGCCGAGGCAGGCCTGCTCGAACTGCCACATGATCTCGGGTCGCTCCGGGTTGCCGAAGTTGAGGCAGTCGGTCACCGCCAGAGGCTCGCCGCCGACGCACGAGACGTTGCGCGCCGTCTCGGCCACCGCGTGGGCCGCGCCCAGCCGCGGCTCGAGGTAGACCCAGCGCGAATTGCAGCCGACGCTGAGCGCCACGCCGCCCTCGCGCTGCCCGGTGAAGCGCACCACCGCCGCGTCGCCCTGCCCGGGCCGGACCGCCGTGCCGATCCGGACCATGTGATCGTATTGTCTGTACACCCACTCCTTCGAGGCGACCGTGGGCGAGGCCAGCACCGCCAGGAGCGCGGCTTTCAGGCTCTTCGGCAGCGGCACCTCGGGAACCTTTTGCAGCTCGTCCTGCGCCGCGGGCCGCTTGCGCGGGCGATCGTACTGCGGCGCATCGCTGGTGAGCGGCGCGATCGGCAGCTCCGCCACCACCTGCCCGCCGCTCTGGATCACGAGCTTCCCGGAGTCGGTGACGCGGCCCACGGTGGCGTGCGCGAGATCCCACTTGTCGCAGATCTCGAACACCTCCTTCTCGCGGCCCTTCCTCGCGACCAGGAGCATGCGCTCCTGCGATTCGGAGAGCATCACTTCGTACGGCGTCATCCCGGTCTCGCGGCGCGGCACCGCGTCGACGTCGAGCAAGAGGCCGCTGCCCGCGCGCGCGGCCATCTCCACCGAGCTGGAGGTCAGCCCCGCCGCTCCCATGTCCTGGATGCCCACCAGGCAGTCCGTCTTGAACAGCTCGAGGCAGGCCTCGAGCAGGAGCTTCTCCATGAACGGATCGCCCACCTGCACGGTGGGGCGCTTCTGCTCGCTCTGTTGGTCGAACTCGGCGCTGGCCATGGTGGCGCCGTGGATGCCGTCGCGGCCGGTGCGGGCGCCGATGTAGATCACCGGGTTTCCCACGCCGCTGGCGGTGCCCCGGAAGATCTTGCCGGCCTTGAGTATACCAAGTGTAAACGCGTTCACCAGGCAGTTGCCGTCGTACGACGAATCGAACGCCACCTCGCCGCCCACCGTCGGCACGCCGATGCAGTTGCCGTAGCCGGCGA
>Ga0213851_1130301_pt1 | contig 14043 bp, 12 predicted proteins | sample ABR_2014_MetaT_FD_164455 | JGI IMG/M metagenome (GOLD analysis project Ga0213851, IMG submission 164455) | Metatranscriptome of freshwater sediment microbial communities from post-fracked creek in Pennsylvania, United States - ABR_2014... | ecosystem: Environmental > Aquatic > Freshwater > Creek...
AAGATCACCCAGGCCGCGGCGCGGACTTTTCCCTCGGCCGTGAGGTGGATCTCGAGCGGCGAGCCCGCGATCATGAAGGCCGCGATCAGCGCCATGGGCAGCCCGAAGCCGGCCAGCTCGGGATTGCCAAACTGGCGCGCGATCAGGAAGCGGCCCGCATACAGGAGCACTCCACAGAGCGCTCCCATGGCGCCGAGGGAGAAGGTGGCCTGGGTCAGCCACTCGCGCTCCCGGCCGTCCTTGCGCGGCACGAAGTAATAGAGGCTCTGGGCGAGCCCCAGTTGCAGCATGAAGAAGCCGGTGGTCACCACCAGCCACACCTGCTTGTACGTGCCGAACTCCGCCTGCGGGAGCAGGCGGGTGAGGATGAGCGGCAGCCCGAACCCCAGGACGGTGGCGCCCAGGCGGCCCAACATGAGAGGGCCGGCCTGGCCCAGGATCCCCCTCGGACGGGACATGGCTTTATCCGTGCGCCGAGAGCGGCTTCTCTTCGGCCGGCCTCCCGGAGTCGAAGTTGGTGGGCCGCGCGCCCATCACGGGCTTCTGCATCTCCAGCATGCCAAACGTGTCCTCGAATTGGCAGGCGGCGAGCGCTTCGGAATAGCCGCCGAACACGCCGGCCGACGACGCCTCCCAGAGCACTTTTCGTTTGAGCGCAAACGGATCGCCGCCGGGCACGTTGGGCATGTCCTCGGTGGTGACCGCGCTCACGAATCCTTCCGCCTGCAGCGCCTGCGCCACGCCCGCGTTGTAGTAGCCGTTGCAGTACGCGAAGTGGCGCACGGGCTTCTTCACGCCCTTCTCCAGCACGGCCTTGCACTGCGCGATTTCGCGGCGCGCATCGGCCAGCGGCTGGTGGGTGAGCACGGTGTGCTCGGCCGTGTGCGCGCCGGTGATCACGCCATGCGCGTCCAGCTCGCGCAGCATCTCCCAGGTCATGGGCAGCTCGCCCTGGGGGCCATCGTGGTGGGTGAGCCCCAGGCGATCCTCGAGCGCGGAGGCCAGCGCGAGCAGGCCCGGCGTGGGATAGCGCGAGATCAGCCGCTCCAGCGCCACCTCGGGCTGGACGCCGCCGTCGAGCGCGTCGGCGAGCCAGCGCTCGCCGGTGCCACCCACGCCCACCGCGATGGCCGAGAGGCCGCGGTCCGCCATGCGCTCGAGCGCCGCGTAGAGGCGATCGTGGCCGAGCCTTTGCCCGGTGCCCACGAACGAGGAGGGCACGTAGACCACGCCGGGCGCGCGCAGCGCCCGCAGTACCGGAAAGGCGTGCGTGTAGACGTCGCGGTAGCCGTCGTCGAATGTGATCACCGCAACGTCGCGCGCGGCGCGGCGGGCGCCGTTCAGCACTTCCAGCGCGTCCTCCAGCGAGACGATGTCGTGGCTTCCGAGGAGCGCTTCGAGGTGCCGGCGGAAGGTCTGCTGCGCGATGTTCAGCGTGTAGAGGCCGCGCTCCTTCTCATCGAGGAAATCGGCCACCACCCGGTGGTAGCTCAGGATCAAGACGCGCCGTCCGCCCACCGCGCGGCGCTGGACGGCCGAGAGAAGGTGACGCGCGCCCAGGTGGTGCAGCGCCACCGCGGTCGCGCCCTTGACCGCCCGGCGCGCAGCCCGAAGTGCACGAACTTTCAAGGGCTCCATGTCAGCCTCCTCCGCGCCTTGCGCACCGCCTCGATCGCTCGCTGCGGCAGCGCGGCCTTGACGGTCTCCTTGGCGAACACCGAGGCCTGCAGAGCTGCGCGCGCCGCCCGCCCGCGGGTGCCGCGCCAGAGGCGGAACTGGATCGTCCAGCGCTCGCCCCGCGCCCACTCGCCCTTGTAGCCCTCGTCGCCGCGGAGGAAGTCGAACTCGGAAAGCCCCTCGGCAAAGGCGTCGGACACGGTGCGCGCCAGCAGCACCAGCCCCACCGAGCGCGACGCCCAGAGCGGGTCGTAGCCGGACTGGTAGTAGTTGAACTTGCCGCCGTGCACGACGCCATAGACCGAGGCGACCGGGCGGCGCGCGGCGTAGAGCGTGTACATGCGCAGCGCGCCGATCCCCGCCAGGCGCTGAGCGGCGTCGCGGTGGAACTGCTCGTGGCGCGCGTCGGTGAGGCCCTCCGAGCCGCCGAGGGCGTCCCAGCGCGCGCGATGCAGCTCGAGGAACTCCTCGGTGGCGCGGACGGCCTCTTGCGGCGTGCGCGCGCACGAGATCGACACGCCGGGCTGGCGGAAGATCCACTTCTCGCGGCGGCGGAGGTTCTCCTTGCGGCCCAGACCCTCCAGATACTCGTCGTAGGTCCCCGTCAGCGGAATGTGCGGGCAGACGAAGCGCACCCGCGCGTCGCGCACCAGGGCGCCCCGCCTGGGCGGAAAGCGGGCGGCGAGCTGGCCGGCGGTGAAGCTCTCGCGCCAGAGGCCGTCGAGATCGCACAAGTCCCACGGCAGGTCGAGTAGCGCCGAGAGGCAGTGCTGCAGCACCTCGCGCTCCCGCCCCGGTTCGGCCAGCGCATCGAGGTAATCGCAGCCGGTGTCGCCGTCGCCCAAAAAAGCGATGCGCCGCACCTCGACGCCGCCCACCCGCACCTTCTCGGAGAAGAGCGGCAAAATGCCGATCAGCTGCCCGCTCTCGCGCACGCAGAGGATCTGCTGCTGGCGCCCCCGGCCGAAGTGCTCCCACCAGGGCAGGAGCCACTCGGGCGCCAGGAACATGTTGCCGGCGCGGGCGCGCTGGTTGAGGGCGCGCCACTCGTCGGCGCCGGGCGCTCCCAGCGAGGTCTCGATGGGCATCACCTCGATGGCCGCGTTCACGTGAGCAACTCCCGCATGCAGTGCCCGATGTGCTCCACGTCGGCGGGCGAGAGGTCCTGGTGCACCGGCAGCTCCAGCACGTGCTCGCGCAGCCGATCCACCTCGGGGTACATCCCGGCCGGCACCGCCGGATGGCGCACGCGCCAGAAGTCCACCGTCTCCACCCCGCGCGCGAGCAGCCGGGCCATGGCGCCCGCCTTGTCGTCCACCACCACCGCGTAGAAGAGCGGGCAGATGCCGGGCTTCAGCTCTCCGGTCACCGGCGGCGCCAGGTCGCGCAGCATCGCGTAGAGGAGGAAGTAGTTGCGGCGGCGGCGCTCGACGATGGCCGAGAAGTCCTGGTTGCGCAGCACCAGGTGGCTGAGCGCGCTCATCCCCAGGTGCACGTCGGCGAGGTTGAAGTGCATGGTTCCGGTGGAGACGCGCTCGACGCCCGCGCGCTGGACCAGCCGGCGGCTGGTTTCCCGCACCGCCTGCCGCGCGCGGCGGCCCAGCTCGCCGGTGCGGAGCTCGAGATTCGAGAGCAGGTTGCCGGCGAGGTGCGACACGGTGGAGAGCAAAGGTGGCCGGGCGACCTCGGGCAGCGTGTCGAGCTTCCGCGCCCACTCGCCGCGGGCCAGAAGCGCGCCGCCGTTGGGCACCGGCACCGTCTTGTAGAGGCAGAAGACGGAGACGTCGCCCGAGGAGCCCAGCGGCCTCTCGCCGTCGCGCGAGAGCAGCGAGAGCGCGCAGTCCTCGATCAGCGGCACCCGCAGCTCGTTGGCCAGCGCCCGCGCCTCGGTCATGTCCTGCGCGAAGCCGGCGTAGTGGATCACGTAGAGCGCGGAGACGTCCTGCGCGTGGGCGCGGGCATCGTCGAAGTCGCAGCGCATCTCGCCGTCGACGCGGTAGAAGACCGGTCGCACGCCGGCCGCCAGCAGCGTCTCCAGCTCGACGCCGTGGTGGTAGGCGGGCATCAGCACCCGCTTCTCGGAGAGACCGAGCAGGTGGATCGCGTCCCACACCGCGTTGCGCGCGAAGTAGCGGTAGCGCAGCCCGGGCTGATCGAAGGGAAATACCAGCGCCGACGCTGCCGCCGGACGCGGGAAGAGCATGTGCGGCCACGCCGTCTGCATCGCCGGAATGGGCCGGGTCGGAGCGGGAGCTTTCTCGCCTGAGCCTTGGGTGGCATGCAGCCGCTGCGCCGTGTTCATTTCAAGACTCCTTGTGAAGCAGCCTTCGCAGGATCGGCCAGAGCGTGAAGCGCGCCTCGCGCACCAGCCGCCCTCGGACCGTCGGCCTGAAGATGGTCAGCCAGGTGTGCGCGCGCAGCTTCGACTCCCAATCGAGCTTCCAGTCCATGCAGGGGCCCAGGAAGTCGAACTCGTGCAGGCCGCGGGCGCAGGCGTCGCGGATGGCGTCGCTGGTGAGCTGCTGGCCCGGCGAGAACTCGTGCAGCGATTCGTCGTAGCCGAGCTTGAGCAGGAAGTGCCGGCCGGCGTGAACGATGCTCAGGTGGGCCGCGACGCGCTTGCCCGAAAGCTCGAGGAACCCCAGCGCCAGCGCGCCCCGCTTGGCGGCATCGCGGGCGATCTGCGCGTAGAAGCCAACCAATTCGGGCCGCTGCGCGATGGCCGTGCCGCCCTTGCCCTTCCAGCCGCTGCCCTCGATGGTGAAGAAGTCCGCGAGGCCCTCGTCGAGCGCCTTGGCGTCCTTCCCGTCGAGAAGGACGTACTTCAGTTCGCCCTTCTCCGCGAGCCGCCTCCGCCGGCGCCTGAGATTCTGCCGAAACTTGGCGTCGACCGCCCCCTCCACCAACTCGTACCCAGACGCAGCGAGCTTTTCGCTCTTCTTCGGCTTGCCTGAAGCCTGAAGCCTGGAGCCTGAAGCCTCGTCTTGCGGCAGCGGCAAGTACGGCGACCGCAGCGACACCCAGAGCCCGCACGGATATCCGTCGCGCTCCGCGAACGCGCGGAGCTGCCAATCCCCCGCGCCCTCTGGCAGATCGCGCAGGCGCAGGCGATCCCAGGCCTGGGTTTGCAAGTTCCGCCAGATCAGCTCGAGACCCTCCTGCCAGCGCCGCCCCAAGAGCGCGCCCCCGCGCTGCGAATGGTCGTTTACAGGTAGCGACCAGGTGGTCATCGGGAAGAAGCAGGTATCGGCGCTGCGGTCGCGCGTTTCGATCAACGGCAGGGCGGCGTGGATCTCACGGCCTGCCCTCGCCAAGAACGTGCGCAGCGTCGCCCCCGGCGCGAAGTTCTCGATGTACGCGCGCACCCATTCATGCCGCAGCATCGGCTCGTCGCGCGGCCCCTTGGCGAGCGCGTCGTTCCACGCCCGCTCGAGCTGCACGAAGGCATCTCGCCCCTCGACGACCTGCACGACGAGGTCCGTCTGGCTGCCAGCATCCAGCATCCGGCTGCCAGCAGAAGCACGATCGGAAGCTGGCCGCTGGCCGCTGGCCGCTGGCAGCCTCGCAGCTTCAGCAGTCATCTGGCCCCCCGTCCGAAGAGCACCGTCTTCACCGTGTGGAAGCAGATCGCCAGGTCGAGGAAGAGCGACTGGTGCTGCAGGTAGTAGAGGTCGTACTCGAGCTTGGCCTTCGCATCGTCTACGGTGGCGCCGTACGGGTAGCGGATCTGAGCCCAGCCGGTGATGCCCGGCTTCACCGCCTCGCGCAGACCGAAGAACGGGATCTGCGCCTTGAGCTGCTGCACGAAGAAGGGCCGCTCGGGCCGCGGGCCGACGAAGGACATGTCGCCGCTGAAGACGGCGAACACCTGAGGGATCTCGTCGAGCCGCGACTTGCGCAAAAAAGCGCCCAGCCGCGTGACCCGAGGGTCCTTCATCTGCGCCCAGACGGGGCCGGAGAGGTGCTCGGCGTCCTTCCTCATCGTCCGCAGCTTGTAGACGCGGTACGGTTTGCCGCCGCGGCCGACGCGCTCCTGCCAGTAGAAGACCGGACCCTCTGAGTCGAGCTTGATCAGCGCCGCCAGGATCAGCAGCAAAGGCGCGGCGCAGAGCAGCAAGAGCCCGCTCATGGTGAGATCGAAGACGCGCTTCACCCCCGCGCGCAGCGGCGAGATCAGCCCTTCGCCGATGGCCAGATCGCTCGGCCGCACCAGCGCGAGCGGAATCCGCCGCAGCACGCGCTCGGCGAAGCGCTGCGCCGGCAGCACGGTGACGCCCGAGAGGCGCATGCGGATCAGCTCGTCGATGGGCAGCCGCGAGCGGCGTTCGTCGGAAGCGATCACCACCGTGTCGACGTGCAGCTCGCGCACGGCCTCGGAGAGCGTGTGCGCGGTGACGGCCAGCCCGTGCTGTCCCGGCTTCTGCAGCGGCACCACCGCCGCCAGGGGTCCGCGACCCTCGCCGTGGTCCGAGGCAAAGTTTCGAGAGTCCGCCGTCGCCGCGACCGCCGCCTCCGCGACCAGCCCCTGCATCTGCAGCGGCGCCCCGGCGGGGCCGACGATCAGCTGCGCGCCCGGGATCACGGACGGCGCCGGCGCCAGCGCAATCGCCTCCTGCTCGACGGGCCCCGAAACCGCCATCACCGCCTCGGCGATCGCCTGCCCGCCTCCCATGGCGACATTCCGCGATTCGGGCAGCGCGAGATCGATCGCCGGGTCCAGCTTTCCCGCCACCTCGTATTCGCCGAACGCCTCGGTGCGGATGAAGCGCTCGATCTCGGAAGCCCGCGCTCCCGTGCCGATCACCAGCACGCGGTTGTGCCCGCGCTCGTCCATGCGTGCCACCAGCGCGGCCCTCGCCAGCAGCACGCCCACGCTCGCCGCGCCCAGGGTTTCGATGAAAGCGCCCCGCGGCAACCCGCCGCCGGCCAGCAGCACGCAGATCGCCGCCGCCATGGTGGCGAAGCCGAGCGCCTGGAGGGCAGCCGCGCCGCGGTTGCGGTCGTTGCGCATGACTTGTGGATCGTAGAGATCCGAAAGGTAGAGCGCGGCCGGCACGCACACCGCCGCCGCTGCCAGCGCCGCCACCGCTCGCCAGCCGTGAGCGGTGCGCGCGTTGATCCACATCGCCAGCCCGGCCAGCGCTGCCTCGATCAGGACCAGGCGCGCCGCCCGCCCGCTGTACCAGTGGCCCGAGAACTGGGGCATCGCTCACGTCCCGTTGGTGAGCTGACCCTTGACGAGTGGTAGCGGCGCAGGCACGCGCGACCGCTCCACGCCGTTGAGCACCAGGCCCCACACCGGCGCGCCAGCGAGCGACCGCACCGCGGACGCCACCTGCTCGCGCGGCGTCACGTTGGCGCGCGCCACCATCACGACGCCGTCCGCCTTGTGCGCCACCACCGCCGCGTCCGCCGTCGCCAGCGCGGGCGGAACGTCGAGGTAGATCTCGTCGAAGAGCGTGCGCAGGAGCGACAGGGTCTGCGCGAAGCGCGTCCCCGCCAAGAGCGATGCCGACTCCGCTCCCTGCACGCGGCCCGACGTGATCACCGCGAGATGGCCCTCGCTGTAGCGGCCCAGCGCCTCGCCGATCTCGGTCTTGCCGGTGAGCACGTCGGCGAGCCCGACGCGCGTCCCCATGCCGAAGAGGGCGTCCTGCCCGCCGCGGCGCAGGTCGCAATCCACCAGCGCCACCCGGGCATCGCGGCCCCGGGCTGCGGTCAGCGCCAGGTTGGCTGCGGTGACCGATACGCCCTCGCCGCGCACCGCGCTGGTCACGGCGATCACCAAGCCGCCCCGGCTCTGGCCGGCGCTCTCACCCCGGAGCGACCAGATGTGCCGCAAGCGGTGCAGCAGCATCCGGTACTGCTCCGCCGCCGCCCCCATCGGGTTGGTCAGCGCGACCAGCCGCTCGTCGATGCTCGCTTCCGCCCCGCCCTCGATGCGTTCGAGGAACCGGCCCCGCGCTTCCACTGCCTGTGCATTGCTCGACATGTGAATCTCCTTTTTGCGGTTTAGGCTTCAGCTTGAACGCGCTTCGGCAGCACGCGCAGGTCGTACTTCCCGGACAACTCCGGCACGCAGGCCAACACCGGTAGAGTCAGCGCCGTGCCCACTTCGCTCTCGCTGCGCAGCGAGCGGTCGGCCAGCTCGCGCCCGAGCGAGATCGCGCAGCCCAGCACCAGCGCCGCCAGCGCCGCCAGCAGCAGATATTGCGGCCGGTTGGGACTCGCCGCGACCGAGGGAGGCTGCGCGCTCTCCAGCACGCGGAACTCGCTGGGGCCGGACTTCAATTCCAGCTCCGCGGTGATCTCCGCCTCCGCCTTCTTCGACGTCAGTTGGGCGACCTTGGCGTTCAGCAAGTCCACGTCGCGGGTGAGATCGGCGAGCTGCGCCTGGACCATCGGCGTGCCCGCGATCAGCTTGTCGAGCCGCGCTTGTTCCTTCTGCAGCTCCGCCGCACGCCGATCGCCGCGCTGGATGGCCGCGGTCATGCGCCGCAGCTCGAGATCGTTCGCCGCCGCCCGGGTGCGGGCCCCCTGCAGCCGGCCCACGGCCGCATCCAGCTCGCGCTTCATCGCCAGCACATCCGGGTGATCGGGGGTGAGAGACGAGGAGAGGCTCGCGAACCTGGCGCGCGCGCCGTCGACCAGATCCTCGAGGCGGCCCACCTCGGTGTCTTTGCCGAACGGCTGCGTGCCGAGCAGGTCGATCCGGTGCTGCGCTTCCTGGGCGAAGGTCGCCATTTGCTCGATGTTGCGCGAAATTTGATCGCGCTGGTGGAAGCGCGCCTCGAGCAGCTCGGGCAACTCGTCGGCGTGCGCCTGCTTGAAGGCGCCCACCTTGGCCTGCGCCTTCGACAGCTCGCCGCGCATCTCGGCCAGCTTCTGCCCGATGATGTCGCGGGTGCGCGTCACCTGGCCGTTGCGGACCTGGAGGTTGCCCTCGATGTAGAGCTCGGCGAGCCGGTTTGCCGTGCGCGCTGCCTCTTCCGGATTCCCGCTGCGCACGATGATGGCGAAGGCGTTGTCGCCCTCGGCGTGCACCTCGGTGTCCAAGCGCAGCGCCTCGACCGCCTCGTCCATGCCCTGCTTGCGGGCCTTCGGATAGAGGTTCAGCTCCTCGATGGCCGTGGCCATCAGCGTGCGCGCATAGACGTTGGCGCGCACCGACTTCACCTTCTCCTCCAGGCTCAGCGCGTTGATCACCGGCACCACCAGATCTGGGTGCGGCGTGAACGGCTCCACCATCACCATCGCCCGGGCCCGGTATTCGTTCGGTATCTGCGCGATCACCACCGCCGCCACTGCGAGCACGCTGCCCGCCACCAACGCCGTCAGCTTCCAGCGGCGCCGCACCGCGGCCCAGAGCTCATCGATCGTGTACGTCCGTTCCATCTCATCTCCCTTGGTTACGCGCGGCCGCGGCCGCGAGAGTCAAAATCGCGCCTTCTCCCACGTCAGCCGCATCTGCATCACGTTGCGATCCACTTGCTGAGCCAGGGCCCGGTCGTTGAGCCGCGCATCGCGCAGCCCCGCCACGCCCAGCTTGAGATTCTCGGTAAAGGACCAGTCGAGCCCCACCTCACCGCCGTAGCCCAGCGCGCCCAGCTCGCCCTGGTTGAAGGCGCTGGCATTGCGATACATGCCGAAGTGGAAATGCGCGCCCAGCCGCCTCCACTGCTGGACCAGGCCCACCTCTACGATGTCGCCGACCAGCGGGCCCGCCGAGCTGGGGCCGATCATCAGATCGTGCGCCAGCGTGAGCGAGATCGCGCTGGTGGGCGTGTAGCTCTCGATCCCGAAGCGCGCCACCGGCTGCAGGAGTCCCTGCGCGCCGTTTCCCGTCAGCAGCAAGGCGCCGCCGCGGGCGACGATCTGCGCAGTCGGCGACAGCGCCCAGGTGTAGCCGAGCAGCGCCGAATGCGCTTCGTCGAGCAGGCCGCCGGGGGATCCCCTCGGCGAGCGCGGATTCGGCGTGGTCCCGAAGCCGAAGAAGAGCTGCTCGCGCACGCCCACGTCCCACTTGCTGCGCGCGCTCGTCTTCCAAGCGTACTTCAGCGTGGGAGCGAGCACGTAGCCGTTGCCGGGATCGTTGGCGCCGAAGGCGAGCAACTGCGCGTCGATCCCGTAGTCGATCTCCGAGTGTCCGCTCAGCGCGTGATCCACCTCGCCCGAGAACCTGCCGACGAAGATCTGGGTCTGGCCCGGACGCAGCAGAAGACCCAGGCCGGCGATGGAAAACGGATCCTGCGCGTACGTCGTGGTGGTGCGCAGGAGCAGTCGGTCCTCCGGCGAGAGGTGCACGCGGGTCCCCAGGGTGCAGGTCTCGCTGGAAGCGAACGCTCCCGACGAGAGCCCGAATTCCTGCGGATGCGCGAGGCGCGCGAGGCCTGCCTGGCAGTCGAGATCGAGATGGAGCTGGTGGTCGCCGAACAAGTCCAGCTTGAGCCCGGGCACCGCCTGCCCGAAGCTGTCGGCGCCCGAGCCGTTGAGCTGCACATTGTCGTTGTAGCCGCCCATCACCGACATGCGCGGCCGGAACTCGATGTAGACCTTCGCGCTGGCCCCCCACGCCGCCAGAGAGGCGGCGAGGAACACCTGCAGCGCGAGCGTTTTACGTGGGTCCATCGACATGGCTCCTACGGCACCACCACGGTGTCGCCGGGGCCGAGCGCGACCTTGCTGTCCCCGGAGACCAGGTCGTCGTAGGCGACCGCGACGCGGCGGCCGTCGGCGTGCAGCACCTGGATGTCGCCGCGGTCGGCGAACTCGGCGAGCCCGCCCGCGAGCGCCAGCGCCTGCAGCACGTTCATGTTGCTGCGCAGCGGGAACGCGCCCGGGTGCCCCACCATCCCGGTGACGTAGACCTTCGCGCCGTTGACGTCATGGACGATGACGGTGACGCGCGGATCGCGCACATAGGAGGCCAGGGCCTTGGAAACGCTCTGCTCCAATTCTTGTGGCCTGAGCCCCTCGGCCTGCATCTCCCCGACGAGTGGCAGGGTGATCTTGCCGTCGGGCCGGACGGGCACCGTGCGCGAGAGCTCGGGCTCCTTCCAGACCGAGACTTCGATCACGTCCTCGCGGCTCATGCGGAATTCGGACATCTGCCGGACCTGGTCGTCCTCCTTCACCGCGCGGTGCGAGCACCCCGCAGCGACCAGCGCCAACCCCAGAAGCAACTTTCCGACGCCCCTCGCCATATGTCTCCCTCTCCCCGCCAAGGCGGGCCAAGATCGCCGCGAACCGGAGCACGCGCCGTGCCAGCGCCCGCTGGTCCCGCCGCGCGGCTCCACCCGCTTTGTCTGCAGGCAAAGGGCCAACGAAGGGAGCGAGCGCTCCTGCGCTGGAGCACGCTTCGCGGGGGACCGGCGTTCCCCGGCACGGAACACCAGTTCCCACTCGTCCGCATGCGCGAGCAGCGAGAGGGAGATGGCGCGGATCTGGCTATGGCAGGGCACGGGGCCGCACCGGCGGCGATACAGCAGGGGGACTTCACCAATGTTCAGGACCATCGCAGCGGCTGCCATCGTCTTTGCCTTTGCAGCGTTCGCGCTCCACCACACGACGGCCGCGGGGCCGCTCGAGGAGCCGCTCCTGCTGCTGTTGACGGGAACGCTCTTTCTGATCGCGGGAAAGCTGTTCAATCAGCCGCGATACCGAGCGGCTGCCGAGACAGTTCTTCCTGAAGCCCGGCGGTGATGCGCGGGTCGGTGAGGCCGCAGTCCTTGATCTTGTAGAGCAGCGCCTTGTAGCTGATCTGCAGGCGCACTGCCGCCTTGCGCTTGTTCCAGTTGGTGCGCGCGAGCATCGCGCTGATCACCTCGCGCTCGGCCCGTATGGCGGCCTGGCGCGCGATGTCCTTGAGCGAAACCGTCTCCGTTCCGATCGGCAGGACCGAGACCACCGGCGCCATTCCAGCGGGCGGCGTCGAGCGCACCACGCCCTGGTTGGCGGGAGGAAGCGAGCCGCCCGCCGAGCCCTGCTGGTGCGCCACCTGCCCCGCGGGCCTTCGCGAGACCGTAGCCGCCAGCTCGTCGAACACGTACTTCTCGTCGCGCAGCACCACCAGGCGGCGGACCAGGTTTTCCAGCTCACGCACGTTGCCCGGATAGTCGTAGGCGGTGAGGCGCTGCATCACCTCTGCGGAGAACACCATGGCGCCCTGACGGTACTTGCTTCCATACTTCTTGCGGAAGTGCTCGATCAGCCCCGGGATGTCTTCCCTGCGGTCGCGCAGCGGCGGAACCAGGACGCTCACGACGTTGAGGCGGTAATAGAGATCCTCGCGGAAGTTCCCGCGCGCGATCTCGTCCTCCAGCACGCGGTTGGTCGCCACCACCACCCGCGCGTCGGCGCGCAGCGGGCGCTTGCCGCCCACGCGGTAGTACTCCTCGTCCTGCAATACTTGAAGCAGCTTCGCCTGCAGCGCGGGGTGCATCTCGCCGATCTCGTCGAGGAAGATGGTGCCCTTGTCGGCCAGCTCGAACTTGCCGGGCTTTTCACTGGTGGCGCCGGTGAAGGCGCCGCGCTCATGGCCGAACAGCTCGGACTCGAGGAGCTCGCTGGGCATCGCCGCGCAGTTGATCTTCACGAACGGCTTCCCGGCCCGTGGCGAGCGACCGTGCAGCGTGCGCGCGATGCCCTCCTTGCCCACGCCGGTCTCGCCGCGGATCAGCACGGGCACGTCGGTCTCCGCGACGCGATCGACCATGTCCCAGATCCCGAGCATCGCCGCGCTGGAAGCGATGAAGTCCGCCGGAGCTCCGCGGGGCTGTCCCGGCGCCGCCGGCTCGAATGCAACCACCACCGGCGACGGCGATGAGGGCGGCCGCGAGGCGCTGCAGCGCATGATGGCCTGCTGCAACTCCTCCGGCTCGATCGGCTTGACCAGATAATCGCTGGCGCCGAGGCGCATCGCCTTCACCACCGCTTCCTTCTCGTCCATGGCCGAGAGCGCGATCACCGGCGCGGTGCCGCCCTGTGCGCGGTATTGCTGCAGAACCTCGAAGCCGTCCAGGCCGGGCATGCGCAGATCGAGCAGCACCGCCTGCGGAGGCGCAGCCGCGCCCGCAAGCCATTCGAGACCCGCCCTGCCGTCAGGGACCGCGAAGGCGTGGAACCCGATGCGGCCGAGCAACTCGACGAGGATTTCACGTGCGGCTTCGTCGTCGTCGATCACCAGCACTTGATTGGGTCGCTGCAGCATCGATTCGCCCTCACCCGAATTGACCGGTCTGTTTTGGACACTACTCGGTCAAGTTTTCCGGCTACGCCCTGCCGAGACGCTTCCGATAAGCAGACGAGCAAGCGTTGTGCCAGCGTGAGGTCTGGCGGCGACCATCAGGGCACGCGGTTCCACAGTTTGCGAAGCGCGGTATTCACCGGGCGCGGCGCTTCGAGGTTCACCGCATGACCCGCATCGGGAACGACCAGGAGCTCGGCACCGGGGATCAGGCGCGCCAGCTCCTCGCCGTTGGCGACCGGAGAGAGCTGATCGAGCGCTCCGTGGATCACGATGGTTGGAATGCGGACGCTGGGCAACCGGTCGCGCGCGTCGTGCGCGAGAGCCGCGTCCACCTGCCCTTGAAATCCGGCCGGCGGTTGAAGCGGCTGCGCGCGCGCGAAGCGCAGCGCGGCGCGGACGCCGGCCTCGCTGCGCCAGAACTTCTCGGTGAAGAGCCAGGCGTAGGCCTGCTTCTCCCACGCTTCGCGGCCCGCTTCGGAGGCGACGGCGATCGGATAAAGCACGCGCCAGGCCTGGAGCAGCGCGCGGCTGCGCGGATCTTGCGCAGCAAATGTGGAGAGCAGCGAGAGCGAGCGGACCCGTTCCGGGTGCGCAAGCGCAAGCTCTTGCGCAACGGCCCCCCCGAGCGAGAGCCCCACCACGTGCACGCGCTCGAGCTTGAGCGCATCGAGCGCCGCCAGCGCGTCGTCCGCGAGCTGTCCTGTCGTGTACGGTCCCGCCGGCGCGTCGCTCTGCCCCACCCCGCGCGCGTCGGGCGCGACGCTGCGGTACGAGCTGGCAAAGTGCGCGAGCTGCCCCGCCCACGCCGCCGCCGGTGCATTGAGCCCCTGAAGCCAGAGGACGGGATCCCCTCGCCCCTGCTCGTTGACGTGCAGCCGCGTCCCGTGGCTGACGGCGACCCACACGAACTAGCGTCCTGCCGCCGGCAGGATCGGCGCGGCGACGGAGACCAGAACTCTCGGTGCAGTCATAGTCAGGCAGGCCTCATCAAATCAGCGAACAAGAAACACGAGAAGATCTCTTAGTTCTCGGAGAGACGGTACCTCTCACAACAGGCAGTCTTCGAACGCCGCCAGGTTCCGGATTGCTGCATTGAGCAAGCTGTCGCGGTACAGGCG
>Ga0213851_1243070_pt1 | contig 13967 bp, 16 predicted proteins | sample ABR_2014_MetaT_FD_164455 | JGI IMG/M metagenome (GOLD analysis project Ga0213851, IMG submission 164455) | Metatranscriptome of freshwater sediment microbial communities from post-fracked creek in Pennsylvania, United States - ABR_2014... | ecosystem: Environmental > Aquatic > Freshwater > Creek...
CTTCTGGCTCAGGTCGCCGTTGGCCACCGAGGTGACCACCTTGACGATGCCGCGCACCTGGGTGGTCAGGTTGCCGGCCATGAAGTTCACGTTCTCGGTCAGGTCCTTCCAGACGCCGGACAGGCCCTTCACCTCGGCCTGGCCGCCCAGCTTTCCCTCGGTGCCGACTTCACGCGCCACCCGGGTCACCTCCGATGCGAAGGAGTTGAGCTGATCGACCATGGTGTTGATGGTGTTCTTCAGCTCCAGCACTTCGCCGCGCGCGTCGACGGTGATCTTGCGCGAGAGGTCGCCGCGGGCGACCGCGGTGGTCACCTCGGCGATGTTGCGCACCTGGGTGGTGAGGTTGGAGGCCAGCGTGTTGACGTTGTCGGTGAGGTCGCGCCAGATGCCGCTCGCCTCGGGGACCGCGGCCTGTCCGCCCAGCTTGCCGTCGGTGCCGACTTCCTTCGCCACCCGGGTCACTTCCGCGGCGAACGAGCTCAGCTGATCGACCATCGAGTTCACGGTGGTGCCGATGCGGAGGAACTCGCCCTTGACGGGCTGGCCCTCGATCTCCAGCGCCATCTTCTGGGTGAGATCGCCCTCGGCGACCGCCACCAGCACGCGGGCGACCTCGGTGGTGGGTTGCACCAGGTCCGCGATCAGCGCGTTGATCGAGTCGACGCTGGTCTTCCACGAGCCGGCCACGTCGCCCAGCGACGCGCGCTCGGTCATGCGGCCCTCGCGGCCGACCACCCGCTCGAGGCGGACGATCTCGTTGGTGAGCGCCTGGTTGCGCGTCACCACCTGGTTGAAGGCGCGCGCGATCTCCGACATCAACCCGCTGCCGCGCGTGAAGGGCAGGCGGACGTCGAAATCGCCGTGCTGGGCGGCGGTCAGCGCGTCGAGGAGCTGCTTGAGCCGCGGTTCCTCGTTGCCGCCCGGGTGGCCGTTCCCGTCTCCGCCGCCGCCCTCGCCCTTCTTGCGCTTGCGGGCCGACTCGTTCTCCGGATCGTGCATTTCGCCCACGTTGAACGCTCCTTGCTGGCTTGCGCTGAACTTCTACCCAAAGGCGCCCGGCCGCTCCTTCCAGTCAGAATTCCTGTGCGCCAGCGAACGATAAAAGTGCGCTGCGCGGCCCGAAATGGGGACGGTTGGACACTCTCCGGGGCGTCTGGTGTAGCGCCCGGGTCGGGAAAGCTGCGAAGGATTCGTGCAGGCTCGCTACCCGAGGAAGCGGGCGGTGCCCGGCGCTTTTCATTTCTACCTGGTGGCCAGCACGAGCAGGCGCCTCACCTGGTCGTCGGAGTAACCGAAGATCTCCTGGAGCTCGGACAGCACGGCTGACTCCTCGGGAACGTAGAGTCCGTCGGCGCCGCTGACTATGGCGCAGCACTGGAAGGCGATCTCGCGGTAGCGCGGGTCCTTCACGCCCGCCGCTGCCTCGCGCACCGCCGCGTCCATGCCGACGCGCTGCAGGCGCTCCTTGGCGCGCGCGCTGATCTCGCCGGTGGGCCCGACGTCCCGCAGCTCGGGAAACGTGACGGTCAGCTTGTGGATGGCCAGCGCTTCGCTGCCCACGACGCGGCCGTCCGCCCAGGCGGTGAGCACCATCAGCTCGACGATGTGCCGCGCCTGCTCGACGTCGCCCATCCCATGGGCCAACTTACCCCACTACCCCCCGGGACGAAAATCAGCGGTTGCTCGGGTGCGACCTCAGCCGGAGTAGAGCGCCGGCGCCAGCTCGACCGCGACGGGGCTCGCCCCCCGTGCGAGACTCGGCGGCATGCGGCTGCACCTGGTCGACGGCACCTTCGAGCTCTTCAGGGCGCACTTTTCGAAGCGGCCGCAGCTGCGCTCGCCGGACGGCCGCGAAGTGAAGGCGGCGGTGGGCGTCGCGCAGTCGCTCTTGGCGCTGCTGGCCGATCCCGCCGAGCGGGTGACGCACCTGGCGGTGGCCTTCGACAACCCGATCCGGTCCTTTCGCAACGATCTCTTCGCGGGCTACAAGACCGAGGAAGGGGTGCCGCCCGAGCTGCTCGCCCAGTTCGATCTCGCCGAGGACGCCGCAGGCGCGGTGGGCGCCGTGGTCTGGTCGATGAAGGAGTACGAGGCCGACGACGCGCTGGCCACCGCCGCGACCCGCTTCGCTGCGCAGGTCGAACAGGTGCGCATCCTCACGCCCGACAAGGACCTGGGGCAGTGCCTGCAGGGCGATCGCGTGGTGCAGGTGGACGTGATCCGCAAGCGCGTCATCGACGAGGCGGCGCTGCTCCTGCGCCGTGGGATCGCCCCGCGCAGCGTGCCCGACTTTCTCGCGCTGGTGGGCGACGACGCCGACGGCATTCCGGGCCTGCCCGGCTTCGGCGAGCGCACCGCCTCGCAGCTCCTTTCCCACTTCGTCCAGCTCGAGGGAGTGCCGTTCGACCCCAGCCGCTGGCCCGACGGCATCCGCGGCGCGGACCGGCTGGCGGCCACCTTGCGCGACCGCCTGCCGGAAGCGCTGCTCTACCGGAAGCTCGCCACGCTGGTGCGCGATGTGCCGCTGCCGCAGACCTCGCTCGAGGATCTGCGCCACCGCGGCGTGCCGCCCGATCGGCTGGCGGCATTCTCCGCCGCCACCGGCGCAAACCTGCGCGCGCCCTCTGGCGCTGAAGTGACTATCCTGCCGTCATGAGACCGCTCCCGGGACTGTTGGCGCTCCTCGCAGCAGCGGCGTTCGCGCAGGGACAGAGCCTGGAGGGCCGCTCTCCGCGCGGGAAGGCCGATGCCGGGCCGCCGCGCCCGCGGGCGAAAGGGCCCGTGCTCCTGGGCACCGATCCGCCCGGCAGCCTGCGCGCGTTCGGATCGTCCGATGGCGGCGTCGTCGCCCAGTCCGACGCCGGCGCCGACGACCTGCGCCGCGAGGTGGCGCAGCTTCGCGCCCGCATCTCCGCGCTGGAGCAGGATCGGGGGCAGCTCCAGCAGCAGTCGCAGCAGCTCGGCGAAGTGGTGCGACAGCTCCAGGAGCTGCGCGGCCAGCTCGCCGACGGGGAATCGCGGCGGCAGGCCGAAAGCCAGCAGCAGCAGGCGCATCGCGAAGAGGTGCAGACCGGCGTCACCGCGCTCCAGCAGGCGCAGTCGATGCTGGCGAGTGGCGACGCCTCGGTGGACGCGCAGCTCGCGCAGGCGCAGGCCGCTTTCCCGCCCCAGGCGCAGAAGGACATCGCGTACGCGCGCACCGCGCTGCAGAACCGGGATCTCTCCGCCGCACGGGCTTATCTCTCTTCGGCCATCGCCCACGCGCAGCAGGGGCGGTAGTCTCCAGCGCATGAGCGTGCGCATCGAGCAGGTGGGGCTGGTCACGACGGTGGTGATCGATCGGCCGGAGGCCCGCAACGCGGTCGATCGCCCGGCGGCGCGGGCGCTGGCGGATGCGTTTCGCGCCTTCGACGCCGACCCGACCGCGAGCGTGGCCGTGCTCTGCGGCGAGGGCGGGACGTTCTGCGCGGGAGCCGACCTCAAGCAATTGGCGTCGGGCGGAGCCTCGCGCAATCGGGTGGCGCCCGATGGCGACGGGCCGATGGGGCCCTCGCGCCTCGTTCTGGAGAAGCCGGTGATCGCCGCCATCGAGGGCCACGCCGTGGCCGGCGGGTTGGAGCTCGCCCTCTGGTGCGACCTGCGGGTGGTGGCGGAGGACGCGACGCTGGGCGTCTTCTGCCGGCGCTGGGGAGTGCCGCTGATCGACGGCGGCACGGTGCGGCTGCCGCGGCTGGTCGGGCTGGCGCGCGCGCTCGATTTGATCCTGACGGGACGGCCGGTGGGCGCGGCGGAGGCGCTGCAGATGGGGCTCGCGAACCGGGTGGTGCCCCGCGGCCAGGCGCGCTCAGCGGCCGAGGCCCTGGCGCGGGAGATCGCCGCGTTTCCCCAGGAGTGCATGCGGCGCGACCGGCGCTCGGCGTACGAGCAGTTCGATCTGCCGCTCGACGAGGCGATCCAGAACGAGCTGCGGCACGGGATGCGCGCGCTGGAGGCGCACGGCTCGGAAGGCGCGCAGCGTTTCGCCCAAGGTGCCGGCCGCCACGGGGAGTTCTAGGCCGCAGCCGGGCGTCCCCGATCCCTGGCAACGACACCGGAACCGCCGGAGAATACGCCAACGGGCTCCCGGCTGGGAGGGCCGCGGAAAAAAAATTAATTTTTTTTTCGTTGGAGCTTCGGCGGACGCGGGCCGTGCCGGATCGCCCCCAGAAGCGGGGCGTACTCGAGCTCGGCTCCGGATCGCGCGCAGCGCAACAGCAGTCCGCCGCGGCTCATGTCGCCGCGGCCGACGAAGGAAGGCGGAAACAGGAGCCTCTCGCCCAGGATGCCGACCAGGACGTCGGCATATTTTCCGGTCGCGATGCTGCCGAGCAGGACCACCTCGCCGCTCTCTCCCAGCCTGCGCAGGAGCGCCTGGGCGTCCCGCTCCAGCGGCTCGCGGTAGCGCGGGTCGCTCACGTCGACGGGCACCTGCGCAATCTCGCTCAGATCGCCGGGGCTGATCACCGTGTCCGGCGAGACCAGGCCGCGTCCGGGCACGATGACGAGCGCCTCTCCGAACCTTCGCGCGTAGCCCAGCTTGCCGCGAAAATAGAGCCCGCTGGCAAACTCGAACAGCTCGCCCAGCGGCGCTCCCCCGCTTTGGAACGCCTGCGCCAGCGCGAAGCCGGCCGCGGGGCGCAGCAAGAACCCCATCCGGACGCCCGATGCGCGGGCAGGCGAGAGCAGGAAGATCAGGCGGGCGTCCTGGCCTCTTCTCGGTGCGGACACTGGCGCGCTTCGGTATTCGCCGGCTACTTCTGGTCTTCAGGGACGGGCTGCGGACCGGGCACGATGCCGGCGATGTCAGGATCTTCCCCGGGCGCGAGAGGGGTGCGCTCGGCCTTCTCCTTCTTGCGCTCTTCGCGCTTCGCTTCCTTCTCGCGGCGCCGCTCCTCGCGTGAAAGCTCTTTCTGTCGCTTGTTCGATCTGGGCTGCACGAGGGGCTCCTTTCCGAGACCTGGGGAAGAGTCGCAAAGAGAAAGGCCCGGCCTTTTTGGGAGGCCGGGCCCACTCCATCACAACCCGATGCTTACGCGATCGGGCGGACGTTCGCAGCCTGCAGGCCCTTGGGGCCCTGCTTGGCCTCGAACTCCACCTTCTGGCCCTCAGCCAGCGTGCGGAAGCCTTCCGCTTGGATAGCGGTGTGATGGCAGAACACGTCGGGGCCGCCGTTGTCCTGCACGATGAACCCGAACCCCTTCGCGTCGTTGAACCACTTCACGGTACCAGTTGCCATTCGATGCACTTCTTTCATGTTCGCCCGGCACTGTGCCGGGGGTCCGCTGTAACCACAGCGGCCGGTGGGGTTTACAGGGTCCCTGCCATGGCGTCAAGCCAAGCGCGACCAGGCGAGCGGCGAAGACGCGCCCATGGCATTCTATCGACGTGATGAAAATGCCTGTTCTGTTCGTCGGCCACGGCTCGCCGATGAACGCCGTCGACGACAACCGGTGGAGCCGCGGCTTCCGCTCGCTCGGCGGCCTGTTGCCCGGGCCCAAGGCCATCCTTTCGGTTTCGGCCCACTGGTACGTGGCCGGAACGTTCCTCACCGGGGAGCCGCAGCCCAAGACCATCCACGACTTCGGCGGCTTTCCGCGTGAATTATACGAAGTACAATATCCTGCGCCCGGGTCGGTGGAGCTGGCGCAGCGGGTCTCGAAGTTGCTGGGCGCCACCCTGCGAACCGATTGGGGGCTCGACCACGGCACCTGGAGCGTGCTGGTCAACATGGTACCCAAGGCCGACCTGCCGGTGGTGCAGCTGAGCATCGACGGCCGCCTGCCGCCCCCAGCGCACGTCGAGCTGGGCAAGGCGCTCGCGCCGCTGCGCGAGGAAAGCGTGCTGATCCTGGGCAGCGGGAACATCACGCACAACCTGCGGCACGCCTTCAACGCGTATCGCCAGGGCGACACCTCGACGCCGCCCTGGGCGCAGGGCTTCGACGCCGAGGTGAGCAAGGCGCTGGAGCAGCACGACGCCGGCGCGCTCTCGAGGATCCTGACCACCTCCGACGGGCGCATGTCGCATCCCTCGCCCGACCACTACTACCCGCTGCTCTACGCCGCGGGCGCCGCCGACGCGAAGGACCAGGTGAGCTTCCCCATCTCTGGATTCGACATGGGCTCGCTCTCGATGCGGTCGGTGATCTTCGGAACGCCGGCGTCCTAGACGGCCAGCTCGTGGAGGTAGTCGACGAACGACCGCACGGCGCCGTCGAGCCCCTGGTAATTCGGATTGGTGCTCTCGATCACGAAGTACTCGTCGGGCGCGTGCGCGCCGCTGCCGTGCCCGAGGCCGAAGTGGCCCGCGGCCAACTTGAGCGGCGCCTCGGTGAAGAGGTAGCCGGGCCACGACCCACCGGTGCGCGGCCACAGCAACGGATCGAGCCCCGCCCTGCGGTAGGTCGACAACTGCGCGCGGATCAGCGGCGAATCCGGCGAGGTGGTATTGGGCCCGTATCCGCCGGTCATGTTCACCTCGACGTCGCCGAACCCGCGCTTGGTCAGGTGCGCGTGCAATTTCTGCAGGCAGTCGGGCACCGTCATGTCCGGCACCAGGCGGAAGTCCATCTTGGCCACCGCGCGATGCGGCAGCACCGTCTTGCCGCCCTGCCCGGTGTAGCCGCCGACCAGCCCCTCGATGTTCACGGTGGGCCGCCCCGTCAGCCGCGCCAACGCCTCGCGGAACGGCACGTCGCGCACCCAGTGCGTGAGCCCGAACTGCTTCTTCATGTCCGCCTCGTTCATCCGCTTGGCGGCCTCGTCGAGCATCTTCTCCTCGGCGGGCGAGAGCGGCCGCACCTTCTCGAACCAGCCGTCGATGGCCGGCTCCACGCCGTCCGCCGACACCAGCGAGTGCAGCGCCTGCACCAGGTGGAACGCGGGGCTGTCCACGCTGGCCCGCAGCGAGGAGTGGATGTCCTTGCTGGGCCCCCGGCCCCAGCTCTCGCCGCTGGAGATCAGCTCGCACTCGATCACTCCCTTGGAGCCGAGCGAGATCTCCAGCGTGCCGTCGCGACGCTGCCCTGCCGACGGCATGAAAATGCCGGTGCAGCGCGACAGCGCCGCTGTCACCTCGGGCGACCGGACCACCTGCCCGAAGTGGGGCGAACCGATCTCCTCCTCGCCCTCGGCCACCAGCACGAGGTTCACCGGAAGGCTCCGCCCCGCGCCCTTGATGGCGTGCAGCGCGGCGAGGAACGCGCCCTCGGGCCCCTTCTGGTTCACGGCGCCGCGGCCGACGATGCACTTGCCGAAGCCCGGCTTGTCGACCAGCCGAGCTTCCCACGGCGGCGAGGTCCACTCTTTCGGGTCGACCTGCTTCACGTCGTACATGAAGTAGATCCCCACCGTCTTCGGCGCGCCCGCGTCCAGGGTGGCGAAGATGCCGGGCTTGCCGTCGGTGGGCACCTTCACCGCGCGCTGGAAGCCGGCGTCCAGGAAGAGCTGGATGGCGTGCTGCACGCCCTCCTCGCTGGCCTGGTTCTCGGCGGCGATGGTGGGCACGCCGATCCACTTCTGGATGCGCCGCAACGCCTCGTCGTGGCGGCGGTTGATCTCGTCGTAGACGGGCTGCAATTCGGCAGCGCGGGAGGGCAAGGACAAAGCTGCGGCGCCGGCGAGGGCGGATTTCAGGATCGAGCGTCGGGAGAGGGGCATCCCCCGAGATTACTCCAGTTCGAACGACTGGAAGTTGCCCGAGCCGTCGATCACGGTGCCCCACACCTTGTGCGAGGCCTGGTGCTCGGACATGCCGAAGCTCATGGAAGCGCCCACGCCCAGATCGACGCCGCGCATCGCTTCCAGCGCATCGATGAAGCTCTCCATGGTGAAGTCACGCCCGGCGCGCTTGAGGCCCTCGATCAGCAGCGTCGCCGCCAGGTAGCCCTCGAGCGAGCTGAACTCCGGCTTTTCGCCCACCGAATACTTCGGCAAGAGCTCCTGGTACCTGGACACCGCGGTGGAGCGGCTGGTGGGGAGCGGCACCACTTGCGTGACGATCACACCCTCGGCCACCTTGGGCCCCAGCCCCATCAGCTCGTCCGCCAGCGCCTGCGCGCCGACGAAGGAGACGCTGGAGAAGATCATGTCCGGCCGCTCGGCCTTCACCTTGTCGATGAACTTCGCCGCGGCTTTGTAGGTCGGCACCATCACTACCGCGCGGATCTTCTGGCGCGACTTCAAGATGCCGTCCACCGCCTCCTGCACGTCGGAGGTGTTGCGCTTGTAGCCGACGCGCACGGCCTGCGCCGGATCGCGGTCGTACTTGCGAAACATCTTGGCGACGCCGTTGAAGCCCGCGTCGCCGTAGCCGTCCTGCTGTTGGAAGACAGCGATCTCGCTCGGCTTGATGCGCTTCACGTCGACGAGATACTTCACGGTGGCCGCGGTCTCCTCTGCGTAGCTCGCCCGATAGTTGAAGACGTAGCGATCGGGCGGGTCGCGCCGCAGCAGCCCCGCGCCGGTGAAGGGCCCGAAGAAGAGCAGTTTCTTCTCCAGCGCGTACGGGACCGCCACCTCGGCGGTGGGGGTGCCGACGTTGCCGATGAAGCCGAACACCTTGCGCTGCTCGCCCAGCTCTTTCATGACGGCGCGGGTGCGCTCGGGCTCGTAGCCGTCGTCGAGCGCGATCAGGCGCAGCTTGCGGCCGTTGATTCCACCGGCGTCGTTGGCGGCAGCGAACGCGATATCCACTCCGGTCTTCATCCCGCGCCCCAGCTCCTTGGCGGGGCCCGAGAAGGGCGCGGCCATGCCGAAGACGATCTCGGTGTCGGTGACTCCCTGCGCCGATGGCCTCCGCGGGGGCTCCTTCGCCTTGGTATTTTCTGCGGCGGCTGAAGCCTGCTGCGCCGCGAGCGCGCGCGCCTGCTTTTCCCCCTCGGCCCGCTGCCAGAGGACGGCGCCCGCCGCCGCGGCAATGGCGACGGCCGCCGCGCCGAGTCCAATGAAGAGCCCCTTGCGGCTCCGCGGCGGCGGAGGCTGCGTTCGCGCCAGCGGCGGCTGCATTCGCGGCGCTGGCGGCTGCGTTCGCGGAGGCAGTCCCGCGAGGAGCTGGGTTCCGTCGTCCTCGCACACCGTGCCGCTGAGATATCTCCGGTTGCACACCGGGCAGTAACGCGGCCCCTCTCTCTTCTCGCTTGCCATCATCGCTATCGGCTCCTGGGGGATCGCCGAAAAGTCCAGCGATGGCCCGCCCGCTGCCTCGACGTTCAATGCTTCGTCCTCGGCGACCATCTCCTCCAGCACCAGCTTGCCCCACGGCTCGAAGATGGTGCGCGCGGTGCACCGCTGGTTCAACTCGACGTGGAACTGGCCTTCCTTCAGACGCAGCGCGCGGCGCACCGCCTCGACGCCGGTCAATTCCCCGAAGCGCGCGTCCACCACGTCGCCGCCCTCGATGTAGAGGACGCCGTTGTGCTCGGGCCCTGCGGGAGACACGATCGTCACCGCCGCCGTCTGACGGCTGATGCTGTAAAACTGGATGAGGTCGGTGAACGACGTCTCCGACAGGTTGCCGCTCAGGGCCACGCTTCGCTCCGGCTCGGACCTCACCGAAGCAGGCTACGCCCGTCCGGGCGCTTACGCTAAATTACGTATTTACTGTAATTTTTCATGGCGTCATGATCATCATCGGAGCCTCGGGGCGCAACCTCAGAACGAGAGCTGGTAGACGAGAACTTCGTCGTGCGCGTCGGGCGTCATCCGGGTGCTGCCCGAGCGCGCGAAGCCGAACTTCTCCAGCAGGCGGATCGACGGCGCGTTGCCGGGAGAGACGAAGGCCAGAACCCGGGCGAGGTCCAGCGTCTGCTTGCCGTGCAGAAGCGTCGCCGCCACCGCCTCGCGCGCGTAGCCCTGAGACCAGAACTCCGGCAGGAAGGCGTACCCGATGTCCACGTCGGGAAACGCATCGCGCTTGAGCAGGCCGCACATCCCGATCGGCCGCAGCGATTCCTTCAGCGCAACCAGCTCGAGCCCGTGGCCGTGACGCGCGTAGCTGGCGATCGGGCCGTCGGCCAGGTAGCTCACGGCCTGCTCGAGGTTCCGCACGCCGCGGTCGCCGATGTTCTGGACGAACGAGGGTTCGTTCAGCAGGCGCAGCGCGAAGGCGGCGTCGTCGAGGGTGAAGCGGCGCAGGCGGAGCCGTTCGGTTTCCATCCCTACGGGCCGGTGTATACCTCATGGCATGAGGAAACTTGCGACCGAGTTTCGGGAGTTCCTGCTCAAGCAAAACGCGCTCGCCCTGGCGGTGGGCGTGATCATCGGCGCCGCAGTCGGCAAAGTGGTGAGCGGCCTGGTCGACGACGTCATCATGCCCGTGATCGGCGTGATCATGCCGGGCGGCGAGTGGCGCAACGCGCAGATCACGCTCTCGGGAAACAATGCGCTCAAGTATGGCGATCTCCTGGGCCGGATCGTCGATTTCGTGATCGTGGCGGCGGTGGTCTTCGTCATCGTCAAGGCGGTGCTCGAGAAGCCCGCGCCGCCCGCGTCCACCAAGAGCTGCCCGGAGTGCCTCGAGCTGATCCCGCTCGCCGCCCGCCGCTGCCGCGCCTGCGGATCGCAGGTGGGCTGAGGTCAACGGCGGAAGAGCGCGTCCAGCTCGGCGAACGAGGCCGCGCCGGCGAAGGCGTCGAAGGAGCCGGTCTCCGCGATGCTCCGCGCCGCGCGCATGAATGCGCCCCACGCGACCCGGGCGAGCGCGGAGCCCACCGAGATGCGGCGCACGCCCAGTTCCGCGAGCCCCGACACCGAGAGGCCGGGGACCGGCGACGAGACCAGCACGTTGACGGGCTTCGGCGCGACCGCCTTCACGATCGCCGCGATCGCATCGGCGTCGCGCACGCCGGGGGCGAAGAGGCAGTCCGCGCCCGCGCCGGCGAAGGCCACCAGCCGGTCGAGCGCGGTGCCCAGCGGATCGGCGTCTCCCACCAGCCAGGCTTCGCAGCGGGCCGTGAGCACCACCGGGATGCCGCTCTCGTCGATGGCAGCGCGCGCCGCGCTGATGCGTTCGACGGCCAGCGCGCGCCCGTAGAGCGGCTCGGCCTTGTCGCCGGTGGCGTCCTCGATCGAGAGCCCCGCCACGCCGGTGCTCACGCAGAGGGCGACGTTGGCTTTCAGCTCTTCGGGGTCGTGCGCGTAGCCCGACTGAAAATCCGCGTTGACCGGCAGCGCCGTGGCCGCGGCGATCTCGCGGAAGTGCCCCAGCACCGCGTCGAGAGAGAGCGCCCACACTTCGTCGGGAAGGGCGTGCGAGAACGCGTATCCCGACGAGGTGGTCGCCAGCGCCTTGAAGCCGCAGTGCTGGAGGAAGCGCGCGCTGCCCGCGTCCCACGGATTCGGCAAGACGAAGCAGCCTGACGCGTGCAACTCGCGGAATTCGGTGACGGCATCGCTCATGGGTCCTCCGCGGCAGTGTACCGCCGCGTTCGCTGCCTGCACTGGGCGGGACACCTCCTTCCAGAAACCCCTGTCTGCGCGGGGCCTGGGCTGGTACGCGCCTTGCTAAATGACCTCTGCAACGGCGTGATAACGGCGAAGGAGATCCGCATCGAGTAGCGGGGCGCTGAGGGGTGCTCCGTGAAGGGGGCCGGCGGCCGATCCTGGAGACGGCCGCCGGACCTCCTTGTTTTCCGGTCTCTGGTGCCTGGCTTGTGGGCCCTGCGGGCGAGGCGGGAATAAAGTGGCCGGAGCCGCAGTCGCTTCTGGTCGGAGGAGCTTTGCCGGATCGCGCCGGGTCGTTCGAGGAGCTAGAGCTGCCGCACGCGCGGGCGGCGTCGTGACCTGCGCGCAGACGGAGCGGCTGCTCGACGCCTACGTGGACAACGAGCTGGATTTGCGCGGGGCCATGGAAGTGGAGGAGCACCTCGAGCGCTGCGCGGGCTGCGTGGCGCGCGAGCAGGGCCTGCGCGAGCTTCAGGAAATGGCGCGCGCGAATCTCATCCGTCACGCGCTCCCTCCCCAGCTCGAATCGCGTCTTCGCGCGGCGGTGCGGGCGGAGGCGCCGCCGGTCGAGGTCCCGGAGCCTCCTCCTGCCGCAGCACCGGCCGCGGCGGCGCGAAAACGCCGGTTGCGCTGGGCGGCGCTCGCGCCGGCTGCCGCCGCGGTGGCGCTGATCGCCATCGCGGCCCCGCGCTTCTGGCCCGCGCCCTCGGAGGACGCGGTCGCCGACGCGGTGGTCGCAGCGCACGTGCGCTCGCTGCTCGCCAACCACCTCACCGACGTGGCGTCGTCCGATCAGCACACGGTGAAGCCCTGGTTCCAGGGCAAGCTCGACTACTCGGTCTCGGTCGCCGACCGGGCGGCGGAGGGTTTTCCGCTGGTCGGTGGCCGCCTCGACTACGTCGAGAACGCGCCCGCCGCGTCGCTGGTCTACAAGCGCGCGCAGCACGTGGTGAACCTCTTCGTCTGGCCCGGCCAGCGCGGCGCCGACCGGCCGCTGCGGCGGCTCTCGCGGCGCGGGTACAACGCGTTCTCCTGGTCGAAGGACGGCATGCGCTATTGGGCGGTCTCGGATCTGAACGCCGCCGAGCTGCAGAAATTCGTCGAGCTGGTGAGCCGGGAATAGCCCGCGCACCATTGGCGGGACTCCATCAGGCGGGCTCGCTCCGAGGCGCGCTTCGCATCTTCACCACGGCGGCGGCCAGGGATACCGGACGCCCATGATCCAGGCCGAGACCACGACGGCCACGAACGCCGAATAGCCGCCGAGGACCAGCAGCAGAAAGCGGCGCGGAAAGACCAGCTCGCCCGGCGGCGCTTCGGGGATGCGCGGCGCGACGAACGCGCGGTAGCAGGCCCAGGCCAGAAAAGCGCCGGCGGCCACGTCGATCGCGAAGTGCTGCTTGACGAACAGCGTGGAGAGCGCGATGGCCAGCGCGGCGGCGATGCAGGCGCCTCCCACGCGCCGATCGAGCCGCCAGGCGACCAGCGCGACGAAGACGGCGTTACCCACGTGCAGCGAAGGAAAGCAGTTGACCGGCGGATCGAGCGCGTAGTTGAGCCCGACCGCCCAGTCCAAGAACGAGCGCGCCGGCACCACCTCGAGCAGAGGCCGCTCGATGGCCGTCGGCCAAAGGAAGAAGACGGCGCAGGCGCCGAACTGCATGGCCACGATGCCGGCGGCGACCGCGCGAAAAAGCCGCCGATCCCGCACCTGCGCCACCGGCACGAAGACCACGAAGAAGACGGCCGCGTAGACGAACTCCCAGCCTTTGACGAGCGGAATGGCGCGATCGATCGCCCCGGGAGCCAGCACGGCCGCCGTCCCGATCGCGCGCTGCGCACAGTAGACGAAGGGCGCGAACGAGGAGATGCCCAGGACCACCAGCGCGATGCGTTCGGCCCACGCCGGCCAGGTCTGCTCCATCGACTCAAGCCGCTGCTCGGCCATCGAGCCATCCTCCCAGTTTGGCAGGGCTAGCCGTGAGCCCCGCCAGGATTCAGCCTTCAGTGCACTTCCAGCGCAGCAATGCCGGCGCGCGCGACCTCTTCGTCCTGGTGGGACGCCGCGCCCGAAACGCCGACCGCGCCGACCCACTCCGCGCCGGACTTGATGGGAAGTCCGCCCTGCACCCGCACCTGCCCGGGGAAGGTCACCAGCGCGGGCCGCTCCTTCACCATGTCCTCCATCGCCTTGGTCGGGAGGCGCACCGCAGCCGCGGTCCATGCTTTCCGGAAAGCGATCTCCGCGCTCTGCGGAAACGCTCCGTCCATGCGCTCGAGCAGGAGCAGCGCGCCCCCGTCGTCGACCACCGCGATGCTCACCGCCCACTGTTTCTTCTCCGCTTCCGTCCGCGCCGCGACGAGGATCTTCTGCGCGTCGGCGAGGGTCAGGCTCGGTCTCATCCGCATCCGCGCTTCTTAGCACAGCAACCTCACTCACTGGGGACACCATGCGCGGTGTCCCGTTAACTGCTTCGGGACACC
>Ga0213851_1384162_pt1 | contig 13817 bp, 7 predicted proteins | sample ABR_2014_MetaT_FD_164455 | JGI IMG/M metagenome (GOLD analysis project Ga0213851, IMG submission 164455) | Metatranscriptome of freshwater sediment microbial communities from post-fracked creek in Pennsylvania, United States - ABR_2014... | ecosystem: Environmental > Aquatic > Freshwater > Creek...
AGACTGAGGTGGTGGGCGACAGCTCGTTCGTGCCCTTGAAGTAGAGGTTGTAGCGCTGCAGCTTCTCGGAATTGATGAAGGGACCGCCGCTCCCGTAGATCTCCGCGGCGAAGAACGGCGCGAAGTCGGTGCCGGACGGGCTGGCGATGCCGAGGAAGCGGTAGCCCGAGAATCTGCGCGGAGTGCCGTCGCTGCGATTCCCCGAGAGCGTCGGGAAGAGGCCGCTCATCACGCTGAGCTGCGAGTGCTCGAAGTTCTTGCGGGTGACGAGGTTGATCGCGCCGGCGGTGTCGAAATCGCCGTACTCGGCAAAGTAGGGGCCTTTGCTGATCTCCAGGCGCTCGATCACTTCGGGGATGAGGAAGTGCAGGTCGGCGAATCCCTGCCCGTGCGCGTGCGAGGGCATGTTGACCGGGACGCCGTCGAGGTTGACGGAGACGTCGGTGCCGTGGTCGGCGTCGAAGCCGCGCAGGAAGAGCTGGTCGGCCTTGCCACCGCCCTGGTGCTGCGCGAGCACCAGGCCGGGCACGACGCGCAGGATGTCCTCGGGCGTGATGCGCGGGCGGATGAGGAAGTCGCGATCGCGCACGGTGCGCGAGCTCGCCGCGGTGAACGGCCGCGGCCCTTCCACCGTGGCCTCGTACGGCGCGGGCTCCTTCGAGGCGAGTTTGCCCGTCACCGTCTCGCGCAAGGTCGGCGTCTCGGGCTCCGCGAGCTGGAATTGGACCTCGTAGTGGATCTGCACGGGCACCGGAGTCATGTCCTGCATCGCCGGCTGGAAGACGAGCTTTTGCCCGGCCTCGAGCGCCGCCTCATCGAAGCCGTGGCCGGCGCCGCTCTCGACCTTGGAGCCGGTGACGGTGCCGTCGACGCCGACCACGAGCTGCAGGAGGACGGTTGCGGTCAGGCCGGCACGGCGTGCTTCTTCGGGGTACTTCGCCTCGACGCGGTTGACGAGGACGGGAGGCTTGAAGCGCGAGGTCCGCTCACCCGGTTGGGGTTGATCGGCGACCTCCGGCGATGCAGGAGGCTGCGCCGGGATCGTGGTCTGGGCAAACGCCCCGAACGAGAGCGCGAGCACGGACGCGCAACTCATGGCTGCGCGCAAAGCGATGGAAGCCATTGCGATTTTCACGGAACCTGTACGGAGCAGAAGGCAGAATGGATGCAGGGCGAGCAACGAACCTCATGCATCCACTTGCAGAGGCTGTCCACTTGGCTGACGCAACGGGTGCTCGGTGTGAAGACGTGCTCACCGCAGATCGCAGCGCCTCCCGCAGCGCCTGCCGCCGTCGGCGGCAAGGCAGCCGCCGCGGCAATCGAGGTCGCTCGCGCAGGCGGCGCCCTCCTCGAGCGGAGCGAAGCACTTTTCCTCGAGGCACCGCAGCCCCGCCGCGCAGTCACCGCCCGAGCAGGACTCGCCCGGCTGCGCCCGACCCTCGGCGCAGTGGCCCGCGGCGCAGCGCCCGTCGGGTCCGCACTGCAGGCTGGTCGCGCAGGCGGCGCCGGGCGCGGCCCTCTCCGCGCAGCGGTGCCGGTTGCAATAGCCTTTGCACGGCGGGTGGAGGCGGTCGAGATCCTGCCGGGTGAAGGTGGCGAGCGCGTCCACCGCAGTCGCGCAGCTGGCGCCAGCCTCGCCCGGCGGCGCGCACCGGCCCACGTCGGTGGGGCCGACGCCGGCGCAGGAAGCGCCGCCTTCGCACTCGAGCGAGGAGCGGCACGCCTCGCCCGCCTTGCGCCGTCCAGCGAAGAGACGCTGGCACTCCGCGGGGAAGGCCGGCCCGAACGGCCCGACCCAGCCGCAGCCCTGGTAGGCGCGCCCCAGCGCCGCGGCGCACGCGTCGACGCGCGCCGGCTCGAGCGCGACCGCCCGGCTCCGCAGCGCGGCCGTCAGCGCGAAGGCGCACTCGCCGGCGAGGACGATGCCAGGGCGCGAAGCGCAGCACTGAGCGCGGCGCTCCTCGGGCAGCGAGTGAACCGCCTGGCAGAGCCGCACGGCCAGCGGCAGCGGCGGTCCCTTCTGATCGTAGATCGGTCGCACCTCATCGTCGGCCTCAGACGGCTCGTCCTGCGGGGAGCGCGCCGGCTTTTCTTTGCATGCGCCGAGCGCAACGGCCGCGAGCGCGGCGGCGAGGCAAAGGGCGCAGGAGCCTCGTCGGAGCGTCGGGCTCGCTGAATCTCTGCGCATGGCGGCTGGATCTAGGCGCGAGCCTGCGGCTGCACAAGCGCAAGTACCGTTTGCGCCGCGGCCGCGCCCCGTCGATTTGCGGATCGAATCCAAAGCACCGGGGGTCGCGTACCAGGCGTCACAAGCGGGCACTCGACGGCGCCGCCTCCGGGCCGCGGATGGTTGCGGCACGACGGGAGCGCCTTGCACCCCGCCAACGAACAAATGATCGTCATTCGATAACCCGAAGGAGAACCTGCATATGTTGACCAAGAAGACGCACTCATTCGCCCTCGCCGCCCTGACCCTGGTCGGCGCGGCATCCCTGCCCGCGGCGGCCTCCAGCCATCGCGAGGCGCCCGCCATCGCCGACGACCCGGCCGCCGACAACACCGACGTCTGGGCCTGGGTGGACACCAAGACCCACGACAAGCTGGACGTGGTGCTGAGCTACATCCCGCTCGAGGAGCCGGCCGGCGGTCCGAACTTCCACAAGTTCTCCGACGACGTACTCTACGAGCTGCACATCACCCGCGGCAACCAGTCGCTGCGGCCGGTGGTCACCTACCAGTTCCGCTTCCACACGACGCCCGCCCCGCGCTTCGCACCGGACGATCCGAACGGCGGCCTGGCCAAGGTCAACGGCGTGATGGTGGGCGGCGGCAAGGAGTTCTTCTCGCAGATCAGCGGCGCCGCGCAGACGTACACGGTGACCCGGATCGACGGCACCGGCGCCGACGGCGACGAGGACGACGGCAGGGTCCACGTCATCGCCCGCGACGTGCCGGTGGCGCCCATCAACTACGGCCCCCGCACCCAGAGCGTGCTGCACGCGCTCGGCCTCGCCAGCTCCGGGACCTACGACGACGCCTTCGCCGCCACCTTCACCAGGGACCTCGGCTCCGAGGGACGCGTCTGGGCCGGTCCGCGCGACGACGGCTTCTACGTCGACCTGGGTGGCATCTTCGACCTCGCCAACCTCAGGCCCGCCGGCGTGGCCCAGGACGGCGTGGCGGGCTTCAATACGCACACCATCGCGATTGAGATCCCGATCCGCAGGCTGACCGCCAACGGTGCCGTGCCGCATGGACCCAGCGATGACAACACGGTGGGCGTGTGGGCCTCGGCCAGCCGGCGCAAGGTGACGGTGCTGGCCCGCGACGGGAGCGCCAAGCATCTCGGGCCCTGGGTCCAGGTGTCGCGCCTGGCCCTGCCCTTGATCAACGAGGCGGTGATCGGCCTTCAGGACAAGGACAAGTACAACCGCACCACGCCGGAGACCGACGTGAAGAACTTCGCGGCCTACTTCCTCAACCCGGTGATCGTGAAGGACGCCCAGGCGGTCGGAATCTACGACGCGCTGCACGCCGACTACACGCTCTTTGCCTCCAACCGGCTCGACATCATCGACACCATCAACCTCAAGAACATCCCCACCCCGGGGGCGCACGACATCCCGCTCTCGGCCACCGGCGACGTGCTCCGCGTCGACCTGGGCATTCCCTCGGGCTTCCCCAACGGGCGCCCGATCCCCAACGACCGCGGCCCCGCTCACCAGAACGAGGAGCAGGCCGACGTGACCGACGTGCTTCTCTCGGTCCTGCTCACCAAGGGCATGATCGTGGTCTCCGACGGCGTGAACCACAACGACAAGCCGTACCTGAGCGAGTTGCCCTTCCTGGCGCTCCCCTGGGAAGGCTTCAGCCAGGGCCACGGCAAGCCGGCTCCCTGAGGCTGCCGGGCCTCGCAAAAAAAAAATTTTTTTGCAGCTCTGCTCTTCGACGACGGCCCGGTCCGCGGACGAATCCGCGGGCCGGGCTGCCTCGTATCCAGACCGCCAGATGCAACCGAGGAGCGATGCGATGACGCCGATGCAGTTCCGCGCTTCCACCATCGTCCTGATCCCGATCGCGAGCGTCATGCTCGCCGGCTGCCGGAGCGCCGAGGCTCCCCGGGCGCATGCTCAGCCCTCGGCGGACCGCGCGCGCTTTCTCGCTTTGCTCGAGCCCACGGGGACGAGCAAAGTGGACCAGCGCCTCCGGGAGCTGCAGGGGCGCGTCCAGCGGGCGCCGAAAAAAGTCGAGGCCTGGGTGGAGCTGGGCCAGGTGTGGGTCCGCAAGGCGCGCGACGACGGAAACCCGGTGCACTATCTCTCCGCCGACGCCTGCGCTGAGATGGCGCTGCGGCTTTCGCCCGGCGACCGCCTGGCGCTCGACCTGCGCGGGCTTTCTCTGCTCAACGACCACCGCTTCGAGGAGGCGCGGCAGCTGGCGCAGTCGGTGCTCGAGAAGGAGCCCGAGGACTCGCGCGCCTGGGGCAATCTCTCCGACGCCCTGCTCGAGCTGGGCCGTTACGACGAAGCAGCACGGGCCGCGCAGCGGATGATCGACCTGAAGCCCAACCTGCCCTCCTATTCCCGGGTTGGATACCTATTGTGGATGCGCGGCGATCTGCCAGGCGCCAAGGAGAGCGCGAGGCTGGCGATGGACGCCGGCCGCGACCAGCGCGATCCCGAGCCGCTCGCCTGGGTGACGGTGCAAGCGGCGCTGATCTTCTGGCATCAGGGCGACCTGGAGGGCGCGGAGGCGGGCTTCGACCGCGCCCTCTCGACCAGGCCGGGCTTCGCGCCGGCGCTGGTCGGAAAGGCGCGGGTCTCGCTGGCGCGGGGCTTTCCGGTGACGGCGGTGCCGCTCCTTGAGCAAGCGTTCGCGCAGAGTCCCTTGGCCGAGACTGCCGGGCTGCTCGCGGATGCGCGCAGGCTGGCGGGCGACGCCTCGGGCGCCGCCGCCGCGGAGCGCGAGCTTTTCCGCCATGGCCGCGGCGGAGACGGCCGCACGCTCTCGCTCTATCTCTCCACTCACGACCGGGACGCCGACGAGGCGCTCGCGCTGGCCGAGGCCGAGACGCGCATCCGCGATGACGTCTACAGCGAGGACGCTCTCGCCTGGGCGCTCTACCGCAAGGGCCGGCTGCGGGAGGCGCGCGCCGCCAGCGATCGGGCGCTCGCGCTGGGAACGCCCGACGCGCGGCTCGTCTATCACGCCGGCGCCATCCGCCTCGCGGCGGGCGACCGGGACGCGGGTCTTGCCCAGCTGAAGAAGGCGCTGGCGCTCAACCCCGGCTTCGACCCGACCGGCGCCGCCGAAGCGCGCGCGCTGTTGGCGGCGACTTGACCCGAAGTCGGCGCCGGTTGACAACCCTCCTGGATGTCGCCTGCGTCGAAGGGCCTCGCCGGCACCGCCTTTGCCGTCCTCCTGCTCGCCAGCGCGGGAGCCGGCACCGTCGCGCTCGAGGCCGCCCACGCCCGCGAGCGTCACGACCGACTGGTCGAGGCCGCCGACGTCAGCAGCTCGCGCGCCCAGGACGCGGTCCACGCGCAGCTCTCCGCAGTGCAGGGGCGGGCCGTGTCCGCCGCCTCGATCCCGGTCTTGCGCGCGCAACTCGGCGTGGTGGACGCGGCCACCCTGCGCGACGGGTTCAGCACCGAGCCTTGGTGGGAGCCGGTGCGCCGCGACTTCACCATCTACGGCATCGCCGCGGGCGATGCGCCCAGCCTGCTGATCGGGGCCGACGGTACCGGCCTCGACTTCGCGCCGCTCGTCCGGGCTGCGCGCAAGCAGCAGCAGGCGTCCTCGGTGATCGTTTCGGCGGACGCGGCGGTGCTGGCCGGCGGCGCCGTCGCCGAGGCAGCCGGACGCGGGACTCCTTTCGTGGTCCTCCTGGCGAAGCCCCTCGACGGGGTCTTCCTCGACGAGGTCGCGTCGCGCGCGCGCGGGGGCGCGCTGCTCAGCGACGGGAAGCGCGTGCTGCTCTCGGGCGGACCCGCCCCCGAGCAGGAGCGGCTCAAGCAGGCCGTCGGCAACGAAGGCGCGCGCCTCTTCGAAGGTGAGGATTGGGTCGGCGCGGCCGCCCAGCTTTCCCCGGGACTCTGGCTCTGGACCTACGCCCGGCCGCGCGGCGTTGGCGCAAAGACGCCGGTCGATCTGATCGCGCTTTGGGCCATCGCCGTCTTGGGCGCGCTGGTCTCGCTGGTGGTCGCTTTCCGCCGCGGCGCGGGTGGGCCAGAGCCGGAGGCCGACGCGGTGCAGACGGAGCCGTCGGCGGAGGTCGGCTCCCGCAACGTCCGGAGCGACCCAGGGCGGAAGATCGTCCGCAGCGACCCAGCGCGGAAGATCGTCCGCAGCGACCCGGGGCAGAAGACCCCCCGCAGCGACCCGGGGCAGAAGACCCCCCGCAGCGACCCTGGGCGGAAGACCGCCCGCACCGATCCCGGCGCCGGCTGCGAGGCCGGACCGGTGACGCGGCCCAAGCAGTTCGGCCGCTACTACCTCGTCGACCGCCTCGGCGAGGGCGGCATGGCCGAGGTCTACACCGCGGTCGCCTTCGGTGCCGAGAATTTCCGCCGCACCTTCGTGATCAAGCTCCTGCACGGCAATGCGCAGCGCACCGAGGGGCTGGTGGAGATGTTCATCGACGAGGCCAAGCTCGCCTCGAACCTCATCCACTCCAACATCATCCCCGTCTACGACTTCGGGAAGATGGGCGACGAGTACTTCATGGCGCAGGAGTACGTTCTCGGCCGCGACCTGCGCCGGCTCACCACGCGGCGGGTGGAGGTGGAGCAGAAGCCGCTCGGCCCGCGTCTCGCCGTCTACATCGCGCGCGAGGCGCTGCACGCGCTGGAATACGCCCACACGCGCCAGACCGACGACGGCAGGCCGCTGGGCATCGTGCACCGCGACGTCTCCCCCAACAACATCCTCGTCTCGGCGCGCGGCGAGGTGAAGCTGTTCGACTTCGGCATCGCCAAGTCGGCCGAGGGCCGTCTCCACCAGACGCAGACCGGCGTGGTGAAGGGCAACGTGCAATTCATGTCGCCGGAGCAGGCCCGCGGCGAGGCGGTGGACGCGCGCGCTGACGTCTGCTCGATGGGGCTGGTGCTCTATTTCCTCCTTGCGGGGCGCTCGCTGTACCAGGGCGATTCGGCGTACGCTTTCCTGATGCAGGCTGCAACCGGGCTCTCGTCGGAGCTGCTGACGAAACTGGAGAAGCTTCCGCCGCCGTTCGCCGCGGTGCTGCGCGTCGCGCTGGAGCGCGACCGCGAACAGCGCTTCCAGAGCGCGGCGGCGTTCGAGAACGCGCTCTCGCAAATGCCCACCGGCAGCGGCGCCGAGTTGGCCGTCGAGATGCAGCGCCTCTTCGGAGACGAGCTGAAGGCCGAGCAGGCCAGATTCCTTAGTATCGAACCGCCGCCCGACGAGCCGCCCGAGGGCGAGGAGCCCGGCGAGGCTCCCGAGAGCGAACAGACGGGCTGAGGAAAGGAGCACGCGATGCATCCACATGGGGGGGCCGCTCTGCTCTTGGGGGCGTTTGCCTGCACGCAGCCGTCGCGCCCGGCCGGCGAGCTGCGCACCATTGCGGATCTGGTCGACGGCGCGCGCGCGGGCGACCCGGACGGGACTGCGGCCATCGCGCTCCGCGGCCAGCCGCTCACCTTCCTCTCCACTCCCTACGGTGCCGGCACTCAGGCGCAAGAGGCCGGCCGCGACGGCCTTTCGGTGCAACCCGCTTTCGCCGACGCGCGCCCCGCCGCGTTCGTCACCACCGAGATCTGGGACGGCTTCCCGCGCGTCTGGGCGCAGCCGCTCTACATCCTGGTCACCGGATTCGACCCGCAGTTCGGCCCGCAGCGGCTTCTGGGTGCGCTGCCCATCTTCGGGATGGGGACCGGCAGCCGGTTCTACAGCCCCTTCCGGCAGACCGTCTACGTCACGGTGCCGGCGGGCTTCGCCGCCGATTCGCTGCGCAGCGGCGAGCAGGTGATCGCTTCCGGCTTGCCGCTCACTCCCGGTCCCCTGCAGCTCGCGCCGCTGGGAGCGCGCGAGGTCGAGGTGGCGCATCCGGCGGGGGCGGACCCCGTGCACCCGTTCACCGGCGACGGGCTCCAGCCGCGCCTCGCCGCACAGGCGTGGGCCGACGCGGGGCTGACCTGGTTCCTCGATTTCGGCGCCGATCGGTTCCGCGTCAACGACGCGAATCTTGTCGTGCAGGAGGTGGCGCTGTTTCGTTTCGCCAGGTTCGCCGCGGACGGCACGGCGCGGCCCATCGACGTTCCCCCGGTGGTCGGCACCGGGCCTTTCCGGGCGCCGCGCGCCGCCGACGCGCCCGGCGGCTTCCCCCGCTTCGGGGCGCTGAGGCACGAGTTTTTGGCTGAGATCACGCCGGGTGCGGGCCAGCCCACGCCGGGCGTGTTCGTCAGCGCCAGCCGGCCCGCTCTTCGGCAGAAGCTCGCGGGCGACCTGGGTCAGGCCTTCGTGCCGCAGCCTTCGCCGGCCGCCGAGCGGCTGCCGGAGCGGGAGCAGTACACGCTGCGCGTCGCCCTCGACGGGAGCTGCTTCGCGCTCACCGACTTCCCCAGCTCCTGCAGCTGGCTCGATACGCAGGCGGCGATCGAAGGCAACCTGCCGGTCACCGCCTTCACCGACACCAAACGCTTCTCCGCCGGCGCTTTCGTCTTCTTCGACGGGGTGGCGCCGTGAGGGGCGCCCTGGTCGCGCTGCTCGCCGCCTCCGCGGCGCTGGCGCAGGAAAAGGCGCCCGCCGGAGCCACCGCCGCGGCCGAGGACGCCTACGCGCCGCCCGCGGGCGCCGCTCCTGCGCAGCTGCAGATCAACGGGTACGCCGACATCGGCTTCGCTGTCGCCCAGGGCGACGGCACAAGCTTCGCTCCCGGCGACACGCGCATCCCGGCCGACTACGGCACCGACACCTTCGCCACCGCCGTCAACACCCGCGGAGACGTCGCCTCCACCGATTCCCAGGGGCGCTTCGTCAACGGGTTCTTGCCGCGGTCGATGGGCATCGGCGGGCAGCCGTCGTTCCTCTTCAACACTTTCGACGTCGATCTCAAGTACGCCCCGGCCACGGCGCCGCTCCTGCTCTTCGGCCGCGTTCAGCTCTTGCCGCGTTACGGCAGCGCCGGCAACGAAACCCGCGTGCTGGTCGAGCAGGCCTTCGCGCGCATCGTGCCCTTCAGCTCGCTGGAGTTGGCGATCTCCATCGGAAAGTTCGACTCGGTCTTCGGCATCGAGTACCTGGAGAACGAGGCGAACCTGCGCACCAACATCACGCCCTCGCTCATCGCCCGGTACACGACCGGGCAGTCCCTGGGCGTGAAGGCCTTCTACCGGGTGCAGATCCCCGGCCTCTGGTCGGCGGTGAGCCTCAATGCCGCGGCCACCAACGGCGGAACGCTGGTGGAGACGCTCTCGCCGCCCGACCTGAGCCTGGCCGGAAGGCCCATCGGGAGCGCGCGCCTCGGTTACGAGTTGAACCTCCCCGAAGTCGAGCTGAAGGCGGGCATCAGCGGAATGTACGGCCCCCGCAACGACCAGCGCGGCGCGCGCGTGCGCCAGAGGTCGTTGGGCGGAGATCTCCGCCTGGTTTTTGCCGGGGTGTCGATCTTCGCCGAGGCCGTCGCCATCCGCCAGGACCCGGGCGCCGCCGACAAGTCGAACGGCCTCGGGCCCCAGACGTTGGTCTCCGCATTCTCGGCCCGCGGCGCTTATGGGGAGATCGCATATGCGGTGCCGCTCACGGAGGGCGCCTTCCGCAAGATGACTCCGTACGTCCGATATGAGCAGCGTCACGCTCAGTTCGAGGGGTTTGCCGGGTATACAGTGCAGAGGCTGACCGTCGGCTTCCGCCTCGACCTCTGGGAAGAGGTGGCGGTGAAGGCGGAGGGTCTCTTGAACGGCAGGGTCTCGGGTCTTCCGCCGGTGAAGAACAATGTGTTCACCTCCTCGTTCGTCTACAGCTTCTAGGTGGGAACCATGCGCATGTTCAGTCTCCTCGCCGCGCTGATCGCTGCCGCAGCCGCGCCGGACAAGAAGCCCGCGCGCGACCCGCGCCTCTTGCGGCTCATCGATCGCGAGATGCAGATCGCCAACTTGCTGAGCGGCGGGAAGCTCGCGTACGACGCGGGCGACTTCTCCAGCGCCGCGGCAAAGTGGGAAGCGCTGCTCAAGATCGAGGGCCTTCCCGCCGACGTGGAACGCGCCGTCAAGCCGCTTCTGGCAGAAGCCCGCAGCCGCAGGGGCGAGACGCCTGCGGCGGAGACGAAGGAAGAAGTGCCCGAGAAGCAGGAGAAGCAGGAGCCGAAGCCCCTCACCGTCTCCGGGACGGTGAGCGGAGGCGGGGCCGCGGGCCCGGGTGGAGCGGTGGTGACGCTGCGACGGGTCGATGGCTGGACGCCGAAGCCGGCCCCGCTCAACAAACCCCTGCTGCAAAAGGAAAAGCGCTTCCTCCCGCACGTCCTCGCGGTGCCGGTGGGCAGCTCGGTCAACTTCCGGAACGAGGATGCGCTCTTCCACAACGTCTTCTCGCTCAGCCGTGCGGCGAAGTTCGACACCGGGCTGCGCAAGGCTGGCGAGGAGGCGGCGATCAAGTTCGACAAACCGGGAGTGGTGGAGCTGCTCTGCAACATCCACGCGACCATGATCGGCTACCTGGTGGTGGTGGACACGCCCTGGTACGCGGTGACCGACGGGAGCGGCGCTTTCCAGATCAAGACCGTACCGCCCGGCGAGTACGAGGCGGCGGTCTGGCACGAGAACTCCAGCGCGCCGCTGAAGAGGAAGATCACGGTTGCAGAGGGCTCGCAGCTCGCCTTCACCCTGGCGGCGGACAAACGCGCGAACCCGTTTCCGCCCGACAAGTACGGCAAGCCGCGCCAGCAACAGCTGGGATACTGAAGCATGAGCAGGACCCGCATCGCGCTCTGGTCCGCCCTCGCCCTCGCGGCCGCCTGCAACAAGGCGGCGCGGGTGGCCGCGTGCGCCGCCGGCGAGACGAACCGCTGCTCGTGCGCGAGTGGAGGCGAAGGGCTGCAGGCCTGCTTGCCGTCGCGCGACGCGTTCGGGGATTGCGTCTGCTCTCCGGCTTGCGCGAGCGGCGCCGCTTGCGTGGCCATGCCGCCCTTGATCGGCAAGGACCTCGACGAGGCGGGCGCGCTGGTCGATCAGGCGCAGCTTGCGCTGCCGGACCCGGTGGACCCGACCGGCTTCATCACCGTGCAGGAGATCGCCGATCCGCCGGTGCAAGTCCTGGCGCAGGATCCGCCCGCGGGCACGCCGGTCAAGCCCGGCACTGGGATCACGCTCACCGTCACGCTGCCGCCCGACCAGGAGACGCTGGGGCTTCCCAACTCGAACTTCCTGGTGGGCCGCCTCACCCAGGACACCTTGGACAGCGCGGCGTCGTACTACGACGCGCTCGATCCGGGCCCCTTCCCCAAGCGCGCCACCTTCGCCGACTGGAAGGCGGCCAACGGCTTCGGCACGCCCGCCGATGCGGAGGCCTCGGCCATCTACGTCACGCACACCGACCTTGGCTTTGGCCGCCACATGCACATGCGGCGCCGGGGACGGCGGGTGGCCTTCTACGTCGACAACTACCCGTCGGTGGAAGACGCCATCGCCGGCACGCGCTTCTTCGCCACCGTGGCGATGGAGTACTCGCCGGGCCCCAACGGGAAGGACACCGATCCGTACTTCACCCAGTTCTACGCCTTCAACAAGAAGGGGCAGCGGATCAGCGATCCCGTCCTCGACGATCACGGCCCCAAGCAACTGCCGGCGGTGTGCCTCGTCTGCCACGGCGGGACGACCAGCGACCCGACCTACCTGAGCAACGGCGGAAAGCTCGGCGCGCACTTCATTCCCTTCGACGTGGACGCCGAGCGGTTCTCCAGCCGGCCGGGTTACGCGCGCGCCGATCAGGAGAGCGCCTTCAAGGCGTTCAACGAGGCGGTGCAGATCACCTGGGACCCCGCCGACCCGGCCTATCCGCCCGGCGACCCCGCGCCGGTGCCGGACTTGATCGACGGGTGGTACGGCGGGCCCGGGCATCCCAGCCCGACGTTCCTTGGCAGCGCGACGCCTCTGGGGTGGAGCGTGTCTCCGGAATCGCGCGCGATCTACCACCAGGTCTTCGCCAAGAGCTGTCAGACCTGCCACTCGCAGCGCGAGGCAGCGCGGAACTTCTCCACCTACGCGAAGTTCGCGGCGACCAAGAGCCTGATCGACCAGCGCGTGTTCGACGAGGGGGCGATGCCGCTCTCGCAGCGCGGCTCGCTCAATTTCTGGCTCAGCTATCCGCAGCAGCCGAAGATCCTCGCCAACTGGCTGGGCACGAAGCTTCGCTCGCCGGGCAGGCCCATCGCGCGCGTCAGCGTGTCGCCCGGGGCAACCGTGACCGCCGGGACCACCGTGCTGTTCAACGCGAGCGACAGCCAGTACGCGGGCGCCTTCGACTGGCGGCAGACTTCCGGCCCGGCGGTCCAACTCACCAGCGCGGCTCCGGACGGCTCCAAGGTCAGCTTCGTCACGCCCGCCCTGGGAGCGGCGTTCGCGTTCGAGCTGACCGTGTCGATCCTGGGCCGGACCGCCGCGCCGGTACCGCTCAGCGTCCTCTCGCGCTCCGCACCCGGAGCGCCGCAGCCGGTGAGCGCCACGCCCGGAGCGACCTCCGCCACGGTCAGTTGGACGGTTCCCGCCGGGGACGGCCTGAGCCCGATCACCGGCTACGTCCTCACAGTCACGCCGGGCGGCGCCACGCAATCGCTGGGGCCGGGAGTCTTTTCGACGGTGGTCGGCAGCCTGCAGCCCGGCGTCAGCTACACCTTCTCCGTCGCGGCGGTGAACGCCATCGGCATCGGGCCGGCCGCCACCGCTTCTCTCCGCATCCCGACCTTGCCGGGGCCGCCGGTCGGAGTGTCGGCCGTGTCGACCGACGTGGGCCGGACGCTGCGGGTGAGTTGGACCCCGCCCGCCGACACCGGAGGCGTGCAGCTCTCCGGATACGCCATCTCGTGCGTGCCCTCGGGCAGCGGGACTTCGGGGAGCGCAACTGCGGCGGGAACCGACGTGAGTGCGAACGTGACTGGGCTGACCAACGGCGCGTCGTATAGCTGCAGCGTGACGGCCCAGAACGTCGCCGGCAGCGGCGCGCCGTCGCAGGCGGCGAGCGGAATTCCGCGCGGCCCCCCGGCCGCTCCGCAGGGTTTCACCGCGGCGAGCCAGGGCGGCGCCAACTGGCTGCTCTCGTGGAGCGCGCCGTCGGACACCGGCGGGCTCGCCCTCACCGGCTACCTCGCGACTTGGACGCCCGCCACCAGCGGCAGCCCGAAGATCCTGCCCGTCTCGCCCACCAGCGCCACCATCGGAGCCGGGGACGGCCTGGTCGTCGGCATCACGTACACGTTCAGCCTGTCGGCGGTGAACTCCATCGGTCCGGGCGTCGCGGCGACCACCACGCCGCCCGGAAAGGCAGTCATCACCTCGCCGGCGGCAGGCGCGAGCACCGGCGCGAATCAGATCGCGGTGACCTGGACGGCAGCCGCTCCCAACGGGAGCACCATCACGCAGTATCTGGCGAGCGCGCAGCTGGTGAATTCGCCTTTCACCGTCACCTCGGTCACGGTGCCGGGAACCCAGCTCAACGCGACCATCACCGGCCTCTCGAACTGCGCCGCGTACAACGTCACCGTGACCGCCACGAGCGGCGGCGGCAGCACCGCGTCGGATCCGGTGAACAACGTAACGCCTCGCCAGGCGCCTGACGTCCCGACAGGCCTCTCGCTGGCGAAGGGG
>Ga0213851_1599061_pt1 | contig 13643 bp, 10 predicted proteins | sample ABR_2014_MetaT_FD_164455 | JGI IMG/M metagenome (GOLD analysis project Ga0213851, IMG submission 164455) | Metatranscriptome of freshwater sediment microbial communities from post-fracked creek in Pennsylvania, United States - ABR_2014... | ecosystem: Environmental > Aquatic > Freshwater > Creek...
AAGGGCTTCCGCCCTGTAATACCGCCTGGGCCTTGAGAAGTGCCGCGCCGTGTACGGCGCGAATCATTACTCGATAACCTGGGGCGATCTCCCGCGGCACGAGCAAGAGGCCGGTCAGGTTCATGGATACTTCTTCTTTCGCCATTGTGCCTGCGAACTGGCGGCCAGGCGACGGCTGCGAGGCGGCCCTGCCGCGGCGGCACGGCAGCCGGTGTATCTTCGCGCCATGCCCTATCGCAAGCTGCGCGACACGAATCTGATCCGTCTCGCCGAGACGCGGTTCGACGTGCTGGTGCTGGGCGGCGGCATCAACGGCGCGGTCTCGGCGGCGGCTTTGGCGGCGCGCGGCGCCAAGGTGGGTCTGATCGACAAGGGCGACTTCGCGGGCGTCACCTCGCAGCAGTCGTCGAACCTCGCCTGGGGCGGGATCAAATATCTGGAGACGTACGAGTTCGGCCTGGTGCGCAAGCTCTGCCGCGCCCGCAACCAGCTGATCCGCGCGTATCCATCCACGGTGCAGGAGATCCGCTTCTACACGTCGCACGAGCGCGGATTCCGCCACGGGCTCTGGAAGCTGATCCTGGGCGCCTGGCTCTACTGGCTGATCGGAAGCTTTTTCACGCGGCGGCCGCGGCTGCTCTCGGTGAAGGAGATCGAGCGCGAAGAGCCGATCGTCGAAACCCGTGGGCTCGACGGCGGCTTGGAATATTCCGACGCCTACTTGCACGACAACGACGCGCGCTTCGTCTGGCACTTCATCCGCTCTGCGCTCGACCGCGGGTGCGCGGCGGCCAACTATGTCGAAGCGCTGGGCGCCGTACGCGAGGGGAACGTCTGGGTGACGCGGGCCCGGGACGCGCTGACGGGACGCGAGATCCTGGTGCGCTCGTCTCTTCTGATCAACGCCTGCGGCCCCTACGCCGACGTGGTCAACGCGCGCGAGGGCGTGGCCACCGCACACCACCACGTCTTCTCCAAGGGGATCCACATCCTGGTGGATCGTTTGAGCCCAAACCGTCGGGTGCTCACCTTCTTCGCCGACGACGGCCGGCTCTTCTTCGTCATCCCCATGGGCGGGAAGACCTGCATCGGCACCACCGACACGCGGGTGGAGCGGCCCGAGGTCTCGGTCACGCCCGAGGACCGGCGCTTCGTGCTCGAGAACATCAACAAGCGGCTACACCTCAAAGCGCCGCTGACCGAGGGCGACATCATCGCAGAGCGCTGCGGCGTGCGGCCCCTGGTGGTCACCACGCTGCCGCGCGGCGCGGACGACGGCGGGCGCGACTGGATGCAGCTCTCGCGCAAGCACGCCATCGAGACGGACGAGGCCCGCGGGCACGTCACCATCTTCGGCGGCAAGCTGACCGACTGCCTCAACGTGGGCGAGGAGATCTGCGCGGAGGTGCAGCGCCTCGGCATCGGGCTGCCGTATCCGGACAAGATCTGGTACGGCGAGCCGCCCGCCGCCGTGCGCGAGGAGTACTTCCACCAGGCGCGGCTGATGGAGCTGGACGCGATGACCGCGCCGCTCGCATCCGAGAAGCTCTCGACCCGCCTCTGGCGGCGATACGCCTCCGAGGCGCTGGGGCTGCTCGAGGCCATCCGCCGCGACCCGCGCATGGCGGAGGTGATCATCGAGACCAGCGAGTACCTCCGCTGCGAGTTGGACGAAGCGGCGCGCCGGGAGATGGTGGTGAAGCTCGAGGACTTCCTGCGGCGGCGCTCGAAGATCGCGCTGGTGGTGCGGCGCGACGAGATCCTGCGCGCTCCAGGCCTGCGCGAGGCGTGCCGGATCCTCTTCGGCGACGATGCGGAGGCGAAGATCGAGGAGTACTTCGGCCCGCCGGCGGCGGCGAGGATCGCCTAGTGGCCGGCACCTTCACCCTCGACGACGAGCAGCGCCAAGGCCCGTGGGACGAGCTGATCGGGAGGACCGCCGGCTCGTATCGGGTGGTGCGCCTGCTCGGAAAAGGAGGCATGGGCGCGGTGTATCTGGCGCGCCATCCGGGCATCGGCGCGCAGGTGGCGGTGAAGTTCCTGCACCCGCGCTTCTCGGGCGACCGAAACCACGTCGAGCGCTTCTTCAACGAGGCGCGCGCGGTCAACCTGATCGGTCACGAGAACATCGTCAAGACGCTGGACTTCGGCGTCACCCCGGACGGCCGCTACTACTTCGTGATGGAGCACTTGAACGGGCAGCCGCTCTCGTCGCTCTTGCAGAAGCCGGTTCCGTTTTCGATGGCCGGGCCGATCCTCTTGCAATGCTGCCGCGCGCTGCAGGCGGCGCACGAACGGCAGATCGTCCATCGCGATCTGAAGCCCGACAACATCTTCCTCCTCTCGCAGATGGGGAAGAAGAACTTCGTCAAGCTGGTCGACTTTGGAATTGCGAAGCTGGTCGATCCAGCCGGCGGCGCGGGCATGACCGAGGCGGGCGCGCTGATCGGCACGCCCGAGTACATGTCGCCCGAACAGGCCGCGGGCCGCACGGCGGAAGTGGGTCGCCGCAGCGACGTCTACTCGCTGGGCGTGGTGATGTACCAGCTGGCCACGGGCCGGGTGCCGTTCCATGGCACGACGACCGCGGAGACGCTGGTGGCGCAGATGCTGGAGAAGCCGCCGCCGCCGCGATCGATCGAGCCGTCGGTGCCCGAGGCGTACGAGAAGGTCGTCCTCAAAGCCCTGGAGAAGAAAAGAGAGGATCGCTGGCAGTCGATGGGCGAGCTGCACGACGCCATCCTCGCGTGCATGAAGGAGCTGGGCTTGAGCGCGGAGCTGCCGCCCGCGGATCCCGAGCCCGCGCCGCAGCTGCCGTCGCAGATGCCGTCGACGGATCCCCGGCGAGAACCGCTGCCGCTCACCGGGACGTACGCGGGCGATCGCTCGCCGGTGGAGGCGCGGCTGCTTCGCTTCGCCGACTGGGCCTTTGCTCCTCCGCGCCGGCTTCGGACGGTGGCGGCGCTGGTCGTTGGAGTAGTGGTCATCGTGCTGCTGGTCCCGAGGCGCCAGCGCATCGAGCCGCCCAAGCCTGCCGTGGTCGCGACGCCTGCCGTCCAGCCGGCGCCGCCGGCGTCTCCCCCTCATGCAGCGCCCGCCGGCGATGTCCGCCCAATTCAAGTGGCGCAGCCGCCGGCGACTCAACCGCCGAAGCCGATACAGAAACCCCCTCCCAAGGCGGCGAGCGCGAGCACGAAGCCGACCACGACCCCGACCACGAGCGCGAAGCCGACCACGAAGCCGAGCACGACCACGACCACGAAGCCGAGCAGAAGCACGAGAACGACCCCGAGCACGACGCCGAGCACGAGCACGAGCTCGCCGATTTCCCAAACCACCGCCGTCACCGCCGCCGACGCCGCCCGCCTCGCCACGGCCGCCCGCCACGACCGCGACGCCGCCAGGGCCGCCCGCGCCGACATGCTCGCCGCCGCCGCCAAATCCGCGCAGGAGGACGCCGCCTCCGGCCAGCTTCCTCCGGGCGTGAAGCTCTTCGTGGTCAGCGATCCGTTGGGCGCCAGCGTCACCGCGTCCTGGAACGGCAAATCCGCCGCGGGCGTCACGCCCATCGTCTTCCGCGTCCGCCGCGGCGCCGTCGTCACGATCAGTTTCTCGAAGCCGGGCTACGCGCCGCAGGTCCGCGAGATCTCTGCCCGCGAAGCGCAGGCGGTCGCCGTCGACCTGCGCGCGGCGCCCTGATCGAGATCATCCCCTGATCAAGTTCGGGAATCCGGCTCAGCTCGGCGCCATCAGCAACGCCGGCGCCAGCGCGTCACGGCCCGCTTCGAACACCAGCACGCCCTCGTCGGCGTACTCCTCGAGATCCTCCAGCAGCCACCGCTCGCCAGCACGGATCTTGTGGAACCGCAGCGCGCAGCTCTCGCCGTCGTACGAGAGGATCACGTTGAACCGCGCCGCGCTTCGCGCCAGCTCAACCGCAAGCAGGCGCGCCGTCAGCATGCCCGCGGTCAAGAGCAAGAGCGGGCAAGAGGCCACGATGCGCGCCGGGAACATCCCCTCCATGCGCAGCCTGTTCGCGCTGCACTCCAGGGCCGTGGCGTCGGGAAAATCGGCCAGCGAGAGATGGGGCTTCTTCACGAAGCCGTTCAAGAGGAAGCAGCCGCGCGCTTCGACGACCTGCACGTCGGGCCCCTTGCCCGGCGTGGGCAGGGCCGCCTCCACCTCGCGGCTGCGCAGATCTGCGAGGTAGCGCTGCATGCGCCGGTTCAGCCTCATGACCCGCAAGCATAGGCGCGGCGTCAGGGGGCGCGCACTTCAAAAGAGCCTCGCCAGGCCGCCCTCAGAGCGGGAGGGGGGGCTCCCAGAGCGGGAGGGGGGCCTCCCAGAGCGGAGTCTGCGCCTCGCCCAGGCGCGGTGCGAGCCGTTCTTGCGGCTGGAAGCGCGCCTTGTAGCGCAGCGATTCGCAGCCCTCGACGCAGTACCCGAGATACACGTGGGCAAGGCCCCGCTCGCGCGCGTATTCGACGGCGCGCAGGACGTTGTAGGTGCCGATCGAGAGCCGGCGGCGGGCGGGATCGTGGTAGCAGTACACCGCGGAGAGCGCGTGCGGCGTCTCGTCCGCGATGCCCACGCCGAGAAGCCGCTCGCCCTCCCAATACGAGAACTCGCGCGCCGCCGGGTGCGGAAAGCAGAACTGCATCGCGTACGACTCGGCGCCGATGCGGTCGGGCTTCCAGCCGCGCTCCTCCTCGCGCGAAGCGTGCCAGCGCCGGTAGAGATCGAGGCGCGCGTCGTCCACCTCGGGCACGCCCACCTGGACGCGCAGATGCCCCGCGCGCTTGGCCACCCGCTTCAGATTCTGAGACGGAGCGAACGCCTGCACGAGCACGCGCACCGAGACGCACTCCGCGCAGGCGGCGCAGACTGGACGAAAGTAGACAGGACCGAACCGGCGCCACCCACGTTCGAGCAAGCGCTCGAGCTCCGGCGGGCTCACCCCTGTCATCAAGAGTGTCTCGGTCGTCGAGCTCAGTCCCGGCAGGTACGGGCACGGCTCGGGCCCAGCGATGCGGTGCTGCAGGAGGCGCACGGGCAGAATCTTACGCTCACAGGTAGAGTTGAGGCCATGGACGCCCTGGAACGCATCGTCTCGATGTTGCAGGACGACTCGCCGCGCAAGCGCATCGCGGCGGCGGTCGTGCTGGGAGAGCTGGGCGCGAAGTCGACGGCCGTGGTGGCCGCGCTCTCGGCGATGGCCCGCGACGAGCTCTCCGCGCTGGCCGAGCCGGCCGTGGAGGCGCTGGGCAAGCTGGGCGCGCGAGCGGCGCTGCCGACGTTGCTCTCGGCGCTGGAGCGGAAGGACCTGGCGAAGACCGCGTCGCAGGCCATCGCCTCGCTGGGCGAGGAGGTGCTGCCGTCGCTGCGGGAGAAGCTTTCACAGTCGACCCCTGAGGTGCGCGCGGCGATCTCGGGCCTGCTCTCCTCGGTGCACGGATCGTTCGCGATGGTGCTCGACGGCCTGCGCGGCCAGCCCTGGGAGGCGGTGAGCCGCCTCGCGCTCTCGGTGCGGCAGGCGGTGCGCGCGGCCTCGCTCGCGGAGCGGAAGGCGATGGCAAAGCAGACCGCCGCATTGTTCAAGAAGCTGCGCGACGACGAGCCGGGGCTGCGGGGCGCGATCAAGATCCTCGGCTATCTCGAGCTGCCCGAGACGGCCGCGCTGATCATGCCGTTCCTCTCTGCGAGGCAGAGCGCGCCCATCCGCGTCGAGGCGATCACCGCATTGCGCTTCGCGCTGGGCGAGAAGCCCGCCGCAAAGCCCCTGCGCGCGCTGATTCTGCTCCTCGAGGAGCCCGATCCGCTGGTGGCGCGGGCCGCGCGCGACACGCTCACGGTGGTGCCCGGCGTCACGCCCGCGGAGCTCCTGAAGCTCGCGCTCTCGAAGAGCGGAGAGCTCGCGCTCTGGGCGATCGAGCGGCTGCACACGCTGGGCGCGTCGAAGGAGCTGGCGTCGCTGGCGAGCGGCGCCGATCGCGGCCGCGCCGAAGCGGCGGTGCGGGCGCTGGCCGGGCTTCCCGACGCGGCCCCGCTGCTGGTCGCGGCGCTGATCGGCGTGGAGGAGGAAGCGGGCGCGCACGCGATCTCGGACGCGCTCGAGCGCGTGCAGATCGCCGGGCGCGATCTGGCCAAACTGCGCGCCGCCGGCGCCGCCATGCTGAAGAAGAGCTTCGCGGTCGCGCGCCGGCAGCTCGAGCCGGTGCGCCGCGCCGACCCGCAAGGCTGGGCGCAGCTCCTGCGCGACACCGCGAAGAAGGCGTCCGACCCGGCGCGCGCGGAGGCGATCTCCGAGCTGCTCGCGCGCTCGTCGTGGGCCACCGCCCAGGACCGCTACGCGCACGCGAGCCTCCTGCTCCGCCGCTCCGCGCTAGATCCGCACCCGCGCGCGCGCCACGCCGACCCGGCGCTCGGCGAGTTGGAGAAGCTGGCGGCCGACGGCTTCCCCGTCGCCGGCGCGCTGGAAAAGGATCGGGCGGTGAGCGACGAGGCGCGCTACCACGCCGCCTTTCACTTTGCCGAGCACGCCTCGCCCGAGGTTCGGGCGCAGGGCGTGGCGCTCTTGGAAGGGCTCTCGGGCGGCCGCGGCAAGATCGCGCGAGCCTCGAAGAACAAGCTGGGCCTGATGCGGGGATGAAGCGATGACGGGTCAGCGCGGAAGGCGGCCGCGCAAATCAGCCGGGGGCGACACCTCGGCGATGAGAGCGCGGGCGTTGTCCACCTGGCCCCAGGTATTCCAGAGCAGGACGCCCCGCACGCGGCCCTCGGCGCGGTAGTACACCACGCCCTCGCGGAACGGCGTCTTCCAATCGGCGACCGTCTGGTGGCGCGCGTCGATCTCGCCCACCGCCTCGTAGCCGAGATCGAAGAGGTCCGAATAGAAGAACGGCAGGTGCTGGTACTTCACCTGCGCCCCCGCCATCGAGCGGCCCGCCGCCGCGCCCATGGTGTTGGCGTTGTCCTCGTGCTCGACCCGCATGCGCTTGCCCAGCGCAGGGTTGTGGAAACGCGCGACGTCGCCCGCGGCGAAGACGTCGGGATCGCTCGTGCGCAGCGACTCGTCCACCTCGATGCCGTCGGCCACGGTGAGCCCCGACTGCGCGGCCAGGTCGATCGAGGGCGCGATGCCGAGCCCCGCGACCACCGCGTCGGCCTCGATCCGCCTCCCGCCCTTGGTCTGCACCAGGTTGCCTTCGATGCCGGTCACGCCTTCGCCCGCCAACACCTCCACGCCCTTGCTTCGATAATAGTCGGTAACGAATTTCGATAAGTCAGCGGGGAAGGCGCGGGCGCAGACGCCGTCCTCGGGGAAGAGCATCGTCACCTGCTTGCCGTTCTGCGCCAGAGCGGCGGCGATCTCGGATCCGATGAACCCGCCGCCGATCGCCACCACCCGTCCGCCCTGCAGAGCGCGCAGCTTTCGATAATCGTCGAGCGTACGGAAATAGATCACGCCCTTTCCGAACGGGAGGGTCCTCGGCGTTCCGCCGGTGGCGAGCAGCAACTTCTGGTAGCCATGTTCCTCGCCGCGATCGTCGCGGACCTTGTGCCCCTTGCGATCGACAGCGAGCGCCCGGCGACTGGTCAGCACCTCCGTCCCCTGCGGCAGTTCCAGCCACACTCCTTCCTCCGGCTTGCCCTGCCAGAGCGATTTGGAGAGCGGCGGACGCTGGTACGGCTTGTGCGGCTCGGCCGAGAGGATTCCGATGCTGCTTTTGGAGTCGACCTCGCGGATGCCTTTGGCCGCTGCGGCCGCGGTCATTCCGCCGCCGACGATCAGATAGGTGAAGTCTGGCATGGAGACCTCCGGTGTACCGATGCGCGCTCACCATAGCTTTCCGCAAACGCATGCAAATTGCTACGGTGGCGCGGTGCTTCCGGCCAGCGCCACGCCCGACGCCGTGCGCCTGGTCGCCACCCGCGGCGCGCGCGGATTTGCCGACGGCATCGCCAGCGTGCTGCTGGCCAGCTACCTCTCGAGGCTCGGGTTCAGCCCGCTGCAGATCGGCGCCATCGTCACCGCCACGCTGCTCGGCTCCGCCGCGCTGATGCTGGCCATCGGGCTCGCGGGCCACCGCTGGCCCCGGCGCGCGGTGCTGCTCGGCGCATCGGCGCTGATGTTCGCCACCGGCGTGGGCTTCTTCGCCGCGACGCGTTTCTGGCCGCTGCTGGTGATCGCCTTCGTGGGCACGCTGAATCCGTCGTCGGGCGACGTCACGCTCTTCCTGCCCACCGAGCAGGCGGTTCTGGCCGAGGCGGTGGCGCCGCAAGAGCGGACGGCGATCTTCGCCTGGTACAACCTCGCCGGCGCGCTGGCGGGAGCGCTGGGGTCCTTGGCAGCGGGCGGGCCGGCGCAGCTCGCGCGCGCGCTGGGCATCGAGGCCGCGCAGGTGGAGCGGCTCGGATTCCTCCTCTACGCGCTCTTCGGCGTATTGAGCGCGCTGGTGTACCGCAAGCTCAGCCCCGCAGTGGAGCCGCCGCCCTCCGCGGGCGCGGCGCCGCTCGCGCAGTCGCGCAAGGTGGTGCTGCAGCTCTCCGCGCTCTTCAGCCTCGACGCCTTCGGCGGCGGCTTCGTGGTGCAGTCGCTTTTGGCGCTCTGGCTCTTCCGCCGCTTCGCGCTGTCGGTCTCGACCGCGGCGGCGATCTTCTTCGCGGTCAACCTGCTCGCCGCCATCTCCCAGCTGGTCTCGTCCCGGCTGGCGGCGCGGATCGGCCACGTGCGCACGATGGTCTTCACCCACTTGCCTTCGAGCATCTTCCTGATCCTCGCGGGCTTGATGCCCACGCTGCCGCTGGCCGTGCTGTTTCTTCTCCTGCGCTCGGCGCTCTCGTCCATGGACGTGCCCGCCAGGCAGGCCTACGTGATGTCGATGGTGCCGCGCGAGGAGCGGGCCGCCGCGGCCAGCGTCACCAACGTCCCGCGCAGCCTCGCCTCGGCGGTGGCGCCGCTGCTGGCGGGCGCGCTGCTCGATCGGACCAGCTTCGGCTGGCCGCTGATCTGCGCAGGCGTGCTCAAGGCGTCGTACGATCTTCTGCTGTTCGGGCAGTTTTCGCACCGCCGCCCACCGGAAGCCGGCTGAGACATTCGTGCTCGTGCCCGGCTCGCGGTCGTGCTCGTGCCCGGCTCGCGGTCGTGCTCGCGCTCGTCGTGCTCGCGGTCGTGGTCGTTGACGTGGATGGCGACGGCGACGGCAACTTGGCCGGCTCGACCGCATCACCTTCTCAGAGCGGCCCGCGCAAGACCGGTTCACCGAACAGCCCGCCCTCGCGCTCGCGCAGCATCGCGACGATGAAGCCGTCCAGCAGCGCGCGGATGGGCGCGCCCGGCTCGGGAAATCCCTCCGGCAGCTGCCACGACGGCGCACTCGACTCGCGCGGCGCGATGCCCTGCCCCGCGCGCAGCCGCGCCAATTCCTTCTCGGTGACTTCCACCGACGGGCACCAGGGGAAGAGCTGCACGCCCCGCACCGGCTCTCCCCATGGCAGCCCCGCCGGGTCGCGCCAGGGCCCGATCGCCGTCCGGCGCAATTTGGTCAAATGACCAAATGCGCCCGTGACCCGCCCGAGATCGCGGGCCAGCGACCGCACGTAATACCCGCCGCCAGTGATCAACTCGACCGTGCTGGCGCGCGGCAGATCGTGCGCGAGCCAGCGCGCCGAGTGCAAGTAGACCCGTGAGGGCGGCAGGACCACCTCCTCTCCCCGGTGGGCTTTCCGGTACGCGCGCTCTCCGCCGACGCGCTTGTTGCTGGTGGCGGGCGGGATCTGGTCGGTCCAGCCGAGGAACTGCGGCAGCGCGGCTTCGAGCTGCGCCTCCGTCAGCTCGAGCGGTTTGGAAGGTTTGGTCATTTGACCAAGAGAGTCTCCGTTGTCGGTCTCGGCGCCCCAGGCGATCTCCGCCAGGTAGGTCTTCGGGATCGGGTGCAAGAGATCCATCAAGCGCGTGGCCTGCCCGGCGAGGAGCAGCAGGAGGCCCTCCGCGAACGGATCGAGCGTCCCGCCGTGGCACACCGGCAGCTTGTCGCGCCGCAGGCCCGAGAGGCGGACCTGCTCCATGAAACGCTGCACCAGCGAGAAGCTGGTCTGACCAACCGCCTTGTGGGCGAGGTAGATACCGGGCTTCATCGCGGCGACTGTACGCCGCTGAAAGGATCGCGCTCATGAAGATTCTCGCTCTGCTCGCTCTCCTCGCCGTGCCGGCGTTTGGTCAAACGACCAAGGGCAAGACCGAGGTCACTCGGTACGGCCACGCAGCGTTCGTGGTGAAAGCGCCGGGAGGCGCCACGCTGGCGATCGATCCCTGGATCCACAACCCGTCCAACAGGACGCGGGCGCCTTCGACAAGATCGTCAAGCTGGACTTCATCCTCATCTCGCACGATCACTTCGATCACGTGGGCGACGCGCTGGCGCTGCAGAAGACGACCGGCGCCAAAGTGGTGGCGTTGTTCGAGCTGGGCAGCCAGCTGATGGCGGCGGGCCTGCCCAAGGAAGCGGCGGGGTTCGACACCTTGGGCAACGCGGGCGGCGTGCTGAAGCTGAACGACGAGGTCAGCGGACTACTTTACCAGGAACCGCGGCGGGCGCATCCTTCGGATGGGCCGGGCAGGCGTGACGAGCGAGATGCAAACACCGCTGCGCGGGGTCAAGGTTATCGAGCTGGGCAGCCTGATCGCTGGCCCGTACGCCGCCGCTATGCTCGCGCAGTTCGGGGCTGACGTGGTGAAGATCGAGCAGCCCGGCACCGGCGATCCGCTGCGCTCCTGGCGCAAGCTGCACAACGGGACCTCGTACTGGTGGTACTCGTTGAACCGCAACAAGAAGTCGGTGACGTTGAATCTCAAGTCGACGAGGGCGCAGCAGATCGTCCGCCAGCTGGTGAAGGGCGCGGACATCGTCATCGAGAACTTCCGGCCGGGGTGGCTCGAGTCGCTCGCGCTCGGCTGGGAGGACCTCTCCAAGGTGAACCCGTCTCTCATCATGGTCCGCATCTCCGGTTACGGGCAGACGGGCCCCTACCGCTCGCGCCCCGGCTTCGCCGCCATCGCCGAATCGATGGGCGGGCTGCGCTACCTCTCGGGGTTCCCTGATCGACCGCCGGTGCGCGTGGGCGTGAGCCTCGGCGACAGCCTGGCCTCGCTCTACGGCGTCATCGGCGCGCTGCTCGCCCTGCAACACCGACAGGCCAACCCCGGCAAGGGCCAGTTCATCGACTTGGCCCTCTACGAGGCGGTCTTCGGGGTGATGGAGAGTCTCATCCCCGAGTTCTCCGCGCTCGGCCACGTGCGCGAGCGCTCGGGCGCCAGCCTGCCGGGCATCTCACCCTCGAATACGTATCCGTGCAAGGACCGGCGCTACGTCATCATCGCCGGCAACAGCGACGGCATCTTCGCTCGACTCATGCGCGCCATCGGCCGCGCGGACCTCACCGAAGACGCGCGCCTCGCCCGCAACGAGGGCCGCGTCGAGCACGCCGCCATGCTCGACGAGGTCATCGCTGCCTGGACCTCGCAGAGCGATTCGGCCGAGGTGCTCGCGCGCCTCGAGGCCGCGGACGTGCCGTGCGGCAAGATCTACACCGCCGCCGACATCCACGCCGACCCGCACTACCGGGCGCGCGAAATGATCCAGCGCTTCACGCTGCCGGACGGGACTCCGGTGGACCTGCCCGGGATCATCCCCAAGCTGAGCGAGACGCCGGGCGAGACGCGGTGGCTGGGGCCTGCCCTCGGCCAGCACACCGAGGAGGTGCTCGCCTCCATCGGCATCGACGCGAGCGAAGTGGCGGAACTGCGCAAACAGGGCGTGGTCTAGGCGATGCGCGTGGTAGAGGAGAGCGGCGTGATCACCGATCTCCAACCGGCGCCTGCCGCACTCGGCGTCTGAACCGGAGGCTCCATGCTCAAGCGAATCGGCATCGTCGCCTTCCTCGTCGCCACCGCCGGCGGCGCGCGCGCCACGCCGGAGAAGAAGCAGATCACCATCGCCGTCGGCGGCAAGACGCTCTTCTATTACCTGCCGCTCACGCTCGCCGAGCAACTCGGTTACTTCAAGGAAGAGGGCCTCGAGGTGGAGATCGTCGACTTCGCCGGCGGCGCCAAGGCGCTGCAGGCGATGGTCGGCGGCAGCGCCGACCTCGTCTCCGGCTCCTTCGAGCACACCATCAACATGCAGGCGCGCGGCGTGCCCGTGGTGGGCATCGCCCTGCAGCTTCGCTACGCCGCCATCGCGCTGGCGATGCCCAAGGCGCGGGCCGCGGCCTACAAGTCGCCCAAGGACCTCAAGGGGCTCAAGATCGGCGTCACCGCGCCGGGCTCGAGCACCAACTTCTTCGTCAACGCGCTTTTGGCGCAGGACGGCCTCAAGCCCGACGACGTCTCCATCATCGGCGTGGGCGCGTCGTCGAACGCGGTGGCGGCGATGAAGAAAGGCGAGATCGACGCCATCTCCAACCTCGACCCGGTGATCACCAAGCTCGAGCTCGACGGCGACGTGGTGGCGGTGGCCGACACCCGCACCGCCGAGGGGATGAAGAGGTATTACGGCGGCGACTACGCTTCCAGCTGCATGTACGCGAAGCGGGAGTTCATCGAGAAGAACCCCGGCACGTCGCAGGCGGTGGCGAACGCGATGGTACGGGCGCTGCAGTTCGCGAAGAAGTCCTCGCTCGAGCAGGTGCTGGCCGCCATCCCCGCCGACTACTATGCGGCCGACAAGGAGACGTACAGGGCGGCGCTGGCCAAGGCCATCGAGGGGTACTCGCCCGACGGGCGCTTCAGCCTGGAGGGCGCGCGCAACGTCTACAAGGTGCTCAAGCTCTTCGAGCCCTCGGTGATGTCGGCCACCGTCGACGTGAGCAAGACGTTCGACAACCGCTTCGTCGACGAGTTCGCCAAGAGGAAGCCGAAGTGACCGAGGCTTCCTCCCTGGCCTGGCCGCTCGCCCGCGCGCAGGTGCCGGCGCTCGCGCTCGAAGCCATCACCTGCACCTTCCCTCCTGCGGGGCGGCGCGAGGCGCCGTACACCGCGGTGCGGGAGGCATCGTTCCAGGTGGGCAAGGGCGAATTCCTCGCCGTGGTCGGACCGACGGGCTGCGGGAAATCGACGCTGCTCAATATCGCCGCCGGCCTCATCGCCCCCACCTCCGGCAGGGTACTGGTGGCCGGCGCGCCGCTCGCCGGGCTCAACAAGGACGCCGGCTATCTCTTCCAGGACGACGCGCTCATGCCTTGGCGCAGCGCGCTCGACAACGTCGCCGCCGGGTTGCAGTTCCGCGGCGTCGAGCGCGAAGAGACGGTGCGGCGCGCCCAGGAGTGGCTCGAGCGAGTGGGACTGGAGGGCTTCGGCAACCGCTACCCGCACCAGCTCTCCGGCGGCATGCGCAAGCGGGTGGCGCTTGCCCAGACGCTCATCCTCGACCCCAAGATCATCCTCATGGACGAGCCCTTCAGCGCCCTCGACGTGCAGACGCGCCAGCTGATGGAGAACGAGCTGCTCGAGCTGTGGTCGAGCGACCGCAAATCGGTCGTCTTCATCACCCACGATCTGGAGGAGGCCATCTCCCTCTCCGACCGCGTGATGGTTTTCTCGGCGGGACCCTCGGCCCGCTCCATCGGCGAGTTCGTCATCGATC
>Ga0213851_1520839_pt1 | contig 13538 bp, 10 predicted proteins | sample ABR_2014_MetaT_FD_164455 | JGI IMG/M metagenome (GOLD analysis project Ga0213851, IMG submission 164455) | Metatranscriptome of freshwater sediment microbial communities from post-fracked creek in Pennsylvania, United States - ABR_2014... | ecosystem: Environmental > Aquatic > Freshwater > Creek...
GGCGGGGCTGGGCAATCAGGCGCTCGGCAACTTCCTTCTGAATCAGGAAAACGATCCGCGGAACGTCCAGGCGGATCGCCTTCTCCAGAATCGGTGACGTGATGTAGTAGGGCAGGTTGCCGGCAATGGGCGCGCGCCCCCATTGCGTCAGATCCGTCGCCAGGACGTCCGCGTGCACGATTTCCAGACGCGGCTCGTCGGCGAACCTGGTCCTGAGGTGCTCCACCAGCGAGGCGTCAATTTCGATTGCGACGACGCGGGCCGCACGGCGGCGCTGCGCCGGGTCTGCGAAGAGCGCAAGCTCGCCGTCGTTCAGCCGCGGATCCCGGAGTGCCCGGAGCCGCTGCGGCCCCTGGTCGCCGCGGTTCCGCTGCAGCGCCTCGCCGCTGAGATCGCCCGCCTCCGCGGCGGCGATCCCGACCGGTCTCAGCTCTGAACGGCCTTCGGCATCGGAACGAGTCAGGGATGCGCGCGGCGCCGCGTCGATCATGACCAGAGCCTCCGCATCGCCGCCTCGAAGGGGGGCCGGGCCGAGGAGAAATCGAGCTTCAGCGCCTCTCCCGCGACGCGGGTCTCGACCAGCGCGGTGCGCTCCATCGAGAAGACCACCTGCGCCATCAGATCGTCCGCGCTCGCGCCCGCGATCGACGGGTCCGTCAGATCCACCACCACGAAGTCCGCCGGCTCGCCCGGCCGCAGCGCGCCGCCCGGGAACCCGAGCGAGCGCATCCCGCCCTCGGAAGCGATCCGGTACAGCTTCGCGCCCAGCCCGCCCACGCCGGCCTGCTCGGTGTCGAGGATCGCTCGCTGCAGCTCGACCAGCCGCAGGTGGTACTCGAGCTGGCGGGCGTCCTCGAGCGGATTCAATTGCACTTCGGAGTCGCTCCCGACGCAGAGCCGCACGCCCGCCGCCAAGAGCTTGTCGGCGCGGATCACCCCGTCGCCCAGGTTGCGCTCCGTGGTCGGGCAGGCGCAGACGGTGGCGCGGGCGCCGCCCAGCGCGGCGATGTCCTCGGCAGTCAGGTGCACCGCGTGCACGGCGGTCATGCTCTCGCGCAGCGCGCCCAGCTTCTCGAGCAGCAGCGCGGGAGTCACGCCGTGCTCGGCGCGGCACTGCGCGACCTCGCCGGGCTGCTCGGAGACGTGCAGGTGCAGCACCCAGCCGCGGCGGCGCGCCTCCTCGGAGATCTCACGGATCCACTCCGCGGGACAGGCGCGCACGCTGTGTGGCGCGGCGCCCACCGGGACGTGCCGGGAGAGGGCGTCGAGGTTCCTCAGATACTCCTCCGCGGATCCCTCGATGAAACGCCGCTGCCGCGGGTTCTCCGGAAGGCCGAATCCGCTTCGCGCGTAGGCGACTCGCAGCAGCCGGAGCTTCAGGCCCGCTTCCTGCGCCGCGCGCGCGACGGCCAGATCCAGCTCGTTGGGATCCGCGTAGGCGCGCCCGTCGCGGCCGCGGTGGAGATAGTGGAACTCGCCCACCGCGGTGATGCCCGCGCGCGCCATCTCCAGGAAACAGAACTTCGAGACGGCGTAGAGATCGTCGGGGCTCAGCCGCTCGGCTGCCGCGTACATCGCCTCGCGCCACGACCAGAAATCGTCTCCAATGCTCCGCCCTGCGGGCTCCGCCGGATGGCTTCGGTGTTCGGTGCGGCCGCGGATGGCGCGCTGGAAGGCGTGGCTGTGAGCCGCGACCATGCCCGGAAGGATGGCGCGGCCGCCCAGCGGAATTCGCTCCGCGGCATCCGGCGCCGCGCCCACCGATTCGACCCGCCCGTCGCGCACCGCCAGCGCCACGCCCGAGAAGACGCGCCCGCCGCTGAAGAGCAGGTCGGGCTGGAAGACTCTCGCCGGCACGGGGTCTCGTAGTACCATGCCGTCAGCCCCTCAGGAGCAGCCGGAATGAACCGACAGGCATGGTTTGCCGTCATCGCCGCCCTGGCGCTTGCGCTGCCGGCGCCGGCGCAGGACCCGCCCGCTCTCGAGCTGACGCCGCTGGTGCCGCCCCCGGCGCCGTGGCTGAGGAAGAACCAGAAGAAGAACCAGAAGAAGATCCGCAAGAAAGTGCAGCCGGCGCCATCCGAAACGCAGCCGAGCGCGCCCTTCGTGGCCGCGCCGCCGCCGGCGGTGCCGCCACTTGCGCAACCGGAGCCGGCGAAGCCCGCCGAGCAGGCGCCCGCGGTCGCGGCGCCGCCCTCCATGCCCCTTCAGGAGGAGCTGCCGCTCGCGCCGCTTGCGCCTCCCCCACTTGCGCCGCTCATCCAGCCGGTGCCGCAGGCGGCCGTCGCCGCCGAGCCGGCCGCGCCCGCCGCGCGGCGGAACTGGACCAGGCCGGTGGGCTACGCCGCGCTCGGAGCCGGCGGCGTGGCCCTGGGCCTGGGCGCCGTGCTCGGAGCGATCGGCAGATCCGACATCAACAAGGCCGAGTCCGCCTTCAACGGCGGCGCCTTCCGCCCCGGCGACGCGGACCGGCTCGCTTCGGGGAACTCGAAAGCCCGGAGCGCCAACGCGCTCTTCATCGCCTCCGGAGTGCTGCTCGCGGCCGGCGCGATCTTCACCTTCGCCTTCTGACCATGCGCGCCACACTCGCAGTTAGTCTCTTGCTCTCGAGCATTGCCTGCAGCACGTCCCACCTGGGCGCGTGCACCAGGGACGCCGACTGCCCCGCCTACGCCACCTGCGATTCGTCGCGCTCGGTCTGCGTGATCAAGCGCGGCGTCTGCTTCCCGGCCTGCGACGCGGGCCACGTCTGCGACCCGGCCACACAAACCTGCCAGCCGGTGACGAGCCCGAGCGTCGCCGTCACCAGCCCCGCTGCGGGCGGCTACGCGACGGGCACTTTGCAAGCCGCCGCCGTCGCCTTGGCGCCCGGCGGCGTCACGGGCCTCACGTTCAACCTGTCGAGCGGCGCCAGCGTGGTCGCGAGCGCAAGCGGTGCCGTCTCGCCCTCCGATCCGTCGAGTTGGTCCGCGGCGATCCCGCTCGCTTCCGTCGCCGACGGAGCCGTCGATCTCGCCGCCACCCTCACGTACTCGGGCGGCAGCGCCACCAGCGCCAAGGTGTCGCTGACTGTGGACCAGACGCCGCCCTCGATCTCGATGCAGACCGACGGCCGCACCACACTCTACAGCGGCGGCCAGACGGACACGGTGGTCGCCTCGATCACCGACGCGCTCTCGGGCGTGAGGGACTCGACGGTTACACTGGTGGTCAACGGGCACTCGATCCCCGGCGTCGCGGGCGCGGGAGGCACCTACAGCTTCCCGGTGTTGATCGACGACACCGTCCTCGCCGCCGGCACGTCGGCGCCGGTGGCGTTCAGCGTCACAGCCGGCGACAACGCCGGAAACACCTTCACCCTCAGCGGAGATCCCAAGGAAGTGATCCGCGCCGACCGCCGACTCGTCAGCATTTCCATCTTCGCCGACTCGACGCCCTACGCCCGCACCGCGATTCCAGTCCCGGTCTCCGCGCTCATCACCAGCTCCGCCGGGGTCCCCGACGGCGGCGCCTTCCTCAACGGCACGGTCGCGCCCTCCTTCCGCGACGGCGGGTTCTTCACCTTCCCGCTCGACGCGCGCGGCGCGCCGGCAGGTGTCGAGGGCCCGTACGGGTTCCAGGTCTCGGCCGCCGACAACGCGAGCAACACCGCCGGCGCGGGCGGGACGCTCATCATCGACGACGCGCCGCCCGACGCGAGCGTGCGCGTCTTCAAGGGAACCGACCCGGGCGGCGACGCGGGTGTCACGTATCCTGCGGCAGTCCCCGGCACCGGCTGGGACGGGACGCAGTTCGTCTACAGCGACACCGTGCACGTGAAGGGGACCATCGCCGACGTGAGCGGCATCAGGGTCGCGGCACTGCACATCGATTACGTGCAGATCGACGGCGGCGTCAGCGCCGGCGCGGCGCAGGTGCTGCCGTGCACCGTCGGGCAGACACTCTGCACCTTCGACGTCCAGGTCGCGCTCAACGCGCCGACCAACGGCAGGTTCGACACGTTCACTCGCGGCAAGGCGATGGGCGACATCGTCTCCGCCCCGGTGGACAACTTCAAGGTGGTGATCTCCGCGAACGACGCCGCCAAGTCGGCCAACGGAGCGGACGCCGCTCACTCGGGCACCAGCAGCAGGGACGCGCAGACCACGCGGCTGCTCTGGCAGATGTACCTGCCGGCGTCGGTGAGCGGCCTCGGCATCCACCCGAACGGCGACCTGATCGTCACGCTCGACGGCGGCACGGACACCGTGATCGCGATGTGGCCCGACGACGGCGGCGTGGATTGGCACTGGGGCTTCGATGCAGGGGCGAGCGGCATGGGGCCGATCGACGGCACGCCAGCCATCGGCAGCGGCACCGCCACCACGGCGCTGGTCTACGTCGCTGGCGAGACCGGCGAGGTCTATGCGCTCAGCGCGGGGGGCGCGGCGACCTGGCACTACAGCACGGGCGACAGGCTGGTGGTCGGACCCGCTGTGAACACGGCGACCATCGCCACCGTGGCCGTAGATGAAGTCCTGATTCCCGACGCGACGGCCACGAAGAAGATCTATGCCGTCGCGGCGGGCGCGCTCGTCAGCTCGGCCGGCACCGGCGACGTGGATCTGTTCTCCGCTCCGTTCGTCATGAATGGCAACGTCTATTTCGGGACCAACAGCAAGTCCGAGTTGCACTCGATCAACTCGGCGGGTCAGCTTGGCGGGGCATCCCAACACGGGAGCACGGCGCTCTACAGGGAGATGATCACCGACGGCACTTCGATCTTTGACTGGCGCATCCTCCCGGGCCCCACGACCGAGCTCAACGCGCGCGATGCGAGCCTCGCATTTCTATGGTCCACCGCTGTGACGCCCACGGGCGCGGGCGCGGTCGCCCTCGATGCCCGTATCATCGTGTCGCTGTCGGGCGGCGAGGTGAGGTCGTTCGATCCGAACCCCGCGGGTACCGGGGCGAGCAATCTCCTCTTCAATCTGGGCGGCTCTGGCCTGGCTCCGTTGATCGGCTGGGACGGGAACGGGGCGCACGAGCACTTCTATCTGCCGCGCAGTACCGGGGGCACTTACGCTTACGACTCGTTGAATACCCTCGCCTGGCGCGCGAATCCCAACGGCGCCCCCTACCGCGCGTTCGCCATGGACTGCGCTGGCCGCCTCTTCGGCGCCAGCAATGCCACCGCGGGTGCCTTGCTGGCCGGCGGCAACAAGTCGATCGTCTATGCGCTGATCACCGACGATCGCGGCCTCGCCGATACCATGTGGCCCTCCTACCGCCTCGACGCGCGCAACACCGGCAACGCCGCTTCGACCTACGGCATCCTCAGGACCGGCGGCGCCTGCTCGCAGTAACCGGCGATAAAGTTGCGGCGGCGCGCCGGCGTGCGATGGCTCGTGCATGCGCGCCCGGCAAGCCCGCCCCGGGCTCGCTGGGTCCGGCCACTCCCGCCGCTTCGGCCACCGCTGAGCCCGGCGGCGCACCGGTCGCGGCCCCTCGAAAATTTTGTACAAAACTCCCGGAACCCGTCGGCGGGTCGCAGAACGCTCCCCGGGGGTCCGGAAATTTGTACAAATTCTCTCAGAAGCTGCCTTGCAGCGCGGCGCCCGAGGGCGTGAGCGCGAGAAGCAGGCCGCCGCCGACGATGGCGCCTGCCCCCGTCGCGGCCAACGCGGCGGCCACGATGCTGGCGCTGTCGTGCGTTCTGGCCTGGCTCGAGTAGAGCGCGAGTCCGCCCGCGGTGGCGAGGAACGCGAGTCCACTTCCAAGGAGGATGCGCGAGGCGCGGGCGTGGGGACCGTCGGCCGGCGAAGCCGCGGCGGCGACGGCCGCGCGCGGGACGGCTTCGCCCAGAGCGGCTGAGGAGAAGAGGAGCGCGAGGAGGATCGCGGCGAGTGAGATTCGCATGAGCCCAATGCTGAGGCCGCCGCCTGTTCCGTCAACTTTTCGCGCGCGCTCCAATCCTGTTGGGCGTTGCCCCCCTCCCTGACATAGAGTCTTCGCGTGGGAACTTCGCAGCAAGACGCCCGGGCTAGCTTCGGCGCCATGAACGCCTGCGCGCACTGCGGCGCGCCGTTCAATCCGGTTGTGAGCGGCCAGACGCTCTGCGACCGATGTCAGGGCCTCGCGCACCCGGAGCCCCAGTCCCCGCTGTACGAGGCGGAGGTAGCGGGCTACAAGCTGGTGCACGAGCTGGGCGCCGGCCGCTTCGCGCACACCTGGCTGGCCGAGGACGCGCGGGGGCAGGCGGTGGTGCTCAAGCTGCTCCGCCGCTATGCGCCCAACCCGAACAGCGTCCAGCGCTTCCTCGCCGAGGCGCAGCGGCTCGCGGACCTTCCAGACCTGGACCATCCGAATCTGGCGCGGCCCATCACCGCCGGCGTGCACCTCGTGTCGGCGTTCGTCCTCGTCTACCAGAGCGGCGGCGAGCTGACGCTGGCCGACGAGCTGCGCCAGCGCGGCCGCGTGCTGCCGGGGCGCGCGCTCGAGTTCTGCGCGCAGTTGTGCGAGGGGCTGGCAGTCGCGCACCGCGCCGGCGTTCTGCACCTCGATCTGAAGCCCGCCAACGTCGGCGTCACCAAGGCGGCCGACGGCACCGAGCAAGCCGTGGTGCTCGACCTCGTCACTTCGCACCTGCTCGCGGACGCACATGTCCCGGACGCCGGGCCCCTGCCGATCTCGACCGCGGCCTATCGATCCCCTGAGGGAGCCGCCGGCAAGCCTCCCGACGCGCGCAGCGATCTCTATTCCGTCGGCGTGCTGCTCTTCCAGCTCATCTCGGGCCGGCTGCCGATGATGGGCGCGACCGCCGACGAGCTGCTCAAGGCGCACCGCGATCAGCCCCCGCTGCGGCTGCGCGACGTGGGCCGAAAGGTGCACGCCGATCTCGAAGGGGTGATCGCGCGGCTGCTCGACAAGGATCCCGCGCAGCGCCCGGAAAGCGGAGATGAAGCGGCGGTCATGATGCGCGCGATCATCCCCGTCGCCGACGCGGCGCCCATGGAGGAAGGGCCCGAGGGCGTGGAGGACCCGCTGCCGGTGGTCGAGGCGCCGCGGCCCGACCCGGAGATGGCACCCGCGCCGCCGCAGATGCTGCCGCGAGTCGATCCGGCGCTCGAGCGCGCGATGCTGGGGCACGTGCCGCCGCAGCCCGCGGAAAAGGCGCCCGGCATTCCGCAATGGGCGGCGTACGTGCCGTCGGCATGGTGGATGCGGGTGGCGGGCCTCGCGGCCGTGGCCGCGATCACCGTGGTCGTGATGTTGCTCGCGCGAAAGCCGAAGCCCGCCGTCCCCGGGTCGTCGCCGGCGGTCGCGGCGTCGTCGCCGGTCTCGGCTCCCGCTTCTCCCTCTTTCGACGCGAATCCCTCTCCCTCGGCCCTCAATCCTTCAGCCCCGAGCAAGCCGGTCATCTCCGCCGCCGTGGCCGAAGCGATGAAGCGCGAGCCCGCGCAGGACCCGACGACCTTGGGTCAACCCGAGGCTCCGCCTCCGCCGGCCGCGCCCGCCTCGCGCAAGGCCGCGCCCGCGGTCAGCCCGTACGCAAAGAACTTCGACCGTGCGCAGAAGGCGCTCTGGACCGACCGGCCCGCCAGCGCGGAGAGCGTCCTGCAGGATCTTCTGCGGAAGCACCTTTCGCGCCGCGACCGCGCCCGCGCCGCGAAGATGATGGGCGACGCGGAGTCGAAGAAGGGCAACAAAGCGGCCGCCGTGCGCTGGTACCAGAAGTCGCTGAACCTCTCCGACGATCCCGGCGACCGCGCCCGGATCGCGAAGCTGCTGCGCTAGGCCGGCTCGCCGGGATGCACCGCCGTTGGATCGGTCGGGAACTTCGCGAACTCGTCGATCAACGCTGCGCAGAACGAAATGGCAGCGCGCTTGTTGGCGGCGAAGCGGTAGAGGACGAGGTCTCCGCCCCGCTCGCCCGAGACGCCGCCCAGCGGCTCAAGTACATTCAGTAGATCGACGCCCAACTCGACCAGGAAGGCCTCGGGCCCGCCGAGGAAGCGCAGGCCGATCGACGGATCGACGCTCGCTTCCAGCGCCGCCATCTCCGCCTTGCCGTCGAGCAACTCCTCCAGCGACTGCAGGAACTGGATCAAGTCCATGTCCAGCAGCGTGGCCTTGGGCACCTCGAGGAGCGGCACGAAGGCGTGCCCCTCGTGCGCGTAGCGATCGACGGCCACGCGCATCTCCAGCGACGCGGGCGATCGCGAGCCATCGGAGAGCCGGCGCAAGAGCTCGATGCGCGCCTGCAAGTTGGATGTCTGGTTGAGGAGCACGGCCATGGCCCGCCATGTTACATGACGCGGCTTCATGCGCCGCCTGCGACCGCTGCGTCTCCAATGCTCCGCGCTGGCGCGCTCCGCCCGTCGTGGGCTCAGCCCGCTCCTCCTGCCGACGATCTCCGGCGTGCTCTATTTCCTGAGCTGGATCGGCTTCGGCATCTGGCCGCTGGCGTTCATTTGCTTTTTGCCGCTGCTCTGGTCGCTCAAGGATGCCACCCGCAAGCAAGCGTTCCTCCGCGGCTGGTGGATGGGCTTCGTCACGCACCTCGGCGGGTACACCTGGATCATGCACACGCTCACCGTCTTCGCCTTCGCGCCGCTGTGGCTCGCGGCGCTCGGGTACCTCTTGATCTGCGCCGCGCAGGGGCTGCTCTTCGGCGCCATGTCGCTGGCGCTGCGCTGGCTCTGGCTGCGCAGGAGCTGGCCCGCGGTGGCGCTCTTGCCCATCGCGCTCACCGCCGCCGAGTTCGTCTACCCGCTGCTCTTCCAGAGCTACACCGGGGTCGCGCTGATGCCGGTGTTGCCGCTGGTGCAGATCGCGGACCTGGGCGGGCCGCTCTTCCTCTCCGCGTTCCAGGCGCTGGTGAACGGCGCGCTCTTCGACTCGTTCGTCGCCTGGCGCGAGGCGCGGCGGCCGCCCTATTGGGCGATGACGGCCTCGCTGATCGCCGTGCTGGCGGTCAGCGCCTACGGATACGCTCGCCTGCTGCGCGTCGACGATGCGCAGCGGGCGGCGCCCAAGGTCGTGATCGGAATCGCGCAGCCCAACGTCGGCGAGATCGAGCTGCACCGGAGCCCCTACGCCTCGGTGCGCACGCTCTGGGACGAGACCGCGGAGTTGCACGCGCGCGGCGCGCGGCTGGTGATCTGGCCCGAAGTCGGCTTCAACACGCAGGCCGTCCGCGACGGCTCCTTGGACGGCGGCTTCATCCAGGGCGGCGTGCCGGTGCCGCTGATCGCGGGCGTCGAGCGGGTGTCGGCCCACGACATCTGGAACAGCGCCATCGTGATCGACGCGCAAGGGCGGATCGGCGACCACTACGACAAGATCCAGCTCCTCGCCTTCGGCGAGTACATCCCCGGGGGCGAGTGGTTTCCGAAGCTCTACGAGTGGTCGCCGCTCGCCTCGCACCTGTCGCGCGGGACGACGACCGCTCCGCTGCGCTGGGGCGGATACCGATTTGCGACCTTCATCTGCTACGAGGACATCCTGCCCGGCATCGTGCGCGAGATCATGCGCGACCACGGCGAGGGCCGCGCCCACGCGATGGTCAACCTGACCAACGACTCCTGGTACGGCGCGGGGCACGAGCAGGAGCAGCACCTCATGTTGGCGGCGCTGCGATCGATCGAGCACCGGCGCTGGCTCTTGCGCGCGACCAGCACGGGCATCAGCGCGTTCATCGACGTGACCGGCCGGGTGGTGCATCGGATCGGGCGCAACCAGCGCGGGGTCGGGACCCGCGAGGTGCCGATGATGCAAGGCACGACGGTGTATGAAGTGCTGGGAGACTGGCCGGGCTGGGCGGCGCTCGCCGCGCTCGCGCTGGGGTTCGCGTGGAAGAGAAAGCGCTGAGCAGGGCGGCCGTCGCGCTGATGCTCGCTCTGGGAGCGGCCGCGCTGGCGCACGCGATCTGGATCGGCGCGGTCAACGACGACGCGGGCATCGCGCTGGCGTACGCGCGCAACTTCGCGCGCGGCGAAGGGCTGCGGCTGACGCCGCTATCGCCCCGGGTGGAGGCTTATTCCGACCCGCTCTGGGTACTGTGGCTCTCGGTCGGGTATCTGCTGCGCATCGACGGAGAGCTGTTTGCGCAGTGGAGCGGCGCGATCTGCGCGGGGGCGGCGGTGGTGCTCACGGGCCTTTTGCCGTCGCGGGCGCAGCGGCGGGCGCCGCGGATGATCGACGCGGCCGCACCGGTGGTTCTGGCGTTTGATACTACGTATACTTATTGGGCGGGGGCAGGGCTGGAGAGCGGCGCCTTCGCGCTGGCGCTGGCGGCGGCGATGCTGCTGCTCGCGCGCGGGAGTTTGTGGAGCGCTGTGCCGGCGGGATTGCTGGCGGTGCTGCGGCCGGAGGGGCCGCTGTATGTGGCAGCGTTCGCGTTTGGGTTTGGCACGCGCACGCGCGCGCGCGCGATCCTCCTCTGGGTCGCCTGCGCAGCCCTCCCCCTCCTCCTCTGGCTCGCCTTTCGACGCAGCTACTACGGACAATGGCTGCCGAATTCGTACTACGCGAAGCGTGGATGGGACTTCGGCGGACTCTCCTACTTGAGCGCCTGGTTCCTCGACGACCGCTGGCACTGGGCGCTTCTCGCCGCGCCGCTCGGACTCCTCGCCCGCCGCACCCGCCGTGCCGCCCTGATCGCCGCGCTCGCCTGCGCCGCGGCCGTCGCCTTCATCCTCTTCTCGCGCGGGGACTGGATGTCCGAGCACCGCTTCGCCGCCCACGCGCTGCCCGCCGCGGCGCTGGCTGCGGGGCTGGTTCCAATGGCCCTGCGAGAACTGCTCGGCGAACGTAAAATAAACCTCGGCTGGCTCGCCGCCGTCGCCCTCGTCGCCCTCGCCGGATCCACCGCGCGCGCCCGCAGCCTCGATCGCAAGCAGCACCCCGAGGTGCCGCTCGACTACGTCGCCGACCAGGGCCGCTGGTTCCGCGCCACCGCCACGCGCCTCGGCCTCACCCGCCCGCGCATCGCCCACTTCGATCTGGGCGGAATCGCGCTCGAGAGCGGCGGCGAGGTGATCGACCTCGCGGGCCTCGCCGACCTCTACATCGGGCGCGTCGGTTACAAGTCGGAAAAGCTGGTGCGCGACTATCTGTTCGACGAGGTGAAGCCCGAGTTGCTCAACATCCATGGCCCCTCCCACTACCTGCGCTCCGACCCGCGCCTGTCGCGCAACTACACGCTGGCGGGCAGCGGCCTCTGGGGCGACAACTGGGTTCGCAAGCCGCTCGAGTCGGGCGCCGACGATCGCTGTCCGGCGCCTGGCCCCGGCACGGTGCGCCTGCTCGCTCAAGAAGGGCAGCTCGCCGCCGCGCTGGAAACCGCGGGCGCCTCGGACGCGCGCGATCTCTGGCTCTGCGCCCGCGCGCACCTGGCCGCAGATCTATTACCCGACGTGTCGCGGATCGGCGCGCGGCTCGCCGCGGATGGCCTGCGCGAAGCGGACCCCGCCCGCGCGAAGACCCTGCTCGACGCGGCAGTCACGCTGGATCCGCGGCAGACCGCGGCGGCGCAGCGCCTGCTGGAGCTGCGGCTGGCGCGAGCGCGATCGCCGTCGAATAGATGATCGACGGCCATAGCTGGAAGAGCAGCCGATCGAGCGAGGTCTTCATCTGCTCGACGGGATCGTTCGGTGTAGCGAGGTAGATCGCGAACACTGCTCCGATCGCAAGCGCGAGGAAGAGCGAGCTGAGCGTACGCTTCCGCCTGCGCCATCTCGCGATCCAGCAGAGCGCCACGAACGGCGGCGCCAGGCCCCAAGTGCCAAAGTCGATGAACTGGGCCCCGAATCCGTGCCCCACTACGAAGACGCGCCCGGGTACTCGCCTGACCAGATCGCCCACCACCGTCCGCGAGACGAGATCGTTCGGAGGCGCCCAGCGCACCTTGAAATAGGCGAGCAGCGCCAGCGGCAGCGCAGCGCCGAGCAGCATTTCGACCGCAGCGCGGCACCCCGACACGAGCAGCACCGCCAACAAAAGCAGGGCACACTCGAGCAGCCCTTCGTTCTTGGTGTACGCGCACAGCCCGGCGACCAGCCCGGCCCCGAAGAATCGCCCGCCGGATGCGAGCACCACCGCGACCAGCAAGAGCATCGCCAGCTTCAGATCGGCGTACTGGTTCCACGCCAGGAGGAGAAACTGGGGCGTGCCCAGCAGCAGCAGCGCCGCAGCGAGGCCCAGCGCAGGCCCGCGCCGATCGCGCACGGCGAAGCCCAGCGCCGCCGCGCCCGCCGCCGCGAAGAGCAAGGAGACGGCGATCGGCACCAGCGCGGTCCGCGTCCCCAGCGCGAACCAGCCGTGCGCGATCAAGCCAGGCAAGAGCAGCGGGTAGTCGGGATGCTGCCGCGGCAGCTCGTTCGTGAAGACGTCGGCGAGGCGGTGCGGGGCGCCGAACAAGGCGCGCGCGCGCAGGTTCCAGATCGCCACCGCGTCCCATCCTCCGTCGGGATAGCGGAGGCTGTGCTCGAGGAAGAGCGCCGTCACCACCAGCGCCGCCAAGGCACAAGCCGCGACCAGCCACGGCGGCGCGCGAGCGGCGGAAAAAAAATTATTTTTTTCTTCGCCCAGCTCCTCCTCGTCACGGCCTCCACGAAACCGCCACCAGATCGCCGCCGCCCCGAGGAGCATCATGAGATCCGAGCCGGCTCCGGTCGCGCCGAGGAGCAGCAGCCCCGCGCTCCAGAGCATGCCCGAGAGTCCCAGGCCGACCACCGCTCCGGCCGCCAGTGCAAACGGCCCCCGCGCCCCCGCTGCGCGAAGCACCGTGATCCCGCCGGCCAGAGCGGCCAGGGCAGCGAGCGCGATCAATCCTTCTCCAGCAGGGCCACCCCCGGCGACGCGCGCTTCACCACGTGCAACCGGCGCTCCGCACACAGGCGCTCGATGCTCGCCGGCCGCTCCACGTCGGCCACCACCAAGCGCAGGTCCGCTCGAGGCAAGAGCACCCGCGGCGCCAACGCGTAGGCCGCCTCGTAGTAGCGGCGATCCGCCCAGCCTCCCACAGCGTCCGTGAAGAACCCCGAGCGCTCGTCGGGCAGCGAGAGGCCCGCGAACCGATCGTCCGCGCTGGTGCTCACGAGCGGCCCCGCTTTCCAGAAATAGACGGACACGTCGCGCAGGACGCCGGGCAAGGCGACCAGGAGGGCCGCCGCCGCGATCCAGTTGCGCCCATTCACAACGCTCGTCTACCCGCTCGACCGCCTGAACGCCAGCCTGCCCGGAATGTCAGACCCCGCTGGCATCCTGCGGTTCATGGTTGAGAACGCCGCGTCGGCCCTTTATCCTGCTCGGTTCCCCACCTGCCTGAAGGGAAGCATGGAGCCCGAATCCATCCTCGTGAAAGGCGCCCGCGAGCACAACCTCAAGGGCATCACGCTGGAGATCCCCAAGAAGCGGCTGGTCGTCTTCACCGGCGTCTCGGGAAGCGGCAAGAGCTCGCTCGCGTTCGACACGCTCTACGCCGAGGGCCAGCGCCGCTACGTGGAGAGCCTCTCCGCGTACGCGCGCCAGTTCCTCGGGCAGATGGAGAAGCC
>Ga0213851_1373418_pt1 | contig 13182 bp, 10 predicted proteins | sample ABR_2014_MetaT_FD_164455 | JGI IMG/M metagenome (GOLD analysis project Ga0213851, IMG submission 164455) | Metatranscriptome of freshwater sediment microbial communities from post-fracked creek in Pennsylvania, United States - ABR_2014... | ecosystem: Environmental > Aquatic > Freshwater > Creek...
CGCCGCGCAGACGGCGCCCGGCCCGTACATGTTCCCGCGCTCGAATGGAAAGCGGCGGCCCGAGACCACGAGCATGGAGAAGATCTGGCGCCGTATCCTCGTGCGCGCGGGCATCGTGATAGGCCATCGCCACACATGCCGCCGCTGCGCGGCCAGGCAAAAGCCTGCGATGCATGAATTCCCGGACGCCACCCAGCGACGCTGCCCGGCCTGCGGAATGCGAATGTGGCCGGCCGGCATTCCGCGGCCCATGCGGTTTCACGATGTTCGTCACACGACCGCGACGCTGCTCCTGAAGGCCGGCGTGCCCATCCAGCACGTGCAGCGCATCCTGCGGCACGCGAACGTCCGGACGACCGTCGACACCTACGGCCACTTGGCCAACGAGGACTTGCGCGCGCCGCTCGAGCTGCTTCCGGCGCTGCCGAAACGCTCCCTCCCTCCACCCGCGGAAGCGCGCCATGTGCCCAGCGTGTGCCAGCCGATCGCGGAGCGCAAACACGAAGGGCCGGACCCGAAGATTTCTCCCCTAAATCCGGCCCTTAAGTTGGAGCGGAACACCGGGTTCGAACCGGCGACCTTCGCCTTGGCAAGGCGACGCTCTACCAGCTGAGCTAGTTCCGCGAAGCGGACGGCGGATCTAGCCCCGCTGGTCACCAGTGTCAAGAGTGTAGAACGCGCGCACGTAGTCGATCGCCGAGACGATTCCGGGCACCAGCGAGAAGTACAAAAGCGTCAGGCCGACCGCCTGGAAGTCCGTCATCACAGTGCCGAAAATCCAATCGATCGCGAAGTGGTAGTGCAGCATCAGGCAGATGATCCCGGTGAGCTGCAACGAGGTCTTCCACTTGCCTCCCTGCGACGCGGAGATGACCAGGCCCTCGCTGACCGCGATGGTCCGCAGCCCGGAGATGAGGAACTCGCGGGCCAGGATCACCGCCACCACCCAGACCGGCACCCGGCCGAGCCGCACCAGCATCACCAGGGCGGAGAGCACGATCACCTTGTCGGCCAGCGGGTCGAGGAACTTGCCCAGCGTGGTCACCTTGCCGGAGACGCGGGCGAGCCAGCCGTCCACCCAGTCGGTGAGCGCGGCCACCGAATAGATGGCGGCGGCGAGGAAGCTGTTGCGTCTGTTCTCGTAGGATAGCAAGTATAAAAACCACGGAATCAGCGCGATCCGCGCCAGCGTCATCATGTTCGGCGCGTTGAGCAGCTCCTCGCGCAGGCGCTCGCGGCGGGTCTTGCGGCGCGGCGGCGGCTCGGAGTCGGGCGCGGCGGACAGAGCCGGCTGCGCCGGACCTGCAATCTGCGGCGCGGCCACGATCTATCTCCCGGCCGGCACGTCGAGCAGCGCCCGCCCTTCGCCGGCGAGCTCCAGCGCCACGCCCATCTCCGGCGCTTCCTCGACGATGGGCACCAGCCGCGGCTGGATGAGCGGCCCATGCCAGCCGACCAGTTGGTCCATGGGAATGCGCAACGCCTCGCCGCGCTGCACGTCGACGGCCCGGGGCACGCCGTGCGTGACCAAGAGCAGCTTGCCGTGGCCGCGCAGATGGACGAGGTGCAGATCGGCGCCGGCCTTCGACGGCACGCGCCCGTTCTCGAAGAGGATGCTCTCCTCGAACGCGAAGAGGGCCTCCTCGCGGAAGTACGCCGGCTCGTCGCCCAGCTCCAACGCGGTGAAGGTGCGGCCCTCGCACGAGACCACGAAGCGGCCCTCGCCTGCCGCCCGCAGCATGCGCCGAGCGCCGTCGCCGAACGGCTTGTCGGTGGCCTTGCCGCGGAAGCGCTTCAGCTCGGGCTTCATCGACACCGAGCCCCACGAGGCGACCAGGCCGTCGAGGCGAGTGAGCACTTCGCCGTGCACGTGGATCAGCACTTCGCTGTTGCCGATGGCGAACCCGCCGCCCTGCTCGGCCGGCATGGTCAGCCGGCTCGACGAAGTGAACTGCGCCATGGTGCTGGGCGCCTCTCCCGCCGCCAAGCCCGGCGTCGCCGCGGCTTCGGCGGCCGCCTCCGCCGGCGTGGCGGCCGGAGGTTGCGACGGCTCCGGCGTGTTGATCACGATCCGCCCGATCGGCGTCGCCTCCGCCTTGGGCGCGACCGGCGGACCCGTTCCCGACACAGGACCCGTCGCGACCCAGCGGGTGCCCTGCGGCGTCGCCGGCGCCGGCGCGGGCTGCCCCTCGAGTCCGGCGGGCTTGGCCATCTCCAGGGTGTCGTGCTTCTTCTTCCCCGGCTTGTTCTCTGCGGCGTCGGGCTTCGGCTCCGGCGGCTTGCGCTCCTCGCCCGCGGGCCGGAACGGCCGGTCGCCCGCCAGCGCTTCGCTGGCGCCCTGCGCCACCTCGCGGATGGGCGCCTGTCGTAGCGCCTGATCCATCCGATCGGCCATCGCGTCGTTGCCGGCCTTGAGGAACCACTCGCGCGCCCGCCCGAGCTCGCCCTTCTGCGCCAGCGCCAGCCCCAGATAGTTCTGCGCCTTCTGGTGCTCCGGCGAGAGGTCGAGCGCCGTCTCGAAGCAGCGCACCGCATCGGCCGACCCATTGGACTTGAGGAAGACCAGCCCCAGGTTCACCCGCAGAGTGGGATCGGCGGGATGGTCCTCGATCAGGCTGCGGTAGACCTCCTCGGCCTTGGCGAGATCTCCCAATTTGAAGAGCGAGAGCCCGAGCAGATTGCGCGCGCGCTGGTTGCGCGGCTTGTAGCGCAGCGCCTTCTCCAGCGCGAGGCGGGCATCGGCCGGATTGCCGTGCGAGAGCGAATCGGTGCCCGCGGAGAGCGCGCGATCGAACTCCTGGTTTTCGGCGAGATCGGAATCATCCTCGTCGAAAATGCCGGCTTCCACTGCCCCCGCGCGCGGGTCGATCACTTCACCAGCTCCTGATTCGACGCCATCTTCTTCTGCGCGGATTGGGCCTTGAGTTGCCGGTAGTAGGCCATCACCTTCTTGCAGTACTGGCGGGTCTCGTCGAAGGGCGGGACGCCGTTGTACTTGCGCACCGCATCGGGGCCGGCGTTGTACGCGGCCAGCGTGAGCAGCATGTCGCCTTGGAACTGGTTGGCGAGCCAGCGGAGGTAGCGCGTGCCGCCCTGGATGTTCTGGGCGGGGTCCACCGGATTCTGCACGTACATCTCTCCCGCGGTCCGCGGCATGAGCTGCATCAGGCCCAGGGCCCCCGCGTGCGAGCGGGCCGAAGCGTCGCCGTTGCTCTCGGCCCAGATCACCGCGCGCACCAGCTCGGCGGGAATGTTGTTGAGCTCCGCTGCGCGATCGATCTCGTCGGGCGGCGCGTCGTTCCTGCGTTCCCACCAGCGATCGGCGCGCTTCGCGGGCGCCACCGGCGTCGGGGGGGCGACCCGGCGCGGCGAGCTGCGCACGCGCGCGTGCGCCGGAGGCGGCTGGTCGGAGACGTGCAACACGCCGTCCTTGTCCGTCCACGTGTGCAGCCCCGGCCGCGCGAAGGCGGGCAGCGCCAGCAAGGCGGCAGCGAGGAGGAGGCGCATCATATACAAAGAGGACGATAACCCCTCAGACAGGCGGCTAGCAAATGTTTACACGGGCGCTTGTCTGCTAAGGAAGGATGTATGCAGCACCAGTTTGACTACCTGGTCCTGGGTTCAGGAATCGCCGGCCTCTCCTTCGCCCTGCAGGCGAGCAAGCATGGCTCCGTCGGGCTGCTTGCCAAGCGCGGGCGCAGCGAGACCAACACCGCCTACGCGCAGGGCGGCATCGCGGCGGTGTTGCAGCAACCGGACAGCTTCGACGAGCATATCCGCGACACGCTGATCGCGGGCGGCGGCCTCTGCCGCGAAGAGGCGGTGCGCGTCACCGTCACCGAGGGCCCGGCGCGGGTGCGCGAGTTGATCGAGCTGGGCGCCGAGTTCACCCGCGACTCGACGCCGCTCGGCTACCACCTGACGCGCGAGGGCGGCCACTCGCGGCGCCGCGTGCTGCACGCCGCCGATCAGACGGGCCGCGAGATCGAGCGCACGCTGCTCGACGCGGCCGCGCGCGCCGGCGTGCAGTTCTTCGAGGAGCAGCATGCCATCGATCTGATCCTCTCCTCGAAGGTGCATTCTTCCGCGCCCGGCCGGGTGCTGGGCGCGTACGCGTTGGACCTGCGCACCAACGAGGTGAACGCATTCGTCGCCAAGGCGGTGGTGCTGGCGACGGGCGGCGCCGGCAAGGTCTACCTCTACACCTCGAACCCCGACGTGGCCACGGGCGACGGCCTGGCCATGGCGCACCGGGCGGGGGCGGCCATCGCCAACCTCGAGTTCATCCAGTTCCACCCGACCGTGCTCTACCACCCGCAGGCGAAGAGCTTCCTGATCAGCGAGGCGTTGCGCGGCGAGGGCGGCGTGCTGCGCAACAAGTCGGGCGAGGCGTTCATGGAGCGCTACGACGCGCGCAAGGAATTGGCGCCGCGCGACGTGGTGGCCCTCTCCATCGACACCGAGCTGAAGCGGCGCGGCGACGATTGCGTCTTCCTCGACATGACCCACCTCGGGAAGGCGTTCCTGGTCGAGCACTTCCCGCACATCTACACGACCTGCCTCGCCTTCGGCATCGACATGGCGGTGGCGCCGATTCCGGTGGTGCCGGCCGCGCACTACGTCTGCGGCGGCGTCTGCACCGACTTGAATGGGCAGACATCGATCCCGGGGCTGCTGGCGGCCGGAGAAGTGGCCTGCACCGGACTGCACGGCGCGAACCGGCTCGCGTCCAATTCGCTGCTCGAGGGGATGGTCTTCGGGCATCGGGCGGCGGCGCTGGCGCGCACCATCGCCGCGGACTCGCCGCGGCCCGCGCAGGTGCCTGACTGGGACCCCGGCCGCGCGGTGCCGCCCGACGAAGGCGTGATCGTCAAGCAGAACTGGGACGAGATCCGCCATCTGATGTGGAACTACGTCGGCATCGTTCGGACCGACAAGCGGCTGGCGCGGGCGCAGCGGCGGCTCGACAACCTGGTCGGCGAGATCCAGGAGTACTACTGGGGCTATCTGGTGACCCGCGATCTGCTCGAGTTGCGCAACCTGGCCGACGTGGCGCGGCTGATCGTCGCCTGCGCGCAGGAGCGCAAGGAGAGCCGCGGGCTGCACCACACGCTCTCGTACCCGGCGCAGGTCGAGCCGCGCGACACCGTGATGGTGAGAGGAAGGCCGGCGCCGGGGGCGTGGCCAAGGTAGCGGCCACGACCGCGACCGCGACCGCGACCGCGACCACGACCGCGACTGCGACTGCGACTGCGACCGCGACTGTGACCGCGACCGCGACAACGCGCTGCTACGGCGACAGCGGCGTCGTCGCTGCTTTGCGCTCCGGACCGCCCTCCCCCGACGACGGCGTCTCGGTCCCGCCGTCGAGGCGCCAGTTGAAGGTGAGCTTGCCCAACGCGCCCGCCACCACCACGTGCGCCTCGGAGGGGATGAAGCTCTCCAGCGGCCGCGGCGCCGGGACCTGCCCGGTGGTCGCAGTCGTTTCCTGCGCCGGAGGCGCGGGCTCCGGGAAGCGGATCAGGTACGCCGTCGAGTACTCGTCGAGGTACGGATAGAGCGCTTTCAGCTCCGCGTTGAACGGCCGGTCGTAGCGGATGATGCGGTCCGGCCGCCGCTCGCCCTCGCCCAGGTTCAGGGCGATGCGCCAAACCGACTCGGGCTCGTTCCAGTCGTTGGCGGTGCGGTCCGGCAGGTAGGCCACCGCGAAGAAGCTGGGCTGCCGGTACTCCTCGCGCTTCCGGGACAGGGTTTCGGCGGCCTGGTCAGGAAGCTCGGCGCGCATCCGGGAGAGCTCCAGCGCCTGCGCGGCGACGAACTCCGGCGTGAGATACACCATGCGCACGAAGGCGCGGGTCTCGAGCCCGCTGTAGGCCGACACCGTGCGCGTCCAGCGCTTCAGCGCCCGGCCGTAGTCGCCCTCGAGGTGCGGGTCGGGGAATGGCAGCGACCGGCAGGAGATGCTTGCCATTGCAACTATTGCAGATGCTAAGATCTGCCGGGGGCGCCTCAAGGAAAGTCGCTCCTGTGAAAGAGCGCGCGCAGCGGCAAGCCGGCCGCCTCCACCGCCTGCCGCCCGCCCTCCTCGCGATCGACCAGCGCCACCACGCCCAGCACGCTGAAGCCCTCGCTGCGCACGCGTTCCACCGCCTTCAGGGTGCTGGCGCCGGTGGTGACCACGTCCTCCACCACCGCCACCCGCGCGCCCGCGGGGATGGACTTCTTCCCCTCCAGCCACTGGTTGGAGCCGTGGCCCTTGGGCTCCTTGCGAACGTAGAAGGCGGGCAGCGGGCCGCGCTCGAGGAAGCTGGTGAGCGAGGTCGCGCTGGCGATCGGGTCGGCGCCCATGGTCATCCCGCCCACGGCTTGCGCCCCCGCGAAGTGCGCGCGGATCTCGGCGAGGACCAGGCGCCCCACCAGGTAGTGCCCCTCCGCCGTCAGCGAGGCCTGCTTGGTGTCGATGTAGAAATCGCTCTCGCGCCCCGAGGAGAGCAAAACCCGACGTCTCTCGTAGGCGAGCCGGGTGAGCAACTCGAGCAATCGCTCGCGATCGCTCATTTGCCCGCCGCGGCCCGCGCCGCGCCCCGGGCACGCTCGTCCAGCCAGCCCACCAGGTCCTTGAAGACCATGGCCCGCTCCGGCTCGTGGAAGAGCTCGTGGAGGAGGCCGTCGTACTGCTTGTGCTGCTTGTCCTTCGAGGTGGCGTGCTCGAAGAACTCGCGGCCCGCGGCGGGATCGGCGATCGGGTCCGCGCCGCCGGAGAGCAGGAGGAACGGCGTCACGAACTCGGTCGCGCGGCGCAGTACCGTCTCCTGCGCGGCGCTGGAGGCGGTGAACCAACCCGGCGTGGCGATCTGCTGGTAGAGCGGATCGGCCTTGGTGGCGGCTTGGATGGCGACGTCGCGAGTGAGTTGCTCCGCCTTGAGCTCGTTCTTCATCGGCAGGCTGGGCAGGATGCGCGCCATCAGCTTGCCGGCCATCAGCTTGAGAGCCGGCACTTGAAGCTTGAGGCGGAAGTAGGGCGAAGAGAGCACCACGCCGCGCACCGCTTCGGGCTTGTCGAGCAGGTAGCGCGCCGCGATCAGGCCGCCGTGGCTGTGGCCGAGGAGGAACACCGGCAGCCCCTTGGCCTGCTCGTTCACCCGCGCCAGGAAGAGCTCCAGGTCCGAGAGGTAGTCCTCGAACTCGTCGACGTGCGCGCGCTTGCCGCCGCTCTGGCCGTGGCCGCGGCAATCGACCAGATGCACGCTGTAGCCCGCCTCGTTGAGCGCGCGGGTGACCTCGATGTGCCGGCCCAGGTGCTCGGCGTACCCGTGCACCAGCACCACCTGCGCTGCCGGCGAGGCCGCCTTCGCGCTGTGCCAGAAGAGGCGAAGGCCGTCGCGCGCGCTGAAGAATCCTTCCTCGATCTGGATGCCTTCCACGCTGCCCGCCTCCGTGCTGCGCCCCCTATGCTCCGCCCTCAGAACATGGCTCCGGTGCGCAGTCAAGGAGCAGGATTGCGACGCTGCAGCGACTTCAGTTTCTGCTCCAACTCGCTCTTGACCTTCTCGTCGCCGGGCTCGGGCAGGCGATCCGGGGGATCGATCGACGCCTTCGCCTTCGGCTCCAGCCTGCGCTCGACCCGGTGCGGAGCGGGGGCGAGGCGCGCGAGCGCGCGGCGAAATGCCTCCAGCGCTTCGTCGCGCAGCCCGGAGGCGAGCAGGGCGTCGCCCAGGTGGCTCAGGATCACCGGATCTGCGGGCGCCAGGCGATCGGCCCGCCGCAGCTCGGCCAGCGCCAAAGCAACGCGGCCCAGCTTGAGCAGGCAGAAGCCGTAGGAGTCCGCGATGGCGCCGTCGTCGGGCCGCAGCTCCACCGCCCGCGCCAAGAGCGCCTCCGCTTCGCGCAGCGCCGCCGGGCCGCCATCTTCGGTCAAAGTATACCCGATATAATTCAGAGCGCCGGCGTGCTGCGGTTGCAGCGCCAGCACCTTGCGCATGGTGACCAGCGCCTTCGGCCGCGAGCCCGCCCGATCCTGCGCGTTGGCGAGGCCGTAGAGCAGCGCGTCGCTGCCCGGGTGCGCGCGCGACGCCGCAGCGAGCAGCTGCTCGGCCTCCGGCCCGCGCCCGGCGCGATCGAACGCCTCCAGCAGCGCCAGCGGCACGCCCTCGTCCTCCGGTTGCTCGGCGAAGATCGCGCGCAGCCGGCGCAGGGACTCCTGCGTCTCGCCCGCTCTCCCGCGGGCCAGCGCTGCCTGCACCCGCGCGTCGAGCGCCAGCGCGTCGGGTGCCACGCCGAGAAGCTCCGGAGGAGTCGGCGGCCGGGATGGCTTGCCGGCTGGAGCCTCCGTCGATCCGCCGTTCTGCGCGTGCAGCTCTTTCTCCACCTGCTCGAAGGCCAGCGCGCCCTCCCGCGGATGCCCGCGCTGCGCCAGCGCCATCGCCCGATAGAACGCCAGCTCGGGATGATCGGGATAGAGCCGCAGCGCGCCCTCGAGCGCGTCCTGCGCGTCCGCGCTCCGCCGCGCGCCGAGCAGCGGAATGGCCACGCGCAAGAGCGCCCGGGCGGTCTCGCGCCGCTCGTCCTCGCCATCGGTGCTGGTGCCGTTCCAGGGATCGAGGCCCGCCGCCAGACCCAAAAGCTTGCGCGCGTGCGCCCGCACCGTCTCGAGATCGCCCTCCTCCAGCGCCAGCCGCGCCAGCGCCGCCAGCACCTCGGGAGCTTCGGGCCGCTGCGCGAGCAGCCGGAGGTAGAGCTCTCGCGCCTCGGCGAACTTGCGCTGCGATTCGAGAAACGAGGCTTCCGCCGAGAGCGCCTCGGGATCCGACGGCTGCGCCGCGCGCGCCTCTTTGAAAGCGCGCTGCGCGCCGGCGGCGTCGTGGCGCTGCACGAAGGCGCGGGCCACGTCCACCCACGCGCCGGCGGCGTTGTCGCGCATCCGGTCGGCGGCGACCAGCCCTCCCCCGCGCTCGGGGTCGCTCTCCTCGTCGTGCTGCTGCCGATCGGCGCGTCCCTGCGCCGCGCGGCTCGCCTCGGCGAGCTGGCCGGCGATCTCCTCGGCCGCGGAGAGGTTGCCCAGCGACAGATCGAGCCGCACCATCTCGCGCCAGGCATCCGGCTGGTCGGGCGCACCCGCGATGGCCGCGCGCAGATTCTTGCGCGTTTCCTCCGGCCGCCCGCGCGCTTCGGCGATGCGCGCCAGCATCAGAAGCGCCGGGGCGTGCGACGCCTCCAGCGAGAGCGCGGCGTGCAACTCGTCCTCGGCGTCGGCGATCCGGCCCTGCTTGAGCAGCACGTCGGCGAGCACGGTGTGCAGGTGCGGCGACTCGGGATCGTAGAGCAGGGCCTCGCGCAATTCCGACGCAGCGGCTGGGTAGTCTTCGGCGCCGCGGGCGAGCAGCGCATCGAGGTAGTGTTGGTACGCCCGCGCGCTCACGTAACGCTGCGCCTCGAAGGAATCGCGCGCCTCGTCGATCGCCTGCACGTCCACCGCCGGCTCCCGCGTCGCGGTCTTCTGCGCGTGCACGCACGCGGTCAGCAAGAGCAGGAGCGCCGCGCGCTTCACGGACATGACGACGCTGCGTTGCGGCTGTTGCACGAATCGCGGCCGGGCCGCGGCCACGTATTCGGGCCGGCCGCGAGCGGCGAGGTGGGGAGTTGCAACGCCCAGACCCAGCCCTCGCCGTCGGGCACGTAGGCGACAGCGCCGGTCCCGCGCGCATCGAGGACGGGCGCCACCGGCTGGCCGCTGCCGAACACCCCCACCTTGAGCAGCGGCACAATCCCCGGGGAGGAGGCCTCCGCTACCACCCCGTCCGAGCGCACGACCAGCACGATGCCACCCAGCAGCAGGACAGGCGGGGCCAGCGTGGCCGAGGCCGCGCTCGGCCAGGGCGGCGGCAGCGGAGGCGTCGGGTTGCGGAAGTCCTCGGTCCAGGTCGGGCCGCCGCTCGATCGCGGGAAGGCGTAGACGACGGCGTGATCGTCCGCGGCGTAAGCGTCGGCGGCGTCGAACACGGGCGTGAATGGCACCGGGTTGGTCGCCGCCGCGGTCGGGAACGCCGGGTCGTCCACCCAGCAGCTCACGACGGTGCACAAACTCTGCTTCGCGGAGCGCACCGTATGATCGGTGCTGCCGAAAAACGCACGCAGCGACGAGGTGGCGATGGCCGGCGGAGAGAGCGTGGGCACGGTCCCGTTGTAGGCGACGGGCGCGCCGAAAGTGCTGCCGTTGTTGTCGGCCGAGCTGAAACCTTGCCCCGTCGAGAGGAAGATGGTGGGCCAGTTGGCGGTGATGCCAAAGTAGTCGGCGCCGACGCCCACCAGCGCCGGCGTGTCGGCCTGGCAGCCGCTGTTCTCCTCGAAAAGAAAGACGTTCGAGGTGGCGGCGGCCGCATGGGCGTTCGAGGCGACTACCGCGCGCTCCGACGCGGAGGAGGTCACGATGATGGCCGGCGGCGAACCGAAGCTGACGTTGCTCGTGGGTGTGCAGGCGTGCACGGTGCCTATGCTGCCGCTCGCCGGCGCAAGGATGATGTTGAAGGTCGCTGCGCATGGGCTCATGCAGGAGGCTGGGGGCGAGACGGTGTAGAGCCTGCCGCTCGGTCCCACCGCAAGGTCCCCGGCCATTTGTGACGCGACGGTGGCGCTCCAAGCCGGCGATCCATCGGCGTTGAGCACAAAGAGGTTGGAGCCACTCCCGGGAAGCGTGGTGCCGACCGCGATCTGCCGCGCGCCCGCCGTGCCGGGGATCAAAGTCGGCGATCCCGACGGCTGCGTGATGGTCTGTGCCACCTGGTTCTTCCAGCGCCAGAGCGAGATCAGCGCGAGGCCGTCGCCGCTCGTGCCCGGGTTCGGCGCGCTCTGCGCTGCATGGAGCAGCACGTCCCGCGCGTTGGCCGTCAGTTGCAGGAGCGTGGTGCCGGCGGTGTCCACCGGCGGATCGAGAACCGCCGCCAGCGCGGAGAGGTCCAAGGTGAACTGGTAGTGGTGCGTCTTGTTGCCGTTGGCGCACTGCGGGTTGCTCTTGTTCTTCTCCGCGCTGGGCACGCTGCGCGGGCCGCCCGCATTGGTGCTCACCGTCGCGGGTAGCGCAGACGCAGACCCCATGCCGACACCGCAATCGATCGCATCGAAGGTCACCGTGGCGGTGTCGTCCGCGAGCAGGTGCGGGCTCGTCGCAAGCTGCCGGCCGCACTTGAAGCTCGAGCTGTCCGGCGCGCCGCACGCGGTCGGCGGCGACGCGCCGGCGTAGTTGACGTGGGGCGCGCTGATGCTGGGCAACTTGTCGTCCACCCAGATCAACGTGTTGGGATCGTTGGGTCCGACCGTTGCCACATGCTGCAGCTTGTCCTGCGCGGTGAGGGTGAAGCGCAGCCGGCCTTCCCTGCCGCGCACGCCGCTCGCTGGAAGCTGGAAGTGCCAGCCATCGGCGGCCTGCAAGCCTGCAGGGTCGAGCGAACCGGTGAAGCCCGGGAGGTCGGGGGAGTGGAGGTGCAGCGCGACCGAAGCCACGCCCACGCCGTTGTCGGTGACGGACACGACGATCTCGACGTTGGCAGCGCCCACGCCGCCGGCGAACCACATATTGCCGTCTTCGCCGATCACCCCGGTGGTGGAGACCAGGTTGATCGGGCCGATCTGCGGCGGGGCATCGTCGATCTGCACCACGCCCGTGCCCTGCGCCTGGTTTCCAGCCACGTCCTGCGCCTTGACGGTGACGGCGAGCGGAAGCTCCGCGCCGGCGGCCTGCACCGAGCGCGGCACCGTGAACGAGTAGACCGTAGCGCCGCCCGCCTGCGAGAGGACCGCGCCAACGTACTCGCACGCCGCGGCGGCAGGGCAGAGATCGAAGCTCAGCGTTGCCGACTGCGCGCCGCTGCCGGCGATGCCGTCGTCCACCGTGGCGCGCACTTCCAGTGTGCCGCTGGTGCGCGGGACCCAGCCGCCCACCGCGTCGGACGCCGGGGGCACGAAGACCGTGACCGTGGGCGGCTGCGTGTCGATGGTGACCGGCACCTGCAGCGAGGAGACGCTCTGCTCCGCCTCGCTCCCCACCTGGTAGCGAAGCGTGGCGTGCACCGAAGCTTGACCCTGCACATTTGGTTCGAAGTGCGTGAGCGTGATCAGGTTGTCGCCCGCATGCGGCGCAGCGAGCGAGCCGGTGGCGACGGCCTTTGTCGTGTCCACCTCGAGATCGATGCCGTGCAGCGTGATGGCCTGCGCCGCGTCGACGTGCACGGTGATCTGCGGGAACGCGGGGCTGATCGGTCCCGTGGGCGCAGTCACCGACACCGTGGGCAGGAGGACCGCGCAGGCGCTCCCGCTGCAGATCTCGCCGCTTCCGCACGCCGGCGAGCAGGTGCCCGAGGAGGCGAGGCAGATTGCGCTGGGGATCGAGCAGTACGAACCTTGGCGGCAGTCCGCGGCGGTCGAGCAGCGCCCGCGGGCGGCAGGCTTGCAGCCGGCGGCGGCCAGCAGCGCAAGCCCGAATGCGACGCTGCGAAAGCTCATCCGCCCCGGCCGGACATCTCGGCGAGTTGGGCACGGCCCGCGTCGGGGGAAAGCTTCCACACCATCTGTCCGTTCTGGTCGAAGTCCAGATCGAAAAGCCCGCGACCAGTCAATTCGCGCATCTTCGCAGTCGCCTCGTCCTTCGAGAGTCCACTTGCCTTACAGACCGCCTCGACCTGCACCTGGCCACCGTTTTTCCGGGCGAGGGCCTGGGCCATCTCCGAGAAATTGCGCTCGTCGTTCTCCGCCTCGACCCGCGCCCGCTTGCGCCCGGCGGCGACCAGCGCGAGCCCGACGGCCAGCACCACGCCGCCGACGACCAGCCCGGAGAGATCGACGAAGCCCTGCCCCTTGTCGACCAGGAAGGCCTTCACCATCAGGAGCGCGAAAATGCCTCCCAGGATGGAGATGAAGGCCCCGCCGATGGTGAGGATTCCGCTGGTGCGCATGTCGCCGTTCCTTACTGGAAGGAGACCTTGGGGACCGCCTTCGCGCCCGCCTCGGCCTTGAAGTAATCCTTCTGCGGCGGGAAGCCGCCGATCTTCGCCCACCACGCGCCGGGGATGCCGCGCACGTCGGAGTTGTACTGCTGGACGGCCTCATTATAGCGCTTGCGCTCTACGGCGAGCCGGTTCTCGGTACCGGCCAGCTCGTCCATCAGCCGCTGGAAGTTCGCGTCGGCTTTCA
>Ga0213851_1764343_pt1 | contig 13161 bp, 13 predicted proteins | sample ABR_2014_MetaT_FD_164455 | JGI IMG/M metagenome (GOLD analysis project Ga0213851, IMG submission 164455) | Metatranscriptome of freshwater sediment microbial communities from post-fracked creek in Pennsylvania, United States - ABR_2014... | ecosystem: Environmental > Aquatic > Freshwater > Creek...
ACCGGCGGCTGGAACCATGGACGGGCGGTGGCTCGGTGGAACCGCGCGCCGAGGTCGTGCTGGCGGCGCTGCAAGAGGTGGGCAGGCCCATCTTCTTCTCGCTGCTCGTCATCACGGTTGGCTTCCTGCCGGTGTTCACGCTGGAGGGCACCGAGGGCCGCCTCTTCGCGCCGCTCGCCTGGACGAAGACGTTCTCGATGGGCTTCGCCGCGCTGCTCTCGGTGACGCTGGTGCCCGCCATCGCGGCGACGTTCATCCGCGGGCGCATCCGGCAGGAGGACCGGAACCCGATCACCCGCGTCTTGGGCCGCCTCTACGATCCCGTGTGCCGGCTCGCACTGCGCTTCCGGTGGCCCGTGATCGGAGTGGCGGTGCTGCTGATGGCGTTGACCGTCCCCGTCGCACGCAGCCTGAGCAGCGAGTTCATGCCGCCGCTCAACGAGGGCACGCTGCTGTACATGCCGACGGCGGTTCCCGGCATGAGCGATGCCGCGGCGAGCGATGTGCTCCAGCGGCAGGATCGGGTGCTGAAGAGCTTTCCCGAGATCGAGCGCGTCTTCGGCAAGGCCGGTCGCTTCGACTCGCCCACCGACCCGGCGCCGTTGAACATGTTCGAGACGATCGTGACCGTGAAGCCTGGCCTCGAATCGGGCGACGACTGGGACGCGCTGGTGAAGAAGCTCGACGGCGCGATGCAGTTCACCGGGATGCCCAACATCTGGTGGATGCCGATCCAGACGCGCACGGAGATGCTCGCCACCGGCATCCGCAGCCCGCTCGGCGTGCTGGTGCTCGGGCCGGACACGAAGGTGATCGACCGGATCGGCCAGGAGATCGAGACGGCGCTCCATGGCGTGCCGGGCACGCGCAGCGCCTTCTCCGAACGCATCGGCGGCGGATACTTCCTCGACTTCGACGTGGACCGCGCCCGCGCCGCCCGCTACGGACTCAACGTGGGCGACGTGAACGACGCCATCGAGAGCGCCGTGGGCGGCGCGACCGTCTCGACCGCCGTCGAGGGCCGCGAGCGCTACCCGATCACCGTGCGCTACGCCCGCGACTTCCGCTCCGACCTCGAGGCCCTGCGCCGCGTGCGCGTGACCACGGTGGACGGCGCGCAGGTCGCGCTCGGACAGCTCGCCGAGCTGAGGCTGCGCACGGGCCCCTCGATGCTGCGCGACGAAAACGGCCAGCTCGCGGGTTACGTTTTCGCGGACACAGCCCGCCCCATCGATGATTACGTGCGCGATGCGAAGAAGGCCGTCGCGGACAGGGTGCAGCTCCCTGCCGGCTATCGATTGGAATGGGCGGGGCAGTACCGGTATCTGGAGCGCGCGAAAGAGCGGCTGAAGATCGTCGTGCCCTTCACGCTCTTCGTGATCTTCCTCTTGCTCTACTTCAATTCGAAGAGCGCGGCCGAGGCGCTCTTGGTGATGCTCGCGGTGCCCTTTTCGCTGGTGGGCGCGTTCTGGCTGCTCTGGCTGCTCGGCTACAACATGTCGGTCGCCGTCTGGGTGGGGCTGATCGCGCTGGCGGGCCTCGACGCCGAGACGGGCATCGTCATGCTGCTCTACCTGGATCTCTCCTGGCGCGAGCGGAAGCCTTTGACCCGCGACGAAGCCCGCGAGGCCGTCGTGCACGGTGCGGTCAAGCGCATCCGCCCGAAGATGATGACCGTCGCCACCATCCTCGCGGGCCTCTTGCCCGTCCTCTGGTCCCACGGCGCCGGCGCGGACGTGATGAAGCGCATCGCCGCCCCGATGGTCGGCGGCGTCGTCACTTCCGCTCTCCTGGAGCTGGTCATCTATCCCGCGCTCTATCTCATCTGGAAGCAGCGAAGCCTTGCGCGCACCGCGCACGCTGACCTGGGCGGCCGGTGACGGATCGTCCTTCCAACCTGCAGCTCATCTCGCGCGGGCTGCGCATGAAGTGCCCGCGCTGCGGCGAAGGCCCCATCTTCCGGCGCTGGTGGACATATACTGAATACCGCACCTGTCCGCGCTGCGGACATGCCTACGATCCGCGCGGCGAGTCGCTCGCCTTCATGTACCTGAGCACGGCCTTCCTCACCGGCGTGATGTTCATCGTGCTGATCACCATGCCGCCGCGGAACCTGGGCGCGTACCGAATCGGGCTGGTCGCGGGCGCGCTCGCCCTCTACGGAATCACCATGCCCGTTCGCAAAGGGCTTGCCATCGCGCTCAATTACTTCAACTCTCGGTAGCCATGCTGTGGCCGCGGTGGATCTGGCTGCGCGCGCTGGGGCTCATCTTCCTGAGCGCGTTCTACTCGCTGGCGTTCCAGATCACGGGGCTCAACGGACCGCGTGGAATCCTCCCGGCCGCGGAGTACCTGCCCGAGTTGCGCGAAGCCGTGGGCGCCGCAAAAGCGCTCTGGTATGCGCCGACGCTCTTCTGGTTGGGCTCATCCGACGGCGCGCTGATGGCGGTGGTGCTCGCGGGGGCGGCCGCCTCGGTGCTGCTGGCGCTGAACCTGGCGCCGCGCGCGTCGCTCTTGATCGCGTTCGTCTGCTTCCTCTCTTTCGTCGGCGCCGCGCAGGACTTCGCCGGCTACCAGTCCGACGGGATGCTGCTCGAGGCGGCGTTCATCTCGCTCTTCCTCGCGCCGCGCGGGCTGCGGCCGGGGCTGGGCGCGAAAGGCCCGCCCCTGCGCCTCGCCGGCTTTCTCCTGCTCTGGGAATGGCTGCGCATCTACTTCGAATCCGGCGTGGTGAAGATCCTCTCCGGCGACGCCCAGTGGCGCGCCCTCACCGCCCTGGACCACTACTACGAGAACGGCCCGCTCCCGAGCTGGCCGGGCTGGTACGTGCAGCACTTGCCGCACGGCTTTCACGCCGCCTGTGTGGCGATGGTTTTCGCGGTGGAGCTCTTTCTGGTGTGGCTCGCGTTCTTCCCGCGGCGCTGGCGGATCGCCTGCTTCCTGCTCGTCTCACCTTTCCAGGCGGCGATCATCCTGACCGCGAACTACGCCTTCCTGAATTACATCGTGCTCTGCCTGGGGGTGTGGCTGCTCGACGACCAGTTTCTGTGCAGGATCGGCCTCCCTGCCCCCGAGAGCTGTCGCGAAACTGAACGAAAAAAAAATTTTTTTTATTTTTCCCCGCGGGTCGTGCTCGGCTGGGTCCTCTACGCGACCATCGTGCTCGCGCCGGGGCTCTCGCATCGGCTGCCACGCCGGCTGCTCCTGCCGGCCGTGGCGCTCGAGCCGTTCCGGATCGCCAACCGCTATGGCCTCTTCGCCGTAATGACCCAAGATCGCTACGAGATCGAATTCCAGGGCTCCCGCGACGGCGCCGCCTGGATCCCGTATCCCTTCCGCTACAAGCCGCAGGACCCGCTGCAGGCGCCAGGCATCTACGCGCCTTACCAGCCGCGCTTCGAGTGGAACCTCTGGTTCGCATCGCTGGGCGACTACCGCGGGTACCCGTGGGTCGTGCGCACCGAGCTGCGGCTGCTCGATGGATCGCCGGAGGTGTTGCAGCTATTCGCGAAAGACCCTTTCGCGGGCGTGCCCCCGGCGTACGTTCGCGCCGTAAAGTGGCAATACTGGTTCACCTCGGCCGAGGAAAAGCGGCGCAAAGGCGCCTGGTGGCGACGCGAGGAGCTGGGCCTCTACGCGCCCGCCCTCAAGAACGAGGCCGGGGAAATGCGGCCGGTGCAGATGCCGTAGCGGCCGCCTGCGAATCTCTTCCTGCGCCCGCGGCATCGATCGCACATGCGAAGGACCGCGCTCATCGCCGTGCTGCTCACTTCCGCGGCCGCCCGCGCCGACAAGGCCTGGATCTTCGAGCCTGGGCAGACGCTGGTCCACGTCCAGATGGGACCGGCCCGCGCGCGAATCTCGGCGACGTCGCTGCATCTAGCCGGGCGCGTGATCGAGCAGTCCGCCGGCGGCGTGAAGGCGGAGATCCACGTCGCGCTCGCTTCGTTCGGCACCGGTCTGCCGGCGCGCGACGAGAAGCTTCAGCAAAAGAGCGACGCGGAGCGCTTCCCCGAGATCGTCTTCGAGGGCAAGGCGCCTCCCACCGACGACGGGACGCTGCGCTTCGAGGGCACGATCAAGCTCCACGGCGTTTCGCGGGCGGTGACGGTCCCGGTGGAGATCGTGCGCGCCGCCGGGATGGCCTTCGGCCACACGGCGATCGTCGTGCACCTGCGCGCTTTCGGATTCGCCCTGCCCGACGGCGTCTCCGACGAGCTTCGCGTCGACGTGGACGCCGGCCTGCGCCCCGAGGGCGCGCTCGTCTCGCGCGGCTGAACTCGCCTCGGAAATGCTACACCTCGGCGGGTGAAGCTCGCGCCCCCGGACCGCCTCCTCCTCACTCCCAAGCGCATGCTGCCGGGGCACCGGGTCCGCCTGCTCTTCGGCGGCGCCGAGGCGTACCCGGCGATGCTGGACGCCATCGCGTCGGCGCGCGCGGAGGTGCTGCTCGAGACGTACATCTGGGCGGCCGACGCGAACGGCCGCCGCTTCGTGGACGCCGTCTGCATCAAGGCGCAGGAGGGCGTGGCCGTCCGCTGCATCATCGACGGCGCAGGGTCGTTCGGGTTCGACGGCAACGATGTCGCGCGGATGCGCGTGGCAGGCGTCAAGCTGGCCGTGTTCCACCCGGTGGGCCCCTGGCGGCGCCGCTGGGGATGGCAGGTGCGCGATCACCGCAAGATCCTCCTCGTCGACGGCCGGGTCGGCTTCGCCGGCGGGATGAACCTGGGCAACGACAACGCGCCCGTCGAGTGGGGCGGGCGCGGCTGGAACGACGTGCAGGCGGAGATCGAGGGCCCCGCGCTGCGCGATCTGCACCGGCTCTTCGAGCTGAGCTGGCACTCGTCGGAGCCGTGGAACTTCGAAGGAAAGGCGCGCACGCCCACGCCGGAGCCCGTGGCGATCCACGGCTCGCCCACCCGCGTGCAGACGCTGGCCACCGGCCGCTTCGTCGGGCACCGGACCATCCAGCACCACCTGCAGCACGCGATCGCGGCGGCGCGCGAGCGGATCTGGATCGAGGCCGCCTACTTCATTCCCAATGGCGTCATGCGCCGGGCGCTCAAGCGGGTGGCCCGGCGCGGCGTGGACGTGCGGGTCCTGGTGCCGCGCGAGACGGACGTGCCCGGGCTCTCGCACGCCAGCCGCTCCACCTGGACGTCGCTGTTCCGCGGCGGAGTGAAGATCTTCGAGTGGCTGCCCGGGATGCTGCATGCGAAGACGGTCGCCATCGACGGCATCTGGTGCACGGTCGGCTCGTACAACCTCGACGCGCGCAGCCTGATCTACAATTGGGAGGTCACGCTCGGAGTGCTCGATCCCGCGGTGGCCGCGCGCCTGGAGCAGAAGTTCCGCGACGATCTCTCGCAGAGCGAGCAGGTGGACCCCGCGCGCTGGCGGCGGCGCGGCCTCTTGCAGAAGCTGCGCGAGCGCTTCTTCTACTTGTTCCGGCTCTGGCTGTAGAGGGTGGAGCCGATCTGATTTGGAGGATGCGATGGCCGAGAGGCAGGCTTTCATCGTCACCGGGTCCTCGAGCGGGGTCGGCGCGGCCACCGCCTTGGCGCTCGCGAGGCAGGGTGCGGGGATCGCCGTCAACTACAGCAGGGACGCGGCGCCTGCAGAACAAGTCGCGGAGGCCTGCATCTTTGCAGGAGGAGATGCCTTGGCGATCCGTGCCGACGTTGCGGACGACACCGATTGCCGCCGGATGGCCGCCGCCGCGCTGAAACGCTGGGGGCGGATCGACGGTCTCGTCAACAATGCAGGGACCACCCGTTTCGTCTCGATGCGCGACCTCGAAGCGCTCTCGGCGGAGGACTTCCACCGCATCTACTCCGTCAACCTGATCGGCCCGTACCAGATGGTCCGCGCCTGCGAGGCGGCCTTGCGGGCGGCCCGCGGAGCCGTTGTCAACGTCTCCTCCATCGCTGGCAGCATGGGGATCGGATCCTCGTACGCCTATGCCTGCTCCAAGGGCGCGCTGAACACGCTCACCCTGGCGCTGGCGCGCTCGCTGGCCCCGGAGATCCGCGTCAATGCCGTTCTCCCCGGATTCACCGAGACGCGCTGGCTCAAGCAGGGCCTCGGCAACGACTACGAGGCGGCGCGCAAGGCGTACTGCGAGAAGAGCTCGCTGGCGACCACCTTGACGCCGGAGGAGGTGGCCGCGAGCATCGTCGCGCTCCTGGAGGCGAAGAAAGTCACCGGGCAGCTGCACACCATCGACGCGGGACGCGGCCTCGGCACTTCCTGAGCCCGCCCGGCGGAGCCGGAATCAGGTCTCGGGTCCCAGGGCACGCAGCGAGCCGCCCTCCAAACGGGCAACCACCCCGAAACAACTCTTCTGCGCGGCGAATCGCACCTCGTGCTCGAGTCCGCGCGAGAGCATCATCCGGCCCACCCGGCTCGCCGACAGGCACTCCATCGCATCGGAGTGGTCGTGCAGCAGGCGCGCGGCGACGGCGGCGTCGGTGAATTCGTGCGCGCCTTCGCGGCGGGCGAAGAGCGAGACCAGGTAGCCCGCGCCGTAGAAGTCTTCCAGGTTGAAATTGTCCGCGGAGCCGGAGCAGACGATCAGCACGGTCTCGCTGAGGAAGGTGCGCTCGATGTGCGCGACCATCGCCTCGCCGTTGAGCAGCGCCGATGCGTACACGTGGTCGGCCTCGCGCGCCTTCGCCACCGCCACCGTGCCGTTGGTGGTCGAGTAGATCAGCGTCTTGCCCGCCAGGTTCTCCTCCAGGAGCGCCATCGGCGTGGGGTGGCAGAAACCCGCCAGCGTCACCGCGTTCAGCTCCCCCGAGAGCACGTACGATCCCGCGGCGCGCCCCGCCATTTCCAGCAGCGCGGCCTCGCCGTTCAGCGCGGGCAACACCTCCTGCGCGCCGTGGGCCAGCGCGGCGACGATGCTGGAAGTGGCGAAGAGGACGTCGAGGACGATCACCACCTTGCCGGGCAACCGCTGGCTGTCCAACTCCTCTTTCTTCAGCAGGACGTGGATCCTCGCCATCGATCTTCAGCCCTCGAAGGGACCCTGGCGCCCCGCCGGCGGCACATCCCCGAGCCGGTCGATGCGGCCCATCGCAAGCGCGCGCTCCTGGCCCTCGACGTATCGCTTGTAGATCGGTCCCGAAGCGTCGGTCACTGCTCGCCCCCGTAGCGGCGGAGGATGCGCTTCGCTACCGAGGTGATGTGCACCTCGTCGGCGCCGTCGTAGATACGCCCGCCGCGCTCGTGCGCCCACCAGAACGCGAGTGGCGTTTCGTCGGTGAGCCCCAGGGCGCCCAGCGCCTGGATGGCGCGGTCCAGCACCCGCTGCACGGTGCGGGCGACGGTGAACTTGATGATCGAGATCTCGTCGCGCGCCTCCGAGGTGCCCTTCCGCTCGATCGTCCAGGCCGCGTGCAGCACCATCAGGCGCGCGCCGTCGATCTCCGCCCGGCTCTCCGCCACCCACTGCTGCACCAACTGCCGCGACCCGAGCAGGTCGCCCGGCGCCAGCTGGCGGGTGACCGCGTGGCGGCAGAGGATGTCGAAGGCCCGCTCGCAGATCCCGATCCAACGCATGCAGTGATGAACGCGGCCGGCGCCGAGCCGCGCCTGCGCCAGCTCGAAACCCGCCCCCTCCTCGCCGAGGAGATTGGAGAGCGGCACGCGCGCGCCGTGGTACATCACTTCGCCGTGGCTCTGGTGATCGGCGCCCCGGTGGCCCATCACCGAGATGTTCCCCACCAGCTCGAATCCCGGCGTGTCGGTGGGGACGATGATCATGCTCGCCCGCCGGTGCGCGTTCTCCGACTCGGGGTTGGTGACCGCCATGCAAACCGCGAGGGCGGCCCCGTCGGCCCCGGTGGAGAACCACTTATGGCCGCGGATGACCCAACTGCCGCCCTCCTTGACCGCTGTGGTGCCCATCCAGACGGGGTTGGAACCGGCGAACTCGGGCTCGGTCATGGTGAAGCAACTGCGGATGTCGCCGCGTACCAGCGGCCGCAGCCAGCGGTCCTTCTGCTCATCGGTCCCGTGGGAGAGGAGCAGCTCCATGTTGCCCACGTCGGGCGCCTGGACGTTGAAGGCGTAGTGCCCCAGCGGGCTGCGCCCCAGCTCCTCGGAGAGGTGCGCGAACTCGGTGAGCGAGAGCCCGGCGCCGCCCCACTCGACGGGGAGGTGCGCGGCCCAGAGACCCGTCTCCTTCGCCTTGATCCGGGTTTGCTTGAGGCGCGGCAGCACCGCCGCGAACCCGTCGCGCCGGAACTGCGTCTCGAGGGGATAGATCTCCTTCTTCATGAACTCCCGCACCGTCTGGCGAAAGCCCCGCACCCGATCCGATTCCGAGAAGTCCATCGCTGCCTCCTGCCCGCTAGGGCGACGCGAGCGCTTTGAAGTTGCCGCCGAGGACGCGATCGAGATCCGGCGCCGGAAGCGACGCCTGCTCGATCTGCCGCAGGATGGCACCGTGATCATAGCCGCCGTCGCGGGCCGGATAACCGTAGGGACCGTCGCTCCCGTAGAGGCAACGCGACCCGCCCAGCGCCCGCAGCGCGCGATAGCGCAGCGCCTTGTCCAGATACGGGCTGGAGAGATCGACGAACACGTTCTCGCGCAGGAGCGCGTCGGCCCAGAGATCGCCGTACCAAGGAATGCCCGCGTGCGCGTAGACGAGCTTCAGCCGGGGAAAGCGCTCGGGCAGGCGCCGGAAGTCGCCGCGCCGGGCGCCGGCGCCGAGGTGCACCAGCATCGGCTTGCCGCGCTCCTGGCAGAGCGAGGCTACGTCGTCCAGCTCCTCCACGGGGTAGCGGTGCCAGAAAGGGTGCGCCTTGACCCCGATCCATCCGGGGTGGCGAAAGCGGCGCTCCGCCTCTTCCACGGGAGCCCTGGCGCGCGGATTGAGAAAGAGCCAGCCCACGAACTCGTCGGGATGCGCACAGAGCGCCCGCTCGACCGCGTCGTTGTCCGGCTCCGGGTAGATGGCCGCGCTGCGGCCGAGGAACGAGACGCGCCCGGACCTACGCACCGTGCTCCGGTATAGGATCCGTCCCAAGCGCGGCGCGCCGCCCGCCAGCGCGCGCCGCATCGCCTTCACGAACGCGGCCCCTGCCCGGCCGACGTGGAGCGGATCGCACGGCGCCGCGATCAGCGCCACCCGGCCGATGCGGTGCGCCTGCATCTGCGCCAGCAGGCGCTCGATGCTCTCGAGCCGCGGATCGAGATGGTAGTGCGCGTCCACGATCATCTCGTCACACCTCCAGCCACTCCTTGCGGACGGATTCGTTGTCGCGGAGCTCGTCGGGGGTGCCGTGGAAGACCACCCGGCCGTGCCCCATCACGTACAGCCGCTGCGAGATCTGCAGCGAGATGGTCAGCTTCTGCTCCACCAAGAGGATCGCGATGGCGCGCTTCTTCATCTCGGAGAGGAACTCGCTCACCTGCGCCACCGCCTTGGGGGCGAGCCCTTCGGTGGGCTCGTCGATCATCAGCAGATCGGGATCGCCCATCAGCGTCCGGCAGAGCGCCAGCATCTGCTGCTCGCCGCCGGAGAGCACCCCGCCGCGCGTGTCCGCCCGTTCCCGCAGCTGCGGAAAGAGGGCGAACATGTCTTCCATCTTCCAGCGCCGGCTCTCCCTGCGGCCCTTCATGCCGAGCGCGAGGTTCTGCCGGACGGTGAGGTCGGGAAAGATGGCGCGGTCTTCCGGCACGTACCCGATGCCCCGCCGGGCGATCTCGTGCGCCTCGAGCCCCACCAGCTCCTCTTTATTGAAAACGACCGATCCGCGCGCCGCCACGAGGCCCATGACCGCCTTGATGCTGGTGGAGCGGCCGACGCCGTTGCGCCCGAGCAGGGCAACGATCTCGCCCGGCTGCACGCTGAAGCTCACGCCGTGCAGGACGTGGCTCTTGCCGTAGAAAGCGTGCAACTCGCTCACCTCAAGCATCGGCGAATCCCGTTCCCAGGTAGGCCTCGCGCACCGCGGGGTTCTGGCGAATCTCGGCCGGGCTGCCGGTGGCGATGATCTGCCCGTACACGAGCACCGAGATGCGGTCGGCCAGGCCGAAGACGACGCTCATGTCGTGCTCCACCATCACCAGCGTCTTGCCCTCGGTGACCCGGCGGATGAGCGCTACCGCTTCCTCGGTCTCCGAGTGGCTCATGCCGGCGGTGGGCTCGTCGAGCAAGATGACCTCCGCGCCGCCGGCGATGGTGATGCCGATCTCCAGGGCCCGCTGCTCGGCGTACGAGAGCAGGGCTGCGTGCGTCGCGCGGCGCCGCGAGAGGCCGATGGCCTCGATGATGGAGGCAGCGCGATCGCCGGCCTCGCGCAAGCCGCTCAGCCGGTGCCAGAACGAGTATCGGTATCCGAGAGACCAGAGCACCGCGCAGCGCACGTTGTCGAAGACCGAGAGGTTGTGGAAGATGTTGGAGATCTGGAAGCTGCGGCTGAGGCCCCGGCGGTAGATCTCGAAAGGGCGGAGGCTGGTGACGTCCGCGCCCTTCAGCTCGATCACGCCGGAGCTGACGGGAAAGCGCGCGCTGATCAGGTTGAACAGGGTCGACTTGCCCGCGCCGTTGGGGCCGATGATGGCGTGTCGCTCGCGCTCCTGCACCGCGAGGTCGACCCCGCGGATGATCTCGGTGCGGCCGAAGCTCTTGTGCACCTTGCCGAGGCGCAGCGCAGGAACGATCATGCCTGCCTCCTTCGGAGCGCCGCAGGGAGGGTCTCCCGGCGCCCGGCGATCCGCCGGAAAACCGCGCGCAAAAGCGCGCCGCCCACCGCCACCGCGATCGAAGGCGGCGCCCAGCCGAGGGGCTGCGCGGCGTTCAGCGTCAGGCCGAAGACGTGCAGCGGCGCGCTGCCCGGCTCTGTGGTGTTGGCGAGCGCGTACGCCATCTCCACCAGCGTGACGAGTCCGACGGCGCAGAGCGCGAAGGGGACCGCGGCGACCAGGTACTCCTGCATCGCCCGCCCCAGCTGGCCCGCGTCGTAAAGGCGTCGGTGCCCGGCAAAGATGCCGGCAATGCCACCGGGCGCGTAGAGGACGAGCGCGGTGAAGAGGAGCCCGAAGTAGAACGGCCACGCATCCGTCACCCCCGCTACGGCGATCTGCAGCACCGTGATCAGGGCCGCGCCGATGATGGGGCCGTGGAAGAACTCGATGCCCCCGACGAACGCCATCATGATCACGATGCCGGAGGTGCCGGCGTTGAGCGTCTCGGCGGTGACGATCTCGTAGTTGAGGGCCGTGAGCCCGCCGGCTACGCCGGCGAAGAACCCGGCCAGCGCCACCATCAGATAGCGCACCCACCGCGGGTCGTAGCCGATGAACTCGGCTCGCTCCGGGTTGTCGCGCACCGCGTTGGCTAGCCTGCCGAGCGGCGTATCGGTGAGCGCGTAGATGCCGACACTGCAGAGGAAGGCCCAAAAGGCGATCAGGTAGTACATCTGCAGCGGCGACCCATAGGTGATTCCGAACCAGCTCGCCTTCGTCACGCGGTTGCTGGAAACGCCGCCCTCCCCGCCGAAGAAGGCGGGGAACATGAGCGAGCTGGCCGCGACCATCTCGCCGATGCCGAGCGAGATCATGGCGAAGGTGGTGCCGGCCCGCCGGGTCATCACGTAGCCGAAGGCGACGCCGAAGAGGAGCCCGGCCGCCCCGCCCGCAAGCGGAAGCAGCGTGATGGGGAACCTCCAGGAATGCTCGTGGACGGCGCGGAGCAGGTGGATGGTGGCGAAGGCGCCCAGGCCGAAGTACACGGCATGGCCAAACGAAAGCAGCCCTGTCTGCCCGAGCAGCATGTTGAAGGAGAGCGCGAAGATGGTGGCGATGCCGATCTGGCAGAGCAGCGAGAGCCAGTACCCCTTCTGGGAGACGAGCGGCGCCACCACGATGACCGCGAGATAGCCGGCGAGGACGATCACGCGGCTCCGGGAGAAGAGCGCCTTCATGTCTCGCGCGCCCCCATCAGGCCGCGCGGGCGGAAGATCAGGATCACCACCATGAAGAGGTACGGCATGATCGGCGCGAGCTGCGTCAGCGACAGGCGGGTCAGCGCGGACGCGGCGTGCGGCTCGAGGCGCAGCGCGCGCAAAAGGTCGATCAGGGACCAGTCGAGCCCGACCATGAAGGTCTGCAGGACGCCGATGAGCAGCGAGGCGACGAACGCTCCGCCGAGCGAACCAAGGCCCCCGACGACCACCACCACGAAGACGATGGGGCCCATCGACTGCGCCATGCCCGGCTCGGTGACGAGCGCGTTGCCGCCGATCACCCCGGCGAGCCCGGCCAGTGCAGTCCCGGCGCCGAACACGAGCGTGAAGATGCGGGGCACGTCATGGCCGAGGGCCTGGACCATGTCGGGCCGCGAGAGGGCCGCCTGGATGATGAGGCCGATGCGGGTGAAGGCGAGGCCAGCGTAGAGCGCGAGCAGCATGCCGACCGAGACCGCCATCATGAACGCCTTGTAGATGGGGTACGAGGTCCCGTGGAAGGTGAAGAGCGCTCCCTGCAGCGATGGAGGGATGCGGTAGTCGACTGCGGCCTTGCCCCAGATGAGCTGCACGGCTTCCACCGCCAGAAAGCTCAAGCCAAAAGTAAAGAGCAGTTCGGCCACCGGCCCGAAGCGGTGCGCCTTGCGAAGACCGTAGCGCTCGACCAGCGTTCCGAGGATGCCGACCAGCAGGGGCGCGATGAGGAGCCCCGGCCAGAACCCGACGGCGGCGCTGATCTGGTACGCGAAGTACGCGCCCAGCATGTAGAACGCGGCGTGGGCGAAGTTGAGGATCGACATCATGCTGAAGATGAGCGTCAGCCCGCTCGAGAGCATGAAGAGGAGCAAGCCGTAGGCGATGCCGTTCAGGAGCGAGCTGACGACGAATTGCACCTGGCCTCCAAAGGGTGTCCCGGGACGCGTGGGCCAGCTTTGAATCACGAGCGCCGCGGGCGCGGGCCATCCGCGCACCCGCGGCGCCATCATCGCGAGCCGGTCGTTCCGTCCCATCCCCGGAACGTCACGGGCGCTTCATCTCGCAGGTCGAGGAGAGCGCTGTCTGTTGGCCCGGGATCTTGTGGTCGGTCCGGAACCCGAACTCCTTCGTCCCGTCGGCGTTGAACTTCACGGTCTTTCCGTCCACCTTCGCGAAGGTCCCGATGAACAGCGGCTGGATG
>Ga0213851_1314672_pt1 | contig 13122 bp, 14 predicted proteins | sample ABR_2014_MetaT_FD_164455 | JGI IMG/M metagenome (GOLD analysis project Ga0213851, IMG submission 164455) | Metatranscriptome of freshwater sediment microbial communities from post-fracked creek in Pennsylvania, United States - ABR_2014... | ecosystem: Environmental > Aquatic > Freshwater > Creek...
CGGGCTCGCCTCGAGCGGCCTGCACTCGAACGGCTTCTCGCTGGCGCGCAAGGTCTTCGAGGAGAAGCTTTCCCCGCAGCTCGCGGAGGAGCTCTTGACCCCGACCCGAATCTACGTGAAGGACTGCCTGGCGCTGCGCGATCGGATCGACGTGCACGCCTTCGCGCACATCACCGGAGGCGGGCTGCCGGGCAACCTCCCCCGCGTGTTGCCTCCCGAGCACCGGGCGGTGCTGCGCCGCGGGAGTTGGCCTGTGCCTCCCGTCTTCGAGCGGATCCAGAGGGCAGGCAACGTCGCGCCGGAGGAGATGCTGCGAACGTTCAACATGGGCGTGGGCATGTGCGTGGTGGTTCGCAAGAGCGACGCGAAGGACACCGTCGCGCTCGTCGAGAAACGCGGGTGGCCGGCGTTCGAGATCGGCGCCATCGAGGCGGCGCCGGGGCTCGCGGAGCCCGAGGTGGTCCTGCAGGGATGATGCGGATCGGCGTCCTCGCATCGGGGTCCGGCTCGAATCTTCAGTCGATCCTCGACGCGTGCGCGAGCGGGTCCATCCCGGCGCAGGTGGCGGTGGTCGTCTGCAACGTCGCCGGCGCAAGAGCGCTGGAGCGCGCCGAGGCGGCCGGCGTTCCCAGAATCCTCCTCGCGCACGGGCAGTACGCCACGCGCGACGCCTACGACGCGGAGCTGGTCGCTGTTTTGCGCAGGCACCACGTCGAGCTGGTCTGTCTGGCCGGCTTCATGCGGCTGCTCACGCCGGTGCTGTTGTCAGCTTTTCAGAATAAAATACTCAATATTCACCCCTCCCTCCTGCCCGCCTATCCGGGACTGAACGCCGTCAAGAAGGCGCTCGCCGCCGGCGCGCGCGTCTCCGGCTGCACGGTGCACATCGTAGACGAGGGGACTGACACCGGACCCATCGTCATCCAGGCCGCGGTGCCGGTGCTCGAGGGCGACACCGAGGAGACGCTGGCGGCGCGAATTCTCGTGCAGGAGCATCGCTGCTATCCGCGCGCGATCTCGCTCTGGGCGCAGGGCCGCATCCACCTTTCCGGCGGCCGCGTCGTCGTGCAGGCGAAGAGCGACCCCGCCCGTTCCTTCTCGTCGCCGGAGCTCACGGACTGATGGCCCCGCTTCCTCCCAAGCCGGTCAGCAAGCGCTTCTACGACCTGGTGGTGCTGGGTCCCGACCTGGGCGGCGCGGCTGCGGCTGCGCTGGCGGCGAAGAGGGGCCTGCGCACGCTGCTCGCACCGCTCGTGCCGGTGGCCTCCGCGCGCGAGATCGACGGGTGGCTCCTGCCCGGCGCACTCCCGATCGTCCCGCCGCTCCGCTCGCTCTCGGCCGCGGTCGGCGCGCTCGAGGAGCTCGGGCTGGGGGCCGATCTGCAGCGGCAGGCCTCGGTCACACAGGGAGCATTCCAGATCCTGAGCGAGAAGCTGCGCCTCTCGCTGCCCGCAGACCCGGCGCGCCGCAAGGGCGAGCTGCGGCGCGAGCTGTCCAACATCGCCGCGGCCGAGGCAGAGGCCGCGCTCGACTCGCTGGAGCGGCTCGGCAGGCCGTGGGACGCGTTCCTGATCGAGCCGCCGCCCTGGCCGGCGCGCGGCTTCTTCGAGCGGCGGCGCGTGAGCAAGATCGTGCCGGCGCCGCCGGCGCTGCCCGAGGGGCTGATCGGCGAGTGCCTGGCCGCGCTGGCGCCGGTCGCCGCGTCGCTGGTGGGCGACTCCGCTCCGGAAGCGACTGCGCGCGAGGCCGCGGCGCTGTTGCGCGCGCCGTTCCGCCTCTGGGGCGGTGCCGCGCAGCTCGCCGAGCTGATGCGAAAGAAGGCCACCGAGACGGGCGGCGAGCTGGTCGAAGGCGACGCCTCGCAGCTTCGCCTCGATCGAAAAGGCGTCACCTTCCTCTTCGGCGGCGCCGAGGTGTCCGCGAGCTGCGTCGTGCTCGCCTGCGGCGCCGAGCGCATCGCCGCGCTGGCCCAGGGCGGCGGGCGCAGCGAGCGCAAGATGGCCGAGGAGGCCGCGCTCCCGGTGGCGCGCAAGATCACGCTCGCGCACTACATCGTGCGCCCCGAGGGCCTGCCGCTCGCGCTCGAGGAGGCCGCGCTGCTGCTCGGCCACACCATGGGCCCGCTGGTGATCGCAACCCTCCCCGCCCGCCGGGCCAAAGGGGAGTCGCAGGGCGAGCGGCTCTTGACGGTGGCCCGCGTCTCCGACGCCGGGTTCTCCGACGAGCAGGGGCTGCTCACCTCGGTGAAAACGGCGCTGGAGCAGGTGCTGCCCTTCTTCGATCGCCACATCGTCCACCAGTCGGCGGACCTGAATCCCGCGCAGGGTCACCCCATCCTGAGGCCGCACGAGGACGCGGAGCCCATCGGCCTGCGGCCGATCTCCGATGCCCACGAGCGCGTGCTCTTCGCCTCGGCCGCCACCTATCCGGGCTTCGGCATCGAGGGGCAGATCCTCGCCGCGCGGGCCGCCGCCGAGCAGGCGCTGTTGCTCTCCGGCCGGAAGTCGGTGAGTGCCGTGTAGCCCGCTGACTTGACTTTCGCCCTCGTTTCGGGCAATCAACGCGTCCCTTTTTCGGAGTCTGCTCATGGCTTTCAGGTGCGACATCTGCGGCAAGGGCCCCCTGGTCGGCAACCAGGTGAGCCACGCCAACAACAAGACCAAGAAGCGGACCCTCCCGAACCTCCAGCGCGTGCGCGCGCTGGTGGACGGATCGCACAAACACATCCGCGCCTGCACCCGGTGCCTCAAGGCCGGCAAGGTCACCAAGGCGGCCTGACAACGCCGGGGACACGATCCGATCGTGTCCCCTCGAGCGTCGAGTGGATACAATCGATTCCGCGATGGCCGCCGGCAATGGAAGCGCTTTGCTCGACCTGCGCACGGCCCGCAAGGCGCTGCGCGAGGCGCGCGGGAAGCAGAAGCTCGACTTGCTGCTCCTGGCCGACGATCCCGGGAAGCTCGTGCGCTCGCTGCCGCCCGAGGAGCTCTACCTCGCGATCCTGGACATCGGGCCCGACGACGCCGGGGAGATCGTGGCGCTCTCCACGCCGGAACAATTCCGCCACTTCGTGGACATGTCGGCCTGGCGCGGCGGCGACGAGGGGCCGCGCACCACCGAAGTGCTGCGCTGGCTGCGGCTCTCGCGCGAGGGCGCGGGCGCCGGAGGACACGCGCGCTTCCGCGGGCAGTTCTCGGGGCTCGACGTGGAGCTGCTCGCGTTGGTTCTGCGCCGGGGCATGACCGTGCACGACCTGGGCGAGGATCTGGACCCGCAGCCGAAGAATCCGCAGCTCGCGTTCTACACGGCCGACCGGCGCTTCCTGCTCGAGTTCTCGAGCGAGGCCGAGTTCACTGCGATGCGGCAGCTGATCGAGGCGCTCTACGAGCGAGACGAGGGCGCGGCGGGCCGGCTGATCGAGGCCACCCGCTGGGAGCAGTCGGCCGAGTTGGAAGAGGCGGCGCGGCGCTGGCGCGACGGCCGGCTGCGCGATCTGGGCGTGCCGGATTTCGAGGAGGCGATCTCCTTCTACGCGCGGGTACAGAAAGGGGGACACGAAGGCGCGCTGGCGCGCGGCCATCATGTCCCCGACGCGGCCGTGCACACGGCGCAGACGGAGGCGCTGACGGTGCCGCCGCGGAACCTGGTCGATGCCGCGCTCGAGCTGCTCTCCGGCGAAGAGCTGGAGCGAGCCGAAGAGTCGGTGCTCTACGCGGCCAACGCGGCGCTGGTCGCGAACCGCGTCCAGCTCGACGACGCCGACGAGGTGCGCGAGCAGCTTGCCGACGCGCGGGCCGCGCTCTCGCTGGGCCTCGAGCTGCTCTCGTCGGGCGATCCCGCACGCGCGTCGGCGCTCCTGGTGGAGATACCCATCCGCCAGCTCTTCCAGACAGCGATGGGCGAGGCTTACCGGCTGCAGACGCGCGCCCGGAAGATCGCGCAGGCGGCGCGGCTGCCGCAGGCGCAGAGCACAACGCTGCTCGACGAGCCGCTGGAGAGCGTCGTGCAAGCGCTGCTCAAGGCGCGGCCGGTCTTCCACGAGCCGGGCAAAAGGAGGCCGCGCGCCTTCGCCTCGCGCGCCGACGTGGCCGCCGCCGAGGCGCTGCTCGACGAAGCCGAGGCCATGGTCGCGCTGCTCGCCGCGCTGGGCATCGCGCCGTCTTTGCTCGGCCGGCTGGCGGACAAGGCGGGCCTGGGTCCAGCCGCCCTGAAAGCCAGCGCGGCGGTGCGCGCGCTCATCCAATCGCAGCTCGCCGGGACGCCGCTTTCGCTCAGCGCGGTGAGCGACCAGGAGGGCGATCTGCCGGAGGGCTTTGTACAAAAATTGGACGACTCGCTGCGAAACGCCGTGCAGGGTCTGCCTCCATCGGCTTCATCGCGCGCTGCCCAGCGCTTGCGCTCCATCTTGGTGGCTTGATTGAACGGGTCACAGATACAAAATCGTCTCCGCGTTGCGTGAAAGCGACGTATTCGTAGGAGTGAGGGATCAAGCCGCCGCGGAACCGGCCGGAGTCCGGAAACCCGCGCCAACCCGCAAGCGACAAGATCGTAGTGTTCGAATGTCGAGCCGACGAAATTGTCGTTCAGTCGCCCCGGCCGCGGGCCTCGTCCTCTCTCAGAGAATGGAGCGTCGTCTGGTATCGCACTTGCAAGCCCCGGTCCCGAATGGCCGACTCCGAGTCGAACGATGGCGGGCAGCGAGAAGAAGTCAACGACGAGCGGCTGACCGACGACGCCTTCATCGAGCGCGCCGTCGAGCTCGCGATCCTGCACGAGATGCTTCCCGACGGCCCCAGCCGCCGGGAGCTCTTGCGCGCGGTCGGTAAGGGCGCAGTCCTCTCGGCGCTCACCAGCTTCTTCCCCCTCGGGGCGGCAAAGGCGCTGGCGCAGGAGGCCAAGGGCGCGCTGGAGCTGAAGGAGCTCCAACTGGGCTTCGTCCCCATCACCTGCGCCACGCCCATCATCATGGCCGACCCGATGGGCTTCTACGCCAAGCAGGGCCTCAAGGTGAACGTCGTGAAGACGGCCGGATGGGCGCTGATCCGCGACAAGGTCTTGAACCGCGAGTACCACGCCTCGCACATGCTCTCGCCGATGCCGCTCACCATCAGCCTGGGCGCCGGCTCGCGGCCCCAGGCCACCTACGTGGCGGCCATCGAGAACATCAACGGCCAGGCCATCACGCTCCACTTGAAGCACAAGGAGAGGCGCGATCCGAAGCAATGGAAGGGGATGAAGTTCGCGGTCCCGTTCGACTACTCGATGCACAACCTGCTCGTGCGCTATTACGTCGCGGAGCACGGGATCGATCCAGACAAGGACATCGAAATCCGGGTCGTGCCGCCGCCGGAGATGGTCGCCAACCTCCGCGCCGGAAACATCGACGGCTATCTCGGCCCCGAGCCTTTCAACCAGCGCGCCGTCTACGAGGAGGTCGGCTTCATCCACTTGCTCTCGAAGGAGCTGTGGGACGGCCATCCCTGCTGCGCGCTGGGCGTTCCGGCGGCCTTCATCCAGGAGAACCCCAACACCTTCGCGGCGCTCTTCCGCGCCATCGCCACCGCGACGGTGCACGCGCACAAGCCGGAGAACCGCGCCGAGATCGCCAAGGCGATCGCGCCGGCCAACTATCTCAACCAGCCCTTGCCGGTGGTCGAGCAGGTGCTCACCGGCCGATTCGCCGACGGCCTGGGAAAGATCCAGAACGTCCCCGGCCGCGCCGACTTCGATCCCTTCCCCTGGCACTCGATGGGGGTCTGGATCCTCACCCAACTCAAGCGGTGGGGATACCTCAAGCAGGAGATCGACTACCGGGGGGTAGCGGAGCAGGTTTTCCTCGCCACCGACGCGCGCCGACGGATGATCGAGATCGGCCTTCCCGTCCCAAAAGAAAGCTACATGCGGCACGAGGTGATGGGAAAGACCTTCGACCCGGCGAAGCCCGACGACTACGTCAAGAGCTTCGCCATCCGGCGGAGCTGACGGATGCAGCTCGCGCCGGGAATTCGCGCCGCGCTCGCGTCGCTTTTGCTCCTGGCGCTCGTCCTGGGCGTCTGGCATCTCGCCACGCTCCCAAAGGCTTCCCGGCAGAACGCCGACGCGGACTACGCCGCGCTGATGGGATCGCCCAGGTCGTCGTTGCCCGCGCCGCTGCAGATCGCCCAGGCCGCCTGGCTGCAATTGAAGAGCCCCTTCCGCAACGGCGGACTGAACGACAAAGGCATCGCCATCCATCTCGCCTGGTCTTTGGGACGGGTGCTCCTCGGCTTCGCCATCGCGATGCTGGTCGCCGTCCCCCTGGGCTTCTTGATCGGGAGCTCGCCGTTCGCCTACCGCTCGCTGAATCCGTTCATCCAGGTGCTCAAGCCCATCTCGCCGCTGGCCTGGATGCCGCTCGCGCTCTACACCATCCAGGATTCCTCCGCGTGTTCCATCTTCGTCATCTCCATCTGCTCGGCGTGGCCGATGCTGCTCAACACGGCCCACGGCGTCGGCTCGGTGAAGCGCGAATGGCTCGACGTCGCGCGAACGCTGGAAGTGAGCCCCTGGCGCAAGGGCTTCCACCTCCTGCTCCCAGCTGCCGCGCCGACCATCCTCACCGGCATGCGCATTTCGATGGGCATCGCCTGGCTGGTGATCGTCGCGGCCGAGATGCTGGTGGGCGGCACCGGCATCGGCTACTTCGTCTGGAACGAATGGAACAACCTCTCCCTGGCCAACGTCATCTTCGCGATCGCCGTGATCGGACTGACCGGCATGCTCCTCGATCTCGGCTTCGCCGGCCTCGGCCGCCTCGTCGCCTGGCAGGAGTGAACGCCGATGCGCCCCTTCGTCTCCGTCGAGGAGCTCGGCAAGTCCTACGGCGCGCTTTCGGTCTTCGAGGAGGTGGGCTTCACCATCGACAAGGGCGAGTTCGTCTGCCTGATCGGGCATTCCGGCTGCGGCAAGTCGACCATCCTCAACGTCGTCGCCGGACTCGACCGGCCCAGCGCGGGCCGCGTGATCGTGGACGGGTCGCAGGTGCGCGGGCCCAGCCTCGATCGCGGCGTCGTCTTCCAGAGCCATGCGCTCTTGCCCTGGCTCCCGGCGCTGAAGAACGTCGCCTTCGCGGTCCGGTCCCGGTGGCCGCGGTGGAGCGACGCGCAAGTCGTGTCGCAGGCGCAGAAGTATCTGGACATGGTCCATCTCACCGGCTCGGAGCAGAAGAAACCGTCCGAGCTGTCCGGCGGGATGAAGCAGCGGGTGGGGATCGCCCGCGCCTTCGCCATCCAGCCCAAGATGCTGCTGCTCGACGAGCCGTTCGGCGCCCTCGACGCGCTCACCCGCGGGGTCATCCAGGACGAGCTCTTGCAGATCTGCGCGGCCACGCGGCAGACGGTGCTGATGATCACCCACGACGTCGACGAGGCGATCCTGCTCGCCGATCGAATCCTTTTGATGAGCAACGGACCGCGGGCGGGCATCGCCGAGGTGGTCGAGAACGCCTTGCCGCGCGGACGGACGCGGCAGACCATCCATCGCGATCCGCGCTACTACGCGCTCCGCAACCACCTCCTCGACTTTCTGGTGACGCGCTCCAGGCGCTACCGGAACGGCGCCGGCAGCGAAGCGGCGCGCACCACCCCAACCGAGTTGCTACCCGAGGAGAGCGTGCCATGACCCGAACGCAGGTGACCGAGAAGATCGCGGCGGTGAAGCTCAAGAAAGGCTTCACCTGGGCCCAGATCGCCAAGGAGATCGGACACAGCCCCGTCTGGACCACCGCCGCGCTCCACGGCCAGATGCCGATGAGCAAGGAAGAGGCGCAGAAGGTGTCGAAGCTCCTCGATCTGAACGACGAGGAGACGAGTCTTCTGCAGACCATCCCGATGCGCGGATCGCTGGACGCCTCCCCGCCGGTCGATCCGACCATCTACCGTTTCCACGAGTTGATCCAGGTCTACGGAACCACCCTCAAGGAGCTGATCCACGAGGAGTTCGGCGACGGCATCATGAGCGCGATCGATTTCGAGATGTCCCTCGAGCGACTTCCCGACCCGAAGGGAGACCGGGTCAAGATCACGATGCACGGGAACTTCCTGCCGTATCGAAGGTACTGAAGGCGCCGGCGAGCTCCTACTCCGGTTCCAGGAAGGTGGCCTCGCGCGCCCAGGCGAGGCACTGGTCGATCTCGCGCTCGTCGAGGATCCCGTGCTTGGTCATCAGCGAGACCTCGCGCTGCATGTCGGTGTCGAGCAAGTACGGCCCGTCGGTGTTGATGGTGATCTTCACCTTGCGGTCCAGGAAGGCGCGCACCACGTGCTTGAGCTCGTCCCAGCCCGAGACCGCGCGGGTCGCGACGTTCGACGACGGGCAGATCTCCAGCGTGACGTCCTGCTCGCGCAGCATCCGCATCGCCGCCTCGTCATAGGCGGCCTGCACGCCGTGGCCGATGCGGTGCGGGCGGAGCAGCTCGAGCACCGCGCGCACGCCCTCGGCGCCGGTGCCCGGCGTCTCACCGGTGTGCACGGTGGTCTTGAGGCCGGCTTCGCGCGCGCGCCGGTAGAGGCCCGCGTAGCGCTCGGCGTCGGCGGGGCGAAGCTCGAGCGCGTGCTCCTCCGAGCCCGCCAGATCGATGCCCACCACGCCGCGCCGGCGGTACTTGATCGCCTTCTCCAGGATGATCTCGTTGAGCTTCGCGTCGAACTCGCGGGCGAGGCAGAAGATCAGCCCCGCCTGGCAGCCGTACTCCATCGTGGCCCGATCCATCCCGCGGATCGCCGCGTGGATGATGTGATCGAGATCGCGCTCGCCCCCCAGGTTGCGCTTCATCGGGTTGAAGCGCAGCTCGATGCGCGAGACCAGGCTGCCGCGGTACTCCTTGCCGATGATCTCGTAGACCGACCGCTCGATGGCCGCCGGGCTCGACTGGATCTTCTCGGTGGCGGCCGGGTCAATATACAAAAAATCTTGAAGGGAGCCCACTTTTTGCGAGCTGGCGCTGACCAGCTCGACGAACTCCCAGTAGTCCTTCACCGGCAGCTTGAAACCCTGCTGGTGCGCGATCGACCAGAGGATGTGCGGCGCCACGGCGGCGCCCACGTGGATGTGCAGGTCGGTGAGCTCGCGGGCGGGGCGGTGCACTGCGCGCCAGTGTACCAGCAGTCCGAGCGGTCCCCCGGCCTGCGACGGCCAAAAGCACACAGTCGCGCAAAAGTCCGCTTGCGCGATGCCGAGTCCCGGAGGATGCGGAAAAACGTGCCGGCCCGCATCCTGATCGTCGACGATTTCGAAGACGCGCGAGAGCTGTACGGGGAATACCTGAGATTGCGCGGTTACGAAGTGACGGGCGCGGCCGACGGCCCCGAGGCGCTGCACCTGGCGCTGCCGTCGCACTACGATCTGATCATCCTCGACCTGGCGCTGCCGCGGATGGACGGCATCGCGGTGCTGCGGGCGCTGCGCGCGGCTCCCGGCACTGTGCGCACGCCGATCATCATCCTCTCCGCCTCGGTGGGCGACGAGCCGCGCGATGAGTCCCTGCGGGCGGGGGCCGACCTCTTCCTCGAGAAGCCGTGCCTTCCCGACGAGCTGGAATCGGCGGTGGTGAGGCTGCTCGACGGGAGCCAGCCGGGCGCGCAGTAGAGGTTTGCGTGGGGGATCAGGGGGGAGGTTATCCTCCTCCCTGGTGGAGGCGCCGCAGGCGCCGGATCTAGAGGGTCCCGATGGAGCAACCCCGATCATCGTCGGCTCCAGAGCCATGTGGTTTAACTTACAGTCGCGCGCGATGGATTTCGCGCGCTGCACCAGCCATCGAGAACGGCGCGCGGGCTGGACCTGCGGCGCATGCGGCGCCTCGCTCTGCGCCGAGTCCTGCGCGGCCTGGCGCACGGTGGGCCAAGGCACGATGGAGGTGTGCCTGCTCTGCGGCGGGCCGGCGGCGCCTCTGCGGGTGCGGCGCGCGGTGCTGGAGCCCTTCGGCGTGCAGGCGATCAAGGACGCCGTGCGCTGGCCCTTCCACCGCGAGGGACTGCTCACCGCCTTCGCCTGCGCGGCGGTGCTCTGGCTGCTCGGGCTCGCCGGGCCCCTGGCCGGATTCTTCGGCTTCGGCATCGTGCTGGCGGCCTGCTTCCACGTCACCAAGAGCAGCGCCGAGGGCGAGGACGAGTTTCGCGACGCGGGCGACTTCCTCGGCTTCTTCGAGGGCGTTCTCGGCCCGGTCTTCCGCGCTTCGCTGGCGGGGATCTGGGCTTATGGCCCGATCGTCGCGTTCATGATCTGGCGCGGGAAGCTCTTCGAGGGAGGGACGATCGCGGAGCTGCAAGGCGCGAGCTACGCGATCGCGCTCCTCCTGCTCACGCTGGGCGTTTTCCTCTTTCCCATGGCGCTCCTGACCGGCGCGCTCTCCTCGCCGCTGCAGCGGATCCTCAACCCAATGGTGGTGATCGGCTACGCGGTGAAGCTGGGGCGCGACTATGCGCTCTTGGCGGGATTCGCGCTGGCCATCTCGCTCACCGACTCGCTCTTGATGGCGTTGCTCGATCTGATCGATCGACGCGTGACGGCCGTGCCGACGGTGGTGGAGTACTTCGTTTTGCTCCTGCCGCCCCTGATGCTCTTTCGCGCCATGGGCATGCTGGTCCGCGTCCGCGGCGACGAGCTGGGCTACGGCGGCGAGTCGGGATACCTGGTGCCGGTGCTGGGCAAGCTGCGCCCGGCAACACAGCAGCGCGGGCCGGAGCTGCGGCGCACGCGGTAGGACCTGAGGACTCGACCATCGACCGCGACTTCGACTTCGACCGCGACCGCGACCTCGACCGCGACCGCGATTAGAACATCTTCACCTTCCCCGCGAGCGGCTCGTACAGCGACCGGGGCATCGCCCCCAGCATGCGCGTGAGCGCGGCCATCGGCAGAGGGAAGGCGATGGTCTTCGCCCCCCGCGCGAGCCCTTTGGCCATCACCCGCACTGCGTCGTCCAGCTCCATCAAGAACGGCATCGGGAACTTGTTCTTCGCGGTCATCTCCGACTTGACGAAGCCCGGATAGATGGTGGTCGCGCGCACCTTGGTCCGGCGCAGATCGACGCGCACGCTCTCCATCCAGACATGCAGCGCGGCCTTGCTGGCGCAGTAGCTGGCGTTGCCCGGCATCCCGCGGAAGGCCGCCAGCGAGGACACTGCGGCGACCTGGCCTGCGTTGCGCTCGACCATCTTCGGCAGCGCCGCCGCGATGGTCACGCAAGCCGCGGTAACGTTTATATCTAGTATCTTTTTGACCGCTGTCCAGTCCATCTTGCGCGCGCTGGTCGGCTGGTTGATGCCCGCGTTGGCGATCACCAGATCGAGCGCGCCCCCCGACTGCTCCTCGGCCCTGCGGATGGCGGCGACCAGCGCGCCTGTGTCCTGGACGTCGAGCGGCACGGGCACGATGCTGCCGGCCGGCGCTTCCGCCGCCAGCCGCTCGAGCTCCTGCTTCCGCCGCGCGGCCGCGAAGACGGTGTCGCCCTTTTTCGCGAAATGGAGTGAGAGCCCGCGGCCCAGACCGCTCGACGCACCAGTGATGAAGACGCTTCGCATGGCGCGCGTCGTACCACAGTGCTAGATCGCTCGCCCGCGGAGGAAACCATGATCGATCACATGACGCTGCGGGTGCGGGACTACCAGAAGAGCAAGGCCTTCTTCCAGGCGGTGCTGAAGCCGCTCGGCTACGAGCTGGTGACCGAGTGGGAAGGCTTCGCGGGCCTGGGCGTCAACAAGAAACCGGACTTCTGGCTCGCGGCCGCCGAAAAGCGCCAGTACGACCAGCTGCACATCGCCTTCCGCGCGCCCAACCGCAAGGCGGTGCACGCCTTCCACGAGGCGGCCATCAAGGCGGGCGCGAAAGACAACGGCGCACCGGGACCGCGCCTCGACTATCACCCCAACTACTACGGCGCGTTCGTGCTCGACTTCGACGGCCACAACATCGAAGCCTGCTGCCACGACAAGGAGTGATCGGCAACGCATGATCATCGACGGCAAGGCGATTGCGGCGAGGGTGCGCGCCGAGGTGGCGCAGGCGGTGCGGGAGATCGAGGCGCGCGCTGGCGTCCGGCCCGGGCTGGCGCTGATCCGCGTCGGCAACGATCCGGCGAGCGAGGTCTACGTCCGCGGCAAGGCGAAGGCCTGCCAGGAGACGGGCATGGCGGGCTTCGAGCACATCCTGCCCGAGTCCACCGGCGAGGCCGAGCTGCTGGCGCTGGTCCGCAAGCTCAACGTCGATCCGTCCGTGCACGGCGTGCTGGTGCAGCTTCCGCTGCCGAAGCAGATCAACCCGGAGGCCGTGGTCGACCTGCTCGCGCCTCAGAAGGATGTGGACGGCTTCGGTCCGCACAGCGCGGGCGCGCTCTTCACCGGGCGCAAGGGGCTGCGGCCCTGCACGCCGCTCGGCATCTTGCGGCTCCTCGACGAGGCGCAGACCACCCTGTCGGGAGCGCGGGCGCTGGTGGTCGGCCGATCGAACATCGTCGGCAAGCCGGTGGCGATGCTGCTGCTCGAGCGACACGCCACCGTGACGCTCGCGCACTCGCGCACGGCGCAGCTTGCCGAGGAAGTGTCCCGCGCCGACGTGCTGGTGGCGGCCATCGGCAAGGCCGAGATGATCAAGGGCGAGTGGGTGAAGCCGGGCGCGACGGTGATCGACGTGGGCATGAACCGCAACGCAGCGGGCAAGCTCTGCGGCGACGTCGAGTTCGCGGCGGCCTCGCAGCGGGCGCGCGCGATCACGCCGGTGCCCGGCGGCGTTGGACCCATGACCATCGCGTACTTGCTCTCGAACACGATTCAGGCGGCGCGCGCGCAGCTGGGGCTGTAGGGGCGGCGCGCGCCTCGCCGAGCCGTGCTCGTGCTCGTAGTCGTGGTCGCGGTCGTGGTCGCAGTCCCGGTCGCGGTCGCGGTCGTGCTCGTGGTCGCGGTCGTGCTCGTGGGATCCTGGGTCAATCATGACAGGTCTCTTAGCGTTCAGTTGGGGCTATGAAGGTTGGGGCAACGCGGTTCCCCAACTGCTCGAGTCGACGGCATCGGCCGAGAAGCGGCGGGGCTTCGAGCGGCCCTTCTTCGTCGATGTCCGCTTTCGCCGTTCGGTGAGGGCGGCGGGCTTCAG
>Ga0213851_1857924_pt1 | contig 13012 bp, 10 predicted proteins | sample ABR_2014_MetaT_FD_164455 | JGI IMG/M metagenome (GOLD analysis project Ga0213851, IMG submission 164455) | Metatranscriptome of freshwater sediment microbial communities from post-fracked creek in Pennsylvania, United States - ABR_2014... | ecosystem: Environmental > Aquatic > Freshwater > Creek...
GCCCGCGCCGCCTCCGCAAAGGCTTCGCCTCCGGCGGCGGGAGCGCGTCGAGATCGTCGACCAGGCGAATCCCTTCCATCCGCAGCTTGCTGCGCCCGAGCTGCATCTTCAGCTCTGCCCCGGGCGCCAGGAGCTTCGCCTTGTTCCCCAACTCGGAGATCTGCACCGCGGGCTTCTGCGCCGTCGAGATCAACAGCTGTCCCTCGGGCGTAAAGGCGATGGCCCGCGCCTCCGGCGTGCGATCCAGCTCCGTCACCTGCCGCCCGGTGTGGACGTCCCAGAAGCGGATGGTGCCGTCCAGCGACGCCGACGCCAGCGTCTCTCCGTCGGGCGCGAAAGCGACCGACCAGACGCGCCCGCCATGACCGATCCAGGCGCTGCGCAGCTTGCCGTTGCCGACGCGCCAGGTGCGCACCGCCTGATCGAGCCCCGCCGAAGCGAGGATCGGCGCGTGCGGCGAGAAAGCGATGGAGAGCACCGCGTCCAGCGAGCCGTCCATGCGCGCGACTACCCGGCTAGTCTTCAGATCGAAGACCCGGATGACGCGATCGTCCCCGGCGGCCCCGAGCAGCTTCCCGTCGAGAGAGAAGGCGACGGTGCGCACCGGCCCCATCCCGGTGGCGCTGAGCACGCGCTGCTGCTTGCCGTCCGGCACGCTCCAGAGGCGGACCGTGCCGTCCATGCTGCCCGTCGCCACCGTCGAGGTCTCGGGCGAGAAGGCGACGCAGTCCACCAGCCCCGAGTGCCCGTCGAGCGAAACGCGGTCGCCGTGCGACAGCTGGAAGAAGAAGCCTTTCTCCTCGTGCCCCGAGACCGCGAGATACTTCCCGTCGCGCGAGAAGGCGAGGCCGGTCACCGGCCCCTGCAACAGATCCATGCCGTCGGTGATCTTCGCCTTCGCCAGATCCCATACGTTGATGTGGCCGCTCTGGTCGCCCACCGCCACCCGCTGCCCGACCGGTGAGACCGCCAGCGCGGTTCCGCCGGGGAAGTCCGGCGGGCCCTGCAGGCGGATGTCGCGCGCGCCCGCCGAGACGCGCCAGAGCCGCAAGCGGCCGTCGCGGTTCGCCGACACCAGCGCGGCGCCGTCGGCCGAGATGGCCACTGCGCTCGACGCATCGTCGCCCTCGAGCCGCGCCACCGCGCTCCAGGAGGCCGGATCCACCAGCAGCACCGCCGCGTCCTGCCCGAGCGCGGCGATGGCGCCCTTCTGCGGCGCAGCCAGGTTCACGATCGCGCCGTGCGAAGTGTTGATGCGCGAGAGCTGCTGGCCGTCGAGGCCAAAGAAGCGCACCGTGCCATCGTTGCTGGCGGAGACCACCGCGGACCCGGAGACGAAGGCGACCCGGTTCGCAGGCTGGTGTCCCGCGCCGCGGATCAGCCTCATCTGCGGCCGGGCGTGCGCGGCGTCGACCGGCGACCAGAGCCGCAGCGTGCCGTCCTCACCGCTGGAAACCAGCGACGCCCCGTCTGGGCTGAAGTCCACCGAGGTGACCTCGCCCTGGTGGCCGTCGAGCCGCGCGCCGGGCTGCCAACCCTCGGCGGTCCAGAGCCGCACCGAGCCGTCAGCGGAGGCGGTCGCCAGCACCGCGCCGTCGGGCGAGAACTGCAGGTCGCGCACGCGGGCGTCGCTGTCCAGCTTCGCATGATCCCCGGACTCGACGCTCCAGGCGAGGAGCTGGCGATCCTCTCCAGCCGACACCAGCGTCTGCCCGTCGGGCGAGAAGGAGAGCGCGGTCACCTTGCCCTCGTGCCCCTCCAGCGAGCGCTTCTGCTGCGCCCTCGCGTCGAGCAGCTTGATCGAGTGGTCGCCCAGCGCGGCCGCGATCGACGCGCCGTTCTTCGAGATGGCGATGGCGTCGATCCCGGTGGGCAGTTGCGTGCGCCAGATCGGATCGATCTGCAGCGGCCCTTTCTGCGCGGCCCGCCAGCGCGCCTCCGCCGTGTCGTCGTGCACCCGGGCCGCCGCCGCATAGGCAGCCGCGCGCGACCAGCGCTGCTCGCGGGCTTCCGCCTCCGACTTCTCGAGCAGCGCCTGGGCCAGGTAGACGCGCGCCTGCTTGTTCTCCAGCCAGATCCTCACGCCCGCGCCGAGCAGCAGCACGACGGCGATCCCGCAGGCGGCCGCCAGCGCGAGGTTGCGCTGCACCCACTTGCGCAGGAGCTGCAGCGACGAATACTCGATGCCCTGCACGCGCCCGCCCGCGCGGTACGCCTCGATGTCCGCCGCCAGCTCCAGCGCCGACTGGTAGCGCCGCTTCTTCGACTTCTCCAGCGCCCGCTCGCAGATGAAGGCCAGCTCGCGCGGCGTCTCGGGGGCGATGCTCTGCACCGGCGGAAATTTGTCCTTGGCGATCTTGATCAGGAGCTGCACCGCGTTCTTCTCGGTGTATGGGGGGCGGCCGGTGAGGATCTCGTAAAGCACCGCACCGAGGCTCCAGACGTCGCTCTGCTCGTCGATCTCCTTGACGTTGCCCAGCGCCTGTTCCGGGCTCATGTACGCGGGCGTGCCGATGACGTCGCCTTCCTGGGTGGCGTCGAAGCGCTCGTTCACCTTGGGCGCGCTGAGCACGTCGGCGATGTCGTCCTTGCCGCCGCGCAGCTTGGCCACGCCCCAGTCGAGCAGCACCGTCTCGCCGAAGGCGCCCAGCATCACGTTCTCGGGCTTGATGTCGCGGTGGATCACGCCGCGCTGATGCGCGTAGGCGATGGTCTGGCAGAGCTGGACGAAGCTCGAGAGCAGGCGCAGGCGGCCCCGGCCCTTGTTCTCCCGGAGCGCATCGGCCAGCGAGTGGCCGCGCACGAGGCGCATGGCGCAATAGAGGTGTCCGCTCTCGCGCCGGCCCAGCTCGTAGACGGGGACCACGCCCGGGTGCTCGAGCTGGCCGGCGACGCGCGCCTCGCGCAGGAAGCGATCTTCCGAATCGCGCGGGCCGCCGGGCAGGAGCTGCTTGAAGGCCACGTCGCGGCCCATCTGGCGGTCGTGGGCCACGAAGATCACCGCCTGCCCGCCGCGCGCCAGTTCTCGCTTCAGGTCGTAGTGGCCGGGCTGCTCGGTGGCGAGCGCCTCGCCTTGCGCGGACGCTTCAGGGCCGGAGAACGCCTTGTCGTCATCCGGGACGGTGGTCTCCGGATTCGGGACGCGGGGCTTTCCGCCCCAGCGCGGTTTGGGCGCCTCCTCGGCCATGACACTTCAGTCTGCCACGACCCTGCCCGCCATCCCATCTTTTGGAAAATTGCAAAAGCAAAACAGCAAAAAAACAAAAGCACAGCAGTTGCAGTTGCGGTCGCTCTCTTACGCGGCGGCCCGGAGGGCGGGACGCGGCCGATCCAGCGCCGCGTCCAGCACCTCGTCCATCTTCTTCACCAGGACGATCTCCAGCTCGTCGCGCACTTGCTGCGGCACCTCGCGCAGCTCGCCCGCGCAGGCCGCGGGAAGGACCACGCGCTTCAGCCCCAGCCGGTGCGCCGCCAGCACCTTCTCCTTGATGCCGCCCACGGGCAGCACCCGGCCGCGCAGCGTGGCCTCGCCGGTCATCGCCGTGTCGGCGCGCACCGGAATTCCGGAGAGCAGCGACACCAGGGCGGTGAAGAGCGTCACCCCCGCGCTGGGTCCGTCCTTGGGCGTCGCGCCCGCGGGCACGTGGACGTGCACGTCGAAGCCGTCGAGCGGCTTCTCGCCCACGCCCAGCGCGGCGCCGTTGGCCTGCACGTAGCTCAACGCCGCGCGCGCGGACTCCTTCATCACGTCGCCGAGTTGGCCGCTCAAGATCAGCTGCCCGCGCCCCGGCATCCGCAGCGCCTCGACATAAAGCACTTCGCCGCCCACCGGCGTCCAGGCCAGCCCCGCGGCGATGCCGGGCATGCCGCCGGTCTCGCGTACCTCGGGCTGGAACCGGTCGGGGCCGAGGATCTTCTCGATCTCGTCGAACCCGATCTCGCGCGGCGCCAGACCCTCGATCGCGCCCGAGGCTTTCTCCACCGCGAGCGAGCGGATCACTTCAGCGAGGCGCTTCTCCAACGAGCGCACGCCCGCCTCACGGGTGTGGCCCGAGACGATCCGCGCCAGCGCCGGGTCGGTGAGCGTCACCTGCGCGCCCAAGAGCCCGTGCGCCTCGAGCTGCTTGGGCCACAGGTGGGCGCGCGCGATGGCGGCCTTCTCGCCCTGCGTGTAGCTGGGGATCTCCAGGATCTCCATCCGGTCGCGCAGCGGCAAAGGCACCGTGTCGAGCGAGTTGGCGGTAGCGATGAAGAGCACCTTCGAGAGATCGATGGGAACCTCCAGGTAGTGATCGACGAACGCCTTGTTCTGCTCCGGATCGAGCACTTCCAGCAGCGCCGCCGATGGATCACCCATCACACCCGCCCCGATCTTGTCGATCTCGTCGAGCATCACCACCGGGTTCGAGGTGCCCGCGCGCTTGAGCGCCTGCACCACGCGCCCCGGCAGCGCGCCCACGTAGGTGCGGCGGTGGCCGCGGATCTCCGCCTCGTCGCGCACGCCGCCCAGCGAGACGCGCACGAACTTGCGGCCCATGGCCCTGGCCACCGACTGCCCGAGCGAGGTCTTGCCCACTCCGGGCGGGCCGAAGAGGCAGAGGATCGGCCCCTTCAGATCGCCGCGCAGCTTGCGCACCGAGAGGAACTGCAGCACCCGCTTCTTCACCTTGGCGAGGCCGTGGTGATCGGCGTCCAGCGTGCGGCGGGCGTTTTCCACGTCGAGGTTGTCGGTGGTCTCGTTGTTCCAGGGCACCTCCGCGATCCAGTGCAGCCAGGTTCGCGCGACCGAGCGCTCCTGCGAGGAGTCGGGAAGCTTCTTCAGGCGGGCCAGCTCCTTGTCCACCTGCGAGCGCACGTCGTCGGGCAGCTTGAGCGACTTGAGCTTCTGCTCCAGCTCGTCCTCGGCGCCGCCTTCCCCTTCGCCCAGTTCCTTCTCGATCGCCTCCAGCTTCTTGCGCAGCATGTGCTGGCGCTCGACCTGCGAGATCTTCTGCTGGACGGCGCCTTCGATGTCGTGCGCCGCCTTGATCACCTCGCGCCTTCGCGAGAGCAGGGTGATGAGCAGGCGGAGGCGGGTTGCGGGATCGAGCGCCTCGAGGATCTGCTGCTTCTCGGCGGCGGCCGCCGGCAGGTTGTGCGCGAGCACGTCCGCCAGCGCGCCCAGGTCGCGGATCTGATCGAGGGATTGGCTCAGTCCCGGAGGGGCGTCGGGCAGCAGGCCCAGGATGTCGCGCGCCAGCTTGCGCGCCTCGACGGCCAGCGCTTCGACTTCGGTTCCCGACGCCGCGAGGGTCTCCAGCAGCTCGACGCGGCCCAGCGGCAGAGGCGTGCCGTCGTCCAGCTCGAGCACGCGCACGCGGCCCTTCACCGTGACGATCACGCCCCCGTCCGGCGACACGCCTTCCAACTGCGCGAGTGCCGCGATCGGGCGGATGCCCAGGTCGGTCTCCTCGGCGCTCAAAGCAACCGCCACGCGCCGCTCGTCCGACCCCAGGAGGGAGCGCGCCATTGCGGTGCCCTTCTCCTCGGTCTCGAGGCGAGCGACCGCGCCGGGGAGCAGCACGGCGTCGTCCAACACGAACACGGGAAGCTTGTCAGGCAGGTTCTTCAAGATGGTCTCCTATCGATGCCCGAACGTAAGGACTGCGCAACGCCTGTCAAACGCGTTGGTCTGCTGAATTTTGGAATGGAGAGCGAGAAAGCCGGAGCTCAGGCTGCCGAGTTCGATGCGCGCAGAGCCTCGGAGATTCGCCCGCTGCGCGCGCCGCCCTTTTCTCCAAGGATGCGCCGATGGCCGAGCCTGCCGACGCGGCCATCGTCACCGCACTGCGCGAGGCGGGCGCGGTGGTGCTGGGGCGGACGAATGTGGCTCAACTGGGGCTCTTCGCCGAGAGCGCAATCCGATCTTTGGTCAAACGGCCAACCCGTGGAGCCTCGCGTACACGCCGGGCGGCTCCTCGGGAGGCGAGGGCGCCGCGATCGCCGCCGGACTTTCGCCGCTGGGTGCGGTGACGGACATCGGCGGCAGCATGCGCGTGCCGGCGCACTTCTGCGGCGTGGCGGGGTTCAAGCCCACGCTCGATCTGCTGCCCATGCGCGGGATCGCGACCGGCATCGCCGCCCTGGCGGCGGTCGAGGACGAGGTGCGGCGCGACGCGGACTTCCCGCGGACGCCGCATCTGCCCGGAGAGCCCTGACCGGCTCAGTCGACGTCGAGGTCGACGAAGACGTCGTCGTTGACGTTGAGGTTGACAGCGACGGCGAGGCTGACGTGGCCGTGTGTGCTCACCCCGCGCTGTCGGCTCGCGGCGGTTGCGTGGAGGATGCGGGCTGGGGCGCGGACGGCGGCTTCATGCCGCCCTGCTGGGCCATCTGCTTGGCGAATTCTTCGCCGCCCTTCCGCATCTCCTCCTGGGTGAGCTGCTTCACACGCGTGGAGATCATCCACGGCTGCCCGAAGGGATCGATCACCTCGCCCATCCGGTCGCCCCAGAACATGTCCATCAGCGGCATCACCGGGCGCGCTCCCGCCTGCACCGCGCGGTTGAAGACCGCGTCGCAGTCGGCGACGTAGATCTGCAGCGTAGCGGTGGGCTTGTGGTCCGGTCCGGGCGAGGTCACGAACCCGGGTCCCCCCATGGGTATGTCGTCGTTGAGGAAGATGGTCGAGTCGCCGATGCGCAGCTCGGCGTGCCAGACGGCGCGCCCGTCGGGCGACATCATGCGCATCTGCTCCTTGGCGCCGAAGGCGTTCTTGTAGAACTCGATGGCGCCGGCCGCGTTCTTGAGGACCAGGTTCGCGATCACGTCGTGCAAGCCCTGCGGCTTCCACTTCGGCTGCGGCGCCGCCTTGGGCGCGGCAACGCGGGCTGCGGACTTCTTCGGTGCCGGCCTCTTCGCGCGGGACTTCGCCTTCGCCGGCGCCTTCTTCTTCGCTGCTTTCTTTGCCATGAACTCCCCTCCGTGAGGGACGTATTCGGGCACGGCGCGCACGGGCGGTCAAGGCGAAGCGCGGCGTCGGCCGCGCTATCCGCCTCCGATCTGCGTTTCGATACGTACGCCCTGGCGCAGCGTCTTGGTCACCGGCGTCTCCTCCGCGATCTCCAGCAGGCGGGCGCGCTGCTCTTCGGACAGCGGCACGGAGAAGCGCACCTCGCGCTCGATCAGCTCGGCGTCGCCCTCTTTGCTGAAGCTCAGGTCGACCTTGATCTCACCCAGGGACCAGCCCTTGCGGTCGGCGTACATGCGCAGCGTGATCGAAGTGCAGGCGCCAAGTGCAGAGAGCAGGAGCGGGTAGGGCGCCGGGCCGGTGTCGGTTCCACCGTTGCTCCGCGGCTCGTCGGAGGTCAGCTCGTGACGGCCGGAGCGGATCTTCAGGCCGTACCCGCTGCTGCTGCTGGCGACGGCGTGGGCGATGCGTCCCATCGGTTCGGCTCCGATTTGGTCAAATGACCAAGAAAGGCGGCCGCCACCCCCGCGGCTGCGGTGGCGAGCGGGCGTCAGGCCACCGCCGCGCGTCCCCGAGCCCTGGCGGCGGCACAGGAGCCGTCGGCGAATGCGCCAACGCGCTCCTTGCGGTACCGCAGGGCGCTCGGCCCGGCAAGGGTGGCCCTTCGAGCGTTCGCAGGTTAGGCATTTGGCCAGATGACCAAGATCCTCGTCACCGGCTCGTCCGACGGCATCGGCAGGGAGGTCGCGCTGCAGCTAGCGCGGGAGGGCGCGCAGGTGATCGTGCACGGCCGCACCGAGCAGCGGGCCGCCGATGCCGCCCGGGGGGTCGCCGGAGCGGAAGTCTGGGTCTGCGATTTCGCCTCCCTGGCAGAGGTGCGGAGCGGCGCCGCCAGGCTGAAGCGCGGCATCGACGTTCTGATCAACAACGCCGGCGTCTACCTTCAACAGAGGCAGGTGACCAGGGACGGCTACGAGGCCACCTTCCAGATCAACCACCTGGCGCCGTTTCTCCTCACCCGTCTGCTGCTGCCCTCGATGAGCGAGGGCTCGCGCATCGTCAACGTCAGCTCGGCCGTTCACTCCAGCGCGGAGATCGCCTGGGATGATCTGATGGGTGAGCGCCGCTATTCGGGCTACGGCGCGTACGGGCAGTCGAAGCTGGCCAACCTGCTCTTTACCCGCGAGCTGGCCCGGCGGCAGACGAAGGCGGCGGTCAACGCGCTGCACCCGGGGGTGATCGGCACCAAGCTCCTGCGCGGCGGATTCGGCGGGATGGGAGGCCGCTCGGCGGCACAGGGCGCGGAGACGCCGGTCTTCCTCGCGCTCTCCAAAGAGGTGGAAGGCGTCACCGGAAAATACTTCGTGAACTGCCGCGAGACGCGGCCCTCTTCACAGGCTCTCGACGACGAAGCCGCGCAGCGCCTCTGGGACGTGAGCGAGCGCCTTACGAACCTGCGCTCGAGTTGACCTGTGTGCCTTGGCGGGAAAAGGGTCAGCTCCACCGGCCGCGCGGATTAGGATGTGAGCATGGACTTCAGGAGATTCCGGGGCACCGACCGCTACCTCACCTCGTCCGCGCTGGAATCGGCGGTGAACTGCGCGCTCGCGCTGGAGCGCCCGCTCCTGGTGCGCGGCGAACCGGGCACCGGCAAGACGCAGCTCGCCGAAGCCATCGCCGGCGGGCTCGGCCTGCGCCTGATCCACTGGCCGGTGAAGTCCACCACCCGCGCGCAGGACGGCCTCTACGTCTACGACACCGTCCAGCGCCTCTACGATTCGCGCTTCGGCGACGGCGACGTGAAGGACATCCGCCGCTACATCAAGCACGGTCCGCTCGGGCAGGCATTCGCGTCGCCCGAGCGCGTGGTGCTGCTGATCGACGAGGTGGACAAGGCCGATCTGGAATTTCCAAACGATCTTTTGCACGAGCTGGATCGCATGCGCTTCGTCGTCAACGAGACCGGCGACGAGATCGTCGCGCGAGAGCGCCCGGTGGTGGTGATCACCTCGAACGCCGAGAAGGAATTGCCCGATGCGTTCCTGCGCCGCTGCGTGTTTCACTTCATCGACTTCCCCGACCGCGAGCTGATGGCGCGCATCGTCCGCGTGCACCATCCCGATCTGGATCAGAAGCTGCTCGACCAGGCGCTGCGCGCCTTCTATGCCATCCGCGACACCGACGGGCTGCGCAAGCGCCCCTCGACCAGCGAGCTGATCGACTGGATTGCGGTGCTGCGGCGCGCGGGCATCGCCAGCGTGGAGCTCGAGGCAGGCATGCCTTTTCTGGGCGCGCTCTTGAAGCGAGAGCAGGACTTGATCGCGTTCGCCGAAGCTTCCCACCGGGGGCGCAGGCCGCATGCGTGAGCGATTCGACCGATTTGGTCAAATGACCAAGAACGGCCCCGCAGGGTTGGCGGCGGAGGAGTGAGCCTTGTTCGTCGACTTCCTCTACGAGCTGCGCGACCGCGGCGTGAAGGTGGGCCCGACCGAGGCGGGCTCCTTGGCGCAAGCCCTCGCGCTCGGGCTGCACAAGGGGACGCTCGACGGCTTCTACGAGATGGCCCGCGCCCTCTGCGTGCACCGCGAGCAGGACCTGGACGGCTTCGATCGGGCCTTCGCGCACCACTTCCGCGGCGTGCCCGACGAGGCCATCGCGCTCACCGAAGAGTTGATCCGCTGGCTGGAGGAGCCCAGGGCGAAGCGGGAGCTCACCCCGCTCGAGCAGGAGCTCCTGAAGCGGATGGATCTCGACGCCGTCCGCCAGCAGATGCGCGAGCGGCTCGCCGAGCAGCGCCGCCGCCACGACGGCGGCAACCGCTGGGTGGGCACCGGCGGAACCTCGCCGCACGGCAGCGGCGGCACGCATCCGACGGGGATCAAGGTGGGCGACGCTTCCTTTGGCCGCGGCGCGCTGGAGGTCGCGGGCGAGCGTCGCTTCCGCGATCTGCGCTCCGACGTCACGCTCGACACGCGCCAGATCGAAGTCGCGCTGCGGCGGCTGCGCGCCTTCGTGCGCGAGGGCGCGGAGGACGAGCTGGACATCGAAGGCACCATCGACAAGACCGCGCGCAACGCCGGCGAGCTGGAGCTGAAGCTGCGCCCGCCGCGCCGCTCGAACCTGCGCGTGCTCCTGCTGCTCGACGTGGGCGGCTCGATGGACCCGCACGCCGACGTCTGCGAGCGGCTTTTCTCGGCGGCGAAACGGGCGACGCATTTCAAGGAGCTGCGCACCTATTACTTCCACAACTGCATCTACGGCCGCGTCTACCAGAGTGCGTCGTTGATGCGCGGCGCCGACGTGCTGCAACTGCTTCAGGAGTGCGATCCGTCGTGGCGCCTGATCGTGGTCGGCGATGCGTCGATGAGCCCGTATGAGCTGCAGTCGTCGGGCTCGCGCTGGAGCTGGAGCGACGATTCGGGCGCGCCCGGCATCGCCTGGCTCGCGCACCTCGCGCAGCACTTCCCACACGCCGCCTGGCTCAATCCGGAGCGGGAGAATTCCTGGTACGGCACGGCGGAAGTGATCCGACGCGTCTTCCCGATGTACCGCCTCTCGCAGGACGGCCTGCTGGCGGCGGTGCACCATCTGATGCGCGGCGGCTCGCGCCGATAGCAGCGCCTATTCCAGCACCCTGTCGCAACCAAGCGCGGCGGCGGCTCGGTTTCGCGCATCACGATCTCGGGAAGTGTTCCGCCACCACGCTGGCGACGCAGGCGGTCAGTTTCACCCCGGTCGGCACGTGCAGGAACTCGTTGGGCCCGTGCGCGTTGCTGCCCGGCCCGAGCACGCCGGTGATCAGGAACTGCGCCTGGGGAAACTTCTCGCCCAGCATTCCCATGAACGGGATCGTTCCGCCCTCACCGAACCCCATCGGCGGCTTGCCGAAGCAGCCGTTCGACGCGCGCTCCACCGCCCGCTTCAACCAGGGCGCGAGCGGTGGCGCGTCCCAGCCGGTGGCGGACTTCTCTCCCTCGAACACCACCCGCGCGCCGTACGGGGGATCTCTCTCCAGCGTCTGCTTGACCAGTTGCGCCGCCTTCTCCGGATCGAGACGCGGCGGGATGCGCAGCGAGATCTTGCACGCCGTCCCGGGCCGCAGCACGTTGCCTGCGCTCCCCAGCGGCGGCAGGCCTTCGATGCCGGTGATCGACAGCGCGGGCCTCCAGGTGCGGTTCAGCACCAGGTCGACGAGATCCCGCTGCACCGGCTGGGCGCCGGGCACGAAGGGGAACTTGTCGAACACCTCGGCGCCCAGCACCTCCGCGGTGGCCCGCGCCTGCTCGAGGCGCTCGCGCGGCACCTCGACGTGCAGGCCGGCGAGCTTCACCTTGCCGGTGTTCTCGTCGTCGATGCGCGAGAGCAGCTGCCGGAGGATGCGGAAGCTCGACGCCACGATCCCGCTGGCGTCGCCCGAGTGGACGCCCTCGGTGAGGATCTCCACTCTCAGATTGCCGGAGACCAGGCCGCGCAGCGAGGTGGTCATCCAGAGCTGGTCGTAGTTGCCGCAGCCGGAGTCGAGGCAGATCACCAGCGACGGCGTGCCGATCCGCGCCGCGAGGTGCTCGATGTACGCGGGCAGGTCGGGCGATCCGCTCTCCTCGCCCGCCTCGATCAGCACCACGCAGCGGGCGTGCGGGATCTTCTGCTCCTGCAGAAGTCTCAGAGCGGTCAGAGAGGCGAAAGCGGAGTATCCGTCGTCGGCGCCGCCGCGGCCGTAGAGCTTGTCGCCCTCGCGCACCGGTTCCCACGGCGAGAGGCCCTGCCGCCAGCCGGTCATCTCGGGCTGCTTGTCGAGGTGGCCGTAGAGGAGGACGGTGTCCGCGCCCGAGCCGGGGATCTCCATCAGGATCACCGGCGTGCGGTTCTGGAGCCGCACCACCTCGAGCTCGAGGCCCGCGATCGGCTGGCGCCGGCACCAGGCTTCGACCAGCGCCACCGCGCGGTCCATGTTCGCCTGCCAGTTCGGCTCGTAGGCGGGCGACTTGTTGGGAATGCGGATGTATTCGTGGAGCGCGGGGAGGATCTCCTGGTCCCAGATGCGCCCGGAGGAGCGGAGCGCGTGCTTCGTGTCGAGGTCTGCCATGTCGGGGCGCTTTCCTACCACAGACCGCGACCCTGTTAGGCTTGCGCCGTGCTCCTCCGGCTGGTCCCCGACTTCCGCAGGGCGATGGACCTCTCTCTGGTGCTCGACGGGGAAAACATCCCCCACGAGCTGCGCGCGGTCGCGGAGGCGCAGTGGGTGCTCTCGATCTCCGACGAACTGGATGCGCCCCGCGCGGAGGCGGCTGTGTCGGCGTTCGAGCGGGAGAACCCGGTCGTACCGCGGCCCACGCGGGAGGAACCTGCCCCGTGGGACGGCGTGGCGGCGGGCGTGATCTTCCTTCTCGCCTTGCTGGCGCTGCACGTCTGGACCGGGCCCCAATCGGACGACGCCTGGTTCGCGCGAGGAAGCGCGGAGGCGGGGGCGATCCTGCGCGGCCAGTGGTGGCGAACGATCACCGCGCTGACGCTGCACGCGGACGCGGGGCACGCGGTGGGGAATGCGCTGCTCGGCGGTCTCTTGCTCACGCTGCTGGCGCGGCGGATCGGCGCGGGCCTGGCGAGCTGGGCTGTGCTGCTGGCAGGCGGGCTGGGGACCTTCGCAGCGGCGGAGCTGATGCGCAGCCACTTCGTCTCGGTGGGCGCCTCGACCGCCGTCTTCGGCGCGCTGGCCGAGCTGGCCGCGCTGCAGGCCGCCGATCCGGAGAGCCGGCGGCGCGCCTGGATTCCTCTGGGTGCGGGCCTTGCGCTGCTGGGATTTCTCGGGTCGTCCAAGCGCGCAGACTTCGCGGGGCACCTCTGCGGATTTGCGGCCGGCGTCGCGCTGGGCTTCCTCGCGGCGCGGTTGCCGCGGCTGCGGGGGCGCGCGATTCAGGCCGCGTTGGCGGCGGCGGCGGCCCTGGTGCCGGTGCTCGCCTGGCTGCGCGCTCTCTTGGTCATATGACCAAGTCGGCGTCCGGCGGTCGAGGTACTACCCCGACGGCCCGAGTCTCCGAGCCCTGGCAAGACTTGGCCGCTGGA
>Ga0213851_1316209_pt1 | contig 12994 bp, 10 predicted proteins | sample ABR_2014_MetaT_FD_164455 | JGI IMG/M metagenome (GOLD analysis project Ga0213851, IMG submission 164455) | Metatranscriptome of freshwater sediment microbial communities from post-fracked creek in Pennsylvania, United States - ABR_2014... | ecosystem: Environmental > Aquatic > Freshwater > Creek...
ACTACTCGATCAAGATGAACATCATCTCGAACCCCAAGGTGCCGGTGGGGGTGTCGATGCGATTCCTCTCCGGCCTGCGGATGGCGGAGGTGAAGGCGCTGGCGAAGAACAAGAACGTGCCGCAGGGCCTCGCCAGCGCGGCGAAGAAGCTGCTGGAGAAGAAGGGCGGGAACGATTAGCCCGGCCGCCGCCGGCGAGGCGGGCTTGGGGCTAACGCTCTTTCTGCTCGTCGCCGTGAAGACGGCGAGAAGCTTTCAAGCGGACTTCTTGTTGGCGGCTTCGTCCGCGTCTTCGCCATCCGTGGCGTTCTCCTGAAGCAACTGCTGGGCGATCTCCAGCGCCTTGCGCGTCTTCTCGCGCAGCTTCTCGTCGCTCTTGATCTTCTGGTAGGCCTTGACCGCGCGGTCCTCGTTGGCGACGGCGGTGACCTGCGCCTCCTCGAGCTGCTTGCGGAGCTCGTCGCGCTCCTCGTGGAGCAGGTCCTTCTCGCCCGCCGCCGCATTGAGATCGGTGCGCAGGTTCTCCATCTCGGCGCGCAGCTTTTCCAATTCGGCGTTGGCGGCCTCGTTCGCTTTCTCCAACTCGGCCGCCTTGCTGGAAACAGACGCGGCCCTCTTGGCTTCCTCGCGCGCCAAGGTGAGCTCGCGCTCGAACTTCTTGGCGGCCGCCGCCAGCCCATCGGCGCGCAGCTGCAGCGCCTTGGCCGCCGCCTCTCGCTTCACCGCGTCGTCCTTCAGCTGCTGCGCCTGGCCCTCCAGCGCGGTCTGCATTTCTTGAAGGTCGACCTGCTCCTTCTCCTTGGAGTTGAGCTCCTCCTTGAGGCGCAGCACTTCCTTGTCGGCCTTGTTCTTGGCCTCCTTCAGCTTCAGCACCTCGCTCGAGGAAGCGGCCCCCTTCTTGGCGTGCCCCAGCTCGGCGTCTCGCTCGGCCAGCGCCTGCTCCAGCTCGGCGATGCGCGCTTCCATCTGCGCGCCCACGTCGTCGTCCGCGACGGCCGGCCCGCCGGTGTCCTCGTGCTGCCCGAGCGTGTCGAGCACATCGTCGTCGGCGGGCGCCGACTCTTCGGGAGCGGGCTCCCCGGCGTGCGAGGCCTCGGCGGCGGGCTGCGACTCGACGAAGCGCCGGGTGGCCACTGCCGGCGGCGCGGCCGCGGGACCGCCCAGCGAGTCAAAGGCCTTGTCGAACATGTCGAGGTCGTCGTCGTGCGGGTTGGCCTGCTCCTCGTGCACCTCGACGTCTTCCACTTCCTCGACCACCACCGCGTCCTGCCCGGTCTGCGCCTCCTGCGCGTCGGCTTCCGAGAGGGAAATGGGCTCGTCCTCGCCCTCGACCAGGTCGCCCAGGCCCAGCGGCTCGTCCTCCACCGAGACGATCTCGTCCTCCAGCACCTGCTCGGCAGGAAGCTCGACCCCGAGTAGCGCGGAAGCTTTCTCGAGCATCGCCTGCGGCTCGAAGGGCTTGATCAGGTACTCCTCGGCGCGGGTCTTCAGCTTCTTGTGCTTCTCGAACGAGTCGGGCGTGGCGTTGGCCGAGGTGAGGATCACCGGAATGCCCTTGAGCGCCTCGTCCTTCTTCAGCCGGGTGCAGAGCATGTAGCCGTTGGTCGGCTGCGCCTCTACGCAAACCACGATCAGGTCCGGATTCTCCTGCTTGGCGATCGACATGCCCTGCTCGCTGTTGGTCGCCAGGGTGGCGGTGAAGCCGCGGGCCCTGATGGCATTCGCGAGCCCCTGCGCGAAGGCTTCGTCCGAATCGATGAGGAGGATTCTCTTGGACACGCAGGGACCCGTTGATCTTGGTGCGAGGTGCAAAAGCTTACGGGCGCGACACGAGACGTGTCAACGAAACGGCGAGGAATTTCCGGGGGGTTTGCCGCAGTGCTCGTACCTCGACCGGGGTGCGTTGGCGCCTGCGAACGTTCCGATCACCGCGTCCCGGTCGAGGTGCCATGCATTTCTGCCGCTTGCACCAGCGCCACCACGTCCTGCTCGGAGAGGTCGGAGATCAGCGAGTAGACGATCTCGTGGTTGCGCCACGAGGCCACGTTGAAGCCGCGCGCCTGCGAGAGCCACACCTCGCGGTCGGCGATGCGCCGGGAGGCGCCGGAAAGCTGCGGCTCGGGATCGTCCACGATCAAGAGCGAGACCCGCCGCCCGTCGCCGCGGGGGAGCGTGTAGGTCACCACCGCCGCCTGCCGCGAGTGAACGTTGGAGAGGCGCACGCCCTGCACCTGCCCGAGCTGCGGCAGTTGCACGCCGAAGTCGACCTTGCCCTCCAGCCAGCGCTGCGCGGAACCCACGTCGGAGGCGGCGTAGTCGAGCGGCAGCGCGCGCGCGTGCAGCGCCACGCCGTCCTCGACCAGCGTTTGCGGCCGCGCGAAGATCGGATGCCGCAAGCCGCCCGCCAGGAACCAGGCCGCTGCGCCCACGGCGGCGGCGGCGACGCCCACCGCGCGCGGATCGCGGAAAGCCCGCATCCATCGGCCCGGCTGCGATTCGGCAACCAGCTGCGCGCGCACTGCATCGTGGAGAGCGTGAGGCGCCGTGACCCCGGCCCGCATCATCGCCGCCCGGTAGCTCTGGTGGATGCGCACCGCCCGCGCGCAGGAGTCGCAGTCCTCGATGTGCGTCTGGACTTCCGCGCTCTCCTCGCCGGAGAACTCACCGTCCCCGTACGCGTGGAGGAACGTCTCCTCGAGCTGGCGGCACTCGGCGGCCATGGCTAGGCGTGCCTCTTGAACTCGAGCACGTCGGCCTCGTCGTCGGCGACCGAGGCGAGCTCGGCGGCCTGCTTCGGCTGCACCACGCCCGACTCGACGGCGTAACCGAGCAGGTTCTTCTGCAAGAGCTTGCGGCCGCGGTAGAGGCGCGACATCACCGTGCCCACCGGGCAATCGAGGATCTCGGCGATCTCCTTGTACGAGAATTCTTGAAGATCGGCGAGGATCACCACCAGCCGGAAGTCGATGGGAAGCTGATCGATGCTGCGGATCACGTCGTCCGAGAGCAGCTTCTCGAAGAAGTACTGCTCGGGGTCGGCGCTCGATTCGGTGGGCTCGCGGGTGACGAAGCGCTCGTTGCCCGCCTCGCGCGACGCGCCCTCGACGACGGTGCGCTCCTTCACCCGGCGGCGGTACTTGTTGATGAACGTGTTGGTCAGGATCTTGAACAGCCACGCCTTCATGTTGGTGCCGCGCTCGAACTTGTCGAAGAAGCGGAAGGCGCGCAGGAAAGTGTCCTGCACCAGGTCCTCCGAGTCGCGTTCGTTTCTGGTCAGGCGCAGCCCCGCGGAGTAGCGCGCGTCCAGGTGGTCGAGCGAGAGGCTCTCGAACTCGCGCCGCGTTCGCTCGGTGTGCTTGAAGTCCAGCAAGTCCGGTTGCTCCCCGCGTGCGTGAGATTGGTACTAATCTAACTGCCTTGGGCTGGTCTGGGAACCGTGAGAACTCCCTCTGTATTCCGAGCACACCGGGGGCTCGCTCGCCGCGCCTGAGGAACCCAGTAAATTCAGCTGCCAGCGTCCAGCCGCCAGCGCCCAGCCCAAGTGCTCAGATGCTGAATTCAGCCGCCAGAGTCCAGCCAAAGTGCTCAGATGCTGGCTGCTGGAAGCTGGCCGCCGGCCGCCAGGCGAGGCTACCGCTTCGTCGCTAATGCCTTGTCGAGGGGCACATAGTCGAATTCGAGGGCTTCGGCGACGGCTTTGTACGTGCAGTGCCCGTTGAAGGTGTTCACGCCCAGCGCCAGCGCGCGGTCGCGGTGGACGGCCTCCACCACGCCCAGGTCGGCCAGCTTGATCCCGAACCCGATGGTGGCATTGGTCAGCGCGAAGGTGGAAGTCTGCGCCACCGCGCCCGGCATGTTGGCCACGCAGTAGTGGACCACGCCGTGCAGCACGTAGGTCGGGTTGTCGTGGGTGGTCGGGTGACAGGTCTCGATGCAGCCGCCTTGATCGACCGCCACGTCGACGACCACCGAGCCCGGCTGCATCTCGCTGACCAGCTTCTCGCTGACCAGCTTGGGCGCCTTGGCGCCCGGGATCAGCACGCCGCCGATGACCAGGTCCGCCTCGCGCACGTAGCGGGCGATCTGCGCCGGGTCCGAATAGACGGGCGAGATCCGCGAGCCGAAGATGTCGTCCAGGTAGGCAAGGCGGTTGAGGTTGACGTCCAGCACCACCGTGTCCGCGCCCATCCCCGAGGCGAGCTTGATGGAGTTGGTGCCGACCACGCCGCCGCCGAGGATCACCACCTTGCCGCGGCGCACGCCGGGAACGCCGGAGAGCAAGACGCCCTTGCCGCCGTGCTCCTTCTGGAGATGGAGCGCGCCCACCTGCACGGCCATCCGGCCCGCCACCTCGCTCATGGGTTTCAGGAGCGGCAGCTGGCCGTCCTCGGTCTGGATGGTCTCGTAGGCCACCGCCGCGATCTTGCGGTCGAGCAGCGCCTTGGTGAGCGGCTTGTCCGCAGCAAGATGAAAGTAAGTATAAATCGTTTGGCCCTCTTTCATCAGGCCGTACTCGGAAGGGATGGGCTCTTTCACCTTGACGATCAGGTCGGCCTTGGCCCAGACGTCGGCAGCCTTCTCCAAAAGCTTCGCGCCCACCTGCTCGTAGGCGGCGTCGGCGATGCCGCTGCCCAGGCCGGCGCCCTTTTCGATCAGCACGCTGTGCCCGCGCGAGGTGAGCGCCGCCACGCCTCCGGGAACCAGGCCGACGCGGTACTCCCGGGTTTTGATCTCCTGGGGACAGCCGATGATCATTGGCGCTCCGTTGCCTTATGCTTGCGAAAAAGGGCGGCGGAAGATAGCAGGGCAACGCCGTGGGTCAAGCCGCGCCATGTTGAAACTCCTCTTCGCCGATGAGCGGGGGCAGGTGTACGAGCACCCGGAGCTGCTCGCGCTCACAGGCGCGGGAACGCCGGCGCTTGCGCTCGAGCCGGCGGTGCCGTTGCCTCAGCACGCAACGCTGGCGGCGTTGCCGGGGCGCAGGCCGCTCGGGTTCGATCCGGCCCGCGGGCAGATCGTCGAGCTCTCCGAATTCCGGATCGGCAAGCGGGCGATCAGGCCCAGCGCGGTCGCGGCCGTGCTGCCTCCCGGCTGGACGCGCAGCGAGCTGCCGGCCTTCCGCAAGAGCGCGATCGCGCCGGTGCTGCCGCAGTGGGCGTACACCGCGGCCGCCTGGGACGACGAGGCGGGGCTGCACGTCACCTGGGCGCTGCACACCGACAAGCGGACGCACTGGGACCCGGCCGCGCACTCGACCAAGGATCTGCCCGGGCTCGTGCAGGAGCGCCTCGCCCGCGACGACAACCCGCTCCTCCGCCAGATCTCCAAGTGCGCGCTCGAGTACCGCTGCTTCACCGCGCAGAACACGTTCTACCGGCGCGACGAGGGGGCGATCCCCGCCAGCTCGGGCTGCAACGCCCGCTGCGTGGGCTGCATCTCGGAGCAGCCAAAGGATGGGCCGCCCGCGTCGCACCAGCGGATTACGCGCTCGCCGGACGCGCCGGACATGGCGCGCATCGGGATCGATCACCTGAGCCGCGCGCCGGGCCGCACCATGGTTTCCTTCGGCCAGGGCTGCGAGGGCGAGCCGCTGACGCGCGCGCGGGAGATCGCAGAGTCGATCCGCCTGATTCGCGAGGAGACAGTGCGCGGGTCGATCAACATCAACACCAACGGGTCGCTCCCCGAGCAGCTCGCGCTCCTGATCGACGCGGGCCTCGACGCCTGCCGCATCAGCCTGAACAGCGCGCACCAGCCGCTCTACCAAGCGTACTACCAGCCCATCAAGTACGGCTGGGAGGAGGTGCGGGCCTCGATCCGCCTCGCGAAGCGGCGGGGGATCTACACGGCCATCAATCTTTTGACCTTCCCGGGCGTCACCGATCAGGAGGGCGAGGCGGAGAAGCTCTGCGAGCTGACGGCGCGCGAGCGGATCGATCAGGTGCAGGTGCGCAGCCTCGCCATCGATCCCGATCAGTACCTGGCGGTCGCGGACGCGCACAGCGCCGGCGGGCCGCGCATCGGGTTCGTCGAGCTGCTGAAGCGGCTCAAGCGCGCGCGCAAGGGGCTGGTGATCGGCAACTTCGCCCGCGGCCTTTCGGAGCGCGCGCAGGCCAGTACCTCGGCCGGGGCGCGGTGATCGCGACATTTGCGCCCCGTGGCTCCGATCACGCGATCGCGTATCCCCCCGAAATCCGATGCGGGCATTTTCCGGCACGACAGTCGCCGGCCTTCGTACGCCTCGCGTTCTAACGGAATCGCGCTTGCTGAAGCCTGCAGCCTGAAGCCTGCTCTTCTCAGCGAAAGCTCGCGCCCGCGTCGAGGCTCACGCCCCAGAAGTCGGGAGGCACGAGTAGCTTCTTCACGGTGTTTCTCCTCCGGGGAGCCCCCGGCGTAAATTCCGCGGCGCGGTTCGCGCGCGGTGATAGACACGGTAGGAATGATGAGATCGTGCGGCCTGCCTGGCCGCAAGGAAAGTGACCGTGCAGCCCGTGAAGCTCGAGTTGCAGAAAGATCTCGCGCGCCATCTGCGCGGCGGGCACCCGTGGGTCTACAAGCGCGCCCTCGAGCGGCCACCGCAGGGCCTGCCCGCCGGCGCCGTCGTGGACGTGACCGAGAAGGGCAAGTTCGTCGCCCGCGGGTACTTCGATCCGCTGGGCGCAGTGCGCGTGCGGGTGTTGACGCGCGATCCTGCCGAGGCGATCGGCCCGATCTTCTGGCGCCGGCGGATCGCGCGCGCGGTGGCGCTGCGCCGCGCGTATGCGCCGTTCGCCGACGGCCCGACCGATTGCGTCCGGCTGGTTCACGGCGAGAACGACGGCCTCCCCGGCGTGGTGATCGATCTCTACGGCAAGTTCGCCGTGCTCAAGCTCTACTCCGCGGGCCTCAGCTCGCACCGCGTCCAGATCCTGGAGGCGCTGCGCGGCGAGGTGGCGCTCGAGGGGATCTACGGCCGCGACGAAGACAACAGCGACGAGCCGGTGGATGAAGACGAAGCGCGCGGAGCGCGCCCGGCGCCGGGTGGCGCCGAGGGTGGGGGACCCGCCGCCGGACAGGGTTCGGCGGCGGGGGCACCGCAGGTGCCCTCAAAAGGCCAGGTCCTCTGGGGTGTCGAGCCGCCCGACCCGATCGTCGTGCGCGAGAGCGGGATGCAGATCGCCGTCGACGTGCGCGCGGGGCAGAAGACCGGCTACTTCCTCGACCAGCGGGAGAACCGCTTCGCGCTGCGCCGCTTCGCCAAGGGCCGCACGCGCGCGCTCAACTGCTTCTCGTACACCGGCGGCTTCTCGGTGAGCGCGGCGCTGGGCGGGGCGCGCGAAGTGATCTCGGTGGACCGCGACGCGGGCGCCATCGCGCTCGCGCGCAAGAACTTCGAGCTGAACGGCCTCTTGCCCGAGCAGCACTGCTTCGTCGCGGGCGATGTGCTGCAGTACCTCTCGGAGCAGCGCGACCAGAAGCGGCGCTTCGATCTGATCGTGCTCGACCCTCCCGCGTTCGCCAAGACGCAGAAGGCGGTGCCGGCCGCGCTCGACGGCTACGCCTCCCTGCACCGGGCGGCGCTGAACGTGCTGGCGCCCGGCGGCATCCTCGCCACCGCCTCTTGCTCGGCGCGGGTCTCGCCCGAAGAGTTCGTCGGCGCAATCCGCGAGGCCTGCGCGAAGACCCACACCGATCTGCAGCTTCTTGAGGAGCGCCGCCAGCCGCCCGACCACCCGGTGCTGCTCGCGTTCCCCGAGGGGCGCTACCTCAAGTTCTTCGTCTTCCGCAAAGGTGATTAACGGGGTGCTCAATTTCATTGACCCAAATTTGTGGGGGGTCCAGTCGCCAGTCGAGCGAGTCTCGACTGGCGTCGAGGCGCTGAAAGCGCCGGATCGACCAAGTGCGCGTCAGGGCAATCACGCCAACTCAAGCGAATCGTGGTGTTGATGGTCCTGCCCGGCCAATACCTCGAGCGCAGCGTGGTGGTGGGCGACCTCGACGCGCTCTACCACCGCGGCCACCGCGCTCCGCCCTGCGCGATCGCTTCGCCGCATCCTGCGCTCGGGGGAAGCATGATCGCGCCGGTGATCGCGGAGCTGGCCTGGGCGCTGACCCGCGCCGGTCACGCCACCATGCGCTTCAACTACCGCGGGGTGGGCTCCTCGCGCGGAACCTCACGGCACCAGGCCGGCAGCCTGCGCATCGAGGACGTGAAGGACGAAGTCGAAGATTTGCAACAGATCGTCGAGCAGCTCATCGCCACCACCCGCATGCCCTCGGTCTGCGCGGTGGGGTACAGCTTCGGCGCCAAGGTGGTGCTGGACGCCGTGCAGGATTCGCGCATCTCGCACGTCGTCCTGGTCGCGCCGCCCAACCGGCTGGCCGACTTCTCCGCGCTGCCCTCGCTCACGAAACCGCTCTTCGTCCTCTGCGCGCACCACGACGCGTACTGCGACCGGGCCGCGCTGGGGCTGCCCGAGCAAGCGAAGCTCGAGGTGATCCCGCACGCTGACCACTTCTTCGGCCGCGGCCTGACCGAGATGGGGAAGATGGTCGCGGCCTGGCTCCGCGGCGATCGCCCCGAGTACGTCGCGCCGCCCGACCCGCCCGAAGAGGCCGCGCCGGAGCACGTGGAGCTGGAGCTTCCCGAGGGGGACGAGCCCCCGCTGGAGCTGGAGACAGATCCGAAATAAGAGCGGCGCGTTCGCGTTGATCGGAGGTGGGGATTATGCTCCGACTCATGCCGCGCCCGAGACTCGACGAGCGAATCACCGTCGCTTTGCTGACGACGGCGGCGGCGCTGATCTTCGGACTGGCGGGCTGCTCGCGGCCCAAGGCGCAGGCGGCGGACGACGGGCCGGACGTCATCCCCGGGCTCATCGAGGTGGAGTTGCGCCACCGTGCCCCGCTGCCGGGGAAGGTGCTCGACGAGGAGGAGGTCGAGGACGACGTCTATGGCGACGTGTTCTCGCACGAAGTGGACGTCGAGCTGGAAGTCGATCCGGCGGAAGAGGCGGCCACGCTTGCGCAGTTGCGGGCGCGCGAGGACGTGGTCTGGGCCGAGCCGGTCATGCGCGCGGAGGCGCTCTGGCTGCCGAACGATCCGGACTTTTCGAAGCAGTGGCACCTCAAGGCCGCGGGCGCGCCCCAAGCCTGGGATTCAGCCCGGGGCGAGGGCGTCACCGTCGCGGTGATCGACACGGGCATCTACCCGGTGGACGATCTCGACGCCGCGCGCATCGTGAAGGGGCGAAACTTCGTCAAGCGCCCGGAGGAGCGGGCTTTGCCCGCGACGGGCGGAGGCCGCGAGGCCGTAGCATCCAGCGACGACGCGCGCGACGACCACGGGCACGGCACCCACGTCGCCGGCACCATCGCGCAGAGCACGGGCAATGGGAAGGGCGTCGCGGGCATGGCGCCGCTTGCGAAGCTGATGCCCGTGAAGGTGCTGTCGGCGTTTGGCGGCGGGAACACGCACGACATCGCCGAGGGGATTCGCTGGGCGGTCGATCACGGCGCGCGCGTCCTCAACCTCTCGCTCGGCGGAGGAGGGCGCTCGCTGGCCATGGAATCGGCGGTCGCGTATGCGCGCCGTCGCGGGGCGGTGGTGGTCTGCGCCGCGGGGAACTCCGGCTCGCGCGGCGTCTCGTATCCAGCGGCATATCCCGGCGCGTTCGCGGTCAGCGCGGTGGGGCCCAAGGGCGAGGCGGCGCCGTACACCTCGTACGGACCCGAGGTGCAGCTCGCGGCGCCGGGCGGCGACAAGTCGCTGGGCGAAGAGGCGGGCGTGCTCCAGCAGACCCTCGCCGAGGGCAACCCCACCGAGAGCGCGTACCGCTGGTTCCAGGGCACCAGCATGGCCTCGCCGCACGTCGCGGGAGCAGCCGCGCTGGTGATGTCTCTGGGCGTGACGGCGCCCGGCGCGGTGGAGCGGCTCTTGACCGCCAGCGCGCGCAAGCCCGGCAGCTACGGCGGCGCGGAAGTGGAGGTTTCCTCTGAAAAGTACGGCGCGGGCCTGCTCGACGCGGCCGCCGCCGTGCGCACCGAGACGGTGTGGTGGGCGCTGTGGCGCCTGGCCTTCGCTGCGATCGGCGCGCTCTTTGCGCTCAAGCACGCGCGCGCCCTGCAGCACGTCAGGAAGCACGAGGGCGCGGGCGCGCTCTTCTGGGCCGGGCTCGGGCTGGGCGCGGGTGCGCTGACGATGCTCGCGCCGCTGGGCGCGGAGCGTCTGCACTTTCTCTCGTTCCTGGCGCTGCCGCCAGCGGCGATCGGCGAGCGCTTCTTCGGTCTGCCCGGAACTTCGGCGCTGGCTACCGCCGCGGGCTACGTCGGCTGGAGCGCGCTGGCGCCCTTTGCGCTGGCGCTGCCGGCGCGGATCTCGAAGCGCCCGGTGCAAAATGCATTCGGCGCGCTCGTCGCCGGGCTCGCCTTCGGCTGGGCCGGAATGCTCCTGCACGCGGCGATCTTTCGCACCGTCGCGCTGCCGTGGATTCCTTCCTTCCTGATGCCGGTCTGGCTGCTCGCCTTCGCCATCTTCGCGTGGGTGGTGGGGCGCGGGCTGCTCGCGCGGGAGCCGCTGCAATGAAGATCACCGGCACGGTGGAGTATCGCGATCTCGAAGGCGGCGTCTGGCAGCTCGCGGCCGACGACGGCAAGCGCTACACGCTCCTGGGCTCGCGCGGCGATCTCAAGTCCGCGAAGGGCCAGCGCGTCGAGGTGGAGGGCTCGCTCGACGATGGCGCCGGCATCGGCATGGCGGGCCCTCAGCTCCGGGTGGACAAGCTGCGCAAGCTTTAGCGGTGGAGCGAGCTGAGTCCGATCGCGATCGCTGCGATCCAGAGCCCAGCCATCCCCAGCGCGGCCGGCCAGCGCGGCGGGCGCGGCTCCTCGACGGCCGGGCCAGGCGAGGGCGCCCGCAGCACGCGGAAGAGCGCGACGATGCCCACCACGAACAGCGTCGCGCCGAGCGCCAGCGCCCAGGCGGGCGGCGGCAGGTCGGGATCTTCCCATCCCAAGAGGAACGCGCCTCCCGCGATCCCGTTGTTGACGGCGTGCCCGAGCACCGCCGCCCAGAGCGAGCCGCTCCACCAGCGAAGCGCCGCGAGCATCACGCCGATCTCCATCAGGCCGAGAAACCCGATCGGGTCCATGTGCAGAAGGGAGAAGAGCGCCCCGCTCACCAGCACCGCCGCCCAGAGGCCCCAGCTTCTGCGCAGCGCCGGAAAGGCGAAGCCGCGGAAGAACAATTCCTCGCCGAGCGGCGCGGCGATCACCACCGTGATCGTCATCGGCCACGCGTGCGCCGCGAAGATGCCGTCGAGCATCCGCTGCTTGGCGTCGAAGTCCGCGACCATCGCGTGCGGCAGCAATTCGCGCGCGCCCCAGGTCAGAAACGACACCACGGGCTGGTTCGCCGCCGCCACCACCGCCGCGACCAGCGCCCGCCTCCCGGTGATGGCGCGCAGGCCCAGGTAAGGCTGGAACTTCAGGCCCGCGGCCGTCAGCACGAAGACGGCCGGCAGCGCGATCGCCAGCGCTTCCGTGATCCAGAGCCCCGCCACGATCCCGTGCTGCTGCGCGGGCGCGCCGATGACCAGCATGCCGACCAGCAGCGCCGCGTACGCGCCGATGGCCGCCGCCGCCCCCAGCCTTGCGCTCTCCGCCATGGGCCGCGGCACATAACACACCTCCGATGGTGCGGCCTACGGCCTCCGACCGTCGCAGGCAGAGCCCGCTCCTCCGGGCGTCACCTGTCCGATTCCCGCCGACTGATCTTCGTAGTGATGCGCTGCTGAAGTTCGTTCATTACGCTCGCGGCGACAATGGCAGATGACGACCATGTTCCATCGGGCCGGCTGCGCAGGCTGAGCCGGCTGGCATACCTGACTGCGCGCACGACCGGCGACCTGATCGCCTCGCAGGCGCGCCGCAAGCTTTCCGGTGGCGCCCTGCCGCACGACGATCTGAAGAAGGCCGGCGAGCGCATCCTGGCGACGCTGGGCGAGTTGAAGGGCGCGGCGCTCAAGTTGGGCCAGGCGCTGGCGATGGATCCCGACGCGCTCCCGGACGAGGCGCGCGCCGTGGTGGCGAAGCTGCTCTCGCAGGCCCCGCAGCGGATGGAGTTCTCGCAGGTGAGCGAGGTGGTGCGGGCGGAGCTGGGCGCCCTGCCGCACGAGCTGTTCGCCGAGTTCGCCAAAGAGCCCATCGCCGCGGCGTCCTTGGGGCAGGTGCACGCGGCGAAGCTGCACGACGGGCGGGAAGTGGTGGTGAAGGTGCAGTACCCGGGCGTGGACAAGGCGCTGGACAGCGATCTCAAGAACGCCGGCGTGCTGGTGCGCGGGTTCGCGATGACGGGCGAGTCGCTGGACGGGCGCCCCTACTACGATGAGCTGCGCGCCTCGCTTCTGCGCGAGCTGGATTACCTCGCGGAGGCCGAGCAGGCCGATGCGTACCGCAAGGCGGCAGCCCGCTATCCGGAGCTGGTGGTGCCGGAGGTGATCGCGGAGCGCAGCGCGAAAAAAGTCATCTGCCTGACCCGGCTACGCGGGCAGCACCTCCTCGACGTGATCGAATCGGACGCCGGCCCGGCCGAGCGGTTTCGGGTGGCGCGGCTGCTCTTGCTCGCGATCTGGGGGCCGTTCTACGCCGCGCGCCTGGTGCACGCGGACCCGCATCCCGGAAACTTCCTGGTGCTGCCGGATGGGCGGTTGGGCGTGCTCGACTACGGCGCGACCAAGCTGCTCAGCGAACGGTTCGCCTCGGTGTACCGGCTCTTCCTCGACGAGAACGCGGCCGGACGCGCGCATCCCGACGTGGGACCGCAGCTCAAGAAAGCCGGCTTCCGCTTCCTGATGGACGACGAGGAAGAGGGCTTCGAGTTCTGCCAGAAGATGGCGAACATCGTGCAGCGGCCGATCCAGAGCGAGGAGTTCGACTTCGGCAGCGAGCTTCTGGTCTCGGAGATCCGCGCCGTCTTCCGCGCCGAGCCGGCGCTGGCGATCAAGATCAAGCCGCCG
>Ga0213851_1694889_pt1 | contig 12821 bp, 11 predicted proteins | sample ABR_2014_MetaT_FD_164455 | JGI IMG/M metagenome (GOLD analysis project Ga0213851, IMG submission 164455) | Metatranscriptome of freshwater sediment microbial communities from post-fracked creek in Pennsylvania, United States - ABR_2014... | ecosystem: Environmental > Aquatic > Freshwater > Creek...
ACTTGCTTCTCCGCAGCGAGCGCCTGGAGCGCCTTCACCCACTCCTTCGGGTTGGGATGGTCTTCCTCCTCGAGAGAAGCGCCGTGCACGGCGTTGGGGTGCTGCTTCTGGCCGGCATATCCCAGCGCGGTCGCGCCCTCGTAGCAGAAGACGTTGACGTTGTGCCCCTTGCGGATGGCCGCGTCGACCATCCGGAACGCGGTCGGCGTGTTCGCCGACTCGTAGGGCGGATCCATGATTCCTATCGTGAGCGTCGCCATGTTCATTCCTCCTATCAATGCCAGAGCGCCTTGGCGCCGGCCGCCAGCAGGTCGACGACTGCGTCGATCGAGCCCGGTTTTACCCCCGGCTTGAGCGCGCCTCCGTCGATGGCGCGCTCGCGCAGCGAGAAGTCGTCCGCGAGCACCCGGACCCTCCCGCCCAGCAACCGATCGAAGGCGGCATCGATGGCGCCCGTCCGGGCCGCCGTCACCCCGTTTTGAACGAGGAAGAACGTCACCTCGCCGCCGGCGTTTACCAGCTCCCGCGCCAGCCCGTAGAAGTGGCCGACGTCCCCCGACTCCCAGGGGCTCTTCGATTGAATCAATAGATACTTGCTCATGCTCCTATCCTCCTTTCGCTATCGGAAGAGAACGGACACTTCCTGGATGGCGTTCCCGCCGTAGCCGAAACGGTTCCACTCCGGCTCTTCTGGCTGCGTCCGTCCCGCCAGGTCCGTCGCCCGAGCGCGCAGGCCGATCCTGCCCGGCCGGTCCACACGCGTGCCCAGCTCCCACCACTGCCAGCCGTGGCGGTGGCGTTCCCCCAGGAGGCGCGCTTCCTGCCAGGGACCTTTGCCGATGCTCACCTCGACGCGCGCGATCGGCGCGGCTCCCGACCAGGCCACGCCTCGGACGACGAACTCGCCGGCTCTTCTCTCCTGATCGGGTCCGGGCTCGGTGATCAATGCGCGCACCCGCTGCAGCGTCACCGGCTCTCTGGCCGCGCCGCCCTCGTCGCTCCGCTCGTACCAGTACTTCTCTGCCTGGAAGTAACCGCCGAAGGGCTGGCCTACCGCTTCGATCCCGGTGAGCCACTTCACCGACGCGACGCCGTACCAGCCCGGGACCACTAGCCGCAGCGGATGACCGTGCCGGACCGGGAGCGGCTCGCCGTTCATCGCGTACGCGAGCAGCGCCTCCGAGTCGCGGGCGTCGTCGAGCTTCAGGCTTCTCTCGAAGCGGACGGGCTCCTTTCGTCCCGGCACGTTCCCCTGGTCTGCGCCGCGGAAGACGATCTCGCGCGCCGCCGCTTTGACGCCGGCCCGGTCGAGGACCTCGATGAGGGGGACTCCGGTCCACTCGGCTGTGCCCACCGCGCCCAGGCCCCACTTCTCGCCCGGCACTTTGGGGGTTAGAAACGAGCGCCCGTTGCCGGCGCATTCCAGGGTGACGACCCGCCTCTGCGAGCCCAGGTTGCGCAGCTCCGGCAGGCTCAGGTTCAGCGGCCGTTCCACCAGGCCCGAGACGCCAAGCCGAAAGGTGGACGCTTCGAGCGCGGGGATCGGGAAGTGATTGCGCACGTAGAAGCGCGCGCTCGGCATCACCACGCCGCCGATCAGCGCCGGGATCGACGTCTCGCAGTTGAGCGGATGCGCCTGGTGGACCAGGAGGCCGGCGTCGTGGACTTCGACGCTGCCCGCCTGCGCGAGCGGAAGCAGGGATTCCCGGACGCGCTCTTCGTCGCTGGACTCGACCATCAGGGTGACGGCGAAAAGGGGCATGGGTCAACGCTCGACGGGAAGGCCGGCCTCGTTCCAGTCGAGCATTCCTCCTTTGAGATTGCAGACGTGCTCGAAGCCGAGTCCCGTCAACACCGCGGCGGCGGTGGCGCTGCGGACGCCGGCGCGACAGACGCAGACGACGTTTCTGGTCTTGTGGTCGGCGATCTCCTCCGCGCGCTTCGCCAGGTCGCGCAGGGGAATCAGGCGGCTCCCGGGAACGTGCCCGAGCTCGCCGCTGTACTCGTCGGCCTGGCGCACGTCGACGAGCAGCGGCGGATTCGGCGAAGCGATCTGCGCCTGGATCTCGTGCGGCGCGAGCTGCGCCACCTGGCTCAGCTGCGACAGAGGCGGGAAGCGCATCGAGTCGTCCTCGATCGACGACTGGTTCGCCTGCAGCGCCTCCTGGATCTTGTCCGGAAGGGGCAGCCCGAGGCCGTTCATCAGGCGCACGAAGTCCTCGCGCGTGCGCCCGGCGAGGCGCGGGTTGGTGCGTTTCTCCTCGCCGATCGTCGACTGCGCGTGGCCGCGGTAGTCGTGCCCTGGAAAGACCAGGGTCTCGTCGGGCAGCCGGAAGAGCTTCTGGTGGATGCCGTCGTACTCCGCCCCGGGATCGCCGCCTGGGAAGTCGGTGCGGCCGGCGCCATGGATCAGCAGGCTGTCGCCGGTGAAGACGCGCCCTGGGGCATGGAGGGAGATTCCGTCGGGGCTGTGTCCCGGCGTGGAGAGCACCTCGAGCTCGATGCTGCCGAGGGAAAGACGATCGCCGTCGCCGACGTGGAGGTCGATGTTCGGGGCCGGCGCGCGCTTGTGCATCACCGTTCGCGCGCCGGTGAGATCGCGCAGCTCCCAGGCGCCCGTCCGGTGGTCGGCGTGGGTATGCGTGTCGATCACCAGCTCGAGGCGGAAGGAGTGGTAGGCGAGGAAGGCGAGGTAGCGGTCGACCCGCTCGCGCAGCGGATCGATCAAGGCCGCCCGCCGCGTGCTCTCGCAGCCGAGGAGGTACGTCTTGCAGCTTCCCCGATTGAGCTCGTGAATGAGCATGATGATGGCACTCTGAGCTACGCTGCGATCGATCGTCTATGACCGACCTGCCGGATTCGTTGCTCCAAACGCCGGCATGCGGGGGCGGAACGATGGACATCCTCTCGGAAGTGCTGCAGGCGGTGCGCCTCTCCGGGGCGCTCTTGTTCCGAGGCGAGTTCTCGTCGCCCTGGTCGTGCTCGGCGGCGGACTCCCGCCTGGCCGCTCCCTTTCTCGTGCCCGGCGCGAAGAGGCTGGTCTTCTTCCACGTGGTCACCGAAGGGCGGTGCTGGGCCGAGGTCGAGAACCAGGAGCCGCTCCGGCTCGAAGCGGGAGACGTGCTCGCTCTTCCCCACGGCGATGCTCACTCGCTGGGGAACCCGCAGGGAGAAACCTGCACTCCGCTCTCCAGCTTGCTTCCGCCGCCGCCGTGGCCGGAATTGCCCACGCTGACCTTCGGCGGCGGGGGAGAGCCGACGCGGATCCTCTGCGGGTTTCTGCACTGCGACGACGCGCTCTTCAGCTCCGTATTGACGAGCCTGCCGCGCGTCCTCTGCGTCCGGGCGAGGCGGGAGTCATCGTGGCTGGAGGCGAACGGCCGCTACATGCTCGAGGAGGCGAGCCGCAATCGCCCGGGCGGCGCTTCGATCCTCGGGCGGCTGGCGGAGCTCCTCTTCGTGGAGGTCTTGCGGCGCCACATGGAGGAGCTTGGAGAGAACGAGATCGGATGGCTGGCGGCGCTGAAGGACCCGATGGTCGGCAAGGCGCTGCAACTGATGCACGGCGATCTGGCTCACCCGTGGACCCTCGACGTGCTGGGGCGCTCTGTCGGGCTGTCGCGCTCGGCGCTCGCCGACCGCTTCCGGCACCTATTGGGTGAGCCGCCGATCCAGTACCTCACCCGGTGGCGATTGCAGATCGCCGCGCAGCTTCTCCGGGACACCGACGACGGACTCGCGGCCATCGCCTCACGCGTAGGTTACGAGTCCGAGGCCGCGTTCAATCGCGCCTTCAAGCGGCACGCAGGCGAGCCGCCCGCCACCTGGCGCAACCTCGCCCGCACGCGAGGACAACTCTCCCGGTAAGACCGCGGCCCGGCAACGAGCGGGCCCAGTTTACGCCCCACGCAGGTTGCGCTCGGCGAGCGCGAGGATCGACGCCACGTCCTCTGACGCCTCGACGGCTCCCGGCACCCGATGCGCGTGCTGCGCGAGGTCCTTCGCGAGGAGCGCGAGGAGATAACGCAGCCGCGAGCGCGACTCGCTCTTGAGGGCGAGATAGTCCTCGTGCATCTGGTTCACCTCCCAGCGCTTGCCGTCGAAGCGGCTGCGCCAGGTCTCGCCGGGAGCGTCGACCAGGTGCGGCTCCGGGATCCCGAAGCCCGCTTCGTCGGACGGCGGCTCGATGGCTTCCACGGCGGCTTCCGCGACGGCGCGCCGCTCGTCGCGCTCGGCCTCGACGCGCAGGCGAGCCGCAGCTCCTGGGCGCACCGCAGCGTCGGCACTGACAGCCGGGCGAGCACCCTCGCCGCGCACGGAGAAGCCGGCTCCCTCGACCGACCAGCGGTAGCTGACGCCGCGGCGGATGGGCCGGCCTTCGCCGTCGAGCGCGTAGGCGCGCGCGCGATGTTCGTGTCCCGGCGCGACCTCGACCGGATCAGGCACGATGCGCACCGTGGCGAGGGGGCCAACCGGGAAGAGCTCCGGCTGCGCCATCGGCACTTCGTCTGACTCGGACTCGTCTAACTCGGGCACTTCGGGCCGGCCGCGATCGTCGGCCTCGGCGCCGCCGCGCGCGCCGAGCACCGGCGGGAGATCGTACTGCGGCAGCCGGCCGCGCAGTCCGCGCAACGCCCGGCGCAGGTCCTCGACGACCTGCCGGTTGGTGGCGGCGCCCCGCTCGTGCTCCAGGCGCCTCAGCTCTGCCTCGACGAGTGGCCGCAGCTCTCCCATCGCGCGAGCGAACGCCTCGGCCGCCCGGTCCGGCACGACTCCGCGCCGCGAACCCGGCGGCACGGTGAAGGCTGGGAACTCGATCACCCCCGATAGCTCGCAACCGACCCACGGCGACTCGGCGAGATCGAGCGCGTGAAGCTCGGCGATGTCGTCGGCGACCAAGGTACCGGCGCAGCTCACCTGGATCGCTGGTCGCTCCGCTCCGCGCGCGAGATACAGCTCCACGCGCGCAGGCGCGAAGCCGCCCACGGCCAATTCGGCGGGGAGGCGCAGCGGCTCGCCCGTGAAAGGGCGCGGCGCCACCGGGAAGCGCTTCTGCGCGACTCCCTTCGCCATCGTGTCGCGGATCTCCACCTCCGCGCCCGAGGCGAGGATGGGTCCCCGCAACTCGGCCGCGAGGTACTCGGCCAGGCGCCGCCCGGATAGAGCGCGCGACGCGGTCGAGTGCAGCTCCGTGACGACGATCTCGGTGAACGTCTGGGGCGACGCGATCTCGGGCGGCACCTCGTCGAGATTGACGCGCGGCTCGTCTTCGACCAGGCGAAGCACATGCACGCCCGAGCCGCCGACGCGCGAGCGAATCTCCATGCGGTGGCCGATCGACCAGAACCCCAAGAGGCCGATCCCATACTGACCCGTGACCACCAGCCGCTGCCGTTCCTGAGGACTCAGGCTGCGCTTTCGCGATCTGCCGATGTTGGTCGCGATGTAGCGGAGCGCCTCCTCGCGGCCGAGACCGGGCAGCACGCCTTCGCCGTCGTCCCGCACGACCAGCGCCGCGCCGCCGCGCATGCGACGCCGCTCGACGACGACGTGGCGCGCGTGGGCGTCGATGGAGTTCTGCACCAACTCGGCGACGGCCTTGCGCGGGTCGGACTGGGAGCGCGCCAGCCAGCGGATCAGGTCAAAAGGATCCGCGGGCCGAAGAACCAGCGTACGCGTAGTTCCCCTCGGCACGGCGGGCAGTGTACTTCACCCGCCCTTCCCGCTCTTGGCAAAGAGCGGCAGGTATTTTCCGTAGCCTTCCGCAGCGAGCTTCGAAACCGGGATGAAGCGCATCGAGGCGGAGTTCATGCAGTAGCGCAGGCCGGTCGGCGCCGGGCCGTCGTCGAAGACGTGGCCGAGGTGGGAGTCGGCGAGTCGCGAGCGGACCTCGGTGCGGCGCATGAACAACATCCGGTCCGTCTTGGTGGTGACCGCGTCGGGCTCGAGCGGCTTCGTGAAGCTGGGCCAGCCCGTCCCCGATTCGAACTTGTCGAGCGAGCTGAAGAGCGGCTCGCCGGAGACCACGTCGACGTAGATGCCCTCCTCGTGATTGTCCCAGTACGCGTTGTGGAAGGGCGGCTCGGTGCCCTCGCGCTGGGTCACTTCGTACTGCTGGGGGGTGAGCTGCTTGCGCAGCTCGGCGTCAGGAGGCTTGTGAAAGGTCATGGAGATCTCCTTGGTCGCCGCGCCCTCCGCGCGGGCGGGCGAGCGGGCGATCGCAGCCGCGGCGAGCGCGCAGCAAGCCGCGGTGCGAATTCTCCTCCGGGAGCGCATGCCCTTCAATACGCGCGCAGGAGCGGATCGGTTTCGCAGGCCGGCCACTCGCGGATCCGAGCGGAGCGCCGCCTTGCGCACTCCATCTGCTTGCGATAACGCAGGCGCGCCCACCAAGGAGATCCGATGGCTCCCGCACGCCGCTGGTCGCTGGTCGTCCTGCTCTTCGTCGCTTCCGCCGCCTGCAAGGACAAAGGCGGCCAGGCTCCCGCCGAATCCACCGGCGCCGCGGCTCCGGCGGCAGCCGTCATCGGCGCGTCGCTCAGCCTCACCGGTCCGGCCGCCGTGTACGGTGCGGCGCAGCGCGCGGGCATCCAGGCCGCCGTCGAGGACCTGGCCGGCTCCGGAACCAAGCTGCAAGTTCTCATCGAGGACGACGCCTCCACCAAGCAGGAGGGCATCACCGTCTTCCAGAAGCTCATCAACCGCGACAAGGTCAGCGCCATCATCGGCCCCAGCCTGTCCAACACCGCCAGCGCCGCCGACCCGCTGGCGCAGCAGGCGCAGGTGCCGGTGCTCGCCATCTCGAACACCGCCGCCACCGGCATCACCGACATCGGCAACTTCATCTGGCGCGATTCGCTCACCGAGGCGCAGGTGATCCCCGGCGCGTTCAAGAAGGCGCAGGAGAAGCTCAAGTTCAAGACGGCCGGCGTGCTCTACGGCAACGACGACGTCTTCACCAAGGCCGGCTACGACGTGATGCAGAAGGCGCTCGCGGACCTCAAAGTGCAGGTGCTCGGGACGCAGACGTTTGCCAAGCCGGACCGCGACTACCAGGCGCAGCTCACTCAGCTGATCGCGCCGAAGCCCGACGTGCTGGTCGTTTCCGCGCTCGCCGACAACGCCTCCTCCATCGTCGCCCAGGCGCGCCAGCTCGGCTGGAAGGGCGCCATCCTCGGGGGCAACGGCTTCAACAGCCCCGCCTTCATCAAGAACGCCGGCCCCGCGGCCGACGGCGTGATGGTGGGCACCTCCTGGAACTCGCTCAGCCAGGACGCGGCGAACCAGAAGTTCCTCGCCTCGATGAAGAAGGCGGGCATCAGCCCCGATCAGTTCTCGGCGCAGGCGTACACCGGCGTGATGATCCTCGCCGAGGCCATCCGGCAATCGGGCGGGAAGACGGGCCGCGAGGACATCGAGGCCGGGCTCGGCAAGGTCAAGGACTTCGAGACGCCGCTGGGCAAGTTCTCCTTCACGCCATCGCGCGACGCGCAGCACGAGCCCTCGGTCCAACAGGTGAAGGACGGCAAGTTCCAGATCGTCCCGTAGATGGGTCAGCAGATCCTCAACGGCGTGTTCGTGGGGAGCATCTATGCGCTCTTCGCCGTGGGGTACACGCTGGTCTTCGGCGTGCTCGACATCCTGAACCTCGCCCACCAGGCGGTGTTCATGCTGTCGGCGTTCGCGGCGCTTCTCTTGGTGTCGGACGCGCACCTGTCCTTGTGGGCGGCGCTGCCTCTGGCGGTGGTCTTCGGCGGGCTCGTCGGCATCGCGCTCGAGCGGCTGGCCTTCCGGCCTTTGCGCGGCCGCGCCGACTCCAACATCTCCGGGCTGATCAGCTCGCTGGCGATGGCGACGGTGTTCGAGGCGATCGCTCTGCAGATCTTCGGGCCGGACACCTCGCGGTTTCCGCAGGACACGTTTCCCGACCGGATGATCCGCATCGCAGGCGCAAGCGCGTCCCTCTTGCAGCTCTGCATCGTCGGCATCTCGGTCGTCCTGATGGCGCTGCTCACCTTCCTGCTCGCGCGGACGCGGCTGGGGCGGCAGATCCGCGCCGTCGCCGAGAGCCCGCGCGCCGCACGCGTGCTGGGCATCGACATCGATCGGACGATCGCCATGGCGTTCTTTCTTTCCAGCGCCCTGGGCGGCGCGGCGGGCGTGCTGTTCGGGCTCGCCTTCAACTCCATCTCCCCCGACGTGGGCCGCAGCGTCGAGCTGAAGGGCCTCGCCGTCATCATCCTCGGCGGAATGGGCAGCGTGCCCGGCGCGGTGATCGCCGGATTCGCGCTCGGGATCGTCGAGGTCTTCACCGTCGCGCACCTCGGCTCGTCGTTCCGCGACGCCGTTTCGTTCGCGGTCCTCTTCCTGGTGCTGGTCGCGCGCCCGCGCGGGCTCTTGGGCCCGGCGGCGGCGCGCGAGGCCTGAATGGATCTGCTGCTCGCCTACGAAGGCCTGTTTGCGTTCGTGGGGATCAACGGGCTGCTCGCGCTGTCCGTCTACGCCACCCTGTCGTGCGGGCAGCTCTCGCTGGCGAACGCGGGCTTCATGGCGATCGGCGCATACACCGGGGCCTTGATCACCCTGCATTCGCCCGGCGTGCCGTTCCTCCTCGTCCTGCTCGCGGCCGCCGCCATGCCCGCGGTGGTCGCCGTGCCGCTCGGGCTACCAGTATTGCGCCTGCGCGGCGTCTTTCTCGCCATCGCCACGGTCGGATTCGGCGAAGTCGTCCGCCTGGTCTTCGTCAACTGGGATTACACCAACGGCGCATTGGGATTGGTCGCGATTCCGCAGCGCACGAAGCTCTGGACGATCTGGCTCGCGCTGGCGGTCGCCCTCTATCTCCTCGGCCGCCTGCGCGGCTCCCGCGCCGGATATGCGCTCGAGGCCATCCGCGAGGACGAGACCGCCGCGAGCACGATGGGGATAAAGACCACCGCCCACAAGCTTTTGATGCTGGTGCTCGGCGCCGCGCTGGCGGGGCTCGCCGGAGGACTCGAGGCGCACTACACCTTCATGGTCGCGCCCGGCGGTTACGCATTCGGCCGGGTGGTGGACATGCTGGTGCAGGCCGTCGTGGGCGGGACGGCGGCGTTCTTCGGCCCCGTCGTCGGCGCGGCCTTCCTGACGGTCCTGCCCGAGCTGCTGCGCGAAGCGGGCGCGCGGCTGGGATTTTCTCCCGGGCCTTTCCGGCTGTTCCTCAACGGCGCCATCCTGCTCGCGGTCATCCTCTATCTGCCCAATGGCCTCGTCTCGCTGCCGCGAAGGCTCCGGCGCCGGAGGCTCGCGTGACCTTGTCCTTGTCCGGCGTGTCGCGCGCGTTCGGCGGCGTCCGCGCGCTGGACGATGCCACCTTCACCGTCGCCGCCGGCGAGGTGCACGGCCTGATCGGGCCCAACGGCGCGGGAAAGACGACGCTGCTGAATCTAATCTCCGGGCTGCTGCAGCCGACCGGCGGAAAGATCGAGCTCGATGGGCGCCGCATCGATCGGCTGCCGCCGCATCGGATCGCCGGGCTCGGGGTGGCGCGGACGTACCAGAACATCCGGCTGTTCGCCGGGCTCTCGGCGGCCGACAACGTGATCGTCGGACAGCATCTGAGGCGGCGCGCCTCGTTCTGGCGGCGGCTCCTCCTCTTGCCCTCGGCGCGCCGCGAGGAAGCGCAGGCGCGCGCCGGCGCCGAAGCGACGCTCGAGCGCGTAGGAATGCGCGAGCGGGCCCGGTCGCCTGCCTTCAGCCTCTCGTACGGCGAGCAGCGGCGGATCGAGATCGCGCGGGCGCTGGCAGCCCAGCCGCGGCTGCTCTTGCTCGACGAACCCACCGCCGGGATGAACCCCCCCGAGGCGGCGGCGGTGGCGCGCCTGGTGCGCGAGGTGGCGCGCGAGGGGCGCGCGGTGCTGCTCATCGAGCACAACGTGCGGCTGGTGATGGAGCTGTGCGATCGGATCACGGTGCTGAACTTCGGCAAGGTGATCGCGCGGGGGACGCCTTTGGAGGTGGCGAACGACCCGGCGGTGATCGCGGCGTACCTGGGAGAGGGCGAATGACGGCACTGCTCGAGGTCCAGGACCTGCGCGTCGACTACGGCCACGTCGAAGCGGTGCGCGGCGTGTCGCTGTCGGTCGGCAAAGGCGAGATCGTCGCGCTGATCGGCCCGAACGGCGCGGGCAAGAGCAGCACCCTCAACGCGATCGCGGGGCTTTTGCGGCCGTCGTCGGGATCGGTGCGGCTCGAAGGCCGGGAGCTTTCGGCGACGGCTTCACACGCCGCGGTCAAAGCCGGGATCGTGCTGGTCCCGGAAGGGCGCGCCATCTTGCAGCGGATGACGGTGGCCGAGAATCTGCTGATCGGCTCCGAGGCTGGGCGCTGGCCCGGCGGGCGCGACGAAGCGCGCGAGGCCATCGAGGTGCAGGTGAAGCGCTTCCCTTCGCTTCAGCGCAGGCTCAACGCGCCCGCGGGCGCGCTCTCGGGCGGCGAGCAGCAGATGCTGGCCATCGCTCGCGGACTCCTTGCGCGCCCGCGGATCCTCCTCTTGGACGAGCCGTCGATGGGGCTCGCGCCGCTCCTGGTCCGGCAGATCTTCGAGATCGTGCGGGAGATCCACCGCGAGGGCACGACCATTCTATTGGTCGAGCAGAATGCCCGGATGGCGCTGCGGACGGCGCAGCAGGCGTACGTGCTGGAGCGCGGCGAGATCGCGCTGCAGGGGACGGCGTCAGAGCTGGCGAAAGACCCGCGGCTGCAGGCGGCGTACCTGGGAGGGGATGTCGCGTAGCGGCCGCAACATCTGCGCAACAAAGCGCTACAAAAATGTCGGGATGCACCCTGTGCGGGCGCGCAGCATCGAAGAGAGTTTCGCCTCCGGGAGCCCTCTCACACCATGTGGATCGTCCGCCTCGCTCTGCGCCGGCCGTACACCATCGCGGTCATCTGCGCGCTGATCGGCATCTTCGGCTTGCTCTCGACCAGCCGGATGAAGACCGACATCCTGCCGGCCATCGACATCCCGGTGGTGATCGTGGTGTGGAACTACCCGGGCCTCTCCGCTCAGGACATGGAGCGGCGGGTGGTCTTCATCAGCGAGCGCGCCATCTCCACCACGGTCAGCGGGGTCTCCCGCATCGACTCGCAGTCGATGAGCGGCATCGGCATCCTCAAGGTCTACTTCGAGCAGGGGAGCGACATCGGCGGGGCCATCGCGCAGATCGTCTCGGTCTCGCTGACCGCGAGCCGGATCATGCCGCCCGGGATCCCGCCGCCCTCCATCATCCGCTACAACGCGAGCAACGTCCCGGTCGCGCAGCTCACCATCTCCAGCAAGACGCTCACCGAGCAGGAGCTGTTCGACTACGGCCTCAACTTCATCCGCCTGCGGCTCTTCACCATCCCGGGGCTGGCCACGCCCGCGCCCTTCGGCGGCAAGTCCCGGCAGGTGATGGTGGACATCGATCCCGCCAAGGTGACGGCCAAGGGCCTCGCGCCCGGCGACGTGGTGCAGGCCGTGCTGGCGAGCAACGTGCTGGTGCCCGCGGGATCGGCGCAGATCGGCAGCACCCAGTACGACGTGAAGCTCAACTCCAGCCCCGACACCGTCCAGGGGTTCATGGACCTTCCCGTCAAGGCGGTGGACGGCGCGACCGTGGTGCTGGGCGACGTGGCCCGCGTGCGCGACGGGTACGCGGTGCAGGAGAACATCGTCCGCCTCGACGGCCGGCGCGCCACGTATCTCGCGATCCTCAAGAAGGCGGACGCCAGCACGCTGGCGGTGGTCGAGGGTGCCAGGGAGCAGATCCCCATCATCCAGGCGGCGGCGCCGGAGGGCATGGAACTGAAGCTCGACTTCGATCAGTCGATCTTCGTGCGGGCCGCCATCGTCAACGTGCTGCACGAGGCGCTGATCGCCTCGATCCTGGTCTCGCTGATGATCCTCTTCTTCCTGGGGAGTTGGCGCGGCGTGGTGATCGTCTCGACCAGCATCCCCCTCGCCATCCTGGTCGGGCTGGTCGGCCTCTTCCTGCTCGGCGAGACGCTCAATCTGATGACGCTGGGAGGCCTCGCGCTGGCGATCGGCATGCTGGTCGACGACGCCACGGTGGAGGTGGAGAACATCCACCGCAACCGGCACCTGGGAAAGCCGCTCACCGTGGCCATCCTCGACGGCGCGCAGCAGATCGCGGTGCCGGCGCTGGCGGCCACGCTCACCATCTGCATCGTCTTCTTTCCGGTGGTGCTGCTCGAGGGGCCCGCGCGCTTCCTCTTCATTCCGCTGGGGCTGGGCGTGGTCATCTCGATGATGGCCTCGTACCTGCTCTCGCGCACGCTGGTGCCGGTGCTGGCGCGGCTCTTGATGGAGAAGGAATCGCTGCACAACGAGGGCGACGGCATCGTGCAGCGGTTCAACCGGTGGCGCGATGCCGGCTTCGCCCGGTTCCAGGAGGCCTACGGCCGGGCGGTGGCGAACGTGCTCGAGCACCGCGCCCCGGTGCTGATCGCCGCGGCGCTGGTGCTCGTCTGCACGGCCTCGCTCCCTTTCGTGGTCGGGCTCGACTTCTTCCCGCGCGTCGACGCGGGCCAGATGCGGCTGCACTTCCGCGCGCCCGTCGGCACCCGCATCGAGGAGACCGAGCGCCTGGTCGCCCGGGTGGAACGCCGCATCCAGCAGATCGTGCCTGCGCGCGAGCTCTCGACCATCAACTCGATGATCGGCATGCCGGTCTTCTTCAACCTGGCCTTCGTGCAGACCGACAACGTCGGTAGCCAGGACGCGGAGATCCTGGTCGCTCTCAAGCCGGACCACGCGCCCACCGACCGGTACATGGATC